>Ga0209343_10000917_pt1 | contig 40760 bp, 34 predicted proteins | sample RifCSPlowO2_02_FD_184026 | JGI IMG/M metagenome (GOLD analysis project Ga0209343, IMG submission 184026) | Groundwater microbial communities from Rifle, Colorado - Rifle CSP2_plank lowO2_0.2 (SPAdes) (version 2) | ecosystem: Environmental > Aquatic > Deep subsurface > Groundwater | place...
GCAAAATCACGAGATTGATTAAGGGCAAGAGAACCTCAGCCGCCTGCTAAGGCTGTGCGGGTTCAGGACGTGACGGGCGGCTTGACCGCCGAAGGATTGCAAGGAGATTCTCGATGAGCAATGAATCGCACTACCACAGCAAGAAGGATCGGACATTCGTCCGTGCGATAGCGGGGCCGTACAATTTGAAGGACGAGCTGACGCGGTTGCGCTCGATGCCACGGGTGCGCAAGGGCCGCGACATCAAGTTCACCGACGGGCCGCAGACGTTCAGCCGTCACTATGTGGAACCGAAGGACGGAATCTCGCAGCTGTTTCATCTTCACATCGAGGAATACGGTCCGGGCGCGAAGTCGCAGAAGCACGGTCACGTCAACGAAGCGGCGTTCTATATCCTGGACGGGGCCGGATACGAGATCCACGACGGCGTGCGCTACGACTGGAAGGCGGGTGACATAGCAATCGTGCACAACAACTGCGTACACCAGCATTTCAACGCCGATCCGGTGAAACCGGCGCGCGCGCTGGTGATGAAGACCAAGCCCATGTTCATGTTCATGAACATGCTGTTCCAGAAGCAGGTAGAGCCCCGTCCCAGCGAGCCGACACCGGAAGGCAAGGGATTCCAGGCACGACTTCTGGAGGAGGATTTCAATCATCCGGAGTAGCGCGGCACGCCGCCGAAGGGCGCCGGGGATGGTTCGCCGGAGTACCGGACACACTGAATCAAGCAAAGGAGATGCGAGATGGCCTGGAGTGAATCGAAAGCGTGGTTGAAGGGTACGGCAAGCCGGAAGCTGTATCAGGCGTTGCTGGACGATGCGCAAGGAGCGCCGGTTCGCAATGCCAAGCGCAAGAAGCTGGTGCATCCGGAAGACATGCCCTGGGAGATGGCCCGCCAGGGACTGCTCAAGCATTTGCTGAATGAACAGATGAACACGCGCATGGAGACCGTGGACGCGTACATGCAGGTGATTCCTCCGGGGAGCCGTTCGGGCAAGCACCGGCACCTGGCCGAGGAGTGCCTGTACGTGTTGGAGGGGCAGGGCTACGACCTGCACCAGGACTGCGACGTCGAAATCACCGACACCTACCACTGGAAACCACAGGACGAAATAAAGCGCTACGAGTGGGAGGCGGGGGACGTGATCTACATTCCTCCCAACACCATCCATCAGCACTTCAATTCGGACCCGGAACGGCCGGTGCGTCTGATCTCGGTAATCAACCGGATCTACAAGCAGTGCGGGCTGAACGATCTGGAGCAGATTGAAGATGCGCCCGAGTTCGACCCGAGCGTCGTGCTCAACGGTTCGCTGGTGGAGCAGTACATCAAGCGCAGCATCAAGGAACCGGCTTAGACCATCGAGGCGAACGGGGAGGTGCACTACGCCCCGGCTGGTTTTGCCTTTGATCAATCTCGCGATTTTGGGAAGTTGCGAAGTTGCAACTTCCCAAAATCGCGAGACCCAGATAAACCAAAATTCTCCGTCAGGCGTGTCAGAACTTCACCCGAGTCGCAGGACCGCCAGACGGGCCTGAAGCAGGTAGCGGCAGGCCACGAATCAACAGGAGCACGTGATGGGTAAGAGAGACGCGATCGTTTCAGACGAACTGGCCAGCAAATTCGCGACCGAAAAGGAGACGCCCTATACCCGCTGGGTAAGAGACGAGGGCCTGGAAATCATTGGCGCGCACTATGTTCCCAACCTGCACACGGTCGATCTCAAGCCCTGGCCGCGGCGGGGCGGGCGCGGCGTCTACATCAACCACGAGGCATCGCGCACGTCCAACGATTGCTATGTGTGTGAGATCCCGGAGGGCCGGAAGCTTGCGCCGCAGCGCCAGTTGTTCGAGGAAATGATCATGGTGCTCGACGGCCGCGGTTCGACCACGGTCTGGAACGATGCGGGCCAGCGCATCACCTTCGAATGGAAGGCGGGCGCGCTGTTCGCAATACCGCTGAACACATGGCACCAGCACTTCAACGGTTCAGGCAGAGAGCCGGCGCGGTTCGTCGCGGTCACCAATGCGCCACCGGTGATCAACCTGTACGAGGACGTCGACTTCGTCTTCAACACCCGACACGATTTCAAGAATCGTTTTTCCGGCGAGCCCGATTATTTCGCCAACAAGGGCGAGCAGAAGGGGCTGCTGCTGGTGACCAATTTCGTCGCCGACGCGGTCAACCTGCCGCTGATCAGCGCGAAGGAGCGCGGCGCAGGCGGCGGGCATATCCGTTTCAACCTTGCCCGGGGTTCGATGAACAGTCACATTTCCCAGTTCCCGGTCGGTACCTACAAGAAGGCGCATTGCCACGGTCCGGGGGCGCACGTGATCATCCTCAGCGGCGAGGGTTACAGCATGATGTGGCCCGAGGGCGAGGAACCGCGGCGCTACGACTGGCAGGTGGGATCGATGATCGTGCCGCCCAACCTATGGTTCCACCAGCACTTCAACACCGGTACGACCCCGGCCCGCTACCTGGCGTTCAAACACGAGACGGTCTCGATCCGCAACGCGCAGGGCGTGCCGAAGGCCTGGATCAGCCGGCGGGTCGGCGGCGACCAGATCGACTACGCGGACGAGGCGCCGGTCGTCAGGACGACATTCGCTCAGGAACTGGCCAAGCGGGGTCTGGAGCCGCGCATGGACAAGGCCTATGAGGCGGAACTCGCCGACCTGCCGCCGAAGCTTGTGGCGTAGACGCAACAGGACGTGAATGGTTCTTGACATGTTCAGGCGGCAGTTGATAGCCTCGCCGCAAGTTGTTCTATTATAAGGTTTATTGTTCTGCATAGCGGAACACAGAGCGCTCGCGGCACGGGCGCCGGCGGCGATCCAGTCTCGCGGATCAATAAGAATGAGAGGAGAGAACAAGATGTTTCAGAAGAAAGTACTCGCAGTTGCGGTGGCGGGCGCGCTTGGCGCCGGCGCGGCAGGGATTGTGTCTGCCCAGACGACCTATGGCGGCGTCACCATATCGGGGCGTCTGTACCCGGAATTTGCGGTCCAGAAGACCACAGGCGCGACGGCAGCCGGCGCGAGTTCGAGCACGCTGGGCAGAGCGCCGACGGGCGTCGACCTCAGGAGCCGCAATTCGGTCGATGCGTCGAACTCGCGGATCCGATTCAGTGGTCGCGAGAAACTGGGTAGTGGCCTGACGGCACTGTGGCGAATCGAGACCACGGTGGCGCTCGACAATCCCGAGGTGGATGGATCACCCTATGCGAACCGTGACTCGTACGTCGGACTGCGCGGTTCGTTCGGGACCGTGCGACTGGGCAACCTGACGACGGTATTCAAGGATCTCGGTGATCCGTTGGGGATCCTCGGGGTCTCCAGTGGCAACTTCGTTGCGCTTAGCAACATTACGTCCTCCCGTGTGTCGTTCAGCAGGAACAGCGCGGGCAGCTTCCATCTACGCAAGTCGAATTCGGTTCGCTATGACACGCCAAGGTTCAGCGGACTTCAATTGAGCGTCGCGTATAGCCCGGACGAAGTCAAGGACGGCAGCCTCGATGCCGACCTCTGGTCGATGGGCGCGGAATACAAGCGCGGGCCGTGGGAATTTGGGCTCGCGCATGAGATTCACAACGACTATTTTGCGGGCTCGAACGGGCTTAATACCAACGGCGGCGCGGCAAGGGCGCTCGCGAATGCGCGCGACGGCTCGGACGGCGTGCACTCCAAGGACACTGGAACCCGGGCGACGGTGGTATATCGCGTTGGGGGAACGGCACTTCAGGCGAACTACGGCGTGGTCGAGTTTGATGAATCGGGTGCGCCTGCGGGCAAGTTTGAGAACTACGATAACAAGCGCTGGTCGGTGACCTGGCAACAGAAGTGGAAGGGCACCCCGTGGCGTACGACGCTGGCCTATGGCAACTCCTCGGCGGGCAGCTGCTCGATCGCCGGCGGCGTCGCGTGCACGACCAAGGGACTCGACGGCAACATGATCGTTCTGGCGACGGACTATTCGTTCTCCAAGCGCACCGCACTGTTCGCGGCATACGCGCGAATTAACAACGGCGAAGCGGCGCTTTACAGGAACCTGCAGAACGCCAGTTCGAGCTCGCTTGCGCCGGGCGCCGACATCGTCACCTGGGCGGCCGGCATCCGCCACAATTTCTGAGCGTCCATTCAATGACAAAACGGCAGCGCATCGACGCTGCCGTTTTTTTTCGTCTGCTCAGACGCGCATGCAGCAGGCGACGCGCGCTCGTAACCGGGCTTCCCGGCTTGACAGCATCGAGCAGTATTGGTATTGGTAGCGCCTCGTTATCTGTTCTGTTGACGGGATCATAGTTCCGTATAAAAGAACACCTTCGAGACCCCCGCGGGCCTCCCGAGAGTACTGTCCATGAAAGGAGTAGCCATGCCACGTTCCACGTTCGCTCGCGCCGCCCGGCTTGTGCTGGCCTGCATTCTGGTCTTGCCGGGCGCCGTACTCGCCCAGGGCACGGCGAAGCCGAGCGACATCTACATGTACAAGGGCACCGACCGCGACAAGCGGCTGCTCGAAGGCGCGCGCAAGGAAGGCACGGTCGTGCTTTACACGTCGCTCAACCTGAAGGATTCGGTTCCGATCACCAAGGCGTTCGAAAAGAAATACCCCGGGGTCAAGGTTTCCATATGGCGCGCGAGCAGCGAGAAGGTCGTGCAGCGGGCCCTGACCGAGGCACGCGCCGGGCGATTCACTCCGGACGTGTTCGAGACCAATGGCCCGGAAATGGAAATCTTCTCCCGGGAAAAGTTGCTCGATCCGTACTACAGTCCTGCCTTCAAGGACCTGCCGCCCGAGGCGTTCCCGAATCACCGCCACTGGGTCGCCGACCGATTCAATTTTTTCGTGCTCGGCTACAACACGAACCTGGTCAAGCCCGACGAAGTGCCCAACTCGTACGCCGACCTGCTCAATCCGCGCTGGGCCGGCAAGGTCGGTCTGGAGGCGAGCGACGTCGATTGGTTCGGCTCGGTGGTCAAGGGCATGGGCGAGGAGAAAGGGCTCGCGTACTTTCGCAAGCTTGCCGCGACGCGTCCGCAACTGCGCACCGGGCATACGCTCATCGCGGAGCTGCTGGCCTCGGGAGAAATCCCGCTGGTCGCTACCGTGTATAACCACAACGTCGAGCGCCTCACCAAGAAGGGGGCTCCGGTCAAATGGAAGCCGCTGCAGCCGGCCTTCGGCAGGCCGAACGGCATCGGCGTTGCGAAGCACGCGCCGCATCCGCATGCAGGTCTGCTGTTCGTGGATTTCATGCTGTCGCGCGACGGCCAGAAGCTGATCAAGAAGCGCAATCGCGTGCCTTCGAGCAACGCTGTCGACAGCCCGCTGAATAAGTTCAAGTATCAGATGATCGAACCGGCAACCGTGCTGGACGAATCAGAGAAGTGGGAAAAACTTTGGTCCGAGTTGTTCTTAAAGGGCGAAAAACTCAAGAAGGAGAAGGAATGAAAAATCGAAGCAGCATTCTAGTCGGCGCGCTGCTGGCATCGACGGGAATCACGTTGGCGATTGCTCCCGCGTATGCGCAGGCGCAGGCCGACAGCTCGAAGATCGCGCAGATGCAGGGCGCGGACCGCCAGCAGCGTCTGGTCGAAGGTGCCAGGAAGGAAGGCGAACTGACCCTCTACACGTCGGCGCCGGTCGACGACGTGGCGGTGCTCACGCGGGCGTTCGAGAAGAAATACGGCGTCAAGGTCAAAGTATGGCGAGCGGGCTCCGAGAAGGTGATGCAGCGCACTGTCACCGAGGCGCGGGCCGGACGTTTCGATGTCGATATCGTCGACACCAACGGACCCGAAATGGAGGCGTTGCACCGCGAGAAACTGCTGGTTGCGGTGAAATCGCCCCATCTTGGCGACCTTATTCCCCAGGCGATCCAGCCGCACGGGGAATGGGTAGGCTCGCGGATCAACATTTTCGCCGCGGCGTACAACACCAAGGCCGTAACGAAAGAGGATCTGCCCAAGACCTATGACGATCTGCTCGATCCGAAGTGGAAGGGCAAACTCGGCATCGAGGCGGAGGATTTCGACTGGTTCGCCGGGGTGCTGGGCGAAATCGGCGAAGCCAAGGGCGTCAAGCTGTTCCACGACATCGTCGCGAAGAACGGAATATCCGTCCGCAAGGGGCACACGCTGCTCACCAATCTGGTGGCCTCCGGCGAGGTGCCGCTTGCACTGACGATCTACAACTACAAGGCCGAGCAGCTCAAGAGGAAGGGCGCACCGATCGACTGGTTCATCTTCGCGCCGGCGATCGCACGCCCCAACGGCGCGGGCATGCTGCGGCGCGCACCGCACCCGCATGCGGCCGTGCTGTACTTCGACTTCACGTTCTCGGATGCCCAGGCGATCCTGCTCAAGCGCAACTTCGTCCCCACCAGCCGCAAGGTCAAGACCGTGCTGAATCAGATGCCGCTCAAGTTCATCGATCCCGCCGTGATCCTCGATCAGGAAGCGAAGTGGAACAGGCTGTACCAGGACACCATCATCAAGCAGGCGAGGTAAGCTTGGCTGTCGCGCGAGGCGGCCGCCCGCGGAGCGGCGCCTCGCACCACGTCGTCAGAGCGAGAGGACAGTTTCATGGGCAGCGAGTCGCATTACAACAGCAAGAAGGACCGGGTGTTCGTGCGCGCCATCGCCGGCCCGTACAATCTCAAGGACGAACTGACCCGCCTGCGTTCGATGCCGCGGGTCATCAAGGGCAAGGAAATGAAGTTCCAGGACGGCCCGCAGTCCTTCAGCAAGCATTTTGTCGAGCCGGTGGACGGTCTTACGCAGACGCTGCATATCCATCTTGAAGAGTACGCACCGGGAGGAAGAACGCAGAAGCATGGCCATGTGAACGAGGCCGCGTTCTACATCCTGGACGGAAAAGGCTACGAGATCCACGACGGCGTACGCTACGATTGGCAGGCCGGTGACGTCGCGATCGTGCATATGAACTGCGTGCACCAGCACTTCAACGCCGACCCGGCAAAGCCCGCGCGCGCGCTGGTCATGAAGCCCAAACCGTTGATGATGTTCATGAACATGCTGTTCCAGCAATCGGTGATCCCGCGTCCGAAGGAACCCGCACCGGGCGGCGTCGGCTTCGAGCCGCGCCACGATGAAGACGACTACAACCACTGAGGTGAAGGCGGGGCGGGTCCGCCGCGTGACTCAAGCGCGCGTGGTTCCGGGCGCCGTGGACAGCCTGCGAAGCAGCAGCACCAGCAAGACCAGTGCGATACCTACCGCGGTCGATTTCCATTCAGGGAAGCCGATCAGCAGCCCGGCCAAGAACAGCACGGGTCGCGCCCATGTGCGCAGCCGCCCGAATCCCATGAGGACGCCTTCCGAAGCCCCCGCGATGATGACGATCGCAACGATATTGAGTGTCAGCCAGATCGCGGTTCGGTAAAGCGACCCCTGCAGAATGAGTGCAGGTTCGAACAGAAAGAATATCGGGATGAAATACAGCACGACGCCGAGCCGCGCCGCAGTCATGCTGGTAGCGATCGGATCCGCACCGCTGATGCGCGACGCGAGGAAAGCCGCCAGCGCGACCGGTGGCGTGATGGCCGCCAAGGTCGCGTAGTAGGCGATGAACAGATGCACGGCAAGGGTGTTCAGCCCTGCAGCCTGCTCGATCGCCGGGGCGAATGTCAGTGCCAGCATGAGATACGCCGCAACGATCATGCCGAGCATGCCGAAGATCATGCACACGATGATGCCGATGGCGAGAATCGGAATCACGCTGGAACCGCCCATCTGTACCAGTGCGCCGGCGATCGATGGCGCGACGCCGGTAGCCATCAGTCCGCCGAGGATGAAACTCGTCGGCAGCAGCAGTGCCGTGGTCTCGGCCAGCAGCTTGCCGGTCTCGAAGACTATTTCCTTGGCGCGTCGCCAGCCGATGCGCAGTTCCTTCTTGACCAAGGTGAGCGCGATCAGCAGTCCCGACGCATAGAAGGGCGCGAGCCGCTCCCAGCTCATGTAGACAAGGCCCCATACCAGGAAGAAGAGGACCAGCAGAAACGGCCAGCCTTCGGCCAGCGCTTCCCTCATCGAGGGCAGCTTCTCCTGCTGCGCGCCAACCATGTTATTTCGCGATGCGTACCCATCGACGTGACAGTACAGCCCGAAATAGAACAGCACACTGGGGATGATCGCCGCCTTCACGATCACCCCGTATTCCGTGTTGGTGAAATCAGCCATGATGAACGCAACCGCGCCCATCACCGGAGGCATCAGCATCCCGCCGGTTGAGGCGCAAGCCTCCAGCGCGCCCGCATAGTGCGGCGGAAAGCCGGCCCGTATCATGCTCGGAATGGTCACTGAACCCGTGCTGACGACGTTTCCGAAGATGCTTCCGCTCAGGCTGCCGAAAAAGCCGCTCGCCAGCACCGCGACCTTGGCCGGACCGCCGCGCGCCTTGCCCATTATCGCCATCGCGAGTTTCAGGAAGAAGTCCGCGGCGCCGGTGGCCACGAGCAGCGCCGCGAGGATCAGAAATCCGATGATCACCTCGCCCACCACCCGCGTGACAACCCCCAGCAGTGCATCGCTCGAGTACACGTTGAAGGCGAGCGTGCGCGCGAGCGTAGCGGGCGGCCCCCAGAGTACTCCCGGCATGTGCTGCGCGAACACCGGGTACAGTCCCAGCACCAGAACGATGGCGAGGAATATGTTGCCACCGGAACGGCGCGCCGCCTCCAGAATCACGATAAAGAGCGCCGCAGCGACCACCAACTGCCAGGTTTCTGTGACCGGAACCCAGGTCTCGTAGACGAGGGCGGGCGACTTGTACGCCATGAACAGCGCAAGACCGAGCGCAGTCAGCGCCGGGCCGTAGCTCAGCCAGGTAACCCCCTTTTCGTGCTTGTGCGCCGGCAGGAACAGCAGGGCGAGCGGGAGGTAGAACGCCATCAGCAGGAAGTAATAGGTGACGTCGAGCAAAGACACCACGCCGAAGATGTAGACCACTGCAAGTGCCAGGCCGCAGGCCGACATCGCGAGCACAAGCGCGCGGATCGCCGCGGGCATGCCCGCGTAGCGCGTGGACGCTCCGGCGACGAATTTCGCGGGAAGCGCGTCCGCGACGCCCGGCGCAGGCGCTGTCGAGAGGCCGTTAGCGCTCAATTAAGCGCCAGCACTTCCTCCGCAAACGGCTTGCTGACGCCGCTCGCGGCGCGGAACTCCATCCAGAACGACTTCCACTTCGCGTTTCCGGGTTCGATCGAGATGCCCTTATTATCGGCCGCGGCCATGGCATCCTTGTAGGTCTTCTCGTACTTCTTTGCGAGCTTCACCAGCTGGTCCTGGCGCTTCTGGTAAGCGTCCTTCCACTTCCCTTTTTCCTTCAGGTATCGGATGGTGCCCTCGTGCAGCGGCTGCAGCGCCGCGGTGTCGAGGAACAGCACCAGATTGGCGATGCTCAGCATGTGCGCGTGGGTGAAGTCGCCTTTGTAGCTGGCGTAGTTCTCATCGAGCCACTTGACGAGCTGGTAGACAAATTCGGGATCCTCGCTCGCCTTCACGTGGTTGGCCTGAAACGCATGATCCATGCGGATGCCAATGGCTGACTTCACGCCCGCGACGGTTTTCTGGGTAACGTAGCCAGCCATGAATTTGCGGTAACGGTCGTAGGCCGCGGGATCCGCCTGCCGCGGCGGCAGCTCGAGCCAGCGCAGTCCCTTCGGCGTCGCCTCGGCCTTATACGAGGGCCCCGAAATCGGGGAAGTAAATGTTACCTCGACCCGGCCCTCCGCCAGCACCGCCGTATTGGCGCCGTAACTACCGATGGCCACCAGGTCGACATCGGTGTGGCGCAGGTTGCGATACGCCAGCAGCGCCTCGATCCCGGCGACCAGGAACGAAGAACTCTTTGCATACGCGATTCGCGTACCCTTAGCGATGTCGTTGATGGATTTGATCCTGGAATCGCCCTGCACCGCGTACCCCCAGGGCGTGACCATGTTCATGTGGATCAGACGCGTGTCGGTCGGACCGGCCGTCCTGGTCGCGTATCCCTGCACCGCGTCCATCTGGTCGAAATAGTCCGACGCCTGCACCAGCGTCAGACGCCCCTCGCCGGTATTGAGCCACGCGGCACGCGCGAATCCATTCGGGGCAGGAAGAACTGCTACCTTCGCACCGGTCGCGGCCTGGAACTTGGATGTCCACGCGACCGCCAGCGAGTGGTTCGCCGTGCCCACTACCGGTGTCACGACATTGAAGGTTTTCGGCCACATGTACTTGCCCGCCTGGGCAAGCGCACTCCGGAGCGTTCCTGCCAGCAGCATGCCGCCCCCCAGTGCCGCGGCGACCATGTAACGCAGGCTTTCCCGCTTCTTGAAATTGAGTTCTTCGTCGCGCCGTTTGGAAACCGAATTCATGTTTCGCTCCTCGTCTTGATGATGAATCCGCAGCCCGGCTCATTTCCCGGCTGCATTCTTGGTGACTTCGACGACACCATTGTTCGCATCCACTTTGACCCAATCGCCGCTGGCGATGACACGCAGCGGGTCCTGATCGAAATCGGTCAGCGCAGGGGCGTGGGTAACTACCGCCCCCAGCGCGATCTTGGTCATTGCAGCCGGCCCGACCAGCGTCCGGTGAGCGCCGCCTGGATGCATTCGGCGCTGGTGCCGAACCAAGCCTGCACGCCCATGATAGCCGGCAGGTAATGTGCCTGCTTGGCCGAGTCCACTGCGGCGACTTTCGTGCCTTTGGGCATTACCCGGCCAAAGGCCGAACAGGTATCGGTCATCAGGTGCCCACCGGCTTCGGTGATGATCCTGGTGTAGCCGTTCCTGTCGGCGACTTCTTTGATCGCGCTTGGCGTGAAGATCCACAAGCAGGTATCGGCGTGTACGCGCTGGCCCTCGATCAGCTGACACACCTCCCAGATCTGCTCGAGCGAGTAATGCGGACATCCGAGCATGACGTAGTCGACACGGCGCTCGCGCGCCGTCGAGTTCACCCGCTCGTAGGCCAGTCGTCGTTCCGCAGGTCCGTATCCGAGCGCCGCCATCGGTTTGCGCCCGCCGAAGGCTTCCTTCATGTCGCTGGCCTCTGGTGTCACGCCGATCACGTGATACATCTCGACGCCGCCCGAGGAAGAAGCTGCCGCGCCGAAATGCTTGAGCCGCGCAAGGTTGGGCACGTAGCGGATGCCGTTGAGCACGGGAATCCGGTCTTGCACCATTTCGCCCACGTAGTAGCCCAACAGTCCCCAGTCCGCGGTGTCCCGGACGTCGATTTCAACCTCGATCAGATGGGTGCCGAGACGGTTTTGGTCCAGATGGTAGCCCCAGTAGGGGATCTTGCCGGTGAGCATCGCGGCGCCGGCACTCTCGCGTCCCTCGGCGTTGGTGCGCCCGCCAAGAACCGAGTTGCAGTAGATGACGGCGGAGGACTCCATCCAGGCACAGTGCTCGCCTTTTACCGGCACGTTGCCGACCTGGTACGGGGTGCACGTATTGAGCATCTGCAGGCCCAACCCACCGAGATAGGCCTGTCCGTTGCGGTAAAGCTGCACCAGTTCGTGCGCAACGTTCTGCTCCGCGGCGTGCGCAGGGTCCAGGCCCTGCTGCAGGTGAGAGGTGTAGGCCCTGACCTTGGGGATTTTCACGACCTCGGCACTGTCCAGACTGAATTCAGAGAACACCGCATCGAGACCGCCGGGATGCTGCGCTGCGAAGTCGCGCAGGAACGGAGTGGTCGCGCCCGCTGTCGCGCAGACATTGTTCGTATCGACCAGGCGCTCGGCGCCCAGCGCTTCCCCGTAGCGCAGCAGCAGATCCATCGCCTTCTGCCTGGCCGGCCCTTCCTTGCCGTCCAGCATGCGCTGTTCGTCCACGGCCAGCTTCACCGGATCATCGTCCGCTCAGGCCCACTGCCGGGACCGCGCTCGCGGACGCATCGGCGACGCCGAGAAAAGCCCCCGCCGCCGCGAGCCGCTGCTGCAACCCCGGGACGTCGATCGCGCGCGGCGCCACGCCCGAGGCGAGCGCCATGTCGGCGGCAGTGCCGGCGGCCTGCCCCATGACATAGCACGGGCCTGTCACGCGCGCCGAAGACTGTCCATCGTGGGTCATCGAGGCGCAGCGGCCGGCGACAAACAGGTTGTCGATGCCGCGCGGTACGATCATCCGATAAGGCATCTGGTTATAGCCGCGGGACTCGGGAATCTTCGGGAACTTGATCGACACGTTGCCGGCAATGTGCGCCTCCACCGGCCAGCCGTTGACGCCGATGCTGTCGGGGAAACCGGCGCATTCCAGGATATCGCTCTCGCTCAACACATACTCGCCGAGCACGCGTCGCGTCGCCCGTATCCCGAGCTGTGGCGCGATCTCGACGATGTAGGCCCGATCGAACCCGGGCGTCGTGCTGCGGATGAACTCGAACACCTCCCAGCATTGACGACGGCCCTCGATCTCGCCATAGCTCATCTGCTCGACGTCGATGCCGCTCACGGCCGAGCCGTCGGGGTTCTTGACCTGCGTGAGGTTGGCGCGCCACTCGATCGGATTCTTCTGCGGGCGCACGATGGCGCCTTTGCGCGGGAAGCGCCGTCCTTGCCGCTCCGCCTCGTCCATGAGTTTCGGTATCGTCTCCCAGGCGCGCCCGGCCTTGAGGGGATCGACGCCATTGATGCGGAACATGGTCGTGGGATAGATCATATTCCCGGCATCGTCGCCGATTGCGTACGGCACGCCGGCCCAGGCGGCGAGATCGCCGTCGCCCGAGCAGTCGATGAACATCCGCCCGCGAATCGCCGCGCGCCCGGACTTGCTCTCGATGAGCAGCGTGTCGATCTCGTGCTCGGAGCGCTTCAGCGCGCCGACCGCGAAGACGTGGAACAATACTTTTACTCCGGCTCCAACGAGCAGCTCGTCGGCGGCGATCTTGTATGCGGAAATGTCGTAGGCCTGCGCCTTGATCTTGTTCGCGAATGACAGGTGCGCCTCATTGAGGCCGCCCATATGTTCGAGCCGGGCGAGAATGTCATCGGCGATGCCGTGAACCACCTGCCGGATGTCGCCGTGTACATTCGCGTGCAGTCCACAGAAGGTACTCAGCCCGGCGGCGGTGCCAGCCCCGCCGAGAAAGCCGTAGCGTTCGACCAGTATCGTCGAGCGGCCGGCGCGCCCGGCCGCGATCGCGGCGGTAATCCCGGCCGGGCCGCCGCCCAGGACCACGACCTCGTACTCGCCAAAAACAGGCGTGTTGCGACCCGGTTCCACAATCGCACTCGTCGTCGCGGTCATCGCTTTATCTCCGGTGCACAATCTCGCTCATGCCCGAAACGGCATTTCGAGACATCGCGGAAAATCGTACCTGATGTTCGTTGTCCATGAGCTGAACGTCTCAAGCTAGCACAATCACGCTGAAAACTGCGGCAGGGAATCGCCTTTCTTAGCGTGTGGCCGACCGGCGACCCGCTCGCGAACGGACGTCACGGTGTCGAAATCGGCGCATCCGCATTGCGGCTTCTCGACGAACACCAAGGCGACCGGGATGGCCCGCACGCGTGGTATTCTTGACGGGTCGGGTACCGGAGGAGGAGCCGGGCGCGTGAAGATTCCGGGAGAACACAAGTGGACGGAGGAAGTATGAGTGCAGTGGCGACCGCGCCGGGGCCGGCGCCATCCAAGTCGTTCCGGGAAGTGTGGCTGATCGCAATAGGCCACAGCCTCACCCACTGGTATCCCGCGACCTTCTACATCCTGCTGCCGCTGATAGGACGCGAACTGGGCCTGTCCTACAGTGAAATCGGCTTTGTCATGACATGCCAGTACGTCGTCGGAGCCATTTCCAACATACCCGGCGGCATGATCGTCGACACGGTCGGTCGAAAAGGCCTGCTGATGGCGGTGTCGCTGTTCTGGATCGGCGTGCCTTACTTTCTGATGAGCTTCACGCATAGCTACTGGGTGCTGCTGTTGTGCGTGGCGCTGGTCGGAATCGGCAACAACCTGTGGCATCCGACGGCGATACCGATGCTCGCGCAGCGTTTCCCGGAACGCAAGGGCTTGGCCCTGTCTTTCCACAGCATGGGTGGAAACGTCGGCGATGCGCTTGCGCCGCTGGCGGTCGGCGCGCTGCTCGCACTGCTGTCATGGCGCAGTATCGTCGTCGTCAACGTCATACCGGGGCTGGTAATGGCGCTTTTGATTTTCTATTTTCTCGGCACGCTTCGCATGGGAAGCAAGAAGCGCAAGCAGACGCCGAACCCGGCTTCGGATGACAGCGAGGGCCAGAGCGTGAAGGAATACTTCCGCGGTCTTTCCGAACTGGCCAGGAACCGCGATTTGCTGCTGCTGTCGATCGGTTCCGGGTTCCGGTCGATGACCCAGAACGGGCTGCTGACCTTTCTGCCCGTATTTCTCGCGTACGAGATGGGGTATTCCCCGTTTTGGGTCGGGGTATGCATGTTCGTGCTTCAGGCCGCGGGTTTTGCCGCTGCCCCGGTCGCCGGGGCCATGTCTGATCGGATGGGCCGTCGGCGCATCATCATGAACAGCATGCTGATGACGGCAGTCGTACTGGCGGGCATGGCTTTCGCGGGCCGCTCGCTCGCATTCGTATTGATGATTGCGACGCTGGGGTTCTTCCTCTATGCGATCCGGCCCGTTCTGCAGGCGTTGACCCTGGAATGCACCCCTAAGAAAATGGGAGGAACTTCCATCGGCCTGCTTTTCGGGGTTCAGGCGATTGGTTCCTCCATCGGCCCGGCCATAGGCGGGGCGCTTGCGGACAAGTACGGGCTCATATCGGTGTTCTATTTCCTGGCGTTCACGATCGTCCTGGCCAACATGTTCGTCTTTTTCATGCCGTCGCGGAACCTGGGCGAAGCGCCTGCACGGGCTGCCGCCGACTGACGTCGCAGCCTGCGACCGGGACTTGCGCGCTGCGCTAAAACCCGAACTGACAAGGGTGCGAAGAGCCCGCGGGGTTAATGCGCGGCATAATGTGCATATATGAGCGCGCCTACCGCCCGAAACGATTCGGGTAACTCAAGCCGCTGGGCTGTGCGCATGGTGATCGCGCTGATCGTCGTGTCGCTGGTGGCCGCCGGGGTATGGTACGCGACGCGACCCAAACCCGTCGCGGTAACGGTTGCGCAGGCGAGCGTCGGCCGCGTCGAGACCACGGTGGCGAACACGCGAGCCGGTTCAGTCATGGCCTGCCGGCGGGCCAAACTCGCCCCACCTGCCGCAGGCCGCATCGAACGCATGAATGTGCGCGAGGGAGATCGCGTCCGAGCGGGACAGGTGCTGTTGAAGCTCTGGAACGAAGATCTCACCGCGCGCGAGCGGGTGTCGCGCGAGCAACTCGAGACCGCGAGGGCGCGTCTGCGTGAGGCTTGCGAACTCGCCAAAGCTTCGGTGCGCGATGTGCGGCGTGCGCGCGAACTCAGGGCGCGTAATTTCGTATCCCAGGAGGCGGTCGAGCGCGCCGAGACCGATGCTACAGCCAAGCAGGCAAGTTGCGATTCAGCAGGGGCCCAGGTCGCGGAGGCCGAGGCGCGCTTGCAGGCGTCGCTTGCGGATACGGACCGTACCGTGCTGCGTGCGCCCTTCGCGGGTATCGTCGCCGAGGTCAACGGCGAGGTCGGCGAGTACCTGACGCCGTCTCCCCCGGGTATTCCGACGCTGCCGGCGGTAGATCTTATCGATGATTCCTGCATCTATATTTCCGCACCCATCGACGAGGTGGATGCGGCACGGCTGGAGATTGGCATGAACGTCCGCATTACGCTCGACGCCTACCGCGGCAGGCATTTCGTCGGCCGCGTGCGACGCATTGCGCCCTATGTGCTGGCGGTTGAAAAGCAGGCGCGTACGGTCGACGTCGAAGTCGATTTCAATACGCCGGGCGAGGTGCGCCATCTGTTGGTGGGCTACAGTGCCGACATCGAGATCGTGGTTTCCGGTCACGACGGCGCGCTGCGTATTCCAACACCGGCGCTGATGCCAGGCGGTCGGGTGCTGGCGCTGGGGGCGAACGGCGTGCTCGAGGAGCGAAGGGTCGAGACTGGGCTTTCCAACTGGGAATTCACAGAGGTGAAATCAAGGCTCGTCGAAGGCGAGCGGGTCGTCACCTCGCTCGAGCGCGAAGGCGTCAAGGGCGGCGTCCATGCGGTCGTCGAGCTCAAAGGGGCCGCCGCGTCGCGCCAGAAATGATCCGGCTCACCGGCATCGAACGAACATTCGCGGTCGGCGACGAAATGGTTCACGCGCTGCGCGGCGTATCGCTGGAACTGGCGCAGGGCGAATATGTTTCGATCATGGGTCCTTCGGGCTCGGGCAAATCGACGCTACTCAATGTGATCGGGCTGCTCGATCGCCCGAATGCCGGGACCTATGAGCTGGACGGGCGCGACGTCACGGGTTTGAGCGACGATGAACTGGCCCGCGTGCGCCGCGAGAAAATGGGATTCGTATTTCAGTTCTTCCACCTGGTGCCGCGCTTGTCCGCAGAGCAGAACATCGAACTGCCGATGGTGCTGGCAGGGATTGCACCTGCCGAACGCAGAACCCGGTTGGATCGGTTGCTCACGGACTACGGCCTCGCTGACCGGGCCAGGCACCGCCCGGAGCAGCTGTCCGGCGGCCAGTGCCAACGTGTCGCCATTGCGCGCGCCATGTCGATGGGCCCGCATGTGATCCTGGCCGACGAACCGACTGGAAACCTCGACCGGCATACCGGTCAGGAAGTGATGGCGGTACTGGAGCGCCTGCATCAGGGCGGCGGAACGCTCGTCCTGGTGACGCATGATCCAGAGATCGGTTCGCGCGCACACCGAAGGCTGCGCATGACCGACGGTGCCATCGTCGCCGACGAACCGTCTTCGCAGTTCAAACCCGGGCTCCCGCCGGAGTCCCCCGCCAATCGGCCGCCGGGAAGTCGGGGAGCCGCGGCATGACCGCCACATGAGATTCGCCGATCTGTTCGACTTCGCCTGGCAGGTGCTGCGTGGGTCGGTTACGCGCACTCTGCTGATTCTGCTGGCGATGGGCATCGGCGTTGCCGCCGTGGTGCTCGTGACTTCTCTCGGCGAAGGCGCACGGCTGTATGTTTCGAATCAATTCGGATCGCTGGGCACGAACCTGATCATAGTTCTTCCCGGTCGCAGCGAAACATCCGGTGCCATGCCGGGGGTGCTGATCGGCAAGACGCCGCGAGACCTGACGCTGGACGACGCGATGGCGCTCAAGCGCAGCTACGCCGTCCGGCGTTTGGCGCCGCTCATTGTCGGAACAGGCGATGTGCATGCCGGTGCGAGGGTGCGAGAGACACCGGTTCTCGGGTCCACCGCGGAACTGATGGACATTCGACACATGGAAATAGCGCAGGGGAATTTCCTTCCGCAAGGCGATCCGCGTCACAGCCAGCCGGTTTGCATCATCGGCGCGAAGGTGGCGAATGAATTGTTCGGGTCCCGCTCGGTCCTGGGCGAATGGGTGCGCATCGGCGATCGGCGTTTTCGCGTCATCGGCATCATGGCGAAGCAGGGCCAGTCGCTCGGCTTCAATACCGATGAAATCGTCATCGTACCTCTCGCCGCGGCTCAGGCACTGTTCAACACGGAGGCGCTGTTTCGAGTCCTGGTCGAGGCGAAGAGCCGCGAGCAGATCGCCGATGCGCGGTCGGACGTGGAGGAAATCCTGCGCCTGCGTCACGAGGGCGAGCGCGATGTCACGGTGATCACCCAGGACGCGGTGCTCGCCACTTTCGACCGCATCTTGCGCGCGCTGACGCTGACGGTGGGGAGCATCGCCGCGATCAGCTTGGCGGTGGCGGGTATTCTGATCATGAACGTCATGCTTATCGCAGTGGCGCAGCGACGAGGCGAGATAGGCCTGCTCAAGGCGCTGGGCGCCACGGGGCGGCAGATCCGTATGGTGTTCTTCACCGAGGCGGTGATGCTTGGAATCGGCGGCGCGGCCGCGGGACTTGCCGTGGGCGAACTCGGTCGCAGCCTCGCGGCCCAGATGTATCCTACGATTCCGTTTCAGGTGCCGTGGTGGGCGCTGCTCGCGGCGCCGGCTACGGCAGTGATCACGGCGGTGCTGTTCACGCTCGCACCCGCCCGGCGTGCCGCCCGGCTCGACCCGGTGCAGGCATTGTCGCGCAGGTAGGTGCGCCTGTCATGCTGCTGTCCGATCTAGTCAGCTTCACCTACGTCTCGCTCAAGGCGCACAGGCTGCGCACCGGGCTTACGGCGCTCGGCATCGCCGTCGGCATTGCGGCGGTGATTCTGCTCACATCGATCGGTGAGGGCCTGCACCGCTTCGTCATCGATGAATTCACGCAGTTCGGTACCAACATCATCGGCATCAATCCCGGTCGCATCCAGACGCACGGTGTGCCACTGGGTGCGGTCAACACGGTGCGCCCGCTCACGGTAGACGATGCGCTCGCACTTCGACGCGCGCCTTATGTGCAAGCTGCCGTGCCGGTCACTCAAGGAAACGCCGAGATAACGCATGCGGGCCGCAGCCGCCGAGTCACGCTCTACGGGGTGGGTTCCCAGTTCTCCTCAGCATTTCGCATGCATGTGGCTCTCGGACAGTTCCTGCCCGATGATGACCCGCGCGCGCCGCGCGCTTTTGCGGTACTGGGGTCCAAGGCCGCCCTTGAGTTGTTCGCCAGCGGCAATCCGCTTGGAGAGCGAATCCGCGTCGGCGGCGGGCGCTACCGCGTGATCGGGGTAATGCAATCGAAAGGCCAGGTGCTCGGTTTCGACCTGGATGACACGGTGTTCATCCCGGTCGGCCGGGCGCTGGAGATGTTCAACCGCGAGAGCCTGATGGAAATAGACGTCACCTACGATCCGACGGCGCCGCTGGCGGAAGTGGAGGAAGGGCTTAAGCGCATCCTGACCCTGCGCCATGGGTCTGAGGATTACACGGTCACACCACAGCAGAAGATGCTCGAGGTGTTCGGGACAGTGCTGAATGCGATTACCTTCGCCGTCGCGGCGATCGGCGGCATCTCGCTGGTGGTCGGCGGCGTGGGAGTGCTTACGATTCTCACGATCGCCGTGGCCGAACGGACCGCTGAAATCGGACTGCTGCGTGCGATCGGCGCGACGCGCGGGCGCATCCTGGTGTTGTTCCTCTGTGAGGCCGCCCTGCTCGCTGCCGTAGGGGGTGCGGCGGGGTTGCTTATGGGCTGGGGCGGCGCGCTCGCGCTTCATGTTGCGCTACCGGCGCTGCCGGTGCATATACCCTGGAACTACGCCGTGCTCGCCGAGATGGTGGCGGTCGGGGTGGGCCTGGCCGCCGGCGTGATGCCGGCGCGGCGGGCCGCGCGGCTTGATCCCCTCGAAACGCTGCGCAGCGAGTAGCGCACCGCAGCGTTGCTGCGTCTGAACATCGTGTAAAGTCTGGCGCCTCAACTTCGAAAGGGGACAAAGCCGATGGCCCGCATCAAGGAATTATCGCCTGCCGAAATGACCCGAGAGCAGCTCGAGGTCTACGAAAGTACGCGCGCAAGCGGCGGACTCCTCGGTGGCCCCAATATCGCCTATTTGCGCATTCCGAAGTTCATGCGGCTCAATCAGCAGGCGGTCGCGTATTTGCGCAGCAATTCCCTTGCGCCCCGGCTGCGTCAGCTCGCCATACTGAAAACAGTGAAATTCTGGGGCGCGCGCTTTGCCTGGGCCTACCATGGACCGTACTCGCGTAACGCGGGCGTCGAGCAGGAAATCATCGATGCCATCGACAAAGGCCGGGAGCCTGCAGTTGGCTCGCCGCAGGACAAGGCGGTGCTACGCATTTGCGGTGAGCTTCTTGAGACCCACAGACTGAGCGACGAAACTTATCAGTCGGCTATCGATATGTTCGGCGAAGCGGGCCTCGCCGACATCGTAGCCACTTCTGGGACCTATAGTCTGACCTCGATGGTGCTCAACACGTTTGATATCGATCCTCCGGTGAGCTAGCCCGTATATCCCGCGCGAGTATTTCCCCAAGGAATAGCGGCGCCGAGCACGGCAAAGACCTCGGCGGGCCTGCCAATCTATCAGGCGTCTAGCCGCGAAACCGGGCAGGCAGCGGGCAAGTAGCGGAACCGCATTTTTCGGTTCGCTGCGTATCTTGATCTTTTTGAAGTCTCTGCAGCGGTGAGTACTTGATCTAATCTGCTGGCCGCAGGTTAGACTCCTGCACGGCCTGCCTTAGATCAAGTGCTTAGCTAACGCTGGGCTGATCCCAAGATATGCCGCCGCTTGCTCTTAGTGAGGCAGCATACCGTCCCATTCTCATGAATCGATGTGATGGTGGTGACAAAGCATGTTCTTGCACCGCGGATGATTACGGGGTCGCTAACGGTCGGGCGGGAAGCCGCCTCCATAGTTACAATCGCGGCATCCGGCTGCGGTAGATACTCAGTAATCTCTCCGATCAACTCAAGCCGTCCATGTTTCCATAGTGAGCCGAAGGGGATGAGGATGGAGCGCAAGAAACTGGTGTCGGTCAAGTCGGCGGACCGCGTGCTCAACCTGCTCGAGCTCTTCGGCCGCAAGGCGAAGCCGCTCTCGCACACGGAGATCGCGCTGGCGCTGGCGATTCCCAAGAGCAGTTTGACGCAGTTGCTGCGCAATCTGCTCGGCCGGGGATACCTCCGCTTCACCCCCGGGTCCAATACTTATGTGCTCGGTCCCGCGATCCATGCGCTGCTGCGCGGACGCGACGGCAACGTCGACCTGGTTGCCGCGGCGCGCCCGATCCTCGAGCGGCTCACCGCAGCGACGCACGAGTCCTCGGCTCTGAGCCTGTACCGCGAGGACTACGTGGAGCGCGTCTGCGGCGTCGATTCGCCGCAGGCGCTCACCTACCGCATGAGCGTGGGCACGCGTTTTCCGCTGTGTTCGTCGTCGATCGGCAAGGCGGTCCTCGCGGCCCTGCCGGAAGCGGAGCGCGAGCGCTACCTGTCGCGCGTGAAGCTGGTGCCCAGGAACGAGGCCGCGGTGATAACGCTCTCCAAACTGCGGCGCCAGATCGCCAGGGCGATCAAGGAGGGCGTCACCTACTCGCACGGCGAGCATATGCCTGGCGTGTCGGCGATCGCGACCGCGTTGCGACGCCCCGACGGCTATCCGGTCGGCGCCCTCAATGTCGCCATTCCGAGCAGCCGCTACGCGGCCACGCTGAAGGCGCTGTGCGTGCGCGAACTGTTCGCCGCGCGCAGCGCACTGGAGCGCGAGATTGGCGCCAATTTCACACCGGTAGCGTGATCGTGGGTGCTTGACACCCGCGGCGGGTTTGTTCAAAATGATGACCACGTTCACGCCTGTGAACTAGCGTACCCGATTCAAATCCTTCAGAGAGGCTCGTAATGGAACTGCGCAGGGCAGATTTGGGAAAACATCCGCTGTGGTATTCGAACCAGGGCTGGCGTGCGCGCATCGGTGTCATCTATCCGGGCGCCGGATTTCATCACATCAGCGATTTCCACAAACTCGCGCCCAAGGGCGTGGCGATGGGCGCCGCCGCGGTGCCGCGGCACAAGGATGAGAGCGCCGAAGCGATGATGCATCTGGACGAATGGGTGGTTGACCGGGCCAAGCTCCTCGCCGCGAGCCACCCGGACGTGATCGGCTGGATCTGCACCGCAGGCAGTTTCATGAAGGGCAAGGGACACGACGAGCGCCTGGTCAAGGAAATGGAGGCGGCCACCGGCATCCCCTCGACCACAACCTCAAGTTCGATGATGGCCGCGTTCCGGCAGCTCGGTATCAAGAAACTGTCGATGTGCACGCCCTATCCGAACCCGGTCAACGACATCGAAAAGAAGTTCCTCGAGGACAACGGCTTCAAGGTCCTCAAGTGCGAAGGACTCGATCTGGTCGACAACAACATCCTGGCGCATCTGCCGCCGAGCGTACTGTACCGGCTTGCGAAGGCTGTCGACACGCCCGAATCGGACGGCGTGTTTATCAGCTGCACCGGGCTCGACGCGCTAGACGTGATCGAGGCGCTCGAGCAGGACCTCGGCAAGCCGGTGGTGACTTCGAACCAGGCCGCGTACTGGATGTGCTTCAAGATGGCGGGCGTCGGTGAGCCGATCGAGGGCTACGGGCGACTCATGCGCGAACCGCGTCAACGCAGCCCGGGAGAGTCAGGGCGGCATCTCGCTGCCGTTTGATCAAACAGGAGGAGCGCTCCATGAAAACAGTCGGCGGCCGTTGGTTCCCCGCGTTGGCAGTGCTGGTATCGGCAATGGTGCTGGGAGGCCCCTTGGCGACCGAAGCACGCGCGCAATATCCCAATAAGGCCATCACCCTCATCGTTCCGTATCCCGCGGGCGGGGTCACTGACCTCGCCGCGAGGGCGCTGGCCGACAGTCTCTCGAAGCATCTGCCGCAGCCCGTCGTAGTGCTCAACCGGCCGGGCGCGGGCGCGACGATCGGCGGCGGCGTGGTGGCGTCCTCCGCTCCCGACGGTTATACGCTCGGCTTCTTCCCGCTCGCAGCGGCGATCCCGGAAGTGTTTCGCTTCCGCTACACCGCGCCGTATAAGACCACGGACCTGAAACCGATCGCCGCGGTCGCTGCCACGGCGATGTCGTTCGCGGTCAAGGCCGAGTCGCCGCTGCGCAGCATGAAGGACGTGGTCGAGCTGGCGAGAAAAAATAACGGCCTTGTGATAGGCACCCCCGGCCCGCAGACGCTGCCCTCGATGCTCATGGTGAAGATATCGAAAAAGGAGGGCGTCAAGTTAGAGGACGTGGCCTTCGGCGGCGACGCGAAGACACTGCCCGCATTGCTCGGCGGCCATGTTCAGGTCGGCGCGATCGACTATTCTGCGCTCAGGTCCTCGGTCGAGGCGGGCAAGCTCCGCGTGCTCGCCGTGTGCACCGAAAACCGCGTCGACTTTCTGCCCAACGTGCCCACGGTGCTGGAACTCGGCTATCCGTTGCCCTATGTTTCGGCGCTCGGTGTGTTCGGGCCGAAGGCGCTGCCTGCGGATCTGGTCAAGAAACTCCAGGATCTGGTCGCGAAAATCACCAAGGAGCCTGAATTCATTGGCAAGATGAAGAAACTCACGATACAGACCGCGTTCAAGGATTCGGCGACGTACCAGGCCGCCGTGCTGCGCGACCGGGACAACCTGGAGACCTTTTTCCGGGAACGGGGAATGTACAAGTAGGTTTTGCGATGAGCGGACAGATGAGCCGGAAGCGCGCACCAGTGATCGAGCCGGGACGGGAAACGCCGGTGCTGGGCGAGTACGATATCGTCGTGCTCGGCGGCGGACCCGCCGGCATCTTGGCCGCGGCGGCAGCCGGGCGCACCGGCCGCTCGACGCTCCTCGTCGAGCGCTACGGATTCCTGGGCGGCGCCGCGACCGCGGCGGGCGTGACCAATTTCTGCGGTTTGCATGCCAATGTCCATGGCGAGCACAAGCGCGTTGTGCATGGCTTCGCGAGCGAGTTCATCGACCGCATCGATCGCCTCGGCGGCCTCAACGCGCCGCACCTGTCGCTCGCGGGCAAGATCACGGCGCAGGCCTACGACACGTCTGCATACAAAGTGGCGGCTGACGAGTTCCTGGCCGCCTCCGGCGTCCGACTGCTGTTTCACGCGTATGGCGTAGGCATGGCGAGGCGATCGGACCGCGAGATCGACGCGGTGCTGATCGAGAGCAAGTCAGGACGTCAGGCGATCCGCGCCCGTATGTTCATCGACTGCTCGGGCGACGGCGACCTGTCGGCCTGGGCGGGCGCACCTTTCGAGATAGGCGATACGACCGGAAACATGCTTTATCCGTCGACCCACTTCCGCATCAATGGCGTCGATCCGATCAAGGCTGGGCGCGCCTGGGAAATCATCCCCAAGCTTATGGAAGAAGCGGCCAAGCGCGGGCATCGGTTTCCGCGCAAGGGCGCGCTAGTGCGGCCGCAGAAGAATCCGCTCGAGTGGCGCGCCAACGTCACCCAGATCAAGAACGCCGACGGCACCGCGGTGAGCGGCATCGACGTCGAGCAATTGAGCGAAGGCGAGATCCAGGGCCGGCGTCAGAGCTGGGACGTGTTCGAGTTCATCAAGGAATTCACGCCCGGCTTTGAGAATTCGTACATCGTGGACATCGCACCGCAGATCGGGATTCGCGAGACGCGCCGCATCGTCGGCGAGTACGTGGTGACCGAGGCCGACATCCTCGGCTGCGCCAGTTTTCCCGACTCGATCGGCGTCAACGGCTGGCCGGTGGAGGCGCACGTTCCCGGGAGCGTGGTGCTCAAGTTTCCGCCGATTCCCGAGGCGCGCGGATTCAACCAGTTGCCCTACCGCATGGTCGTTCCCAAGGGCGTCGACAATCTATTCGTAGCGGGACGCTGCGCCTCGATGACGCACGACGGCCAATCGTCGGCACGCGTCTCGGGTTCGTGCTTCGTCATGGGGCAGGCAGCGGGCACGGCAGCCGACCTCGCGATGCGTGCCGGCGTCGCCCCAGCCGCGGTTGACGTGCGGAAGCTGCAGCAGCAACTGGTCGCGGACGGCGCTTATCTAGGGAGGGATGGCGAGAGCGCGGATGCCGGCCGCGTGAAAGCTTCGGTCGCCAACTAGGCACAGGCATGGTCAGGCTGGCCGACGACGAACTGGCCATGCTGGACGGGACTGAGGGCCCGGCCAGGCAGAAGGCGATGGAGTTGCTGCTTCGATACGCCGAAGCGCTGGGGGCGGAGCGCTTCGTTGCTACGCGCAACGTCTGCGGCACCATGGGCATGACCATGCCCTTCCTGCGCGACTACGCCGCGAAGCACGGTAGCGGAATCGAGGCGCTGTTTTCCGAGTTCTGCCTGGACAGCGCACAGGCACTCGATATCCCTAAGGTCAAGATCTACAGCTGCCATCTTCAGCAGGGGCTCGACCCGGAGCGCCCCGCCCAGCAATACCTTGGACCCGAGGCGGTCAAGGTGTATCGCGACGGCGAGGTGTTCTTCAGCCGGCTCGGCGTCAATCTCCTGAACACCTGCGCCCCGTACCTGGTCGGCAATGTCCCGGTGAAGGGCGAGCACTGTGCGTGGATGGAATCCTCGGCAGTGATCTACATCAACTCGGTCCTCGGCGCGCGCACCAATGCCGAAGGCCGCGAGAGCGCCGGTGCCGCGATGCTGACCGGCAAAATTCCGTACTGGGGCTACCACATCGACGAAGACCGGCGCGGCACGCACCTGATCGAGCTCGATGTCGACGTCACGGACACGGCGGACTGGGGGCTGCTCGGCTATTGGATCGGCGAAGCGGTGCAGGAAAGCGTCCCGGTGCTGACCGGCGTGCGGCAGGTGCCGAATCTCGCACGCCTGAAACACTTCGGCGCGGCGGCGTCCTCCTCCGGCGGCGTCGAGATGTACCACATTGTCGGCATTACGCCCGAAGCGCGTAGCGTCGAAGAGGCCTTCGCTGGGAACACGCCGCGCGCGACGCTACGGTATGGCGCCGCAGAGCGCCAACTCGCCTATGAGCGCGTCAACACGACGGGGCGCGACCGCGCGGTGGACTACGTCATGCTCGGCTGCCCCCACTACTCGAGCGAGCAGATCTGGGAGGTGTGCCAGCTGCTCGAGGGCCAGCGCATTCATCAGAACTGCAGCCTGTGGATCTTCACCGCACGGGCAATCAAGCAACTCGCGGATCGGAACGGGTTCACCAAGAGCATCGAGGATGCGGGGGGATTTCTCATGACCGACACATGCTCATCGGTCGGACGCGTGGTACCGAGGGGCGCAAAGGTTGCCGCGGTCGACTCGGCCAAGCAAGCGCATTACTTGCCGGCCATCATGGGGGTTCAGGCTTGGTTCGGCACCACCGCCGAATGCGTCCAGGCGGCAATTACCGGCCGCTGGCAAGGTGCGCTGCGATGACCAAGCTCGTGCTGCACGGCCGCAAAGTCGTCGGCGGCTGCGCCGAGGGCGAAGCGCTCGTTACCCGGGACCGGATCTCGGGCTGGGGCGGCATCGACCCACGCACCGGAATCATTATCGAAACCCGGCACGAGTTGCACGGCCGGAGCTTCAAGGGCAAGGTGCTCGTTTTCCCGGGAGCCAAGGGTTCGTCGGGGTGGTCCAGCCAGTTTCACATCGCACGCCTCGCTGGAACCGCGCCCGCCGCGATGCTGTTCAACGAAATGACGACCAAGATCGCGCTCGGCGCCGTGGTCACGCATGCCCCGGCGGTCACCGATTTCGATCAGGACCCGCTGCAGGTAATCGAGACCGGCGATTGGGTCCGCGTCGATGCCGATGCTGGCGTCGTAGAAGTCACCAAACGCCAGTCCTGAGCCGTGATTCAGCCGGTTCAGGCATCGATCCCCTCGGTCGACAGAATTTGCGACTCGCAAAGGCAGCGGCCCTGATCAGGCATTAGGGTAGCGATGCGGGTGTCACTGAGGCATAAGATCATCAATCCGGTAGAGAAGTCGGAGGGGATTGCCGGTACGCCCCAATGCCGCGTTTGAACGCGCCGACGCGCGCGCAATGCACATTATGGTAATTTCCCTCGGCTACGCACCCCTCGAAGAGGACAATCGGAGCGAGTTAAGTGGTAAATGAGGCTCGACTGAGGGCAATTCGATGCAGACGTCGCGTTTCCAGGACAGGGTAGCCGTCGTCACCGGCGCGGCCAGCGGCATCGGCGCTGCCACCGCGCGCGCCCTTGCGACCGAAGGCGCGAAACTCGCGCTGCTGGACGCGAATGAGGTGGCACTGCATACCATTGCGGCCGAACTCCACGGCTCGGAGGCGATCGTGACCGACGTCGCGAGTGCCATGTCCATCCACGCGGCCTTCGATGCGGTCATGAAACGATTCGGCGCAGTCCACGTGCTCGTCAACAGCGCGGGCGTGATCGGCAAGTTCACGTTGCAGAACATGAGCGAGTCCGAGATGGACCGCGTGCTCGGCATCAACCTCAAGGGCACGATACTGTGCACGCAGGCTGCGATCGCGCCCATGCGCGCGCAAGGCGGCGGCGCGGTGGTGAACGTCGCCTCCATGGCCGGCAAGCGCGTGTCCTACGCCGGCGCGGCCAACTACACGGCCTCCAAAGCCGGCGTGCTCGGGTTCACCTGGCACGCGGCCTTCGAACTGGGGGCCTACAAGATCCGCGTCAACGCCGTGTGCCCGGGGCCTACGCTGACCGGCATGACGGCCAAGCGCAACGCCGAGCAGCGCGCCGAGGTCGTCGCGCGGATACCGCTGGGCCGTTGGGTAATGCCCGAGGACGTGTCGAACGCGATCCTGTTCCTTGCCAGCGACGACGCGGCGATGTGCACGGGCACGTCGCTGGATGTGGATGGCGGCATCCTGGTTTCCAACGGCAGCAGCTACGCAGAGTATTTTTCGGTGCGCACCTAATTGCAGCGGAGCAAGGCTGATGAACTCTCCCGTGATCCTGAATCCCATCGTCGGCGCGTGCGAGCTGGAGAGCTACCCCGGCGAGATCATGGAGCGCCGGGTCGCCGCCGGGGAGTTCGACCCTGCGGGCAGGCGCGTGAAGGTGCTGAATCCGCGTGGTACGCCGCCTGCAATCCGGTTGCGGCCTATGGCGCCGCGCCCCATCTCACTCGAAGGCAGGACGGTGTACTTCGTCGACGTGCGCTTCATGAACGGCAGCGTGTTCCTCGGCGAGATTCAAAAAGTTTTCGCGGAGCGGTATCCCGGCGTGAAGACCGTGCTGCGACAGAAGCGCGGCGGCTACACCGAGGACGACCCCGAACTGTGGGCGGAGATCGAGGCTAGAGCCGGCCTGCTGGTCATGGCGATCGGCCATTGCAGCACCTGCGCGCCGGCGGTGGCGGTGCATTGTATGAGCATGGAAGACCGCGGCATCCCGACCGCGCCGCTGATCACAACCGCGTTCAGCGACCTCGTGAAGGCCGTGACCTACAAGGCCGGCATGCCTAACCTGCGCTTCACGTTCGTGCCGCACCCGGTGGGCGGTAAGCCGCCGGAGGTTCTGCGCGGGTACGCGCTCGGCAACGACCCGGTCAACCTGCGGCCCATGATGGACGGGATCGTGGGGGCGTTGACGGCGCCGCTGAATGCCGAGGAGAAGAAAGAGGGCGTGCTTGAGCGCCCCGTGCCTCGCCTCCTCGGTGCGCAGAGCGAGGACGCGCTGCAGGAACTCTTCCAGGGCGCCGGCTGGAGCGATGGCCTGCCCGTAGTGCTGCCCACCGACGAACGCGTGGCCGCATTGCTTGAGGCGACGAGCCATCGCCCCGACGAAGTCGTCGGCAAGATGCGGCCCACGGAGACGCAGGAGGACTGGTCGTATACGGTGGAGCAGGTGGCCGTGAACGCCGTCATGGCCGGCGCTCGTCCGGAATACTTTCCGGCGATTCTCGCACTTGCTTCTACCGGGATCACCGCGCTGCACAGCTCGACGAGTTCGTTCGCCGCGATGGTGGTCGTGAACGGACCGGTGCGGTCGGAACTAGGCATGAACTCAGGTCTCGGCGCGCTGGGGCCGTTTAATCGCGCCAATGCCGCGATCGGGCGGGCGTATGGGTTACTGTCGAGGAACCTCGGCGGCGGCGCGGTGCTCGGCACAACCTACCTCGGCTCGCAGGGCAACCCGCTCAACTACAGCAACGTGTGCTTTGCCGAGAACGAGGAGAAAAGCCCGTGGGAGCCGTTCCACGTGCAGAAGGGCTTCAAGCCCGGGGACAGCGTGGTTAGCATCTTCCGTGGGCGCACTTTCAGCCACCTGCTGGATGTTCGCGAAAAAACCTGGAAGCAGCAGATGCTGAACCAGGTGGCGGGGTTTACGCCGACGCCGAGGACCGACCTTACGCTACTCGTCGATCCGCTCGCGGCGCGCATGCTCAAGCAGCGCGAGGGCTTTGACTCCAAGGAGAAGCTCGCACAGTGGTACCACGAGAATTCGACACTGCCCTTTGATGTGTACTGGGATTACCAGCTGGTGATCAACTACATCGAGCCACAGGCGAGGAAGGGCGTCGAGCCGTTCGCCTCATACTTGAAGCTACCCAAGGATGCGTTGGTCCCGCGCTTTGCGGATCCTAAAAAGATCGGGGTGGTGGTGGTCGGCGGGGAGAAGAACGCGTACTGGTTTGCCACGGACTTCGGGTGGTTGAAGAGCGCTTCCGTGGATCAGTGGAGGTGAATGTCTGGTCTACTCGGATCGCGCACCCGGCGTCAAATGGAATGTCGCCGCGGCTAGATTTACATCGCCGCGAAGCCACCGTCCACCGGGATGACCACACCCGTCATAAAGTCGGACGCGTCGGAAGCCAGCAGTACGGTTGCACCCTTGAGATCCCGCTCGTTTCCCATGCGTCGCAGCGGCGTGTGATCGAGGATGTATTTCTCGGAGCTGTCGATCATTCCGTGGGACATCTTGCTCGGGAAAACGCCCGGCGCGATGGCGTTCACATGGATGTTGTACTTGCCCCACTCGCAGGCCAGCGATTTGGTGAAGTTGATCACACCGGCCTTGCTGGTGTTGTAGCCGATAGTGGACATGAACGCCGGTTCCGTTCCCGACAGGCCTGCAATGGAGGCGATGTTGATGATCCGGCCTGCGCGGCGCGGAATCATGCTTGCCTTGCCCACCGCCTGTGTCAGCAGGAACATCGCGGTGAGGTTCAGGTTCATGATCTTCAGCCAGGCCTCAAGCGGGTGATCCTCGGCGGGTGCGCCCCAGGTTGCGCCGGCATTGTTCACGAGTATGTCGATCCGGCCCCATTGCGCGAGTACCTTGTTCGCGAGCGGCTTCGGCACCATCGGGTCCGACAGGTCGCATGCATGCGTCACAACCTCGATGCCTTGCGAACGAAGCTGCGCTTGCGCATCGGCCAACTCGGCCGCCTTGCGGGCCGTGATGGCGACTTTGGCGCCCATTTCACCGAGTGCTTCGGCCATCTGCAGCCCCAGACCCCGGGAACCTCCGGTGACCAGTGCGACTCGTCCGGATAGATCGAACAGCTCGTTGATGCTCATGCACGTTCCCCATTGAAGTCGAATCAGAACCATTCATCCTGCATATCTTCGCACGTGCTGTCGGGCTCGTTCAGCAGCCGGTGCCAATGCTCGGTCTTGGGCAGCTCCCAGCGGAAGAAGTATCTGCAGGCCTGGAGTTTCCCGCGGTAGAAATCAGCGTCCGGCGATTCCACTCTGGCCAGCCTGGTTTCGGCCACGAGTGCCTGGCGCAGCCAGATCCACGCGACCGTGACGTGTCCTGCCATCTCAAGGAAGACATGGGCATTGGCAAGCGCCGTTTGGGCATAGGCACGATCGCGTGCCGCCTGGTATTTCTGTGTCACTTCCGTGACGCGCGCGAAGGCGGCCGTAAGCTGCTCACCAAAGCGCTGCAATTCGGGCGAGGGGCACGCACGGGCCTGGCGGGCGCTGTGGGCGATTGCACGCTCCAGGACCTGGAGCGCTGCTCCACCTTCCATGCCAACCTTGCGGCCGAGGAGGTCGATCGCCTGGATCCCGTTGGTGCCCTCATGGATGGGGTTCAGCCGGTTGTCGCGGTAGAACTGTTCGACGTTGTATTCGCGCGAATAGCCGTAGCCGCCATGAACCTGGATAGCGAGCGAATTGGCCTCCAGGCACCATTGTGAAGGCCACGCCTTGGCAATCGGCGTGAGCACATCGAGCAGCAGGCCGGCTTCGCGTCGGGCATCCTGCGACTCGGCGGTACGTTGTTCGTCGACGAGCAGCGCACAGTACAGCCCGAGCGCCAGCCCCCCTTCGACGTAGGCCTTTTGCGCCAACAACATTCGGCGTACGTCCGCGTGGCCGACGATCGGGATCTGCGGCTGGAGCGGATCCTTTCCGGACGCAGGTCGCCCCTGCGGACGTTTGCGTGCGTAATCCAGCGCATGCAGATAACCGGTGTAGCCGAGCATCACTGCGCCCAGTCCAACGCCAATGCGCGCTTCGTTCATCATATGGAACATGTAGGCGAGCCCCGCGTTCGGCTTGCCGACCAGAGAAGCGATCGCGCCGCCTTTTTCGCCGAAATTCAATACCGTGTTGACCGTGCCACGGTAACCCATCTTGTGGTTCAGGCCGGCAAGCGAAATATCGTTTCGCTCTCCGAGCGAGCCGTCCGGATGGACCAGGTACTTCGGCGCGATAAACAGTGAAATTCCCTTTACGCCGGGGGGCGACCCCGGAATCTTCGCGAGAACCAGATGAACAATGTTCTCCGAGAGTTCGTGTTCTCCGGCCGAAATCCACATCTTGCTGCCGTACAGCCGGTAACCGCCGTCCGGTTGCGGTTCCGCCCGCGTCCGGGTGTCCGCCAGCGACGAACCGGCCTGCGTTTCGGTCAGACACATGGTGCCGAAGAAGCGTCCCGAAAGAAGATGCGGAAGATAGGTGGCCTTTTGTTCTTCGCTGCCCCATGCATTGATCAAGTTTGCGTTGGCCGTCGTCAGCAGCGGGTAGGCCGCAGTCGCGATGTTGGCCGCGTTGATGTGCGCGAAACAGGCCTGGGTTACTACGTAAGGCAGTTGCATGCCGCCCAGTTCGTAATCGTGCGCCGCGGCCATGAGGCCAGCGCTGCAGTAAGCGTCGAGCGCGGCCTTGACCTCGGGAATGATCATGACGCGCTTGCCGTCGAAGGTGGGCTCGTTCTGGTCGATCTTCTTGTTGTGCGTGGCAAACTGCTCTTCGGCGATCTTTGCCGTCACGTCGATTGCGGCGTCGAAGGTTTCGCGCGTGTGATCGGCGTATCGAGGGCGCGTCGTTAACGTATCGACATGAAGGAGTTCGTAGAGCACGAACTCAAGATCGCGCCGTGAAAGCAGCATCGACTGAATGGAGATTGGCTTGCTGGTGGTCATGATTAGAGGCTGGAGAAGTTTCGGATGACTGGCGCGCGTCAATCAAATAACATTCTCATATTATGCGAAGAATATGAAATGGGTACATCGCAGACGCATACTTCGGCAGACTGGTTTCGGACCATTCTCAACGTTCGCGGCCGGCCGGTGCAGATCTCGGCCGCAAGAATGAACACTAATGAGGATGGGAATCAGCGCTCACGTTGACACCTTCGCCCGCGACGGCCTGCCACCACGAGACCTGCGGCCGGAGCTCCTGTTCGATCTCCCCGAACTGCAGTATCCAGCGCAACTGAACTGCGCGACCGAACTGCTCGATCGCGCGATAGAAAGGGGAGACGCCGAACGCACGGCGATCTACGCCCCCGCGGGCGACGGCAGGTCACTGCTCACGTACGGCCAACTGTGCTCGCTTGCCAATCAAGTCGCGCATGTGCTCTGCGACGAGTTGCGGCTTGTGCCCGGCAATCGGGTTCTGCTGCGCTCGCCGAACAACGCGATGCTGGCGGCCTGTGTATTCGCGGTCTGGAAGGCCGGCGGTATAGCTGTTCCGACCATGCCGCAGTTGCGCTCCAGGGAGCTGCGGCAGGTCATTGATAAAGCGAGAATCGATTTCGCCCTTTGCGATGAACGGCTCAAGGATGAACTCGATACGGCTGGGGTGCAAAGTGGCGACCTGAAGCGCATCGTCAGCTTTGGTGCAAATGATGCGAACTCGCTGGAGGTGTTGCTCGCAGCGAAGCCCGTCGAGTTCGACGATGTCCGCACTGCCGCAGATGACGTCGCGCTGCTTGCCTTTACTTCTGGCGCGAGGGGCATGCCGAAGGCGGCGCTGCATTTTCATCGCAGCGTGATGGCAATGTGCGATTGCTGGCCGCGTTCGATCCTGAAGCCGCGCAGGGATGACATTTTCTGCGGCACGCCCACGCTTGCATCGGGCTACGGACTCGGCGTGATGCTGTGCATCCCGTTGCGTTTCGGCGCATCTACCGTGCTGGTTGAAAATCTGACGCCTGCGGGACTGCTGCAAACAATCCAGGATTTCCGCTGCACCTTCAGCGCCACCGTGCCTGCGTTTTACCGGCAAATGGCGCCGTTGGTGCGCCAATTCGACCTCGGAAGCCTCAGGACCGCGATATCCTCCGGCGAGGTGCTCGCCGATGCGACGCGAACCCTGTTCAGGGAAGCAAGCGGGATCGAACTGATTGACGGTCTGGGTTCGACCGGGATGATGCAGATTTTCGTGTCGCACACGCCGGATCGCGTGCGTCGAGGCGCGACGGGATATGTCATACCGGGGTACAAGGCAGTGGTCCTCGACGACGAGGGGAGGGTCTGTCCGCCGAACGTCACCGGTCGATTGGCGGTAAAGGGACCCACGGGCTGCCTTTACCTCGCCGACTCGCGCCAGACTCAGTCCGTGCAGCGGGGCTGGAACCTGACTGGCGATGCCTGCTCCGTGGACCTGGATGGCTACTTCTACTTTCAAGGCCGCTCTGATGACCTGATCGCCTCGGCCGGCCAGGACATCTCGGGTCCGGAGGTGGAAGCCGCATTGCTGGGCCACGAAGCGGTTGCCGATTGCGGCGTCATCGGAATTCCGGACCAACTGCGGGGCCAGCTCGTCAGCGCGTTCGTCGTGCTGAATTCGGGTTTCCGGGCCAGTCCACAGATGGTGACGGCTCTTCAGGACCACGTGAAGGCGAGAATCGCGCCCTATAAGTATCCACGGCGCATCGAATTTGTCGCGGCCCTACCGCGAACGGAGACCGGAAGGCTGCAGCGTGTAAGCTTGCTCGATCTGACATCGAGGAGTGCCCGAGACTGATGCATCGGTTGCATCGTCGATGTGAACCCATTGCGTAGTGGACTTTGCCGCAGACCGTCTTTAGGCAGAATCCGGGAGACACTCCTGACTTGATTCGGAGATACGCGCGTATGCAGAACACCAAGCTGACCTTCGCCTGCGGGCTCTACGACCGCATGCAGCCGCTCTACACCGGCGAGGTAAACCCGGAAGGCATCGATCTGGATTTTCGCGTCATCGAATGGTCTCGCGAGATATTCGACCGCATGGCTGGTCGACTGGAATTCGACGCTGCCGAGTTCTCCAGCTCCGAGTTGATAAGCAGAATCTCCGCAGGCCGGTGCCCGTTCGTGGCGATACCGGTATTTCCGTCGCGCACGTTTCGGCACGGCTTTATTTGCGTCAACCGGCGCTCGGGAATCCGTGGCCCGAAGGACCTGGAGGGAAGACGCATCGGTACGCCGCTTTACACGCAAACGGCGGCAATCTGGCTGCGCGGCCACTTGGCGCACGATTATGACGTTGATCTGTCGGGCGTGACCTGGGTCCAGGGCGCGTTGAGCCTTGCGGGTGCACACGGCGCTCCGAGCGTGCTGCCCCCGGTACGGGCGGCCAGAATCGAGATCAACGACAGCGGAAAATCGTTGAGCCGATTGCTGGAGGAGGGCACGATCGACGCGACCCTGGGTTCCAACATCCCCGAGGCGCTGGGGCGAAACCCGGACGTGCAACGGCTGTTCCCGAATTTTCACGATATCGAGCGCGATTATTTCAAACGCACGCGAATCTTCCCGATCATGCATCTGGTGGCGATTCGACGCGAGGCGTACGAGGCCAACCCGGGTATCGCGGCCAGTCTGTACAGAGCGTTCGAGGAATCGAAGAACCGCGCGCTCACCCGGATGAAGCATCTCGGCGCACTGCGCTATATGCTGCCCTGGCTCCCGGAGTACCTGGACGAAATCGAGCAGGTGTTTGGGGGCGATCCCTGGCCCTACGGCATCGAAGCCAACCGACCGACGCTTGAGGCCCTGGTGACCTACATGGCCGAGCAGGGAATCATTGCCAAGGCACTGCCGCTGGAGCAGATCTTCGTTCCGGTTTGATATCGCCTTTGGTTATTCGCGGCGACGGACCAAGGTCAATGCGAACCCTGCGCTTCCTGCAGTCCCGGTTCGAATTTGCCGTCCACCAGAACGAACGCGATGATGCATGACCTGTCGGAGCGATTGCTCCAGGAATGGTTGGTGCCGCGCTGTATGACCATGTCACCCGCCTCGAGCAGCACCTCGCTGTCATCGAGGATCAATGTCAGTTCGCCCGACAGAACGATGGCATAGTCAACAGTTTCCGTGCGATGCATCAGGGGATGAGGTCCCCCCTGTCTGAACGTCGACGCATCGACCTGCCCCATGCTCTCGAAGATCGATTTTGCTGCTGCGGCATCGAAGTTCCTGACGGCGTCCGATTCGGGCGGAATTTCAGAAACCCGGATCACCGTGCCATGCTTCGGCGGTTTCAACTGTCTGGCTCCGGTCGTCGGATCGGGTTCGTTGCCGACCGGAGCCGGTGCTCCGCCGGTTCGCCAGATCTCGGTGGAGTAATGACCCGGGCGCGCGGGGCTGGTGCGTATCGCCGGCGCAAATCCGTCGGACACGACGATCGATTTGCCGTTTTCATCGTGGCCCGTCACCACGCGCCTGATCCTTCCCCGGCCCAGCATTTCCGCCTCCGGATGATTTCGAGGAGCGACGTATTATAAGACGTTGCATGCCCGATGCCCGTGGGCTAGCATCCGGGGCCATCGGTCGCGCGATGCTCGCATCGCCAGGTGCGCTCGTATTGCCACTGCATGGTCACACCGCGCGGCAGGCGGCGCGAACGACGGACGACCCGCCCGTATCGGTACGGAGGGCCCGAACAACAGGAGCATTGCCATGGTCAAGATCGTCATATTCTTCAAACGCAAATCGGGGATGTCGGTCGAGGACTTTCAGAACCATTGGCGCACGACCCATGCCGACATCATCGTCAGGCTGCCCGGTATTCGCAGGTACGTGCAATCGCATGTGCTCGCCTCCGCGTATCGCAAGAGCGAACCGGTCTACGACGCGGTTGCGGAATCGTACTTTGACGATACGAAGGCGATGAAGGCGCTGGCGAAAACGCCCGAATACGCGGCAGTGCTGGCCGACGAGCCGAATTTCATCGATCGCGCCAGCATGGCCTCGATCATCACAGACGAATACGTGATCAAGGACGAGCCTGCACCGGACAACGCGATCAAGAGCATCGACTTCGTCAATCGCAAGGAGGGCATGTCGGTCGAGGATTTTCAGAACTACTGGAAAGACGTCCACGGTCCCCTTTGCGAGACAGCCGCGGCGATGCGTCGTTACGTGCAGAATCATACGCGGCGCTCGATCTACGACAGCGGACGGACGCCTGCCTTCGACGGCGTGGCCATGGCTTGGTTCGATGACATGCAGGCATTGCGCGACGCGGCTCAGACGCCGGAGTTCGCGGACCTTAGAGCTGACGTGGGGCACTTCGTCGACCAGGAGCGGTCGCCGTTCGTTCTTACCCGGGAACATGTAATTCTGCCTTAGGGCGCACGTCCGGCGTCGTTTCGATTTTGGGTCGGTATGCTTTATCTGATCGAAGTCACTATTACGAGGAATCAGCTGAATGTCCGATGAAAAGACCTGGGAGGCGGAGCTTGCCAAGTTGCGTGCGATGGAGGACGAAGCTCGGCAGGGCGGCGGCAAGGAGCGTCTGCAGAAGCAGCGGGACTCAGGGCGGCTGACCGCCCGCGAACGAATCGACTACCTGCTGGATCCGAAGAGTTTCGTGGAACTCAACATGCTGGCCGAACACCAGTGCCACGATTTCGGCATGGAAAAGAAGAAGTATTTGGGCGATGGCGTGATCACGGGGCACGGTACCCTGCGAGGCCGCCGGGTGTTCGTGTATTCCGAGGACGAAACCGTGCTCGGCGGGTCGGTGGGGAAAGCGCACGGAGCCAAGATCCACGGTATCTTGCGCATGGCGCGAGAAACGCGGGTCCCGGTGGTCTGCCTGAACGCTTCGGGCGGCGCGCGCATACAGGAAGGCATGGACAATGTCTTCGGCATCACGGGGATGTTCTACCAGAACACCCTGAATTCGGGTGTTGTCCCTCAGATTTCCGCCATCATGGGTGCGTGCACGGGAGGCAATGCCTATTCTTCGGCTCTGTGCGACTTCATCGTCCAGGTGAAGAAGGGATCGTACCTGTTCATTACCGGCCCTGCGGTGATCAAGGAAGTGACCGGGGAGGAGGTCAGCTTTGATGAACTGGGTGGCGCGCGCGCTCACAGCGCGGTGTCCGGTGTGGTCCATCTGACAGCGGAGGACGACCGGGAGTGTCTCGATATCATCGCCCGTCTGCTGGATTATCTGCCGCAGAACAATCAGGATCGGCCGCCCGTGCGGCCCTGCTCGGACCCCGTCGACAGGGAATTGCCCGAACTCACCGACATCGTTCCCATCACGATGTCGAAGAACTACGATGTGAAGAAGATCATAGGCGCGCTTGCCGACGAGGGGGATTTCTTCGAAATCCAGAAGGCATTCGCAAGAAACCTGGTGGTGGGCTTTGCCAGGCTGGGAGGGCAGGTCACCGGCATCGTCGCAAACAACCCGAAGTTTCTGGGCGGGTGCCTGGACATCAACTCCGCGGACAAGGCGGCACGTTTCATCCGCACCTGTGACGCGTTCAACATCGCGCTGCTGTCGCTCGTGGACGTGCCCGGATTTCTACCGGGTGTCCGCCAGGAGCATGCGGGCATCATCCGCCACGGCGCCAAGATGCTGTACGCGTGGACCGAGGCCACGGTACCGAAGATCGCGGTCATCATGAGAAAGATGTACGGCGGCGCTATTCCTGCGATGGGCGTGCACGAGATAGGATTCGATCAGGTGTACGCTTGGCCGTCAGCGGAGATGCAAATGGTCGGCGCGGAGCCCGCAGTGCGGATCCTGTACCGCAGAGAGCTCGACAGTGCGGCAGACGAAAAGGCATTGTTCGACCGGAAGGTACGGGAATACCGGGATACCTATCTGACGCCCTATCACTCGTCGTCGCGTTCCATCATCGATGCCGTCATACACCCCAAGGATACCCGGCGCATGATAATTTCCGCGTTGCAAATGCTGGAGAACAAGACCGAGCCGTCGCGCGCGCAACGCAAGCACGGCAATATTCCGCTGTGAAGGGAAGATGTCGCTGTCAAGGATAGAGGTTCGCTTATGATCACGAAAATCAGCCATATCGGAATAGCTGTTGAAAACCTCGACGCTGCAAAGAAATTCTTCGAAGAGAATTTTTCGCTGCCGGCGACAGGGAACGAAAATTTCGGCGAACTGCTGTTTTCGTTCGTGGGATTCGAAGGTGAGGCGACGGCGCTTGAACTGCTACAGTCCACGACCGATGAAGGCCAGATGGCCAAGTTCATCGCCAAACGGGGACCCGGCATCCATCACGTTGCTCTGGAAACGGATGACATCCAGGCCGAACTCGACCGGCTGCACGCCAAGGGCATCCAACTGATCAATCAGAAGCCCTATCGAAATGCGCATGATGAACTGGTTGCGTTCATTCATCCAAAGAGTACCGGCGGCGTCCTGATAGAACTCGTTCAGCGATGACGATGCGCGCCGAAGAACTGCCGCGGAGACGACGGGAATCGCGCATCCTCCGCGCCTCGCATCCCGTCAGGCGCGCCGCAGCGGCAGGCTACAATTAAGTCTGTCGAGACTTGGTGCCCAGGAAGGGACTCGAACCCCCACAGTGTCTCCACCGCATGGACCTGAACCATGTGCGTCTACCAATTCCGCCACCTGGGCCAAACGTCTTTTTGAGGTGCGGCGCAAGGTGCGAATTCTATAGTAACTTCGGTCGATGAAGAAGCCCCGCACTCCAGCCGTTGGCAGATTTCCCGGCGTCCGACGCGCGAAAGACCCCCATCGGGAGCGCGAAGCGGCTCGCTACGAGGCGCCGATTCCGAGCCGGGAGTTCATATTGGAGAGCCTTGCCGAGGCTGGTGTGCCGCTCGAGGACGCCGAACTGGCGCATGCAATCGGCATCCGTAGTGCCGAATTCGAAGCGTTCAGGCGACGCCTCGGCGCGATGGAGCGAGAGGGCCAGATTCTTCGCAATCGCAAGGGCGCGATTCTGGTCGCACGCAAGGTCGATCTGATTGCCGGGCGTGTCGAGGGGCATCCGGACGGATTCGGGTTCGTTGTTCCCGACGAGGGCGAGGACGACTTCTATCTCAACGCGCGCGAGATGCGCAAGGTGCTGCACGGTGACCGGGTCATGCTGCGACAGTCCGGGCTCGACCGGCGCGGACGAAGGGAGGGAAGCATCGTCGAAGTCATTGCGCGCGGCAATAACAGGGTGGTGGGGCGTCTTCACCGGGAAGGCGCTTTCAGCTTCGTTACCGCCTCCAACCGCTGCATCACCCAGGACGTGCTCGTCGAGCCCGAGGGCGCGGGAAGTGCCAAGCCTGGACAAGTCGTGACGGTCGAACTCACGCGGCAGCCGAGCGTCGACGCGCGCGACCTGTACGTTCAGCCGATGGGTCGTGTGGTGGAAGTTCTGGGTAAGGCCACCGATCCCGGCGTCGAGATCGAGATCGCGCTGAGAAAGCACGAACTGCCTTATGAATTTTCGGCGCCGGCCAGGGATCAGGCGGCGCGTTATCCGGCGAGACTGCGCGAGGCCGACCTGAAGGCGAGGGTAGACCTTCGCGATTTACCGCTGGTTACCATCGATGGCGAGACGGCGAAGGATTTCGACGACGCCGTATTCTGCGAGCAAATCAGAACGAACCCGCGACCGGGGAAGGCCGGAGCGCGACCCGGGAACGAATTCAGGCTGGTGGTTGCCATCGCCGATGTCAGCCACTACGTGCGCCACGGTGATGCGTTGGATCTGGCGTCGCGCGAGCGTGGCAACTCGGTGTATTTTCCGCGCCGAGTCATCCCGATGCTTCCCGAAAGGCTGTCGAACGGACTATGTTCGATCAATCCGAATGTCGACCGGCTGTGCATGGTCTGCGACATGAGAGTCACGGCGTCGGGCCGGATATCCGGCTATCGGTTCTATCCGGCCGTAATGCGTTCGCGCGCCCGGCTGACCTATACGCAGGTGGCGCACGCGCTGGCCGCGGGGAATTCCGTCAGCGCCGTCGCCACGGAACTGCAGTCGCTGCTGCCGCAGTTGCAGATGCTTCATGCGGTATACGAGCGGCTCGCTCAAGCGCGCGTGCGCCGCGGTGCGATCGATTTCGAAACGCTGGAAACGGCATTCGTCTTTGACGACAAAGGACGGCTCGCGAACATCGTGCCCGTGCAGCGCAACGATGCGCACCGGGTGATCGAGGAATGCATGCTCGCAGCGAATGTCTGCGCATCGGATTTCCTGCAGGGGAACGAGCACCCGGTGCTGTACCGTATCCACGAGGGCCCGACGCCGGAGAAACTCGCCGCAGTGCGTGATTTTCTGAAGGGATTCGGCCTTGATCTGGGCGGCGGCGATGAGCCGCGTGCCAAGGACTACGCGCGCCTGCTCGAATCGGTGAAGAATCGGCCCGACGTGCAGCTTCTGCAGACGGTGCTGTTGCGCTCGCTGCGCCAGGCCGTCTACAGCCCGGAGAACGTCGGTCACTTCGGTCTTGCGTACGAGCATTACACGCATTTCACGTCGCCGATCCGGCGCTATCCGGATCTGTTGATCCACCGCGCGATCAAGGCGGTGCTCGAGGGCGGGCGCTACCGGCCGGGCAACTGGGTTGAATTGGGCCGGCATTGCTCGGAAACCGAGCGGCGAGCGGATGAGGCGACGCGCGAGGTCGGGGCATGGCTGAAGTGCTACTACATGAAGGAACGGGTCGGAGAGGAGTTCGAAGGATCGATCTCGGCCGTCACGGGCTTCGGCATATTCGTCGCGTTGGACGGCGTCTACGTCGAGGGCCTGGTGCACATCTCCGAACTTGGCGGCGATTACTTCCGGTTCGACGCGGCTCGCCACGAACTTCGCGGTGAGCGCATGAACAAGCGCTACCGGCTTGCCGACC
>Ga0209343_10000922_pt1 | contig 40659 bp, 43 predicted proteins | sample RifCSPlowO2_02_FD_184026 | JGI IMG/M metagenome (GOLD analysis project Ga0209343, IMG submission 184026) | Groundwater microbial communities from Rifle, Colorado - Rifle CSP2_plank lowO2_0.2 (SPAdes) (version 2) | ecosystem: Environmental > Aquatic > Deep subsurface > Groundwater | place...
TGCTCATCCTTAGAATGTCCTCCATTGCGGCCTCCCTTTTTGTATAGGGTACAAAAAGGTGACATTTCTATTTGCCGCAAATGTGACATTACTAAAAAATTTCTACAACCTATCTCTAAACGTTGTAATGCTTTTATTTGCACCGCTCCAGCGCATTTTGTGCTGGGCCTCAAATTTTTTAATTGGAGTTTATATGTCATTAACATTGAGCACCTTAACCATCTTAACCAACCTTTTACGCAACCTTAACCGCGCTTTTATTGACGACAAATACAATTATGGTTAAGGTGGTTAAGGTATTTCTAAAAGTTTTACCCGGGGGTATATAGTAAAAGATTTAAAAAATAATGATCTATCTTAACCAATTTTAAAAATATTTAAATAATAAACATTTTAGAGAATTTTTAGCTGGTTAAGGTTGGTTAAGGTGGTTAAGGTGAACGAAGAGATTGATGACCTATTGCTAGCCGAAGAAATAGCGGAGTGGATGAAGGTATCCGTAATTACGATTCGTAGATGGACATCTAGCGGGTTTATTCCGCACGTGCGCATAGGCCAAAGAATGGTTCGCTACCGTAAAAGAGATTTGGACAGTTGGGTAAACAAACGTTCTTCATTGGGAAGGCAGCATAGGATTCCAGAAGTAATGATCCCAGTGGAATGAGCAGTGCTCACTAAAAATAATAGGCGATTATTTATTTTGCTATAATTAATCGCGACATAAGGAGAAAATGCCATGGCTAGTTTATTTAAACGCGGGAAGAGCTGGTATGTAAAATATTATTCCAACGGTAAACCGGTTCGAAAAGCGGTTTGCAGGGATAAGAAAACTGCGGGAGAATACAAGGCTCATTTAGAAGTTCAGCTCGCGCGTATGAGTTTTGGGTTACCGGTTGAAAAATACTCTTGGCAAAAGTTCATCGAGAAATATCTGGCCTATAGCAAAGTAGAGAAAAGAATTCGCACCACTGTATTAGATTCAAAAGCGATTCAACTGTTTGCTAACTTCGCTCAGCCGCAGACTACGGGCGACCTTAACCGCGAAAGACTCGAAGAGTGGAAGGCGCATCGCTTAAAGGAAGTAAGTCCTACGACCGTAAACATTGAACTGCGGCATCTAAAAGCATGTTTTCACAAAGCGGTCGAGTGGGGAATTATGGATCAAAGGCAATTTGCCGGCGTTAAGCAATTGAAGCAATTAAAGAAACTTCCTAGATTTCTAAGCAAAGAAGAGATAAAAAAACTAAGCGAAACTATGCCGATCCGCTGGTGGAGAATGTTTTATACTATGATTTGCACAGGTTTAAGGTTGGGAGAATTTTTGCATTTAAAGTGGAGCCAGATCAATTGGGGTCGCAAAGTTATAATCCTGCAATCCGATCATGAGTGGGCGCCTAAAGATAATGAACTGAGAGAAATTCCATTGCACCCGAATTTAGAACAGATGTTATGGCAGATGAATAAAGAGGCTGGGAACCCAAGAGACGGGTATATATTCCATGATGGGAATATTACTCCTACCTTAATAAGAAGGATAGAGCGCAAATTTCAGGCATACCGTAAAAAAGCTGGAATTGAAAAATGCCGCATCCACGATTTGCGCCACACCTTTGCAAGCCATTTGGTGATGAGCGGCGCCGATCTTTTAACCGTGCGGGATTTGTTGGGGCATTCCAGCGTAAAGACCACGGAAATCTATGCGCATTTATCACCCAGCCACCGCCAGCAGGCAGTGGAGAGGCTAGATTTTGGGACACAATTTAGGACACAGCACACATTCATTTTACCGGTCATTGCAAGTTTATCGTCGAGCGGGCTGTTAGCTCAATTGGCAGAGCAAGCGACTCTTAATCGCTAGGTTCCGAGTTCGATTCTCGGACAGCCCACTATAAATTTTTCTTAAAATGGAAAAAAACTTTTTTGCGGAGAATTTAATCTAATTTTTTAGTATACACGCTTAGATTTTTACCCACTAACTACCTAGAGCAAATTCATAAATCCCAAAGCAGATTGCAAGAAAATCTTGTATAATAAAAATTTCTGTTTCAACTCTATATGGAACTTTTAGATCAATTAGAACAACAAAGCGTTTATATCTTACGCGAATCTTTCCGCCATTTTGAAAGGTTGTGCATGTTATGGTCTATTGGCAAGGATTCTACTGTATTGCTTTGGCTTGCCCGCAAAGCTTTTTTTGGTCATGTTCCCTTTCCTCTAGTGCACATTGACACCAGCTATAAAATCCCTGAGATGATCGCGTATCGGGACCGCTTAAGCATGGAATATAAGCTAACCATGATTGTGGGGCAGAATGTAAAAGCCTTGGAGTTTGGAAAAACTTTTCCAGCAACTCAAGCGCTTCCTGAAGGCGATCCCAATAAAATCAGCCGGGTTGAGTGCTGTGGTTTACTTAAAAAAGATGCTCTTGCCAATACTCTGAATGGCACATGGCCCAGAAAAAAATTAAATTTAAAGACAGGTCAATATGAAATAGATCCAGACAAACAGCCTTACCATGGGGTCATTGTAGGCGCGCGCGCAGATGAGGAGGGAAGCCGTTCCAAAGAACGTTATTTTTCACCCAGGGACAAGAATAGCCTTTGGGACATTGGGGATCAACCGCCAGAATTTTGGAATCAGTTTAAAACAGATTTTGCTCCGGGCACGCATGTGCGTATTCATCCTTTGCTAGATTGGACTGAACTCCATATATGGGAATATATCAAAAGGGAAAAGATACCCACAGTTTCTCTTTATTATGATCAGGGCAATGGCACACGCTACCGTAGTTTAGGCTGCGCCCCTTGCCAGTCCCCAATTAAAAGCACAGCAAAAAATGTAGATGAAATTATAGCTGAGTTGAAAAGCGGTAAACTTAAAAACATTGCAGAACGTTCTGGCAGACTGCAAGATGGCAAGCATGGCTTAGAAGAATTAAGACGTGAAGGGTATATGTAATTTATGATCATAAAATCCAAAAAGTTTAAAAAAATTTTATAAAAATATTTACAACAATAAATGATGGAAACTATGGAACCTAAAACCTCATCTACAAAAAGTGTTAGTTCCCGTTCTTTACCCAGCGCCTCCCCAAAGGAGCAGATGAACATTGTGATTGTAGGCCATGTGGATCATGGAAAAAGCACTTTGGTTGGCAGGCTTTTGGCAGACACTCATTCTTTGCCTGAAGGAAAATTGCAAGCTGTAAAAAAAGAATGTGAACGCACAGGAAAACCATTTGAATACGCGTTTCTCCTAGATGCGCTTTCTGATGAACAAGATCAAGGGATCACCATAGATACAGCCCGCTCATTTTTTAAAACTAAAAAAAGGGATTACATCATCATTGATGCGCCCGGACATATTGAATTTTTAAAAAACATGATTTCAGGCGCGGCCCGGGCAGAGGCGGCAGTTTTAGTGATTGATGCAAAAGAAGGGGTGCGTGAAAATAGCAGAAGGCACGGGTACCTTCTCTCTATGCTTGGCATCAATCAGATCATTGTTTGCATCAATAAAATGGATTTAGTAAAAGGAAATCAAACACTTTTCCAAAAAATAGAAAAAGAATATAAAAAATTTCTATCTGAGATTGGTTCAAGCCCTCCTCTTTATTTTATTCCTGTTAGCGCGCTCCATGGGGAAAATCTGGAATCCAAAAGTTCTTCAATGAATTGGTATCACGGTCCAACTTTGCTGGAGGCTCTGGATTCTTTTAATAAAGCTCCTCCTAAAAGCGATCAAAAACTGCGCATGCCTGTGCAGGCAGTTTATAAATTTACCAAGCAGGGAGATGATCGCAGAATTATTGCCGGCAGAGTAGAGTCCGGAAAAATAAAAGTTGGCGATAAAGTTGTTTTCTATCCTTCCAATAAAATTAGCGCGGTGAAAAGTATTGAAGCTTTTAACGCGCTTAAGAAAACTGAAATCTCTGCGGGTTGGTCAACCGGCATTACCTTAACTGAAGAAATTTTTATTACCCGCGGCCAGATTATTAGCCATGAAACCAATGGCCCATCTGTCAGCACTCGATTTCGAGCTAACCTGATCTGGCTAAGTAAAAAGCCATTTTTAATGGAGAAAGAGTACAAATTAAAAATACACACAACTCAAGAGCCGGTGCGAATTCTTAAGATAGTAAAAATTATAGATGCGTCAAAAACTGGCAGTTTAAAGGGAAAGAAACAGGTGAACCGTCATGATGTGGCGGAACTAATTTTAGAAACCAGGACTCCCATTGCATTTGACACGTTTCAGGAAAATGAGGCTACAGGACGATTTGTGATTGTAGATGGTTACGATATTGCCGGAGGAGGCATTATTGTTTCCGCTGAAAAAGATGATCAGGAAGATTTTAGAGCAGAAGCGCGATTGAGAGATTTTAATTGGATTAAAGGGGGAGTGAACCAAGAGGCAAGAGCCCAACGTTTAAAACATCATGCAGCCTTAGTCATGTTTGTAGGAAAAGCAGGGGTTGGCAAACATAAAATTGCGCGCGCAGTTGAAAAATCTTTGTTTGAATCCGGAATCTCTTCTTATATGTTGGATGGCACTAATATTCTTTTAGGGGTGGATGCGGACTTGGTTTGGATAGAGGCTACCCAAAGGGAACTAGTGCGCCGTTTCGCAGAGGTGGCGCGCATTCTTTTGGATGCGGGTCATGTTGTGGTATCAACCACCAACGCGATTGGTCTGGCAGATTTTGCCCAGGTTCAGGCTCTGCTTCCCAACTTCCCAATTATGATTATCAGCATTGACCCCGGCAGTCAAACCAACTCCGCATCTGATTTAACGCTAACAGGCCAGGAGAAAGAATCTAAGGTGGTTGAAAAAATATCTGAACTCCTGCGCAAAAACCAAATCATCATCTCTTAGTCCTGTTTTTTCCTAAAACCAAAGAGTATTAAGATATACTTGACAAAAAAGTCGGGTATGTTATAATTAACTCAGAACGTAAGCGTTTAGCGCACGGTCGTCATTCCCGCTTGCATCGGGAATCCAGAATTGGACCGTTGGCTAGATTCCCGATGCAAGCGGGAATGACGACAGAGGTGAGAACAACAATTTTGTGCTAAACGGTTACCTCAGGACTCATTTTAAAGGACAATTTTTATGAAAATTACAGCGTTACAAGAATATGGGGTAAGGATACTTTTGCAATTAGCAGAGAGACAATCAGATATTCCTGTGCGCACCAGAATGATTGCAAGCATGGAAGCCTTATCCGTGGATTACGTGGAAAAAATTTTAACTCGGCTTAGAAAAGAGGGTCTTGTTAAAAGCGTGCGGGGATTAAATGGCGGCTATATTTTGAGCCGTAAGCCGGAAAAAATCTATTTGAGCCAAGCTTTTAGCGCCTTAACTGAAAAACCAATTCAACTCAATCACATTAAGCGAGACCTTTGCGGTCAATTTCCAGGGAACCAAAATAGTTGTGTTCATTTAAGGGGATGCGCTGTGCGTCAAATGTGGTCCGTAGTGATTATACAGATATACAATCATTTGAATAAACTTACTCTTTCCGACCTCTTAGGCACTGAAACAGTTGTGCAACAACGGTTGTTAAACACATTTTCAAAAAACCAGACCCCAGCCTTAAAAGTTGGGGATGAACCAATTTTAGCAGGGGAGGTCAAATTTTAATAGAAGTTCTGTGCTTAAAAGGGGTGCGGTATCTTACAAAAAAAAGATTAATCAAGAGCACCCTACTGGCAGGAGAGGTCAAATTTTAAATCAAACTCTGCACTGATAAGGAGTACGGTATCTGACAAAGGAAAATAATAATGAAAACTAAAAACCATTCAATTGAGGAGCTCACGCAAAAGGAATACAAATATGGCTTTGTATCCAATATTGAAATGGATACGGTGCCTGCTGGCTTAAATGAAGATGTTATTCGCTTAATTTCAGCCAAAAAAGAAGAGCCTTCTTTTATGCTGGAGTGGAGACTCAAAGCCTATAGCCATTGGTTAAAGATGAAAGAGCCCACTTGGCACAACTTGCATTATCCACCCATTGATTTTCAGAAAATCAGCTATTATGCTGCGCCAAAATCTAAAAAATCCGGGCCAAAAACTTTAGAAGAGGTGGATCCTGAAATTTTAGCGACATTTAAAAAATTAGGCATCCCTTTAGAAGAGCAAAAACTTTTTTCCGGCGTTGCCGTAGATGCGGTATTAGACAGTGTCTCTGTTGCCACAACATTTAAAGAAAAACTTGGGGCTCTTGGAATTATTTTCTGCTCTTTTTCAGATGCGGTAAAGAATCATCCTCAATTAGTGCAACAATATTTGGGTTCTGTGGTGCCTTATTCAGATAATTTTTTCGCAACCTTAAACTCCGCTGTTTTTAGCGACGGTTCTTTTGTCTATATTCCTAAAGGGGTGCGCTGTCCCATGGAGCTCTCCACCTATTTTCGCATCAATACCCAGGAAACAGGACAATTTGAACGCACCTTAATTATTGCGGATGAAGGAAGCAGTGTGAGTTATCTTGAAGGCTGCACTGCCCCTATCCGTGACACCAACCAATTGCATGCGGCAGTCGTGGAGCTGGTTGCGCTGGATAACGCGCAAATAAAATATTCCACTATTCAAAATTGGTATCCGGGGGATAAAGAGGGCAAAGGTGGAATCTATAATTTTGTAACCAAACGGGGAAAATGCAAGGGTCATAATTCAAAAATATCCTGGACCCAAGTGGAAACAGGATCAGCCATTACATGGAAATATCCAAGCTGTATTTTACAGGGGGACAATTCTATCGGAGAATTTTACTCAGTAGCGCTTACCAATAATTTTCAGCAGGCAGATACTGGAACTAAAATGATTCACATTGGCAAAAACACAAGTAGCACCATCATTTCTAAGGGAATCTCAGCTGGCCATGGGCAAAATACCTATCGCGGCGCTGTGACGATTCAAAAAAGCGCTGAAAATGGACGCAATTATTCCCAATGCGATTCTCTTCTACTTGGAGAGCTTTGCGGAGCGCATACTTTTCCTTACCTTTCAGTGAATAATGCATCGGCACAGGTGGAACATGAAGCTTCCACAACCAAAATTGGAGAAGATCAGCTTTTTTACTGCAGGCAAAGGGGTTTAAGTCAGGAGGATGCGGTTAATCTTATTGTCAATGGTTTTTGTAAAAAAGTTTTTAAAGAATTGCCAATGGAGTTTGCGGTTGAAGCTCAAAAACTTCTTAATGTGAGTTTAGAAGGGAGTGTGGGATAACATGCTGCAAATTAAAAATCTTAGCGCCTCTATAGACAATAAAAAAATATTGAAAGGTTTAAATCTTGAGGTTAAAGCCGGAGAAGTGCATGCGATTATGGGTCCAAATGGTTCTGGCAAAAGCACTTTAAGCCAGCTGCTTGCAGGCAAAGATGGCTACACCTTAGATGGCGGGGAGGTCTTATTTGAAGGAAAAGATCTGTTGAGGCTTGCGCCAGAAGAACGGGCAAGCCTTGGTCTTTTTCTCGCATTTCAATACCCAGTAGAAATTCCCGGAGTTAGCAATCTCTATTTTTTAAAATCCGCTTATAATGCTTTAAGAAAAAAAAGAGGGGAAGAAGAGCTGGATGCTGTTGATTTTATGGAATTAGTTAAAGAAAAATCAAAACTAGTGGAGATGAATGAAACTTTGTTAACACGCCCGGTGAATGAGGGTTTTTCTGGCGGTGAAAAAAAACGGAATGAAATTTTACAAATGATTGTTTTAGAGCCAAAGCTCTGCATTCTGGACGAAACAGATTCCGGCTTAGATATTGATGCTTTAAAAGTGGTTTCTAAGGGCATTAATGCCGCCAGATCCAAAGATCGAGCAATCATTCTAATTACCCACTATCAAAGACTCCTTAATTATTGCGAGCCGGATTTTGTGCATGTGCTTTACAATGGAAAAATTTTAAAATCTGGCGGAAAAGAGCTTGCCTTTGAACTTGAAAAACATGGGTATGGCTGGATTTTAGAATCTTAAAATAACCAAAGATAAAAATAATATTCAAGTTAAATAAAATTTATTATGATCTCTACAAATCAAAAAATTTCCCATTATTTAGATGCCTTTCAAAAGGTTGAGAATTCTTTGCTGGGAAACGAAATTCCATGGCTAAAACAATTTCGAGCCAAAGCGATTGCTGAATTTGAAAACCTTGGGTTTCCTTCAACGCAAGATGAAGATTGGCGCTTTACTGAGATTGAAACCATAACAAATAAAAAATTTGATCTGCCAGCTAAAGAAGAAACAGACTATCAAAAAAATGAAATCCATGGTTCTCTTCTTGGCCATTGCAGCCCAGATAAAATTCAGCTAACTTTTATAAATGGGATTTTCAAAGAGGACTTCTCCAAAAATATTAAAAACCTTCCTTCTGGCCTTAAAATAAAAAATTTTAAAAGCATGATAAAAGATGAACCTAAAACCCTTGAAAAATATTTTAACTCATTTGAACGCTTGGATTCTGACGGATTCAGCCTGCTAAATGACGCTTTTTTTAATGATGGTTTGTTTATTTCCTTATCTAAAGGCGCGGTTCTTAAAGATGAAATTTATCTAAATTTTATAACTCATTCTTCTCATAAAGACCCTGTGGTCTATCCACGTCTCCTCTGTTTTGCAGATCGGGATTCTGAACTAAATTTAGTAGAACTGAACCTTGGGGAAGTTCCTCTTAACTATCTTGCTCTAAGCGCCTCAGAATTAATTTGCGCTGAAAATTCTAAAATTAATTATTGTAAAGTTCAGAAAGAATCTAGTTCTGGATTCCATCTGGCAAAAATTAGGGCGCAAGTTCAAAGGAATAGCCGGTTTTATTCTCATTCTATTGCTTTAGGCGGCAGCATGGTAAGAAACAATTTAAATGTTGCTCTTGCTGAGGAAGGGGCAGAATGCGTATTAAATGGCTTATATCTTGCAAGCGGACAAGAACTCATTGATAACCATACGCAAATTGAGCACCTTAAACCCCACACCACAAGCAGGGAACTTTATAAAGGCATATTAAATGGAAAGTCTAAAGCTGTATTTAACGGCTCTATTTTAGTGCATGCCAATGCCCAGAAAACAGATGCTCTGCAAACAAATAAAAATTTATTGCTTTCACAAGATTGCCACATTCATACAAAACCAGGACTTAAAATTTTTGCCAATGATGTTAAATGTAAACATGGGGCCACTGTTGGCCAGATGGATCAGGATGTATTATTTTATTTAAGGTCTCGCGGCATTCCTAAAGAGGAAGCTCAAAAACTTTTGATTGTTGCTTTTGCCAGCGAGATTATTGACCAAATCCAACTAGAAACATTCCAAAACCAACTGACCCCTATTTTATTTACGACCCTCATGGGAAAAAATTAAATGAAAACACCACCCTACAATTTACAAGAGGAAAAAATGGTTTTAGATCCTGAAAAAATAAAAAAGGATTTTCCTATTTTAAATAGAAAAATTCACGGCAAACCTTTAGTTTATTTGGATAATGCGGCCACAACCCAAAAACCTTTAGCAGTCATTGAGGCGATCCATCATTATTATTTAAATGAAAATTCTAATATCCACCGCGGAGTTCATACTTTAAGCGAACAAGCCACTCTTGCTTATGAAGGAGCTCGGGAAAAAATACGAGCTTTTATAGGGGCTAAAGAAACTTCTGAAATTATTTTTGTGCGCGGGGCCACCGAGGGAATTAATCTGATCGCCCAAACTTATGGAAGAAAATTTATTGGCTCTGGGGATGAAATAGTTATTTCCACATTAGAACACCATTCCAATATTGTTCCTTGGCAAATATTGTGCGAGCAAGTTGGGGCAAAATTGCGCGTTATCCCAATCAATGACAAAGGAGAACTCTTAATTGAAGATCTAAAAAAAATCATTAACGCAAAAACAAAATTAATGGGGATCACTCATGTTTCCAATGCTTTGGGAACCATCGTGCCTTTAAAAGAGATCATTAAAATCGCTCATGAGCAAAACATTCCAGTGGTAGTGGATGGCGCCCAGGCGATCCCGCATTTAAAAGTAAATGTGCAAGAGTTGGACGCGGATTTTTACCTATTTTCAGGACATAAGGTCTATGGCCCTACTGGAATTGGGGTAGTTTATGGAAAGAAAAATTTTTTAGAGATCATGCCTCCTTATCAAGGAGGGGGGGACATGATCAGCTCTGTTACTTTTGAAAAAACTGAATATAATATTCTGCCGTTTAAATTTGAAGCTGGCACCCCGCACATTGCAGGAGCCATTGGATTAGGAGTTGCTCTGGATTACTTAAAAACTCTTGATTTAGAAAAAGTTGCTCTATATGAAAATGAGCTTTTATCCTATGCGCTTGAAAAAAGTTCTGAAATGGCTGATCTTCAAATTATTGGCCAATCTGTGGATAGAGCAGGAGTCATCTCTTTTAATTTGGCTCAACTGCATGCCCATGATGTTGGCACAGTTTTAGATCGTCATGGGATTGCTATTAGAGCAGGTCACCATTGCGCCATGCCTTTAATGAAACGGCTTGGTTTAGAGGCTACCTGTAGAGTTTCTTTTGCGGTTTACAACACAAAAGAAGATGTGGACTCTTTATTTAAAGCTCTGCAAAAAACTCTTGAGGTGCTAGGTTAATGGAAGAATTACATGACCTTTATCAGGAATTGGTTTTAGATCACAGCAAAAACCCAAGAAATTTTAAAAAAATTCTGGATTGCAATCATTCTGCAGAAGGTTTTAACCCTCTTTGCGGAGATCAAGTTACAGTCTATTTAAAACTGGAAAAAGATTTAATTCAGGATATTAGCTTTCTTGGTTCTGGCTGCGCAATTTCTAAAGCTTCTGCATCTTTAATGACCACTGCTCTTAAAAATAAAACCACAAAAGATGCTTTTAATTTTTTTGATAAATTTGTTCAAATGGTTACTGGTAAAAACAGCGAGAGCTCGCATTTAGAAAATTTAGGAAAATTACAGGTTTTTAAAGGGGTAAAAGAATTTCCAGTTAGGGTAAAATGCGCGAGTCTTCCTTGGCATACACTTGTTGCAGCCATTCAAGAGAAAAAAGGTAAAATTTCTACAGAATGAACTAGAATAATAAGGAGACTAAAAAGAAAATATGGAACCAACGCAAGCGAGTGAACCCCAAAAAAATATTGACCCAAATATTCAGGATAATTCAAATCAAGGGACAGAGCCTCTTCAATTAAACAAAAATGATTTAGAATCTAAAATCATTGAAATGCTTAAATCCTGTTATGATCCTGAAATTCCAGTGGATATTTATCAGCTTGGCCTGATTTATAAAATTCAAACGGATCCTGAAGGAAAAGTAAATATAGAGATGACTCTTACCTCGCCCCAATGCCCTGTGGCTGGCTCTTTACCGCCGGAAGTGGAACGGAAAATAAAAACCATTGAGGGCGTATCTGAGGTAAAAGTAGAAGTTGTCTGGGATCCGCCTTGGGAGCCAAGTAAAATGACAGATGCGGCAAAACTTCAGTTAGGCATGTTATAAGGGAGAAAAATATGGGACAGGTGACAAAAGAACAAGTTTTAGAGGCATTGAAAACCGTGCAAGATCCGGATTTGCACAAGGATATTGTCACTTTGGGATTTATAAAAGATTTAAGGATTTGTGAAGGAAATGTTGCATTTGAAATTCATCTAACCACACCTGCCTGTCCAGTAAAAGATTTATTGCAAAAAGAAGCGCAGGACAAAGTAAAGGCTCTTTCAGGCGTGGATGAGGTAACAGTAACCATGAAAGCAGAAGTTAAAGCTTCTCAAGTTTTAAATAAAAACGCTTTAAAAAATGTTCGCAACATTATTGCGATTGGTTCAGGAAAAGGGGGAGTGGGGAAGTCCACAGTCAGCGTTAATTTAGCCTGCGCTTTATCTAAGGAAGGGGCAAGGGTAGGTCTTTTGGATGCGGATATTTATGGACCTTCCATTCCTATTATGATGGGCAAGCAGGGGGAGCCCATGATCCGTGAAAATTTAATACAACCCAAAATCGCGCATGGAATAAAATTCATGTCAATGGGTTTTTTCGCTCAAGGAGATCAGCCTCTTATTTGGAGAGGTCCCATGGCTCACAGGGCTTTAGAACAGTCTCTAGTAGATGTAGAGTGGGGTGAACTGGATTATTTAGTCGTGGATCTGCCTCCTGGAACAGGGGATGTGCATTTAACTTTAGTGCAAACTGTTTCTCTTGCAGGAGCTGTGATTGTTTCCACTCCTCAGGATGTGGGTTTAATGATTTCCATGAAAACCTTAAGGATGCTGCAGCAAACCAATGTAAAACTTTTAGGGATCATTGAAAATATGAGTTATCATCTCTGCACTCATTGCGGCTCAAGAGAGGAGATTTTTGGTTATGGAGGGGTAAAAACTGCCAGTAAAAATCTGGAAATTCCATTCTTAGGAGAAATTCCTTTGGAACAGTCAATACGCGAGCAAGCTGATCAGGGAACGCCTATTGTCTTAGCTAAACCTGAATCTCCTGCGGCTAAGATCTATCTTGAAATCGCAAGAAATCTTGCGGCGCAAATCAGTATTGCGAATTTCACATCAAAAAAATTAGAGGTTGTGGAAGAACCAGCATAAAGGACATTGAATATGATTCAAGACTATAAAAACAAAAAAGAAGCTGAACCTAAACAGATAAGGAAGCTTGGCAATAAAAGCTTAAATATTGTCTGGTCCGATGATCATATCAGTGAATACACTTTTTATAAACTTAGAATTCACTGCCCTTGCGCAGCTTGCGTGGATGAGCTTTCTGGAAAAAAGGTGCTTGATTCTAAACAGGTTGCGCCTCTTATTCAAGGATTAAATGTAAATATTGTAGGAAACTATGCCTTGAGTATTACATTTGAGGATGGCCACAGCACAGGCATTTATCCTTTTAAATATTTAAGACAAATATGTTCCTGTAAAATATGGCTAGAAAACTAATATTTGATCGTAAAGAGTGGGATAAACTTAAAAATCTGTGCGAAAAAGGTTATCCTAAAGAAGTTTGCGGGCTTCTTTTTGGAAAAGTTCTAAACGAACAAAAAGTAAAAGTTACGAAATGCGAAATTTTGGAAAATATTTTAGATGAAAAACATTCTCCTCGTTTAAAAGAGCTACTGGCGGCTGGGGTTGTAACTCTGCCAAAAGAAAGAATTTTTAAAGGGGGAAGTTACGAATTTTTAATTGATCCAAAAGAACATTTTTCTAAAATAGCTCTGGCTGAAAAAGAGGGGTTAGAACAGGTTGGGCTTTTTCATTCACATCCGGATCATCCGGCCAAACCCAGCGCCATTGACGCTTCTCAGCCTTATTTAGCTGGCTGGTCTAATCTCATTGTGGCTGTTTACCAAAGACAATTTAAAGAAGCTTGCTCTTGGTTTAGAGAAAAAGAAGATTCCCCTTTTCAACCAGAAGAAATTTTAGTAGAATAATTTTCGCGATGCTTTAAATTTTAAAATTTTATGGCATCTAGAGACACTAGATTAAAATAAGGAGCGTAACCAATGGCTTATACAATTGCTCAACCTTGTGTAGGAGTAAAAGATACCGCATGCGTAGAAGTATGTCCAGTAGAATGCATTCATCCCACAAAAAATGAAGGGACATTTGCCAGCGCTGAACAACTCTATATTGATCCAAATACTTGCATAGATTGCGGCGCTTGCCAAGCGGTTTGTCCAGTCACAGCGATTTATCCAAATGAACAAGTTCCAGATCAGTGGAAAAACTTCATAGATATTAACGCGAACTACTTCAAAAAGTAAATCCTCGAACCTTTTAGTTCATCATCTTCTTTTTGGAAAACCTTTCAGTAAAAGTAAGGTACGAGCATTCCTTATATAAGGAAAGAATATGGCATTAGAGACTGATTCAAAATTAAAAAATCTAACTTCAGGAGCACTCCTTGAAATTCCAAAATATCAAGCAGATATTTTGGAACTGAAAAAAGAGATTGGAAAACTCGGTCAAGGAGCAATTTCTGAAGATGATTTTAAAAAATATCGCCTGCAAAGAGGAATTTACGGCCAAAAGCAAAAACCAAACATTCAAATGGTTCGGGTTAAAATCCCTTGGGGAAGACTCACCTCGGATCAAGCTTTGGTTTTAGCAGAAATTTCAGATCAATTTGCCGGAGAAGATCGGGTAGGAATCAGCCATGTGACAACCCGCCAAGACATTCAGTTCCATTTTGTAAAACTAGAAAAAATCCCTGAATGCATGTCTCGTTTGGCGGAGGCTGGCCTGACCACAAGAGAAGCCTGCGCTAATACAGTGCGCAATGTTACCGCAGATCCTCTTTCCGGAGTAGCGCAGGATGAAATTTTTGATGTTTCTCCTTACGCTGAAGCCTGCGCCAGATTTTTTTTAAGAAATCCCGTATGTCAAAACCTGCCTCGTAAATTTAAAATAGCGTTTTCTGCAAGTGTGGCTGACAGGGGACTCATCCCCATGCATGACTTAGGCTGCTTAGCAGAGATAAAAAAAATTAACGGAAAAGAAATTCGCGGGTTTAAGATCTATGTGGGGGGCGGATTAGGCTCTTATCCTAAGGTGGCTAGGACATTAGAAGATTTTACCCCGATCAGTGATTTCTTGCGAACCATCCATGCTACTATTTTTATTTTTAATCGAGACTGGGATTATGGCAGAAAATATAGAAACATGGCCCGAATCAAATTTCTGATTGAAAAAATAGGTTTAGATGAATTTAAAAAACGAGTTCTAGAGATAAGAGAAACTCTTAAAAATAATAGTTATCCGGAAATTGAACTCTTTGAGGAATCCCAACCGCAAACTTCCACCCCGTATCTTACAGAAGCGCCGGATTCAGAATATTTAAGGTGGAAATCTACAAATGTCATGGGTCAAAAACAAAAAGGCTATAACATTGTAACGATTAGATTGCCTTTAGGGGATATTCATTCTTCCCAACTGCGCGCGTTAGCAGAACTGGTTGAAAAATTTGGAAATGGTTACCTTTATACATCGGTTCAACAAAATCTCATTGCGCGCTGGATCAAAGATGAACTCCTCTATACTTTTTATCAAGGTTTAAAAAGCGCTGGCATTCACCTGCCTTCAGCGGAAAGACTAGCGGATATTACCTGCTGCCCGGGAGGAGATACCTGCCAGCTAGGGATTACATCCTCAAGAGGGCTGGCTACTGCTTTAGCTAAACTTTTTAATAATGGGCTTGCCCAAGATGCGGATTTAAAAGATCTAAAAATTAAAATATCAGGCTGTCCAAATTCCTGCGGACAGCATCATATTGCAGACATTGGATTTTACGGAGGCTCTAAAGCAGTGGGCGGCCATCAAGTGCCAACCTACACCATGCTCTTAGGCGGGAATCTTAATCTGGAAGAGACAAAATATGCGTCACAATTTTTAAGAGTGCCTGCTAAAAAAATCCCTTTAGTTGTGGAAAAATTGCTAACTCTCTATAAACAAAATAAAAAGGAACAAGAAAAATTTAAAGAGTTTGTATCAAGAGTAGGGTTTGATTTTTTACGCCTTAATTTAGAGCCGCTCAGCGTCCTGCCAGAAACACTGGATGCACAATTCTATTCTGATTGGGGCGAACCGGGAGAATTTAAGCTCAACCTTGGCAAAGGAGAATGCGCAGCTTAATTTTTATCAGATCATGGTTGATGTAAAAAATTAATAAAGAGGTGGTGATTTAAAATGGCAGAAAATTATATTGTGGTAAGTAAAATAAAAAAATTAGTAAAAGAATCAGGGTACCGAACAGGGATGGACTATATTAATTCTCTTTCCGTTAAGGTAGAGACTATTGTGAAAGAGTCAATAGAAAAGGTTAAGGCTGCTGGAGGGAAAAAGACTCTAGGAGCTGAAGATCTTTAAACGATAGTATAAACTGTTCTCTTCTCTATCATCTTTAAGCGCCCTTTAAGGGACGACTTAGGAACCTTGAACCTGCCTTCCCCTACTTCTCCAGATCCTGAAAAGGTTAAAATCCTTTTTGACGGATTAGCAGAAAGGTACGATAGCTTTAATAAAATAGCGTCGTTGGGTTTGGATCAGCTCTGGAGAAAATCCCTGATCCAACTTTTAAACCAATTTGAGCTTAAAGATAAAAAAATTCTAGACCTGGGCACTGGCACTGGGGATTTGATCTTTGATTGTTTAAAGAATGGTTTGGGAAAAAATCATCCTGCTTTTTTAGGTATTGATCTATCCCAACCCATGTTAAATAAAGCAAAAAAGAAACTTTTATTGTATGAGTCAGAGGCATGTGTCCAATTGCTTCAGGCAAATGGAACTAGGGTTCCATGCGCTTCAAATCAAATAGACTTTGTCATCAGCGCGTTTTTATTAAGGAACGTAAAAAAAGTGCTGAAAGAAGTTTTATTTGAAATTAAAAGGATATTAAAGCCAGAAGGAAAAATTTTTTTATTGGAACTGGTTGCCCCAGAGGGCATTTTCCTTCCTATCCTACATAAAATTTATTTAAAGACCATGTTGCCCTTAGTGGGTAAAACCATTTTTAAAAATTCTTGGTCAAAGGATTATTTGTCTGAAACAATATTGCAGTTTGGAAAGCCAGAGGATTTTTCTAAAATTTTAAAAGAAGCAAATTTTAAAGATGTATCTTATATCAGTTTAACTAAAGGAATGGCGGTCATTCATACGGCCAGTTATTAAAAAATGATTTCAAATGATTTTTCCTATTTAAAAGATTATGGACAAATAGGGGTATTCCTCTTATTTGGATTATTTTTCGCCTCATTTTCTCTTTTCCTTGCTTGGCTCTTGCGCACGCGCAATAATGATCCTCTATTCCCAACTACTTATGAATGCGGTTCTGAACCCATAGGCAGCTCTTTTGTGCAGATGAATGTCCGCTTTTATCTATTTGCCTTGCTATTTGTGATTTTTGATGTGGAAACTCTTTTTATTTATCCTTGGGCAGTGGCTTACAAAAGTTTAGGAATCATTGGTTTCTTTGAAATGGTAATTTTTATTGCAATTCTTTTTATAGGTTTAATCTATGCTTGGAGAAAAAGCGCTCTTAAATGGGAACAATAAATTTATGAATCAAAGATTTTTAGAAAAATTGCCAGGCACAGTTTTTAATATGCCTGGGGGAAAATTAGTTATTTCCACTGTGGATTATTTTATTAACTGGGCAAGGAAATCTTCTGTATGGCCAATGACCTTTGGCTTGGCATGCTGCGCTATAGAAATGATGGGCTCTTATGCCAGCCGTTTTGATTTTGATCGGTTTGGAGTTATTCCCAGGCCCACTCCCAGACAATCTGACTTAATGATTATTGCCGGAACAGTGGTAAAAAAAATGGCTCCAATGATTGAGAGACTGTACCACCAAATGCCTTCTCCCAGATGGGTGATCTCCATGGGAGCTTGCGCAAACAAAGGCGGTCCTTATTATGATTCCTACTCAGTTTGTAAAGGGGTGGACAAAATTATTCCAGTGGACATTTATATCCCGGGCTGCCCGCCCAGGCCAGAAGCGCTGCAATATGGATTAATTGAGCTGCAAAAAAAGATAGAAAAAATGTCAATTCTTAAAAATATTGAACTTCCTCCCTTATCCAAAGTAAGAGACTAATCTAAAAATGACTCCACAAGAAATATTTTCAATTATTCAAGCTCAATATAAAAATATTACAGAGATTCCTTATCCTCAAGGTCCGCATGCGGCTCCGGCGCACGAGGGTAAACCTTATAGAGATGCTCATCTCTATCTTCAGTGTCCTTCTGAACTTTGGCTTGAATTTGCAAATTTTCTGAAAAATGAGGAAAAACTTTCTTTTGATTATTTAACCTTTGTTACTGCCTTGGATTACGCTAAAATTAATCCACAAGAGCCCATCAGGATCGAGATTGTTTATCATCTTTATTCTTTTAAACATCGCCACACCCTTGTGGTTAAAATTTCTCTTAATCGAGAAAATCCGATTTTAAGTTCAGTCATTCAAGTTTGGAAAGCGAGTGATTGGCAGGAAAGAGAAGTGTATGACATGTTTGGAGTTAAATTTGAGGGCCATCCTAATTGTTCCAGAATCTTAATGTGGGAAGGGTTCCCGGGATGGCCTTTGCGCAAGGATTATGCGCATATTCCAGACAGATATGATGATTAAAAAAAAATGAACACAGAAATTGTAAAAATTCAAGGTCAAGATTCAAAAACAGAAGAGATGATATTAAATCTTGGACCTCAGCATCCTTCTACCCATGGAGTTTTACGCGTTATCCTTAAAATGGATGGAGAAGTCATTACTTCAGCCCAGCCGGATGTAGGATACCTGCATCGCGGCACTGAAAAACTAGCTGAAAATAGAACTTATCCTCAAATGTTAGTGATTTCTGACCGTTGGGACTATCTTGCGGCTATGTCAAACAATTTAGTCTGGTCTTTAGCTGTTGAGAAACTGATGCAAATTGAGGTTCCAGCCAGAGGTCAAATTTTAAGAGTGATCATGGTAGAGCTAAATAGGATCGCCTCACACCTTGTATTTTTTGGAACCTATGGAATTGATATTGGAGCTTACACCCCTTTTCTTTATGCCTTTAGAGAACGAGAAAAAATATTGGATCTTTTTGAAGAAGTTTCCGGCGCAAGAATGACCTATAACTATATCCGAATTGGCGGGGTCATGGCAGATTTGCCTAAAGATTGGATTGGAAGATGTCGTTCTTTTTTAGAATGGATGAAGCCTAGATTTGTAGAATACGATACACTGCTAACGGAAAACCCAATATTTCAGGATAGAACGAAAAATATTGGCATTCTTCCACAACCATTAGCAATCAGTTATGGTATTTCTGGACCGAATTTGCGCGGTAGCAGCAACCCCTTTGATTTAAGAAAAGATGCTCCTTACTGCCTTTATGATAAATTTAATTTTTCCATTCCTACAGGAAAAAATGGGGATTGCTGGGACCGCTATTGGGTAAGAATCGAAGAGATGAAAGAATCTGTAAAAATTATTGAACAGGCTCTTGAGATGCTGCCAGAAGGAGAATGTAATGCAAAAGTGCCTAGAATTATCCGTCCGCCTATTGGAGAGGTTTACGCGCAAATTGAAGCTCCCAGAGGGATGTTAGGGATTTATCTGGTATCTGATGGGGGAGACAAACCTTACCGTGTGCATGTAAGACCCCCTTCCTTTATAAACTTAGCTGTATTACAAGAAATTTTAGTAGGAATGAAGGTAGCAGATGTGATTGCAATTTTAGGCAGCATAGATATTGTTTTAGGAGAGGTTGACCGCTAACCATGATTCTTCCAGTTTGGAATGAGAGCCAAAAAAGAAGCGCTTTAATACTTTTTGGGATTGCAAGCGCTGGAGCTGGAATTTCCATAGCGATTGGTGAAATAGGCGCACGTTTCTCAAAAATTTGGGCATGTCTATCTTCTTTTGCTTTAAAAAATTCTATACCAACTGCTCTACTCACGCCTCTTTCCATGATTATCCAATGCTCTATCCTGATAGGTTTTATATCTGTATCGGTCATGTTTATGGTGTGGTGGGAAAGAAAAGTTTCTGCTCACATGCAAAATCGTTTAGGACCCATGTTTACTGGAGGCTGGCACGGCTGGGCGCAAACCATTGCGGATGCGATTAAACTTTTATTAAAAGAAGATATTATTCCTGCTGAAGCCAATCCCTGGGTACATCGCTTAGCTCCAATCGTTGCATTTGTGCCTGCATTTCTTTGTTATGCGGCGCTTCCTTTTGGAGAGGGGTTAATCTCCGCAGACTTAGATATTGGCATTCTTTATATTTTTGCAATCTCCGGACTTTCAGTTTTAGGCATTGTTATGGCTGGATGGGGCTCTGGCAACAAATATTCCCTTTTAGGAGGATTGCGGGCAGCTGCGCAGTCTGTATCTTATGAAATCCCTAGAGTTTTATCTGTGGTTCCTATTCTAATGATGGTTGGCTCGCTTAAATTAACCTCAATTGCAAATGTTCAAACCGGCTTTTGGCAAATCGCTGGAATACCGGTCTTACCCAAATGGTTTATTTTCTATCCAATAGTTGGACAAATAGCTTTTCTTATCTTTTTGATCTCATCTGTGGCTGAAACCAATAGAACCCCTTTTGATATTGCAGAAGCTGAATCTGAACTGGTTGCTGGTTTTCATACGGAATATTCAGGCATGAAATTTTCCTTTTTCTTTTTAGCGGAATATGCGTATGTTTTTCTTTCCAGCGGATTGACCACTGTGCTTTTCCTAGGCGGAGGCAGCGGCCCAATTTTGCCATCTTGGAGTTGGTTTTTATTAAAAAGTTTTGCTGTGGTTTTTTTATTTTTATGGTTCCGCTGGACATTCCCAAGGCTGCGGGTGGATAGGCTCATGGAATTTACCTGGAAATTTTTACTGCCTTGGAGTTTTGTAAATATTTTAATAACAGGATTTATTCTACTTTTTTAAAGTAACAATGTTTAATTATTTTAAAACAATCTATAAGGTAGGAAAGGCTTTAATTCAAGGGATGATGGTCACCTGGAAATCTTTTTGGCAGCCGGCTGTTACCGTGCAATTTCCAGATGAAAAACTTAACACCCCGGAAAGATTTAGAGGCGCTCTTACTTTTGATAAAGAAACCTGCACTGCCTGTAACTTATGCATAAAGGCTTGTCCCACAGCCTGCATTTCACTTGAACCTGCAGTGGATCCTGCCACAAAAAAAAGAATAGCTAAGGTGAGCTGGTACCAAATTGATTTTGGAAAATGCAACTATTGCAGACTGTGCGAAGAAGCCTGCCCCACAAAACCAATAAAGTCTGTACGCCACACGCATCAATATGAATGGGGCATGCTGGAAAGAAAAGAGATGTTGGTAAAGTGGGAAAGGATGATTCCTTCCACAGAGCCTTTGACTTCAACAAACATGAAACCAATTTAAATTTTAACATGGAGATAGTTTTTTATTTAACAGCTTTACTTTTACTTTTTTCCAGCGTCATGGTGGTTACGCAAAAAAGCGTTTTTACCTCTGCTCTTTATTTAGCAGTTGCGCTTTCCATGGTTGCTGCTCTTTTTGTGCTTTTAAACGCTGATTTTTTAGCTGCGGTTCAGATTTTGCTTTATGTAGGGGGTATCTTAGTGCTTTTAGCTTTTGCAGTCATGCTTTCTTCCGTAGAACAAGCTAAGAGAGAAACCCAAGTCAATGAGCAATGGCTCCCCTCTCTTATGATCTCTTTTGGAATTCTTTTGGTATTATTGGTTTCTTTAAAGCGTTCTTCATTTTTAGAAGCAGAGATCCAAAAAAATCATTTTTATCCTACCACTGAAAAAATAGGACATCTTCTTTTAGGAGAGCTAGCTCTTCCTTTTGAAGTTGTTTCTTTGGTTTTACTCGCATCCTTAGTGGGAGCCATTCTTTTTTCAAAAAAGGAAAAAATAGATGGTTAGCTTACACCATTACCTAGTCCTTTCCGCAATCCTCTTAATAATTGGAATTTATGGAGTTATAACCCGCAGGAATATCATTGGCATCCTCATGTCAATAGAAATTATTTTTAATGCAACCAATATCAATTTAGTGGCTTTTAACCATTATTTTTATCCCAGAGCTCTTTGGGGACAAGGATTTGCAATTTTTGTAATTACTCTGGCTGCTGCTGAAGCAGTGGTGGGGCTCTCTTTAGTTTTAGCGATTTATCGCAATTTAAAAACACTCTATGTTGAAAGGATCAATATCTTAAAAGGTTAACAATGATTGAACATTCCTATCTAATTGTTTTACTTCCTCTTCTTTCTGCTCTGACTATTTTCTTTTTTGGCAGATCCCTTCCTTTAAAAGGAGCGGTTCTGGGAATTTGCACACTTGGCATTACTCTCATCCATTCCCTTGGAATTTTTAGCATACTGCTTCAAAACCCTTCTTATATAACGGAAATTTCTATTCCTTGGTTTAGGTTTGGAATTCATCAAACTGAATTTGGATTTCTTATAGATGGTTTATCAGCTTTAATGTTGGTGGTAGTTACCTCTGTATCCTTTCTTGTGCATGTTTATTCCTTAGGATACATGAAAGATGATCCTCGTTTTAAACGATACTATGCTTATCTTTCTTTTTTTACTTTTGCCATGCTCCTGCTTGTAGTTGCGAATAATTTTTTGCAGATGTTTATTGGCTGGGAATTAGTGGGTCTGGCATCTTATCTTTTAATAGGTTTTTGGTTTGAAAAAACAAGCGCTTCCAATGCTGGTAGAAAAGCTTTTATCACTACTAAAGTAGGAGACATTGGCTTTTTCCTTGGGATCTTAAGCCTATTTTCGCTTTTAGGAACTCTTAATTTTGCTCAAGTTCAAGGAAGGATTGAAGAGGGTCTTATTTCAGCTAATACCGCGGGAATCATTGCGCTTTTATTATTTTGCGGCGCCATGGGAAAATCCGCGCAAGTTCCCTTGCATGTTTGGCTGCCAGACGCGATGGAAGGACCTACTCCAGTCTCAGCTTTAATTCATGCAGCTACCATGGTTGCGGCTGGGGTTTATATGGTGGCAAGAAGTTATTTTCTTTTTCAGCATGGACCATTTTCACTTGAAATCATAGCTTGGGTAGGAATGTTAACCGCATTTTTAGCAGCAACCATGGCATTAGTAGCTACAGATATTAAAAGAGTTTTAGCTTTTTCCACAGTCAGCCAGCTAGGGTATATGATTTTAAGCATGGGGGTTGGGGGTAGAGCAGAGGGGATGTTTCATTTAACCACTCACGCATTTTTTAAAGCGCTTTTATTTTTAGGAGCTGGTTCAGTGATCCATGCAACCCATACAAACAATATTGAAGAGATGGGCGGCCTTTCAAAAAAAATGAAATTGACTTTTATTGCGTTTACTTCAGCTTGGCTAGCTATTTCAGGGATATGGCCTTTTGCCGGCTTTTTTAGCAAAGATGGGATACTAGAAGCTACTCTAAATTCCAACAATAGTTTTCTTTTTTGGTGCGCCACGTTTGTGGCTTTTCTTACCGCATTTTACATGACTCGTCTTTACTTGTTAGTTTTTATCACTGAACCTAGGGATAAAGAAATTTATAATCATGCGCATGAATCCCCTAAAAGCATGACCATCCCTTTGCTAGTTTTAGCTTTACTCTCTTTGGTCGCAGGCTTTCTTTTAGAGCATTCAGTGCCCTTGCTCTTATCCTCGCAAGTGCTGCCGCCAAATGTGCATGCCTCCAGCGCCCACACCTATCCTCATTGGCTGGTGCCTGCAATTTCCAGCGCAGCCGCGCTTTTAGGGATTTTTCTTTCCTATTTAATCTATTGGTTAAAAGCAGTTTCTGCGGAAAAAATCGCTTCCACTTTTAGCTGGCCTTATCGCCTACTTTTAAAAAAATATAATTTTGATGAATTTTACATTTACTGTATTATAAAACCAGCGGATTGGCTGGCTCAAAAACTAGCGCTTTTTGATTATCATATCTTTGATCAATTAGGGGTGGATGGGATTGGATTCCTTACCGTGAAACTTTCCCAAATTCATGATTGGTTTGATCAAAACATCATAGATAATTTAGTTGACATCTGGGGAAAACTTTCGCTTTTAGGCAGTTCTATTTTACGCAAATTCCAAACAGGATTAGTGCAAAATTATATTTTATTTATACTCTTTGGATTTGGACTTTTAATGGTCTGGCAGCTAAAAATTAATTTTATTGAATTGTTAAGATAAAAAGGAGAAAGAAACCATGTCTTTTTTAAGTTTAATCGCATTCATCCCTCTCTTAGGAGCGCTTCTTTTACTGTTTGTTCCTAAAGAAAAAGTAAATACGGCTCGCCTGATTGCTTTAGTCTTTTCTTTATTTTCCTTATTTTTAACTCTTTCCATATTTTGCCATTTTGACCGGCAAAATCCTGGAATGCAGTTTGTAGAAAAATTTTCTTGGATTCCTCAATTTGGGATTAGTTACCATGTTGGAATTGATGGATTGTCCTACCCTCTAATTCTTTTAACAGCCTTGCTTTCTGTCTTATCCATTATTGGCTCCTTTCAAATAGAAAACCGGGTTAAAGAATATTTTTTCTGGTTTTTATTGTTAGAAACAGGCATGGTCGGAGTTTTTATATCCTTAGACTTTTTCCTATTCTATATTTTTTGGGAAGTGATGCTGGTTCCAATGTACTTTTTAATTGGCATTTGGGGGGGACCAAAAAAAGAATACGCTGCGATTAAATTTTTTCTCTATACTCTTTTTGGCTCTGTCTTTATCCTAATTGGAATTCTAGCCCTATATTTCCGTTCCACTCCTCATACCTTTGACATTTTGCAGCTGATCCAAAATAATCGTCAGTTTATTGGGAAATTTCAATTTATTGTTTTTTTACTCTTATTTGTAGGGTTCGCAATCAAAGTTCCTATTTTCCCATTTCACACATGGCTGCCTTTAGCTCATGTAGAAGCGCCTACTGCGGTTTCTGTAATTCTAGCTGGCGTGCTTCTTAAAATGGGAACTTATGGTTTAATGAGAATCTCTTTCCCCATGTTCCCGGAGGCAGCCCTCTGGTTTTCTATTCCCTTATTGATTCTTGCTTTTATCAACATTATTTACGGCGCTCTAGTTGCCATGGCTCAAACAGATATGAAAAAAATGGTGGCATACTCATCCATTAACCACATGGGTTATGCGCTTTTAGGCATGGCAGCTTTTACTTTAACCGGCTTTAATGGCGCTCTCTTACAGATGATTAACCATGGGATTATTACAGGATCTCTATTCTTACTGGTTGGCGTTATTTATGACCGGGCTCACACAAGAGAAATAAATGCTTTTGGCGGTTTAGGCGCAAAACTTCCAATTTATACCGGCATTATGACAGTAGCCTCTATGGCTTCTTTAGGATTGCCAGCTCTTGCGGGATTTATTAGCGAATTTTTGTGTTTCTTGGGAGCTTATTCTGCAAATAGCCAGCACAAAATTTTTTACTCACTCTCTACTTTTAAATTTTTCACAGCGCTTTCAGTGATTGGAATATTAGTAACCACTGCTTTTTTCTTAAAGATGATTCAAAAAGTTTTTCTTGGACCCTTTAATGAAAAATGGTCAGATTTAAAAGATATGACTTTTAGGGAACTTGTAAGCGTGGTTCCATTAACTGCGCTTACTATTTTAATTGGGATATGGCCGCATTGGCTCATCTCCTTAATGGATAGTACCATGAGCTCTTTAGTAAACTTTATTAATGGCGTAAAATAAAATTATGATTTCAAGCATTAAACTTCTTTTACCGGAAATATTTTTAAGCGGAATTGCGATATTTTTATTGCTCTTAGATACCGCAAAAGATGTTCAAATTAAGCGCTGGTCCTACCCCATCGCGCTTTTTAGTCTATTTTTTAGTTTCTTTTTAATTGGGGTTTCAGAACATGGGATCTCTTTTCAAATGTTGGCTATAGATCCATTCTCATCTTTTTTTAAAACCCTTACTGTTTTAAGCTGCCTTTTAGTTGTTTTAATTTCCTCTAAAGACTTGGATTTAATGGGAGAGCAGCCAGGCGCTTATCTTTCGCTTCTCATTTTATCCTCTGTCGGCACCCTATTTTTAAGCTCCGTGCAAGATTTCTTTATGCTTTTTGTAGGACTAGAATTAACCACCATTCCCTTATTCATTTTAGCTGGTTTTGCTAAAAAAGAACTAAAATCATCGGAAGGAGCCATTAAATTTTTTCTGGTGGGAGCATTTTCCACAGGCATTATGCTTTACGGCATTTCTCTTATTTATGGTTTGTGTGGTTCCACTCATTTTAGCGCTGCGCAAGATTATCTAAATTTAACCTCTGGGATGGCTCAAGACAAAACCCTATTTATTTTAGCAGTCATCTTTATTCTTGTGGGTTTAGGTTTTAAGCTCTCACTAGTTCCTTTTCATCAATGGACTCCAGACACTTATGAAGGCGCGCCCACACCCGTTACCGCTTTTTTTTCTGTTTCCAGAGAAGCAGGCGTAATTGTAGTGATGTTACGATTTTTTAATGACTTTGCGAATCAGTCCCTCATAGGATTAAATGAATTCTTCACATTGCTTGCCATACTGACCATGACCGTAGGAAATATCGCGGCTCTTAAACAAGAGAACCTAAAAAGACTCTTGGCTTATTCTTCCATTGCCCATGCAGGCACAATTTTTATCGGGCTTGTTGCGGGGAATGTATTAGGACGGGAAGGAGTGATGCTTTATAGTTTAGCTTACTTTTTAATGAGTTTAGGAGCTTTTGCAGTTGTTATTGTGATTTCTCAAATTCGAAAATCAGAAGAACTTTTAGCTTTTCAAGGGCTGGCTCGTCAAAATTTTCCATTAGCTTTTCTAATGCTTATTTTTCTCATGTCCCTTTCAGGCATTCCGCCATTTCTTGGTTTTTGGGGAAAATTCTATGTGTTTGCCGCAGCCATACAATCTAAAATGTTTGTTTTAGTGGCTGTGGGACTTTTAAATTCTGTGATAGCGGTTTATTACTATTTTAAGATTGTTCATGCCATGTTTTTTAAAGAGCCAATAGAAAATATGACTCCAATCCCAAAAAATATAAATCAAACTAGTTTAACAATAGCCACAGGTTTTGCCGCGTTTTTAATCCTTTGCTTTGGAATTTTTCCAGAACAACTTATTTCTTGGATCAAAGGGAGCGCTCCATTTCTTCCGTGAAGAGTCCTTTATCTTTTTCCTCACGCGTGTCACAAACCTATCCTGAACAAAATCAAGGGGCAGGGTCAAAAGACTTTTCACAACCAACTAAACTATTTGGCTTACCGCTTCAAAAACTTATACGTCCCATCCTTCCTTTTTTAAACCAGGTTGAAGATCGCCTTAAAGCAATTGCAGATGAGAGCAATGGGATTTTAAAAGAATCTTCCAGCTATGTATTGTCTGCTGGAGGAAAAAGGCTGCGCGCTTCTCTAGTGATTCTTTGCGCATTAAGCACATCTCAAGGATTTAAAAGAAAAAAAGCTATCATTGATACGGCAGTTTCAGTTGAATTAATTCATGCGGCAACCCTGGTGCATGACGATATTATAGATCATTCTGTTTTAAGACGTTTAAAACCAACCCCAAACATTCAATTTGGAGAAGAAGTTGCCTTGCTCTTAGGAGATTATCTTTACAGCAAAGCTTTTCATCTTGTCTCTACCATTGGGGATAACCAATTAACTCTTGAGGTTGCGCGAACCACTCAAAGCATGTGCGAGGGAGAGTTAGACCAGCTCAAACACCGTTATCGCTCTGACCTTTCATTAAAAGAGTACCTATCCTTTATAGAGCGCAAAACAGCCTCCTTAATTTCTGTATGCGCAAGAGCAGGCGCTCGTTTGGCTGGCATGCCAATAGAGTGTGAAGAATCCTTAGCGCATTTTGGTTTGAACATTGGAATTTCTTATCAAATTGTGGATGACCTTTTAGACGTGATAGGCTCTGAAAAAAAATGCGGAAAATCCTTAAAAAATGACACAGGCAATGGAAAAATGACTCTTCCATTAATCCTTCTTCTTGCGGCAGTGAATGAAAATGAGAAGAAAAAATTGCGTTCTGACTTTCAAGCCACAAAGATAGATTGGGAGATGATCGAATCCTTGCTAAAGGAGAAAAAAATCATAGAGCAGACTAAAAATTTTGCGGATGAATTTTTTGCTAAAGCCATGAACTCCCTAGAAATTTTTGAGCCTTCTTTTAAAAAATCCCTGCAAGATCTTTCCCATTTTATTATCCATCGCGATTACTGAACCTAGAACCAACATTGGATTCAAGTAAGATGAGACGATGAAAAAAAAATCCATTATTTTTGCATTTTTATTTCTTCTAATTTTGTCTGTGGCTGCCCTTTATCTCTGGAAATTTCTTCCTTTTAACAAATCAAAAGACAAAGAAAAAAAGATGGAACAGGATTGGGTGATCACTAACAAAGGTTTTCAAGAAATCAACGTCACTTCCACTAAAGAGCAAATCAATGATTTATTTTTTGATGGGGTTAAGGCTCTAACTAAAAGAGATTTAGAAAGAGCTCTTAAAATCTTCGATTCCATTGAAATGAGGTTAGATAAATTAGAGGTTAACTTAAGCGTGTTTAATGAATCAGAGCCTTTGGTCCAAGACCCTCAATTTATTCAAGCCCTATCTAGCTTTGAAAAGGAAGTTTATAAAACCAAAGAAAAAGATGCTGCCAAGCTCTACTTTTATCTTGGGAGACTCTACCGGTTTAAAGCTCTCATCACTCCCACCTCAATTGTTTCTACCCCAGGAGGCAAAATCTTACGAGGGGAAAAAGAACAGGTTCAGGCCATTGAGATCGCTTTTTGGGAAATGAGAAAAGCGCTTGAATTAGATCATAAATTTGATGAAGCTCTTTTTTATTTGGCAACCATAGATGAAATGCTAGGAGATTATAAGGGCGCTGTTTTAATTTTAGAAAATCTCATGCTTCGGGATTATACCCCAAAAATCCTTGCCCGACTTGCCTTAAATTATTGCGGCGTGGGTAAGTTTCATGAGGCTGAAACAAATTACTCTCTAGCCTTAAAAAAAGGGGGGGCAAGAGAATTATTGATGAGAAGGGAAATAATTGAGTTTGAGCTAAAAAAAATAGAGTTATTAAAGTCCGTTGTTGGCATAAACATTTTAAAAGATCCTTTATCAAAAGATAAGCCTTTTGATGGACTATGGAAAATAAAAATTAAAAATGAAGATAAAAAAATAAAAGATACTTCACAGCCCCTTTATGCCATTCAAAATAGTAATATGATTCATGCAACAGACAATCTTTTCAATAAATATACCGGCTTTTGCTATGGGAAATGGTTTGTTCTTGGGAGTTTAAACTGGAAAGAAGAAAATGGCTGCTCAATCAAACAAATGACTTTTTTCTATGGGGATTATAAAGAAGGCCTCTTGGAAGGCAAAAAACTAACCTTGCAAACCTCAGACACAAATTCCCCTTGTCAAGAAAAATTTTCTAAAAAAGATGAAAGCCATTTTATTGGCAATTAAAAATTAAGGAGGATTAAAAAATATGTTTCAAAATTTAGGAACCTGGGATTGGTTAATTATTCTTTTCATTGTTCTTCTTTTATTTGGCGGCAAAAAACTGCCGGAGTTAAGCCGCTCAATAGGGAAAGCGATTTCCACTTTTAAAAAAGGATTAAAAGATGGGGAAGAAGAGCTTAAAAATAATGAAGATAAAAAAGATAATCAAAATCCGCCAATAGGCTAAACTAAGTTAAAAATATGGAAGATGTGCCTAAACCATTCTTTGATCATTTAGAGGAACTAAGAAAAAGGATTTTCTATTGTCTTGCGGCTGTTGTCTTAGGTCTTCTTATAAGCTACCAGTTTATAGATAAAATACTTTTTTTTATTTCAAAACCTGTGGGGAATTTTATTTTTATTCAGCCCATGGAAGCCTTTATGGTGCGGTTAAAAATCGCTTTGGTCTCTGGCGTGCTTTTAACCATGCCGTTTATTTTAATTCAAATTTGGAGATTCATACTGATCGCCCTGACTCCAAAAGAAAAAAATTCACTATTCTGGATTCTGCCCAGCTCTTATATTCTTTTTATGATGGGGTTTAGTCTGGGACTTTTTCTTCTTGTTCCCCTAGCCATTAAATTTCTTTTGAGCTATGGCTCAGGAGTTCTAGTGCCTCAGATTTCTATTGATGCTTATATTAGTTTTCTGGGAATGATTTGTCTTACGCTTGGAGGAATATTTCAAATGCCTCTCCTCACATTTTTTCTTGCGAAATTAGGCGTCTTAAGCTGGGAAACATTGTCTGAAAAAAGAAAAATTGCGGTTTTAGTCATTTATATTGCCAGCTCTCTTTTAACCCCTGGCCCAGACCCTATCAGCTCCCTCCTCCTTGCCTTATGCTCTTATCTTCTATATGAATGTTCCATCCTAACCGCAAAACTAGCCGCTAAACAAACAGTTTAATTTAATTACTTTTACCTATTTGTTAAAATATTTTTTTATGATATAATTGTAAAATTATGAAACAAGAAAAACATTGCAAGGACTCCGCATGAGCAATATCTCTATGAAGAGCCTGCTAGAAGCAGGCGTGCATTTTGGCCATCAAACCCGGGTCTGGAATCCCAAAATGGCAAAATACATTTATGGATCAAGAAATAACATTCATATCATTGACCTTTCTAAAACTGTTAAGGAATTAAAAAAGGCTTTAAAATTTTTAAAGGAATCCGCTCAAGAATCTAAAGTCTGTTTGTTTGTGGGAACCACCAAACAATCTCAAGAGGCGATTAAGGAAGCCTCGATCCGCTCAGGCTCGCCTTATGTAAATGAACGCTGGTTAGGTGGCACCCTGACTAATTTCACGACCATTCAAAAATCCATTGAACGTTTAAAAGAATTGGAAAGAATGAAAGAGGAAAAAATTTTAGATGTGCTTTCCAAAAAAGAAAATTCAAGACTTGCCAAGACAAAATTTCGTTTAGAAAAATCTCTCTCTGGAATAAAAGATATGGGAGAGCTGCCCTCTATTCTTTTTGTGATTGATCCCATGTCAGAAATTACCGCGATCATGGAAGCAAGAAAACTAGAAATCCCTATTGTAGCCGTATGCGACACCAACTGCAATCCTGATTTAATTGACTATCCTATCCCTGGAAATGACGATGCTGTTAGATCTATAAAGCTTTTCTGTAATTATGCGGCAGATGCTATTTTGGAAGGGAGACAAATAGCTCAAAAGATTGAAGCGGATGAAAATGGGGGACAACCTGAAAAATACCCTGAAATCCCTGCAAGTGAAGGATTAGAGAAATTGGAAGAGAATCCTCAAAGCCCACAAGTAAATGTTCCTGAAAATAGTTCTGCTGTTGAAACTAAGGGGGCGCTCTAAATGAGCGTCTCTGCTCAAGCAGTTCAAAAATTAAGAGAAATAACCAGCGCTGGGATCCTAGATTGTAAAAAAGCTCTGGAATCTTCAAGTGGGGACCAAGACAAGGCGATTCAATTTTTAAGGGAAAAAGGCAAAGCTTCTGCTGCTAAAAAAGCAGAGCGTTCCGCCAAAGAAGGGGTTGTTTGCGTATGGATAACTTCTGAGGGAAAAAATGGAGGCATGGTGGAACTTAATTGCGAAACAGATTTTGTGGCAAGGACCAAAGAATTTCAAGATCTGGCAAAAAATTTAGCGCAACAAGTTGCGGAAGAAAAAATTAGTTCCAGCGAAGATTTAAAATCCAAAAATTTAAAAGGAAGCGAGGAAGCAATCATCTCAGTTCTAAAAGAAAAAATAGGTAAGCTGGGTGAAAATATCGTTATAAAAAAAGCAATATCTTTAGGTGGAGATGGCATTGTGGTTGGAAGTTATGTTCACGCTCCCTACGATTCTTCCCAAGAATGCGGACGTTTAGGCGTTTTAATGGAGCTCACCTCAAACCTTAAAGATGCTAATGAATTTTCTAAAATTGCAAAAGAGCTTTCCATGCAGGTGGCAGCCACTAACCCGCGCTGGGTTAAAAAAGAAGATGTGCCAGCTGAATGTGTGCAAAAAGAAAAAGAAATTTATAGGCAACAGTGCAAAGAATCTGGAAAACCAGAAGCCGCATGGGAAAAGATCATTGATGGTAAGCTTAAAGATTTTTATAAGCAGTTTTGTCTTTTGGAACAAAATCATGTTCGGGATTCTTCTGGCAAGACTTCAGTTCAATCCTTTATCAATAATACGGCTCAAAACTTAGGAGCTGCCATATCCATCCAAAAATTCGCTAGATTTAAATTAGGTGAAGAATAGCTCTACCTCGAAAACCAGTTTTCAACCTCATTTTAAGGAGTCCAGAGATGGAGCCTAGAATATAAAATGGCTGCCCGCCGAGTTATACTTAAACTCTCAGGCCAATCTTTAGCAGGTTCCCTCGGATGGGGAATAGACCTTAAAGCCCTTTTTAGAATAGCAAAAGAACTCTTCAAAGCCCAACAACATAATATTCAAATCGGCGTGGTGGTAGGAGGCGGCAATATTTGGAGAGGAGGAAGAGATCAAGGGCTTAAGCTGGATAGAATTATGGCAGACAACATGGGAATGCTCGCCACCATTATCAATGCCATAGCCCTGCAAGATGCCTGTGAGCAAAACGGAATTAAAACCAGGGTGCTTTCAGCGGTAGAAGTGGCAAAAGTAGCTGAGCCTTTTATTAGAAGACGCGCCATTCGCCACATGGAAAAAGGGCGTCTTGTTATTTTTGCGGCTGGAACAGGCAACCCTTATTTCTCGACAGATACCGCAGCGGCTTTACGCGCCATAGAAATTGGAGCTGAACTTCTCTTAAAAGCCACCCAAGTAGAAGGGGTCTATTCAGACGATCCTCATAAAAATCCAAAAGCAAAATTTTTTAAAACCATCCACTATCAGGAAGCAATAGAAAAAAAATTAAAAATTATGGATACTACTGCCTTGGCTTTATGTCAAGAAAATAAAATGCCAGTGCGAGTTTTTAGTCTGCATAAAGAGGGAAATATTTACAAGGCCCTTACCGGCAAAAAATTAGGCACCTTATTGGAAGTATAAAACTTATGAGTGAACTGCAAAGAATAGAAGCTGAAATGAAAAAAGCGATTGATCGCTTAAAAAGCGATTTTGCCAGTCTTAGAACCGGCAGAGCTCATATTCATATGCTTGAGGGAATCAAAGTTGAATATTTTGGATCCTTTCTTCCCGTGCAGCAAGTAGCCAGCGTTTCAGCGCCTGACGCTAAAACCTTAGAAATTAAACCATGGGATAAAGAAGCCTTAAAAAACATAGAACAGGCTATTATAAAATCGGATTTAGGAATGTCTCCTTTAAATGACGGGAAATGTTTGCGTCTTTCCATACCCACATTGACTACGGAAAGGAAAAAAGATTTAGTGCGCGTGATCCGCAAACAGGCGGAAGACTTTCGCATTGCCATTAGAAACTTAAGAAGAGAGGGCGTTGAAGAAATAAAAAAACAGGAAAAAGATAAAAAAATTTCTCAAGATGATCTAAAAAGAGGAGAACAAGAGATCCAAAAATGCACGGATCAATACATTAAAAACATTGAAGATCTTATTCTTGCCAAAGAAAAAGACATTCTAGAATCCTAAAAATCCCCCGCCATTTTAAGGTGTGAAAAAAGAAGAGCTTTTATTTGAGGAACTTGTTAAAAAACCTTTGCCCCGCCATATAGCTATTATTATGGATGGAAACGGCCGTTGGGCAAAAAAAAGAGGGTACCCCAGAATTGTAGGTCACCAAAAAGGGGCTGAAAGCGTGCGCGAAGCTGTAAAAAGCTGCGGGGAGCTGGGGGTTGAAGTTCTAACTCTTTATACCTTCTCTACTGAAAATTGGTCCCGTCCTAAAAATGAGATCAATGGACTGATGAATCTTTTATGCGCCATGCTAAAAAAGGAAACTGATAATCTTAATAAAAATAATGTTTTTTTAAGAGTAAGCGGAAAATTAAACGAACTTCCTGAAAAAGTGCAAAAAGAACTTCATGTCTCTATTGATAAGCTAAAAAACAATACCGGCTTAATTTTAAATTTAGCTTTAAATTATGGAGCAAGACAAGAAATTTTAGATGCTGTAAATAAAATATTAGCTTTAGGGATTAAATCAGTGGATGAAAACAGTTTTAAAAATTATCTCTATACCGCTTCTTTGCCGGATCCGGATTTATTGATCCGCACCTCAGGTGAATATAGAATTTCTAATTTCCTGCTCTATCAAATAGCTTACTCAGAGCTTTATATCACTCCTGTTCTTTGGCCGGATTTTAGGAAATTAGAGCTTTACTCTGCGATTCAAGATTATCAAAAAAGAGAGCGCAGGTTCGGGAGGTCTTAAAAAAAACATGCTCTTGCCTCGATTTTTAACAGCTTTAATTGGCATTCCGCTTTTACTGATTTCTATTTGGTGGGGACAAATCCCATTTTTAATTTTAACTTTTGGGATTATTCTTTTATCTCTTTACGAATACTACTCTTTATTAGAGGAAGCAGGATTGCCTGTTTTTGGAAAAGTCGGAATTTTATGCGGATCAATATTTTCTTTAGGACTATTTTTAGCTGGAACAAAAGCTAATTGGGTAGAACCATTAAATTTAGAGAAAATAGTTCTGCCGCTTTTAATAACTCTATTTTTTCTAACGTTTACACTTGCCGCTTTTTTTTATAAAAATCGGGAAAACGCGTTTTTTGGAATCGCGTTAACATGGCTGCCGCTCTTTTACATTGTCTGGCCTTTTTCACACCTTTTTTTACTGCGCAATTTAAGACCTGATGGGAAACTTTATACTTTTTTCCTTTTCTTTATCATTTGGTCTTTGGATATCGGCGCCTATATTGGGGGCAAACAGTTTGGCAAAAAAAGATTGAGTGAATTTATCAGTCCTAAAAAAACATGGGAAGGAGCTTTCATTGGATCTTTACTTGCTTTAATCAGCGCAGTGGCATGCAAGTTTACTTTCTTAAATTCACTAACACTTAAAAGCGCTCTTTTATTAGGATTCATCATTTTGATTCTTGCCCAAAGTTCAGACCTTTCTGAATCCCTTTTAAAAAGAAATCTAAAAATCAAAGATTCAGGCTCTCTTCTTCCAGGACATGGGGGGATTTTAGACCGATTTGATTCTTTTTTATTAACAACTCCTATTGTTTATTATATTTTGGTAATCTTTATTATAAAGTAAAAGAAGATGCCCATAAAAAAAATAACGATTTTAGGTTCTACTGGTTCAATTGGCGACAGCGCGCTTAAAGTCTTAAGCTCTTCTAATGGCAATTTTAAAGTACTTGGCCTTTCCACTGAAAGTAATATTCAAAAATTATCAGATCAAATAAAAAAATTTAAGCCAAGCTCTGTTGCTATTATCAATGAAAAGGCGCATGAAACTTTTTACAAAAAATATAAAAATTCTTGGATTAAAGAAGGGTTAAAAGTCTATTCTGGAGCAAACGCTTTAGAAAAAGTGGCTACAGAAGGCGATGCGGATCTTTTGCTTTCCGGCGTAGTTGGAGCTGTAGGACTTCCACCACTACTAGCAAGTTTACGTTTAGGGCGCACTGTGGCTTTAGCCAATAAAGAGGCTTTAATCATGGCAGGGGAATTAGTGACAGAAACTGCTAAAAAATTTAATGCTAAAATTCTGCCTGTGGATTCAGAGCATTCTGCCATGTTTCAGTGTTTAGAAGGACAAAATGGAAATGAAGTTTATAAAATTATATTGACCGCTTCTGGCGGCCCTTTTTACCGGTTTAAAGGGGATTTATCCAAAGTCTCTGTAGAAAAAGCTCTAGCCCATCCTAACTGGGTTATGGGAAAAAAAATCACTATTGATTCTGCGACCTTAATGAACAAAGGCTTAGAAAAAATTGAAGCGCATTATCTTTTTAACGTGCCTTTTGATAAAATTCAAATTGTGATTCACCCCCAATCCATTATTCATTCAGCTGTGGAATTTATTGACGGCTCAATCTTAGCCCAGCTTTCTCATCCAGACATGTGTCTCCCCATTCAATATGCTTTAACTTACCCCCAAAGGCGAAGCTGCCCAATTAAGAGATTAGAATTTACAGAATTTAAAAGGTTGGATTTTGAAAATCCGGATTTTCATAAATTCCCTTGCCTTAGGATCGCTTTAGAAGCGGCAAAATCTGGAGGAACCATGCCCACAGTTCTTTCTGCCGCTAATGAGATTGCTGTATACGCGTTTTTAAATAAAAAAATCTCTTTTACAGATATACCTAAAGTGGTGGAAAAAACATTGAGCCTTCACAAAAAAATAATTCACCCTGATTTAAAAGCGATTCTCACAGCAGACCTTTGGGCAAGGAACAATGCGGAAGAAATTATTGCAAGAGAAGTAGCACATTAGACTGCATTCTTAGATTTAAAATAGATAAGATAATTTAAATAAAAATCTATAAAAGAAAGGAAAAAATAAAACTATGTGGATTGCATTGTGCGTGATATTGGTTTTTAGTTTAGTGGTGGTAATACATGAACTGGGACACTTTTTAGTTTGCAAATGGTTGGGGGTAAGAGTAGAAAAATTTGCTGTTGGCTTTGGCAAAGAGCTTTTTGGTTTTGAATGGAAAGGGACCCGTTGGTCTTTTTGCCTTTTGCCTTTAGGAGGGTATGTTAAACCTGCGGGTGAAGAATTAGAGGAAACAACTGGAGCTCCGGATGAATTTTTTGGACAAACATGGTATAGGAGAATTGCGATTGCTCTGGCAGGACCTGTCATGAACTATGTTTTAGCCTTTACCTGTTTCTTTCTCTTAGTTTTTTTCTGGGGACAGCCCCACCCTTCTAACCAGCCTGTGATTGGCGAGGTAGTGACTGGCTACCCGGCTCAAACTGCTGGCTTAGAAAAAGGGGATAAAATTCTTGCGATTAATGGCAAACAGGTTGGGACTTGGGAAGAGGCAGCTAAAATAATTCATCTTAACCCTGAAAAACCAATTGATATGCTAGTCCAAAGAGTCGTTGAGGGGAATTCTTTAAACAAAATCGCGGCAGTAGTGCCTAAAAAAGATTTGCAAAGAGAGATTGGCGTGATCGGCATCTCGCCCCTAGTAGAAATGCAAAAACTTGGGGTACTTGCTTCAATTGAAAACGCTTCCCAACAAACAGTTTTTTGGACTGTATTAACCTTAAAGTATTTGGGGGATGCAATTGTTCAAAGAAAAAAACCTGAACTTGCAGGTCCTATAGGAATTGTCAGTATTGTGGCTAAAGTTTCAAAACAAGGCTTTCAAGAAATGGTTGGGCTTATCGCCTTAATTTCTCTTTCTCTTGGACTTTTTAATTTTTTTCCCATACCTTTGCTGGATGGGGGACATGTTTTTCTTTACCTATTAGAAGGCATCTTCCGCAAACCACTCAACAAAACCGTTGTGCGCACAGCCAACATTATTGGAGCTTCTTTCCTTCTGGCCATCTTTATTTTTGCCACCAGCCAAGACATCTCCCGCCTCAACCTCCCCTTCTGGAAATAAAAAGAACCTGATTACAAGCTATTATCCAAACTCCGCGACTTGCATAATTTGATCAATAAGATTTTGTACAATTAATCTACAATGAAAAAAATACCTAAATTTTTAAAAAGTTACTTTTGGGATATTCAATTTGAAAAACTAGATTTTAAGAAGAGGAAAACTTTTATTTTAAAGAGGATTTTAAATGAAGGAAACGATAAAGCCATTGCCTGGATGTTTAAAACTTTTAAGAGGAAAGAAATGAGAGATGTTCTTTCTCACTTTCGAGGTTTCTCTAAAAGGAGCGCTAATTACTGGGCTTTAATATTGGGAATACCAACCGAGGAGGTGCCATGTTTGAGGAAACACTCATTAAAGGGGGTCAAGAAGCTCTGGCCCTATTAGGCCAGTCTAAATTTTTAAAAGACGCTTATATGGCAGGTGGCACAGCAGCTGCCTTACAATTAGGACATAGAATTTCTGTAGATTTCGATTTCTTTACAAACAAAGAGTTTATTCCCAGGTCTTTTTCCTTTAAACTTGCCAAATTGGGTTCTTTTTCGCAGGAGCAAGTAAGTAAGGGAACCTTATTAGGTAAGTTTATGGGGGTAAAATTTAGCTTATTTGACTATAAGTACCCGCTTCTTTTTCCTGTAAAAAACTATTGTTCTTTAAATTTAGCGGATATTAGAGATATTGCTGCCATGAAAGTGGATGCGATCGCCTCTCGAGGAGCGCGAAGGGATTTTATTGATTTGTACTTTATTTGTAAGGCAGGGCATTCCCTGCAAGATATTTTTTATTTTTATAATAAGAAGTACCATGTGTTAGAATCCAATTACATCCATTTACAAAAGAGTTTAGTTTTTTTTCAGGATGCGGAGCTTGAGGAAATGCCTCGGATGATAAATTCAGTAATCTGGGAGGATGTAAAAAGATATTTTGAGAAAGAGTTAAAGAAAATAGCCAAAATGAGGATCAGTTAATGGTAGCTCCACTTTCTTAAAAACTTCCTATGCTTGTTCGTTGAAGAGTTCGCGTACTTTTAATTCTTCATCTTTCGAGGGTGGTTCAAAAGGAACAGCTTTAATGACCGCCTCCTCACCCTCAATTTCCGCTTCTCCATCTTCTATGAGTTTCTCCATCCATTCATTTGTTTCTGAGTTGGATGCTCCAAGTTGTGACAGGTTTATACGAATCGCTCTTCCCACATCCAATAATTGAAGAACCATCATCTTTAGTTCTATAAACTTAAAATTCTGAGCTAATAGATCTAACCATGTTTTTGAATTTTGAGGCACAGTAACAATCCTTATTGAAAAAGATTGTTTCTTAACTAATACTTTTAATTTTTCTACTGTTTCTTCCGGACTATCTGCAATAAACAAAATATCTTTTAGTCCTGATATCTTTTCTAATTTCTTAATAGATTGGCCATTTTTCTTTACAATCACACACTTAATTTTTTCTGTAGGGTTAATCTTCTTATAATCCTTAATTTGTTGTATGGTCCTCAATAACGCAACACGGTTTTCTAAATTTTCTGAACTATTTAGGTCTATGATATAAAGTTCAGGGGACTTTGACTCTTTTGTCCACAAACTAAAGGCTGAGTTTAAAACAAAATTCAAAGTAACCTTGCTTTCAGAAAATAAGTGATTTAGTCCTTCTTCAGGTTCATTCAGAGCATCAGCTACTTCTCTGATCTCTTGATTCACTGATTTTTCTTCTACCCTATTCTTTCTATACGCTTTAGAAAAATCTAAGAGAGAATGAGTAGCAATAGTGAGGAGAAGAACAAGTGAGGGGGAAATGGGATGAAAGATGAATGCGGTAATAAAGATTGTATTTAAAAGAACAGTTGAAATTAATTTAGAGCTGAAGAGATCATTTTTAACTTCAATCTTCCACCCTTTCCATTTATCAGAATTACGAGCAACAAGCCAGCGAACAATAGTATGGCTAAATAAAAATCCAAAAGCGCTTATAGAAAATCCAACTAAAGAACTGATTGCTAAATCCAAACCAAGAGCATGTAAGTTTAGCGGCAGTAATATAAGTCCACCCCAGCGGTAAAAAGATTCTTCCCATGAGCCCACAAAAAGATAATAAGCAGCTCTGGCTTGCCATGTTTTAAACCTTTTTTGAGGTTGAACCAATGGCTCTAAAATATCTAAAGTTGAATGTTCCTCAGCTTCATTGGATGTATCTTCTGTCATCAGAGGAGAGGCTGAATCCTCAGTCCCAGTAGTCTCTGTCTCTAGAGTAGTGCCTGAACTTCCATTTTCACTTCTCTCTACAAACCCTTCACGAGTGAGCCCAAGTTTAGGGTGAGGGAAAACCGCTAATAAGGCGGCAATATAACTCCCATTAAAATAAGAGAACTTTCGATCATCCATTGTTACACTCAAACCCCATATCTGAAAATGACCAGAAGTGATCCCATAGATTTCGTTTCTTAAGTCATGAATTTCTCTATCACTTAATTCCGCGATCCTTTCATACTGTTGCATGATGTGTGGGGCTTCTTTGGATAGAACATATTTAATTGATTCAATCCCCTTCTCCTCACTAGACCAATCTAACTGGAATCCTAATGGATTCAAGTTTAATTGAGGGAACACTGTTATTAACGCAGTGATATGACTATCATGAAAATAAGGAGCTAATTCCTGATTCATCGCAGCGCCCAATCCCCATACATTAAAATTACCTTGTGTGATTCCATAAATTTCATTTCTTAACTCATGAATCTCTCTATCACTTAATTCAACGATCTTTTCATATCGTTCCATGATGTGCGGAACTTCTTTGGAAAGCACATATTTAACTGACTCTATTCCTCTCTCTTCATTTGACCAATCTAACTTGAATCCTAATGGATTCAGATTTAGATCAGGAAACACTGCCATCATCACATTGATATGACTCCCATGAAAATAAGGAACTGATTTCTGATTCATCGCCCTACCCAATCCCCATATATTAAGATGCCCTGAGTTTATTCCATAAATTCTGTTTCTTAACTCATGAATCTCTCCATCACTTAATTTGACGATCTTTTCATACTGTTCCATGATGTGCGGAACTTCTTTGGAAAGCGCATATTTAACTGACTCTATTCCTCTCTCTTCACTAGACCAATCTAACTGGAATCCTAATGGATTCAAATTTAGATCAGGGAACACTGCTAATAACGCATTAATATGACTCCCATGAAAGTAAGGAGCTGCTCTTTGAACCATGGCCCCACCCAATCCCCATATATTAAAATGCCCTAAGGTAATCCCATAAATATCTCTTTTTAATCTTTCAATCTCATTCTCTTTAAGTTGTGCTAAATTTTCATAACGCTCGATAATATCTGGACGATTACTTCTGATACCTTCTCTTACACTCCATATCCCTGACTCACGAGTTCCCCAACCATACTTTCTTTCATAAGTAGCTCTTCTATAATCTTTAAACCCTTGTAAAGTCAATCCTAATCTTGAATGATTAAATATAGAAATAAGGACATTTATATAACTCCCATGAAAGTATGGAGCTTTCCGTTGATCCTTCGCACTATTCAATCCCCATACCATAAAATGTCCCTTTCTGATTCCATAAATTGCGTTCCTTAAGTCATGCACTTCTCTATCATTTAATTGGGTGATCCTTTCATACTGTCGCATAATATGAGGTACTTCTTTAGAAAAAA
>Ga0209343_10000923_pt1 | contig 40630 bp, 39 predicted proteins | sample RifCSPlowO2_02_FD_184026 | JGI IMG/M metagenome (GOLD analysis project Ga0209343, IMG submission 184026) | Groundwater microbial communities from Rifle, Colorado - Rifle CSP2_plank lowO2_0.2 (SPAdes) (version 2) | ecosystem: Environmental > Aquatic > Deep subsurface > Groundwater | place...
GCCTCTTCAAATATTTCATAATTTGGCTCTATAAACTCGTTTTTTTCAAAAGAAAAAAGGGTGCCCTTCCGACCTTTGATAATTTTGTCATCCCTTTTTATCCACATATTATCTATAACAGGTGCATCAATTTTATTTGCAAGAGCAGCACAAAACTCAACCATTGCCTCCTCACCTTCTCCAATACATACAGCATCAATATTTTTTTCGGCTATAACTTCATCAGCAGAAAATATTGTATGAATACCACCAAATACTACCGGTATATCTAAATCGCTGATATTATCTATCATACGAATGGCAAGCCTGTATGTCGTTTCAACGCAAGAAATACCTATAACATCAGGAGAATACTCAAGAACACTTTTCCTGAAATCGTTTTCTACCTTTGTTTTATAAATAGGAAATTTCCTTTCTCCTGACCTGAATTCCTTTACTTGCCCAGTCTCAATTCGTATCAAATCACTTGATTCGTCAAGGTAAAACGTTGTATCAAACAGCTTTACCTGAAATCCAGCCCTCTTAAGAGAAGTAGCAAGACAAGTTATGCTTACCGGAATAAGAGTATCCATATATGAATTTGCATAAACTAACAATACCTTAAAATTAGAATTTTTCATTTTAACCAATTCCATTATTTACTCACATTGGTCAAATAACCTTCCTAATGAATTAGATAAGACATTAAATTATCGGTGGAACCTGCAGAATCAAGAATTAAATGTCCCCCAGTCTTCAAGCTATCAGAGACATTTCTGAAAAAAGTAAGTAACTTTTCTTCATTAAAAAGATATATCAGACTCAAACATATTACTGCGTCATATTTTAAAAAAAATGGACCATTTAGGATGTCATGCTCCACAAAGTCAAATTGTGGGAATAATGTTTTTGTTTCCTTATAGGAATCAAAAACCTTTAAGTCAGAGCAGGTAATTTTATAACCGTCTTCAATCAAGAAAAGCTCGTTAGCGCAGCGTCCACTGGCTATAGACAAAATATCCTTATCTTTTTTTAAATGCTTTCTCAAAAAATTATCATAACATCCTAACCTTCCAATAATATGGTAGCCCCAAAAATATTTATTGAAAAAAGTTGATTTACTAAGATAGGCATCATCAGCTTTATAGCCACCCATAGCCTTCTCATGGTCATAAAAATTACTATCTATGGGGAGATAAATTCTACCTCTCCTTAATGGATCTAAAAAATATTTATACCACTTTCTCATGCTCATTTATCTGCTTTTCGGCTACATTTGAGGATGACTAACTATCCCAGTCTTGATACAAATTTGATAATGTTGTGTCTTTTTCCAGTATTGCTCCCCAGAAACCTTCAAAGTCTGCATGCCTCCAGAACCATGAAAGCATTTGACTGATAATTGGCAACTTTCTTGGATATTGATAATAAATTTCACTATATGTAACCCTCCATCCTGAATGGAGAAGCAACAATGTCCAGTCTTCCGGGCTTAGTTCAAATATATGCTCATCCTCAGCAAAGATAATCTTACCTGTTTTATTTCGTATGTGATGTAAACCCACACGACTTTCTTTTAAATATGGAACAGTTATAACCATTTTATTACAGAGAGATTTCTTTGCTAACCGATGGAAAAAAATAGCCGGATTATGAAGATGCTCAACCATTTGAAAAGAAGTAAAAAGATCAACCTTCTTCTCTCTTAAATCAAGGTCTTCAGCTCTACAAAGAATTGCCTTTAACCCCCTTGCCCTGATTTTTTCAATGGCTCTCGGATCTAAATTAACACTGATAGTATCAACATCAAATTTACCTCTGATCAACTCTCTCAAATAAAGCATGTGTGTGCCTGCAGAATCACCAACATCTACAACAGTTAATCCCATGGGTGGCAAATGTTCCAAAGCCTTTAGCATCATAGAACATTGAAATGACTGCAATGCCCGCCTCTTAAGTTCCCAATAGTTATTAAATATATCTTTTCCGCTCTCTTCCTGATTGGAAATATCTGGCACAATCTCACGAAGCTTTTTTACCAAAGACCCATAGCCATTTTCAAGGGAGGCTAAGCGAAGTGATTGTTTGCTTAATTTTTCAGAAAATGTTCTCGGATTGAGACCAAGAATTGTTAAAATTTTCCCAAATGTTCTTATAGCTAATCTACTCATCTATAACATTATACTCATGCGAATGCTTTTAACTACCTTCTTCATCTCGTCAATGTTACCAACAGAAATCCTGGTATACCCTTCAAAGCCCTTCACATCAAGTTTTCCCTTAATTAGAACTCCATCTTTTTCAAATCCCTTTAGAATTTTGTCTCTATTCTCACCGAAATCAACATGGATAAAGTTTGTATATGTATCTATAGTTTTAAAACCGATGTCATTAAGTTCTTTGATAAGATATTTTTTACCTTTGTCAGCAGCATTGATATAATCATCAACTATTTCCCAATTATCCAATAATTCAGAGGCAAATAAAACTGCAATAGAGTTTACCTCATACATTGGACGGAATTTATAAAGAAGACCTGCCAAATTCGGTGCAGTTACTATATAACCAATCCTCAGCCCTGCTAACCCTGCTGTTTTTGAAAATGTGCGTGTAATTATTAAATTGTTATGAGATTTTAATAAATCCATCGCGGTATATGGACAGAAGCCATGATATGCTTCGTCTACAAGAACTGGCATGGAAAAGTTTTTTGCCTTTTCCAAAATCTTTATCAGGGCATCATTATCTATATATGTCCCTGTTGGACTATTGGGATTGGCGATTATTATAAGAGAAACCTTTTCATTTATAAATTCTATCAATTTGTTAATATCAAGATTTAAATTAGAGTCATAACAAATCTTTATTTTTTTTACATTATAAAGCCCGCAGTATACATCTACCATAGCAAAGGTTGGATCTATGAATATAACTTCGTCTCCAGAATTTACAAAAAGTTCAAAGACAACCTTTATTGCAAAGTCAGAGCCTGCGGTAATTAATAAATTTTCCGTTGTTACACCAAGAAAATTTGCAAGCTTCAAATAGAGCGGCTCAACCTCCGGGTAGGCAAGTATATGCTCCTGCGTTATTTTTGACATCAACTTATTCCAAAATTCAATATTAAAAGGGGCAAGTCTTTCGTTTTTATCCAGACGAACTTTATCAAGCCTGGTTTCAAGCCCTCCCCTTACCCTATTTACTTCATCAACCCATTTTTTATATTTCACTTAACTGCCTAATCTAAAACAACCCCTCACCTTCCTTATCTCCTCTGAGGTGAGAGGGTTGGGGTGGATTTTTCTATCTCCATTGTCCTGTATGAGCACTGCTGACAGGCATGAATTCTGTGGGATAATCCTTTTTTATGCAGATCTCTAATCTCTCTTTCTTTTTCTCCATTCCACAAATCCATTATCGAACAATCTGCAGCATTACCTAATACCATAGAACCAAAATCTCTAACCCCGTGCATAAGGCATGGCAAAATGGTTCCATCCCACAAGATTGTCATCCTTTGCCATAAGAACGGACATGCCCAATCCTCAATATCATCCGACATCTCACTGTTATTTGTTTCTTCCCTTGCATCAAGATAAGATACCTCATCGGCATATCTCTTCCAGAAATCAATATATGTATCAAAATCTGCTTTCAATTCATCTAGCAGCACTGTTTGAATACGGATTTGTGGAAATAATCTCTTTTTCCTATTCCTGATTGTGATCAATCTGCTTACATTACTAAAAAGCTGTTCAAATTTTGCATTAACCCGGTATTTTTCATAGGTCTCTTTTTTAAAACCCTCAATTGATATAGATATCCTATCCAATCCGGCATCAATCAATCTCTCAAATTTCTCCTCTGTCAGAAGAAGGGCATTTGTATTAAAATAGACATCCATTATTCCTTTATTCTTAGCATACTCAATCATTTCAGGTAATTGTGGATGTAATAATGGCTCACCCCTCAGGCTCAATTTTATGGCACATAGTCCATTTTCAGCACCGCTATCAATAATCTTTCTATATAATGTGAAATCCATACATCCCTTTTTATCCTTTCCCCATCTGTTTGTAGTTGTTGCACAGAAAGGACATCTGAGGTTACAAAAAGAGACAGTCTCGATATCGAGATGTAAAGGAAATCCATTTACTACAAAATGCTCTGGATTTTCTTTCCACAGCCTTCTGTATTTGTGAAATTTCTCATCGTTTTTAACATCAAAGACCGTTCTTTCAGTAGCAGTATGAAAATTTGAATTTGCCTGAATCTTAATCATAATTCGCTAAACTATGGCTTTTCAACCAGTATTCTACCAGCGGTATCTGCCATTCATAATCTACATCAAGCCCACCCCATTGTTTAAGCGGATATATCTTCTGTCCCATCCATTTCTGAGGAAGGAGTCCATCTTCAAGATGTTCAAGGCACCGTGGTCTGACTATAGATACACCCATATCAGCAAACCATACATCACCCTGAGAGTCCCTATCGCAGTTCAATGTTGAGGGGTCTCCAAAAGTCTCAAACGGAACAAAAGGATGCAGAAGACCATCACTGCCAATCTTTCGAGCCCTGAGGGGACTCCACATATTATAACATGAAACAGTAACTGCAGAATCATAGGTGCCGTTCTCCCGCAGCACTTTAACGCCCTCGGATATTGCCTCTGATGTAACATTGGGAGCATTGCACATAAGGAGAGCAATAAGCTCTATTGTTTTATTTGACATATCTCTCACTGTCTTATAGGCGTGGACATAGACATGTTCCCCTAATGCCGCGTCGGTGCATATCTCAGGAGGTCTCCTGATGATTTCAACACCGTTCTCACCAGCAAGAGCCATAAGGCACTCATCGTCAGTTGACATGTAAACCTTGTCAACTTCCTTACAGCCTTTTGCAGCTCTTATCGGATAATAAGATAAGGGTTTGCCTAACACAGAATACAGATTTTTCCCCGGGAACCCTTTACTACCCTTACGTCCCATTATTAACGCTATAACCATGATTCCTCTCTTTTTCCCGTTAAAGGTTTTGTTTCACTTCCGGCATGCGATTCAACATCAGGACAACGCAACTCTTCGTCATCCATTTGATTTGCTTTCCTCATATTGCTCACCAGTTTAAGTCCTTTTCATACCCCAGTTCTATTAGCATAGCACCCAATCGGTCCTTACATTTTTGAATATGAGCATCGGACAACTCTTCCCTCCAGTTCCCGACCTTTCCGGAACGGAAATTAGAGGATAATCCCCATGGCAGCAAGGGGGCTTTTCTTAGATTTTTTTTCACATCCCCCTTCCCCTTTGCAGCCTCAACAATAGCGGCAATCTTTTCGTCAGCGAGTTCAATCCCGTAGAAAATTAGAACATCCCGAAATACGCGTTCTGTATCTTTTTTCATCTCTTCGAACCTTACAAAATGGACCCTGCCGGGATATAGCCTTGCAATCTCAAACCATCCCCGAATCCATGCTACATTATCGTTAGCAATGACTTCTATGCTGTGGTCAAGCGCCTTTTCCTTTGGCATGGTACGGTAGTCAACATAATCAAAAGCTTTAGAGGGCTTGGGAAAATCCAGGAGCCTATGATAGCGGGACACAGCAACATCCCGAAGATCCCTATATGTCACCACAACTTTATCAACCCCGTTCCGGAAAATACATTCAATGTTTTCATGTTTGGGTTCGAGATGCGTTTTGAACAGACTGTACCCATTTTTTGGAATACGACTAAAGGCAGAATCACAGATATCCTGGTTATATACAACATGTTCAGGCATAGGAGTCGGACGAGTGTAATATCCCGGAACTCTGGCAAAAAGATTCTTCATCCATGTAGTAGCACTCATCGCCAGTCCTGCAATAAAAATAATCCGGTGCGGATACTTATAATATCCGAATGCTGCATATATATCTGAAATTGACCGCTTGATGCTGTAAATAAATCTCGGAAAGAGCAGCCAAGGATGAAATGATACATAGAATCCGGTGCGAACCCACCATTTCCAATCCTTACCCATTAATAAAATTTGTTTTCTGCTTTTCGAATATTCGATCATTTTAGGTACCCTCTACGAGACAAATATTTGATAATCGTTTCAGCATTTATATCAGGAGAATATTTCTCGGCATCCAGCGTGATATCCGGATTATCAGGAGGCAGGTATTCAGAATTAAACCCTATCAGCGTGTCAATACTCCCCCGCTGCGCCATTTTATAAAGTCCTTTCGGATCGCGTTGAGCGCAAACCTCAATAGAACACTTGACATAACACCTGATTGTATTGTGAAGGTTTTCCGCTACATATCGGCGTGCATCAGAATTAGCTGTCAACGCCGATACTACGGCATTAATTCCTGAATTTAACGTTTTGTTGGAAAAATATACCAAAGCCTCTACAACCTTAAGCCGATCCTCTGTCTCAAAACCCAAATTGGAGCCTAATAAATTTCTGATTTCATCACCGTCATAATGCATAACCAGTATGTTCTTTTCCTGCAGAAGATCACAAAGTGTTTTAGCAATGGTGGTTTTGCCGCCTGACGTAGGACCCATCAGCCATAAGGCAAACAATTTTCCAGATGCCATAACAGTTTCCTTCCTTTACATTTCAAGTATTTCGGAAATATTGGTATTGGTTGTCCATTTTTTACACAAATCAATTATATTCTTTACGATTTTAACAGCCTGCACAGGATGTTGCCCTGTAGCAGTCTCAGCAGCCAGCACTAACCCGTCAGCCCCCATCAATATTGTGCTGACGATATCATTAACTTCAGCACGCGTAGGAACCCGATTATTTACCATTGTCTCGAGCAAGTTAGTTGCTACATTCACCGGTTTGTCCATAATACGCGCAATCGCTATAATTCTTCTCTGCAGGAATGGGATTTTTTCGATATCTATCTGTCGCGAAAGGTCACCACGATCAATGAGTATTTCATCCGTTTCCCTTATGATGGATTCAAGGTTATGTAATCCTGACCTGCTCTCGATTTTTGAAATTATATTTGATTCCATTCCGACAAGCTCTCTGAATTTCCGCACATCCTCACTAGTATTGGCAAAAGATAGTGCAAAATTCTTTACCTTCATCTCTCTGCCGACTCTGATAGCCTCTCTATCTTTTTCTGTAATCGGCGGCAGAGCAATATCCCTACTTATGTCTACAGCCTTATTGCTGCCCACCATACCGGACGTTATGACCCTTGCCAGGCAATAACCTTTATTTTTTTCTACAATTTCCATCGAAGCCAGATTAAAATCTATCTTTATTACATCACCAACCTCAAACTGTTTGGCGATACCTTCCGGGGTAAAAAAAATATTATTTGGATCACCCATGACTTCCTCATAATGAACTTTCACCATTGTATCCTTCTCAAAATAAACCGAATCGTTCTGCATATTCCGGTTACGTATTTGAGCGCCTTCGCTGTCGAGACAGACCGGAATATCCGTACTTGACTGAATTATATTTATGTAATTGTACAGATCTTTCAGTTCAGTATGAGAGAGATTAATACGAAACATGCTTACCTTATATTCGGCTATTTCTCTGATCGTACTTCTTGACATTGATGATGGCCCTAAGGTAACCAAAATCTTTTTCATTCACTACCTCCCAAAATCCGGATCATAACTATAAACCCGTTTATATATAACTTTATTATTTTATCGGACAAGGTCATTTATGCTTGCTTACTTTAGCAGTGATTAGTTGACTCACTAAATGAATATCGTCTCGCTTCAAGCCGAATATTGCCGGAATGTAATACACAATGGCAATAACCATGACACTGTACACAAAGCCTGCGAGCAAGAAATTAAAAACTACATGAGCATGACTTCCCAATAGTCTATCCACTCCAGTCGTTGCTGTAACCGCAATTGCCAGCAAACATATTATGCAGGCGATCTGGTGAGCGACATATTTAAAAAATGAGAGTTTAAGGTATTTTGCATTAAAATAGAAGAAAACATTGACGCCAAGGAACTGTAATAATACCATTTTAACGGCCAACCCAGTTGCCCCGGCATCCAACCCCATCATATTAACGGGCGCGATGAGAAAAAATGTTATGGGAATGCCCGCCAGTATAAAAACAATTCCGATATTCCGATATAGCCCAGTCTGGCCGGTAGCGTAAAATACAGACCCACTCAGTTGCCCATAGGTCTGGTGAATGGGGTAAAAGGACATAATCGCTACCACTAATGACGCCTGATGAAACTGTGTACCCCCAAAGATATAAGTAACTTTGTCTGCCTGCACGGCTATGAAGCAGGCAAAATAGGCAGCTATAGAATACAACAATGGGATATAACGTCGAAACAGGATGGCCATCTGTGACAAATCCTGATTTCCAAAGGCAATGGAAAATTCCCTTGTGATAAGTGGTGTCATGGCTGTGGTAAATAAAGAACATAGAGCGCCGATCTGATAGGAGAGCCCATAAAAACCCTGTTGAACACTACCGCTGAAGACCTGCAACAGCCACCGGTCAAGGATGCCAACAATAAGTCCCACCAAGGAATAAATGAAAAGGGGATGACTATAAATGTAAAACTCACTAAAGTATGACTGGATTTGCTGTCTTGTTAGGCGCCAACTTTGCCTAAAAGAAAAACCCCGCTTTTCATAGCTCCAGATAAAGGCTAAACATAGGAATATTAAAATTATGTAATGATAAAAAAAAAATTTCTAAGGGTAAGTTGCTTGAAAAAGAAAAGGAATATAATGAGCACGAATCCCAAACTTTTTTGTGAAATTCGCGCCATTTCGGCAGAGATGGTTAGACCATAAGCATCTCCCATTTTATTGAGTATTAAAACAAACCAAGTTAGGATTCCCCATAAGGCCGCTAAAAAAATGTAGAATATTCCCTGATCTGGCCAAAGACTAACGTGAATTGATGTTGAAACAGCTAAAACTGTAAAAACCATTATAATCATGGAAACCGCAATCGCAAAATACATATAAAAGGAAACTAGGCCAAACTCCCTCTGCCGCTGGGATATTTTAGTATAAAAGCCAATAGATGTTCCCATATCAAAGAATCCGACCAGTTGATTAAAGAAATTGGTTAAAAAAATAAAATCACCGTAAGGCCGTGGACCTAATCCTCGAGGGATAATTGTTTGTATCAAAAAATTTATTCCCAAACCGACAAAGTTTGTGGTGATTTTATAAAGATACCTTCTCTTGAGAGAATTATTTTCGATTTTATTCATATGCAGGCTTTGATCAGGGTAACAATCACGAGACCTTTGAATTTTCCAAAATTTGATTATAATGCTTCCAGTACCAACTGACGAGGAACAGCTATCGAAGGAAGCCCACAAGCCCGATTGGGAGATGATTCAAAAGTAGATAGACAGGGTAAAGCATTGTAATTCATTCCCTCATCTTTATCAGAGCATATGTTGCTCCGGGGTCGTATAGCTGTTCCTTATAAATGCACTGGCCTGATTTTATCCGGTGATTATGGCCTCATTTTTGGCCGTTGATGATATTGTGCAAAGCTCTCATATCCAGCCAGATTTCCTCATGGTCGATCCAATGTGATGCAAATACCTGCCGTGTCCGCGTTCCGAAAAAATCTCCACGTGCCCAGTCGTTTGCGCGAATATGAGTAATCCGCTTTACTCTGCCCTTAGACGCTTTAAATCATTGGTCACTTCGTAAAATGCATAAGGCTCTTTGATTGAGGAGAAGAAGGCTCTATCTGGGAGCACCTCTAATTTAGCATCAAATAGATTGTTGAACAAATATCTAAATAGATTTACTGGAGTAATTTCTTCTGGAATCATAATACCATGGGGTAAATATATTGCACTAAGAATTCCATATTGTGAGTCGAGGAACTCAAGTGGTGGTCTTCCACGGTCGTATAAATAATCTGTAAGCTTATATCCAAGCCCATGATCCGCCTGCACAATAATAACTGCACTTGTGTCGCGCCGTCTTAAACTGTTTGCTATTTCAATAACCTGCGTACCGATGAACCTTACTTGCTCTATATAGCCTTTCATGTACGCCAACCTACCCCAATCACTCTCAAAAATTTTCGGTTTGGAGCCATCGGCATTAAAAATAAACGGCCTATGCGGAGACAAAACATGTATGAATATAAATGTTGGTCTATTTGGAATGTCGAATAGTTTTAGGTTTGCCAATATAGACAGAATGTCTTGGCGCATTGCATCCGCAAGCAATCCATTCATCAATTGCTCTTCAATTACTCTTAGCATTGAAATTTTGACCAGTAAAGCTATAAAGCCGTCGGCAAACACACCACTTTTATATATACTGTTTTTATTATTCTGATAACTATTGTATCCAAAAAATTTATTCGAAATTACATCATACCCTTCGTATTTGAAGCGTTCCATTACTTCATTATGCTTGAAATGCTGCATTAAATAATCTTCCTTACTACTGGCATCATTAAATCCCCAATCCTCGTGCATATATCGCATGTTAAGGGTCGCTCCGAGGGATGCGGATGTGAAGTAGTAATTACTGTAGGCATTCTTATTGACAGAAAACCCAAGTGAACGAAGAGCTTCTACAACACCACTATCGTCCCAGTCATAGTATTTATTAAGAACTCTGTGACTTGCGTAACTATCAAAAATTATATAGTAGACATTCGGGTGAAGAATTTTATTATTTTTTGAAATCTGATGCACTTCTTTTTTATCACTGAATTTTTCAAATTCTCTTTGCTTATTGCTTCCAAATGTAATCCGATCAAAGTTAGTTATTGCTATCAAGACTACGACTATAAATAATCCCAAACTGAACACGTTAATAAAGTAAGTTATTACTTCAAGGTATTTTTTACACAACTGACTACGTAAAATCCATAAAGTGCCTGCAATAACAATTAATGCGTAAAGTAGTAGCAAATATATGCGTCTGCCTATTACCAGTTCTGAAATCTGTATTCCCTGTACGATGTCAAATAAACGACCATATGTAAAAAAAATAAACAAGTAAAAAGAAACAAGTATAGCGGATCTCTTAATATCATTTGTAATAAATGCGAATAAAAGGAAAAAAAGTACAGTAAAAAAAACAGTTATTAACAACACGAACATAACAGTGGTTATATTTACTGTTTTTATATTTATTGCGCAGATCGAGAGTATTTGAAAAAAAGCAATCAATAAGGGGTGCAATGGTAGTGATTGCAACTTCATTGATTGAAATACTTTAATTGACATTACGTTTTTCCATCAGATACAGCGTTAGATACATTGCCACCATTTTTTCACGCTTGAGGATTGGGAAATTGACCGGTTCAATTGTCAAAATACAAAGCCAAGCATTCCGCCCTTTAAATTTTTCAGGGTGACTTCGTAATCACGCTCCGTGTCGAATTCAAGCCATTGTTTTTCAGTCACACAGGGAACGACATCTACACCCCTTCCAATAAGCTCATTAAGCAAATCTGTCATATATCCCTGACGGAACCCACGCCCAGATGTCTCCCATCTTTCCTCCCGCAATTTTTTTTCATCGTACAATCGCATGATGGGTGCCCACGATCTTTTAGAGAATTTTATCATTCCAATATACCGGTAATCTATGCCAACAGACGATTCTGCCGGTCTTCCCAATTCAGTTATGCGGCTGTTTTTCACAGTAAGCGTCTCAAGGTCATGTTCGGTTGTGCCGTAGCGCATTTCCCAATATTTCCTCCATGCGGCATCTACTGTGACCACAATGCTGCCTTCAGTCGCTATGACACCACGTAACAGGTATTCTGTAAACAGTATGTCTGAATACATGACCAGCATATCGCTGGTAAACTCATTTCTGGCACAGAAAAGAGTTTCTACCATATTGGTATGAGCGAAATCCGAATTGTGATAATATTTCACTCCATCAAAATTTATCATTTCTTTCCTGTAGCCCGTCACGATGATCACCGGTTCGACATCGGACAGCCGGAGAACTTCTAATTGCCTTGCTATCAAGGATTTACCATCGAATTCGAGCATCCCCTTTGGGATGTTTTCCGTGTACTTGCCCATTCTGGTTCCCTGACCGGCTGCAAGAATTAATGCTTTGATTTTGTGTTCCTCGTTTTTTCACGCCCTGCGCATTCAAAAAAGACGATATTATGAAGCGCTGGGTGCATTCTGTAATAAAAACCGCCCGCCTTCCGATCTTGCGGAACAGTTAAGAAACTGCCTGTTTCCATGAAATTTCGCATGATTTCAATAAGAACTTCAGATCTGATATGAGAAGAGTATAGTGGAGGCATGCTGTTGTGCTCAAGTTCCGGAGGGTCGAAATATTTCCGACATATTATGTCTCCTCGGTCGATCTGCTCTTCCATAAAAAATGCTGTCACGGCACATTTGCCATAAAGCAAAATGCTCCATTCGATAGCCATGCTCCCTCTTACGTCCGGCAGATAGCCGGGATGAATATGAATAAATTTTGCGCCCTGAGACAGAATTTCTTTGCCAAGAATTGCTCCTCCGCAGAACAGGAAATATTCCATCCCCGACCTCTTTACCGCATCGATCACTTCCTGTCCGTTCAGAGAAACAGATTTAACCACTTCGTATTCAATCCCGTTTTCTTCGAGGGTACTGATGACCTGTTTATCAGGGTCGAACGAAGCGTACTTTTCAGGCACCATACCCTGTATTGGGATTATAGCATTAGGGCTATTAGTATAAAGAAAGTATTTCCTGGCCCTGAAGGCATTGTCTATAGCAACTGCAACAGGGTCTCCTGAATATTCATGGCTTTTCTTCTCTTTTCCGAGTTCCGCGAAAATTACTTTCCCAGGGAAATATAAATTGGCAGCCAGTTTCTGAATATACGCTTTTGAGCGCGTGTTATCTATAACCAAGCAACCGAAATTTTTTAGTGTCATAAAATCCTCTCAAAATGCGTTCCCCAAGAAAAATAGGAGAGAGAGCAGCCATCGCAAGATCCGCATCTTTTATGTGATCTGTAAGGAATGGTATCAAATCGATGGCCTTAAGGGAGGTGCTCAAATACTGAATATTCCCTTCCTTTTCGAACATTTTTAATAAGAACACAGATAATAAGAAGTAGTTATAAAGGAAACTGAATTTTTCGCTTGCGGGTTCGAATCGATTGTCGTAGCAATTGTAAACCCTTCCAAAACGCTCGAACCTGTTCACGAGTGTATTCAGACCTGCCCTAAGAAACAGGGGAACTTTCTCCCCAAGCTTACTTGCGAGATAAACGCAGCAATTGAATAGAAACTGAAAGGTGTTTATTCCATGACACTCTCCGGCAGTTGAAAAATATTCCTCGGAACTACATGGTTCTCCCGCATGCACCCAGTAGTTTTTATCCCGGATATACCGTTCCGCGCTCCCAAGAATTTCAACATCTTCATATTTTTGATAATAACCTTCAAGCCAGTGCAAATGTCGAATCGCATAATCCGGCATGGAATAGAAACATGCCGACAATATGTATGCGCCGGGACATACGGATTCTTGTGCGCTTTCGGGAATATTGGGTTCATAAGCGATACAACCGAGAAGCGTATCGATAATTTCTCTGCTAATTTCAGGGTTGTAGTACAATATCTCTACCATATCATTTCATCATTTCCTTCAGGAATTTAGCAGCTGCAAGAAGGTCAGGAAATGTGTGATCCGGGTGGTTTCCTTCAGTCTCAAGTTTCTTCAATGCCGTTTTATCCCAACCTAATTCTACAAGAATGGTTTTCATGCCGAAATTTCTGCCAGCCATGATATCCGTCCAGCTATCACCTATTATAAATGATTTCTCGGGGTCGAATTGGTATTTTTCGTGTGCTTTCTTCAGCAGCCCGTCTGCGGGTTTCCGGCAGTCGCAGTTTTCATAATCCGCGTGATGGCATACGAACACATGATCGACATAGGCGCCCGCTTCATCATGCAGCTTTTCGTGCATGAGCTTCTCTATTTCTCTGTATTTCTCCCAGTCAAAATCTTTTTCTGTATGATTTATGCCACCCTGGTTTGTTACAATGGCAACCCGAATCCCCATTTCGTTTAGAATTTTGACCGCTTCCGCCGCGCCCGGCAGCAATTCAAACAATTCAATCCTGTACACAGGCCCATCCTGATAATTCCTGTTTAACGTTCCATCTCTGTCTAAAAGAATTACCATATTATCCGTAATACTCTTTAGTGCCTTCATTTACGAATCAGTCCATGCCGAACAATTTTTTACTTCGAAGGAACTCTATTATTCTTTTCAGGCTTTGTTCCGGGGGTTCCATGTGGGTTTGAATCGTAATATCAGGATTCTTGGGCCTGGCCATCTCCAAGTCGAAGCCGACAATATTGGGCGTTTTTTTAGAGAGGTTATTTTTATATACACCCTTACGGTCATTGTCAACACAACTGTCAAAGCATGCATCCAGGAATATTTCGTGGAACTCAAGATTTTTTTCCATGAATTCTCTGGCCCCCGGCTGGCTGAGCATAGTGGCCAGGATGACATCTACTCCCTGTTCTGACAACTGATACGCGCCAAAAGCAAGTGTTTTTGATACCATAAGTCTATCTTCTGGGGAATAGTTCAGATCACCGATAAAAAAGGAGCGGATCGAATCGCCGTCAAGCACGGCTACTTTTCTTCCCCGTCCGGAAAGGAAATCGCGAAGCGCCTCGCCTAACCGGCTTTTCCCGGCTCCAGAAATTCCGCTTATCACGAGAACATCTCCTTTAAAGCAATGTGAATTCCTTTCTGGTTTTTTTATTTTGAATAAATTGCTTACAAGGGTCTTGTCAAAATCATGGGACAAATTGCGCCTCTCAGGGTGCCACATTATCCCCACTATGGGCAGGGTTTCGTGGATAATCGCCTCTACGGAATGATCCGGCGCTATAGCCGTGGGCACCAAGCTTTTACCTGTTTCTTTTTTTGTGAATCCGTGGTTGTGATAGGAGTTTACCTTAATTTTGTTGGTTCCAGCAATCCCGGCCATCCTGTGATCCAAAATGCATATTTCGTGCGTAGAGGCGATGTGCTCAACTGCCCCTGTAATCTTTTTATTAAAATCGAAAATTATGCCACCTCCGAAATATATGTTGATCAGTTGCAGGCCACGACATACACCCAGCACCGGCAGCTTTTTTTCAACCGCCAGATCCAGGAGCGCGATTTCAGTCTCATCCCGGATCGTGGAAACATCATCCATATATTTCTCATTATTTTGCCGGCAGAGTTGTGGGGAGATACTATTCCCTCCTGTAAGTATTATTCCATCGATTTTTCCCCAATCGATCCATTCCCTTACCATTTTCCCAATATTGGGTACAAGAAGCGGCCATATCTTGCAATCTGCCAGAAATGGATACCAATCTCTGCTGAGCGCGTCACGTTCTTCATTGTACTCGGGAATTTTGACTACTCTCATCGAGATGGCAATATTAAGTGACATAGATCGCCTGAGAACCACCGTCTAGGGTAAGAGTAACTGCGGAACGAAGTTGCTCAAAAAGATATTCTCCGCAGCCGATGGCTGCCGGGATGCCAAACTCGGCAGCACGTATCGTCATATGTGAAGCAGCGCCGCCATTCTTTGTGATCAGCCCGATGATTCCGTGAGCGAATATCCAGTCAAAGCCTGGATCGGCGCCTTCTATCAGCGCTATCATTCCTCTCACGCTCGATGGGTCCGTGTTTTTATCTATATATTGGACTCTTCCCGTTATTTTTTTTAGCGTCACGAAATTCGGCCTTGACGCCACTATGTTTATTATCTCAATGTCTTCTGCGATAGTTATCAGATGCGGCAATTTTATCATGTGGGCGCGTTCGAACCATCTCTTCCCATTCTCGATCTCAGCGCCTAAGAGACTGCCAAAATCACAAGGATATGCATTAATGCCCCAGAGTCGGACCTGCTCGATGTTCAGATATGAAAGACTATCTCTTGAATGTTCATACTTTTCCCCGAACTTCTCCAACAGAACGAGGATGTAGCTCACGGTCTTCGTAAACTCGAATTTTCCATATTCCCTGTATCTAATGGCGTCGCGCATGAATTCCAATAGCTGATCCACCGTGAAGGTAAAACCTGTTTCTGCTATCAGTTTTTCAATTTTCCCCCGTTTCACGGCATCCACTTCGAATCTTTTCCAATCAATACGTTGGCTTTCAGCAAGCCCGATCCCTTCTGGTTGAGGAGGAAAATAAAAATCCGGCCTTTCGTCATATCTATAGGATGTAATATCATATGTGCCGGGCCTGAGATGACCGTATTTTTTCAGGAAATAATCTCTGGAAAGCTTACCGGCAGTCACAGAATTTAAATCGGTGACAAGTTCAGTCGCCACACTCTCTATCGAGTACATGAACGCTTGCCGGTCTTCGGGCGTGAATATTCCCCTGGCAACCAGGGATTTAAGGAATGAATTGGCAATAAACCCGTATCTGGCAAGGATCGCAAAGGGAATAGTCCCGTATTTGACACAATCATCCAACAGATGACCGATAAGGGTGGGGATTTGATTTCCATTGCTGCAAGCGTTCTGCGCATCATATTTCCTTCGGTTCAAAGTTTCTATTTCTTGTAAAAGCTTGGGGATTTGTTCTATACGCCCGCTTATCACCCCTTCAGTCAGACTAAAAAGACCTTTGCGAAATTCTCTAATTTCAGATTTAGAGAATCCATCTTCCACAAACCTCTTCGACTCATTCTCAAAATCGAAATCCAGGCAGGTTATCATTACGTCGAACTCAATCTTGTCGTGCAATTCAGGGTGTGCTCTAAGTCTTCGCAAATAGTAGTTGACAAGTTTTTCGGATAGCTCGGAACTTAGCGTTGCGGGCAGATAATTATTGAAGCTGCACCGGACATCGATGTAGGGATGTCCTCCGATACAAGACATAAGCGTGGCGGGTTCGGGATTGAAATATCCTATTCTGCTGCGGGCTATCCGCCATGCTGAATTAGTTATAAGGTATTGATAAAGTGAGACAGCAAGCGGACGTGGTTTGCTGCCGATCATTTCGACCGGATTCCAGTCAGCCATGTCTCCAAAAATCGTGCTGTCCCCATAAAGAAAAGGCACCCTGGCAAACTTGTGTTTCAGGAAATCACGAATCCGTTTTATTTCTTCTTCCTCTTCGGAAGTGGGAATAACATCACCTCTTGATAGACAGGTCAGGGGCCTGGTTTGCAGAATATAGACACTTTCATCCGCCGATATTGCGAATTCAATGTCAAGAGAAGTGCTTCCGGTCGCGATCTCTATTTCCTGAACTACTTCCAGCAGATTGGATATCCTTGGATTTTGAACACGGGAGACACTCGCTCTGCTCACCAGCAGAGTTTTAAGATTATTGAAACTTCCGGAGGTAACCGTATCGGTTTTGCAACTCTCATCATCATAGTTTATCACATAGTAAGGCGCCCCCGTCTCAAGGTCCCGGGTGAGAACCACACCACTAATTACAACATCGCGAACCATCTCCTGCACAAGCACCTGGTTGCGCGGGTTCTGGTCCAATCCATCTCTCGTGTAGCTGTCGATTACCTCACTGATGGCTCGCGTTGTTTCTTTGCGGTCGGTTGAATCTACTCCAGTAACACTTCTGAATTCTCCGGCATAGGAAGATTGCCATGAATCCTCCATTATCGTACTGCTTCTCACAACTATGATTTCGGGTGAAAACCGCGACTGAATTTTATTTATTATTTCATTTCTATTGTCCTGCCATTCTGTTGTTGCAAAAGTATACTGTCTGCAGAATTTCCCTCGTTTTATCACACTTGAAAGCCTGTCGAGCGTTTGCGCTTTCGTCCCTATGACAAAGCGGCACAGATCCCTCGGACTGTCCATTTCCGCCCATTCGGAACCAATATCCACGGCTTTTATCATTACGCCGTTTTTAATAAAATATCTTAATAGGTCTGTGAGGAAGGCGTTTCGCACATCTTCGGACTGTTCGAATACTTTCCCTATATAACATGGGTACTGGTCATTAAAAAATGAACTAAGGAGAGGAAGGCTTTTCGCACCAAAAAAAGCCAGGCCGATGAATTCGGCATTCAACTTATTGCTTACCGGCAAAAAACCGATGTCCTGCACATATCCATCATCGAGAACCACCATATTTTTCCTGATTTCATTTTCATGTAAGGCTCCTCGAATCCTCCAGTTTGTATCAACTGCAATTGTGATACAGTCCGATCCTTCATCTATCATTCTTTTGCATGTGAGCGGAGCGAACACAATGTCCGCATAAGAGATGAACAGGGGTGAATCCAGTTCCGATTTAGCCTTGTTAAGCGACTCTATAACGCCGGTGTTTTTCCAGGCGGAGTTATATATGTATTTAAGTTCTCGATATTTCTCGGCGATATCGGTAATTCTGAAGCCGCCAACAAACACGATGTTGTGAATATTCACTTTTGTGAAAGCGGCAAGTAACCAGTCCAGCACCCTACTTCCGAACGTGTCCCCGAGGAGACATGCAGGCATATTGTCTTCCCCCATACTACCGGCTCCACTCCTACCGGCTCCCAGTATTATTGCTTTCAACACCCCGGTTCTTTCCTTTTTACCCATTTCATTTACTTTTTATTCTTATCCTTTGCAGTACGAAAGAATATATTCTGCTCCCACTTTAGATGAATGACCGAAATTGTATATATATTTATTCCTTGCCTTGATTATACTTGCTCGGTATTTTTCTTTCTCACGTATGAGTTGTTCAATTACGCCTGTGACTTCCGGTAAATGATCCGGATGTAATACTTCCCCAATTTCTTTCCGCAACCCGACTTCAATCGGCTCTATTCCAATTTCTCCGTATCTTTCGTTCATAATTTTCTGAGGCAAATCAATAAAAAGCACCGGCCGCTCAGTGCCCATGGCATATTCGTAAAACAAACCCGACCAGTCCGTAATCAAAACATCTGAGTTGAAAAGGCTTTCGTAAAGAGAAGTGTCGCTTTCATATCTGTAATTTTGGTAATCACAATACTTTTTGTTAATGTTCTCCATTATATACGGTTCGTGGACATTGGTCATCGGATGTGGCCTGGTAATAACCTCGTATCCTTCCCGGAGAAGAACCGCTATCAATTCCATACCACACACGTTGAAAATGCTTCCGGAACCCCATGAAGGACCGATGAGCAACCTGGCTTTCCATTGACAGGGCGGCCTTTCTTTTTTCGAGAAATCCCGATACTGTTTATATACTTTCTCCAAACGGAAATACCCGAATTCCACAAGCTCTTTTTTCTGAAGGCCGTATATTCCTTCCTGCGTCCTGATTTCCTCAACATGGTGAGGACCAACGCAAAAAACCGTATCGTAGTTAAAAAGAGCGCCAAATCTTATCACAGGAAATGAACTCCCTATGTTGTGAAATATATAAAGGTGCTTTATGTTGTATTTAGATCTTTTCACATGAAAGGTGCCGAGATCTGGCATGGTCATAATCAGCACCTTGGAATCGCACAAGCTGATAAAAAGAGGCAGTAGCTTTTTTACATAAAACGGATGGAGTCGATTATTTTTTAAATTAAATAAGGGGTCGTTTACCTCTGATGTGAGGTAATACACATCCTTGCCAGCCTCCCTTGTGAGATAGTCGATCAAACCCTCGAAGTATGTGTAAGAACTTTTGTCTTCAGAATAGAAAACAACCTCTCTATCTTTCTTGTTTATTTTGAATAATCTTCTGATAGAAGATGCTTCTCTATATATTTGCAGTAAATCGGAGACAAATTTCATTCCGGGAGCAAGGCAACATTCGAATGTGTAGATGGTTTTTGGGGACAAATTCGATGATTAGAAACCGGCATAATCGGATAAAAAAAAGCAACTATATGGCCATAAACGGATCTAAAGTCGCGCCGTTCTAAAGAAAGAGAAAATCTCTCGGATCTTTGAAAGAACTTGCGGGGCAGTTGGTTGGTGATTTCATGAATTCATTGCTTCTGTTTTTTGGAGAAAAGATTACTGAAAAAATTCTTAATTTTTTGCCAATACATTTTAATGGTGAATAGTCCGCCGATGAAGGTCGCTATAAGGACTTGAAAAACGTAGCTTCCAGTTCCAGGGTCAAGATAGGCGAAGGCATTTTGTGAAAGAGTCAATTGCAACACGACTATCAAAATCAAACTGTAATACAGTTTCCTTTTTAACATAAACGACTTCCTAATTTGAGAGCTTGTATCAACGACATCTTGGAAAGAAGTGGGGAGTGGCACTATCAACCACCACCCCTAAGTCAATCACACGCAACTTCTTAACCGGACATTACTGAGGAATCACCAAAAAGCTTTTTTTTCGCAATCACGATAAACTCATCATTCAATTTCAATTGATCTATAATTTTCTGAAACTTTCCGGACGCATCAAGCATTCTATTTAACACAGTTTCATCTTTATATTTCGCTAATGCCGCCACAGTACCGATCAATTCATAAAAATCCTGACCATAATACCAAATATGAGTCAGCTCAAACCCTGTCTTCATTAACATATATTTCAAAGAGTCGTCCGTAAAAATGCTTAGATGATTAGGCGGTAACATGTGTCGCGCCACCAAATCCGGGAACGCCATGTTTGTAAATGCACTTATTGACGGATGACGTGGCAACTCCAGAACAATATGAACATTTTTATCTGCATATTGACTTACAAGCGATAGTATTTCACACGGATCAATTAGATGTTCAAGTACACTGAAAAAAGATACCACTTTCGCACCCTTGAATACCGCTGTCGCATTATCTTTCTTCACATATTCGTTGCGGATATCCAGCTTAAAAATATCTTTTGCAATATGGATTTCATCCGGGTCAATCTCGTAGCCAGTTGTTTCCCACCCCAAGTTCCTGGCCGCATAAAGCAAATCGCCTGCTCCGCATCCAATATCCACCCAGCGCCCTGTATGCCCGATGCATTTTGTAATATATTCCACCTTAGGTATTGATATCTCTTTTACACGCGTTAGAAACAATTCTTTTTGCACGATATCTTCCCCAGGCCGCATGGCAACACCCTCCAACTGATTTTCATAAAATGCTTTTAGCTGCGCGGAAGGCGGAATATTTTTCACATAAACATGTGTGCAATTAGAGCAGGAAACATACTGAAACCCGGAAATTTCTGCTAATTCTTCGGCATTATTGGTAACACAAACGGGGCAAGCTATTTCTTGGGTTTTTGTACTAAAGCGGCGAGAATCTTGAGCACGCCGGTTTGCAGCACTGATACGCCAAATTAAAGAACGATTGAGTATGCGCATATCCATCGGCTTGGAAAAGCGTTCATTTATTTTTGATTTTTTGCTTTGCAGTTGCACCATCAATTCATTCGGTGTGTGTGCCTCCTCTTGCAGCTTTTTCCGATCCTTATCCGTTTTTGTCATTATTATTTCTCCTTTCTCACAAGTTTTTTTTACTCTTCTATAATCGTCTCCAATTAGTTTCAAGGCACTGGGGAACATATTTATTGTTATTACCGAATAAAAATGCCCAGATATAGTACATACTTAGGGTGTCAGCCAAGGGATTTGATTCTTTCATTACCTATACTCCCTCATAAAAGCCACAATTATGCCTTTGAATGCTGTGCCCCCATCTTATTGATAATGATGGCCTCGTTCTTGACAGGTGATAATATTTTCAATACTGAATTATAAATGAGAAGAATGACGGCGAGATGAAAAGATCTGTCGATAAGATTATCGATTCCTACATTTTTAACCCACATATCCAGAACATATACAGACAGCATACCATAGACGCAGCCTTCAAAAGACCTCATCCTTTTTGGCAACTTAATAAGAAATGCAATTGCCGATGTAAAAAGAAAAATAAATAATATACCGCCCGCATATCCAAACAGTTGATATGACATGCCGAACATTGTCCATAAATAACCGATGTTATCAACACGGCCCGATTCTGTAATAACAGAAGTCGTCTCATAATTCATATAATACTGAAAGGCATACTCCAAAAAAAGTATATTCCCCAAAATTTTCCATGGTATTATTCGGTTGAGGCTGGATAGAAACGCCGTCTTGTAATTTACTATTGCTGATATATCGTAGAAACCAACATCTGTACCATACATCGGGAAAAAAAGCGATTCAAAAAAGCTAACCCTGTATGATATATCTGTTACGATCGTTTTGAGATCAAATTCTGAGAAATCCATTTGAGACACAATATTTATCATATCGAAAAAAGATATATTTAAGGCGCTGAATTGTACTGTCCTAATCGCACCAACAAAAAAGAATACAGCTATACTCAGGGGTGCAATCAATAGAAGAAAGAGATGGCGCAATCTTACATTTAAAACGAAATCGCCATATATGATAATGCTAAAATATAATAAAATTATTATTATGTCGAGTAAAACACTCCTGCTGCCTATAAGCGAAACATATAAAAAGTAACCCACTAATGTGGAAATCAATACCGCCTTATAATTCTTTCGTTCAGTCTTATGCGCGTAATAACTGGCCAAAATCATAATCAGCAACGCCTGAGGGTCAAGCAACCTCATAATGTACCGGTTAAAAAAGTTGAGATGTTCCCCGGAGCCGGTAGACCCAACATAGCCAGAAACATAATAATTAGCCAACCTGAAAATGATTACAAAGAAAAACGCTACGCCCAAAAGCCGCGTAAAGTCGTACCCTTGTTTCATGCTGACATTTGCTCTTGTATTGCCGCCGAGACCAAATGAAATGCCAAAGACGCACGCTATGGTTCCTAAAAGCATATACAAGAGCATTCCGTTCATAAACGCACCTGTCATGCTTGAGCTAACGGCTCTTCCACCAAAAAATGATTCAGGATAAAATATCAATACCAGAAAGCGAATGATAACAAAAAGGATAAGATTAACGGCTACAATAATAACGGGCGGATATTTTGTTGAAAATTTTCCTAGCGCAAGAAATAATACCAAGCAAATCATCTGAATCAAAAGGATCCCAAATCCATCTATATAAGTAAGTTCCTCGTGGAATGAAAAAAAAGATAAAAGAATTGCAGCGGACAGCATAACGATGATGCATCGCAGCAATGTTGATATTTTTATTGCCATTATACGCATGTTGGGCAGGTCGTAATTATATTATGTTAGAGATTTAATGCGGTTTGCCACTATTTGCCATAGAGGCAATTCTTCCGTTTTATCTTTCTTGATATACCAATTTCTATATTCATTATATTTCTCTTCATCAACTATAAGCTCTTTTTCCAGATCAATTGACGTGTCTCGATCAATATTCACGGGATTTTTCCCCAACGATTCCGCACTTAACTTTATTCCATCACGAAATATAGTTTGATTAAATCCGTTGCTCGTTATGTATATTGCCGGTTTTTTAAAGAGAACTGCAAAGTTGATTGAATAGCTTACATGAGCAACAACAAATTTAGCCTTCCTCACTAAACTGACAGTTTCCCCCATTAGTACCGTTCTACCGCCGAAACAATCAGGATGTCTATCATAATGTGAATACGGGTGAGCTGCAATGATCATTTTTACGCCCAAATCCCTTTCCAACAGGTCAAAAAATGTTCTGATTGATGCATAATAACTTTCCGCCGACATGGGAAATGAACCTGATAAACTACAGCTTGCCCAACCCGAGTGATATGGCAGATATTCATCCAAAAATACACCTATCTGCTCTTGAGCAGGGGCCGGTTTTTCAATTTCTCTGAGATATAGGTCGTAGTCAAAATAATGTCCCCACATAATATCCGTCCGGTTATTGATGGGATATTTTGAAAATATTGTTTTTGAACCTCCCGCCAAAAAATGACTTGCGGGCTTTATCCCTAATTTATCATATGGAATTCGTGTAATAACAAAATTCATTATTCGCCTGTAATCGTTTTTCTGCAGCATACCTCTAACAGAGTGCCACATTTTTTTAGTTTTTTGTATAAATAAAAAAGGATATGTAGTTGTTCCATCAACACAGTACCTTAGGTTCTTTTTTGAAAGCAGCCGGTAAATACGGTATGTACTTAGAAAATAAACCATCCAACAGAAAACAAAGCTCTGATCATCAAGGTTCAGAATTGCTGATTCAATCTCTTTCATCTCAAAAAAAAGCCTGTAGCCGGCAAAATTCGGAATTTCATGTCTCTCTGTTTTATAGATATCAGGTTTCAAAAACGGTGTAAAATCCCACACTTCAACGACAAACCCGTTTTTCCGCAATATCTCAATTCCGAATCTCTCATAATCTCTTTTATTGAAATTATTGAGCACGAAAAAAACTATTTTATTAACTTTAGCCATAATTAATCTCCATCACATTGATTATCGTCAGATATCAATCAGACCCCGCGGAATCCTCTGAAGGTAACATCCCTTTCCATATATAACTTCCTGGCTTGTTCAAGAACACCCGACAATCTCTTCTGAAAGTAGTCTTTAATCAATCTTGTATTCGCATCCAGCAGGCACTGATGGAATTCATTATCTGTTAAATCGGTGAAGTTTACAGCCAGCAGGTCTGAATTAACATGCTTGTTTTCATAAAAGTTTTCCGCATCCCTCAGAAGTCCTTTCTCCACAGCATAGTCAAAGAGAGGAGAGCCCGGATAAGGAGTCACTGGACGAATAGTCCTCATCTCAGCTGCGTCACCATATTTTACCAAGAATTCCACGCCTTTATTCAATGTTTCCCTGTTATCTCCAATATTACCGAATATAACATTGTAAGCAGGGCTCATTCCCGCTGCCAATGTCGCCTCGATTCCCTTAATGATTTGCCGCGTGGTAAGGGCCTTGTTCATCTTTTTCAGCACATCGTCATCCAAAGACTCTATCCCGTAGTTTATAAAGACACAACCCGCCTCCTTCATGATCTTCAGGATGTCGGGCTTTGCATAATTCAGCCTTCCGTTGCAACACCATTTAATGCCCAGTTTTGCTTTAATGAAATCCTCGCACATGCTTACAGTCCTTGCTACAGATGACATAAGCAACTCATCGGAGAAAATAATGTAGGTAATCCCATAGTTTTTCTTTAAGAGATTAATTTCCTCTATAATGTTTTCATTGCTGCGCGGTCTGAACCCTTTATCCATACGATAGCAGAAGGAGCATTTGAAGGTGCACCCTCGGCCCGATAAAACCGAAAGGACAAAATCATTATTGGCAGCATGGGGCATTTTGAAAAGTTTATAGTAATTTATGGGGAACAACTCATAAGCAGGTAAAGGCACTTCCTTGTCAATATCCTTGATTAAAGGTCTCCGCTCATTAATAATCACTTTATTGCCATCTGTAAATGCTATTCCCATGATTCCGTGTAAAGGCAGCTTCTTTTCTAAAGCTTCCATCAAGTCAACTATTGTCAGTTCTCCCTCTCCAATAACTGCTGCATCCGCCTGCGTCTTCCTTAAAAAAAAGGCAGGCTCAGGAGAGGGTCCATGTCCACCTATAATGAAAAAGGGTCTATTCTTTGATTTATTGATTGCACCGGCAATCTTTAACAGCTTTCGATACTGATAATACCCGGCAATAACCCCGATGCCGATAACATCGAATTTATTCTTATTTAAATATTCTGTAAGATGCTCGTCGGGATAATGAAATTGATCTTGATTGTAGATTTCAACCTCATATTTTTTCTGCCGCAAAACTGCGGCAATCGCTGCCAGTCCTTGAGGGAACCAATGTATGTAAGAATCGTTATCGTAAGCAACCAGCAATATTCTCATGTTTCATCTTCTCTCTGTCTTATTGATTACGGCCACCTATCAGGTTGCCACCCTTATCTGCTAATTATCCAATCACTTTCTTGCTTTGAGGTTGTACCATTAACTCATTCTGGGTGAGTATCTCCACGCCCATCTTTTTCCTGTCCTTATCCATTCTTAGCCCTCTCTTTTTTAATTAGTTTTGCTTTGGTCAAGACGATGGAGCGTGAATCTGCTTGTGCACATATTCATGTTCTTTCCAAAGGACATCTGGCGAGTAATTGACAAGCATTTTCCCTAACGAGTAATATATATCTTCCCCATATAACTTTTGATTTTGACACAAAATATCTCGGACAAATTCTTTTTTCTTAGAATATGAAAACCTATTGCGAGTATTAGTACGAAATTTGTCGAAGGGAAAAGTATTTGATTCTTCAAACCATGCATTGATATCGAAGGGCAGATCTATCTCGATGATGCGATCAATTGTATGAGGATTTTTGTAGATGTCAGAAATATCACGCGACTTCACCATCCATTGCTTGGCTGAGTTGAGAAATTCGCGACAAATAGTATAATCTGACCGATCTTTAATAAGGTCGTCGATTGATGAGTAAATAACATCAACCGATGATTGAAAACCATCAAGAAGTATGGCAGCCAGGTATTTTCTAAATAAATTATCACCAATTTTACCTTGCAACAATAATTGATAATTATCTTCACGCGAGTATCTTTGATAAAGCTCCTCTCGCGTATGAATTATTTCATTTTTGGTTTCATTTAATAGATGGTTAAAAAAGGTAGAAAAAGCTGATTTCTCAGGGCGCAGTAGTTGCAAAATAATTCTTTCAATGAAATTAATAATATCAAGATCCAAATCGGCGAGGTGTTTTTTAACAATATCGTATTGGGTTCCGGCAAATATATAGTAGAGAAAAGAAAATCCTCGGCACTCAATGTATTCATCAAATTGCATAGTCGAAGTAGCATAACAAACCTCTTCGTTTTCAAAACACTTGACCCCGCGGTATGTTCCAAATTGACGCGGAATTACTCGATAACCAGATTGGATGCCGTATTGTGCTCGGCTTTCAACTGAGGCCAATTTTGTCCCTGGTAACATCATCCAGGTAAAAACAGTGATCATTTCAACACCCGCTTTGTAAGCTTCTCCAATGCCACTAATAAATGTTCGCTTGGTTTCTTGTGGCAGTGGAATAATTAATTCAGTCGCTGGCTTCAACCCTTTTGCAAGATGTTTGTTTAACAACGTCGTGTATTCTAATAATGAGACATTTTTTCGATTGATGATTTTTAAAGTCTCTTCATTGGTTGATTGTAGAGAGTTTAAGGGCCGCATGCAGTTTCTCATCTTGCTGGCCATTCGAGAAACTCGCTCAGTATGATTACGGGAAGTATCTGCAATAATGGCATGGGGCCAATCATACTTTTGCTGTAAGAAGCTTATATGTTCCGCAATGCGCTCATCTCTTTCGAACAAACCAAAATTGCTATCCATGATTAAAAGTTCAATGCTCTTGCATTTATGAATCCTCTTGGCAATGTATTCTATTTCATTGAGAACACGATTGATATTAAACTGATAGACTTTACTGTATTGGCTGTTGCCTGCTCGACAATAGGAGCACTCGTAAGGACAACCTCTTGTAGTTTGGATGGTAGGCGAGTAGTTGCTATCGAACCACTTATCCATGATACCTGTGAGGTAAGGCGATGGGATGATATCTAAGTTGTCTATTCGAAATAGTGGACCACCAGTGACTAAAGTTTTTTCAGTTGGATGAATAGAGAATAAACCAGGAAAAGGAGTCCTCTTAAGTTCATCAAGATCGCAACCTTCAAGACACTTGCGAACTAAATCGGCAAAGACGATTTCACCTTCAAGTTGTGCATAAAAATCGATAGCAGGTCGGGCTTTTAAATAGTGTAAACACTCGTTGGTATCTGTAGGAAACTCGGGACCGCCAGCGATACAAAGAGTGTTGTTCTTAACTTTTTTTGCATATTGAAAAACGAGATTGTTAATCTCCGCGTTCCACATGTAGTTAGAAAGACCGATAACATCAGGCTGCCATTCATCAATCTCATCTAATATCTCGTCGGGATTATCGTACATCCTGATATCCGAGCCTGAGAGTTGCGATTTACAGTAGGAAGCAATCAGTCCTATTCCTAGCGGCATGAGGGTAGAGTGACGACCGATGGTTCTGTGGCGCAAATCACCAAGAGCTATTTTTAGCATGTACTCTACTCCTTTGCGGCGTATGGTCGATCCATTTGTTTAATTTCCCACAGACACTCAGAGGTTTGCAAAGCATTATTGTTATCATTTCGCATTACAAATTTTTCAACTTGTTTACTTACCAATTTGATTTGCTCTATGGTTAATGCAGTTGAACAAGGCAAATGTACCGATTGGGCCGATATTTTTATCGCTTTTGGAAAGTCATTATCATTGTATTCTTCAATAAAATGTAGAGCTTGGTGTACTGGGTTCACCATTTGACGGCAATCAATGCCTTCTTTTTTCATAAAGTCGAGGAACGCATCTCTGCTGTATCTGTCATCCAGTGTGAGGGTCATCAACCAGTGGACGGGCTCACACCATGGTGCAAAATGTCGCAGGGTAATACCGGGGACACCTTCGAGTAGTCTATAGTAAAGCTCCATCTGTCTTTTTCGTATTGCGAGAATAGCGTCTAGCCCCTCTAACTGTGCAATACCTATAGCAGCCTGTATGTTGGTCATCCGGTAGTTATAACCAAGGTCAATATGGTGATATCGCTTATTCTTTGACATCCCGTGATCTCGCAATTCCCTGCACCGGTCAGCAATGTTCTCGTTATTCGTGAGTATGGCACCGCCTTCGCCTGTAGTGATAATCTTGTTTGCGTAGAAACTGAAACACGAGACATCACCAATAGCACCCAAAAGCTCACCTTTATATTTCCCGCCTATACTCTCCGCATTATCTTCAATAACCTTGAGATTATATTTTCTTGCGATCGCCATTATTTCATCCATCGGCGCAGCGTGTCCAAATTGATGTACTACAACGATTGCTTTTGTCCTTTCCGTGAGTTTGCTTTCGAGTATGCTAACATCGATTGCCAGCGTCAGTGGGTCAATATCGACAAGAATCGGTTTTGCACCGGAGAGTAAAATCATATTGGCAGGCGCAATAAATGTGAGGTCGGGACAAATAACCTCGTCACCTTCGCCAATACATAGAGCTTTTAAAGATAGGTGAAGCGCTGTTGTGCAATTAGATGTGGCAATCCCATATTTCATACCATGGTACCTTGCCAGCCCTGTCTCAAATCTCAGAATAAAGTCACCTTGACTAGAAATCCAGTTAGTGTCTAAACATTGATTTACATACTTCCTCTCATTGCCATGCAAATATGGTTCTGATATAGGTATCATCATAATTCTTTCATGATATGGTTCATAGTGTTTGAAATCTGCAACTTACTATTATGCTGCCTTACCAAATTGTTCTACCACCATCCACAATGAGGTTGGCGCCAGTCATAAAAGAAGATGCATCGGAAGCCAAAAATACGATAGGTCCTTTATACTCTTGAGGAAACGCCATACGGCCAAGGGGAATCCGGTAAGAGATCTGCTCTATGAATTTTGCATCTTGATTCTTGTAAACACCTGCTGGTGAAAAAGAATTCACCCTTATACCGTCTTTAGCCCAATATGTCGCAAGGTAGCGGGTCATGGCCAGCATACCTGCCTTGGTAACGGAATATCCCAGCGGCGTATTAAAAGAGACACCTGGATAATCAAATTGATTATCAGCTTCATAAATCCTGTGATCCGGCGAAATAACTGCTACGTCGGAAGCTATATTTATTACAACTCCCCTTTTTTGTCTTTTCATCACCCTTCCCACAGCCTGGGTTACTAAAAAAGTACCTGTGAGATTAACGTGTAACGATACTTCCCACAAATCAAGACGATAATCCTCAAAAGGCGCGAAAAAATCTTCTCCTCCTGATAGGAGGCTCTTCATTGCAAAAGCCGCTGCATTTATCAGCACATCAATAGTCTGATGTCTCTCAACGATCAAATCTATGGCTTGAATAACCTGCGCAGGATTAGTAATATCCAAAATTAAGCCTTCGGCGCGAAAATTTGACTTACGAAGGTACCCAATTGCCTGGTCAATGTCCTGTTGATTCAAATCTAGTATAATGGGTAGCCCTCCCATTTCTGCAACGGCAGCAGCAAAATGAACTCCCAAGAAACCTGCGCCTCCTGTAAGCACAATATTTTTATCAGTTAAGTCAAATTGTTTTTTTACCGATGTTTCAGGGGTTGTTATCTTTGACAAGCCTATCATAAAATTATCTCCCGGTTATATGAAAAGTCGTGTTTGACCTCCGTCAACAACGAAACAACTGCCCGTAATGAAATTAGCTTTTTCTGACACCAGAAAAGTTACTATGTTGCCAATGTCTTCTGGCTTACCGAACCGTCGCAAAGGAACTTTTTCAATCAGCATCTTATTAGTTCCGATTGGATCGTCATTTAGTTTCATTTCCCAGTTACCTTCAGAAAAGATAATGTTCCCGGGTGCAACGGTGTTAACTCTTATGCCATCCTGGGAAAGTTTACGAGCAAGACCCTTGGCGTACATTGTCAACGCCGCCTTACTGGTGCTGTATGGCACAGGTGCTCCTATATCCTCTAGCCCCGCAATTGAGCTTATGAAAACAATTGAACCCTTTGTCTTTTTTAGATGCGGTATGAAATGAGTAGTAAAACGTATCGAATTTAGGAGATTAGCAGTGACATACCACTTCCAGTCAGTTTCCAGGATGTTCCACTCATCGACTGGTTTGACTGCCCCTGCATTTGCAATTATACCGTCAATTTTATTCCATTTTTTCAACGTAGACTGAGCCAGCGCTTCTAGTGTTTGCTCCTTTCCAAGATCGCCTGCATGCTGTATTACCTGATCAGGATAAATGCAAATTAATGCGTCATAGGTCGATTGCAGAGACTGAATATCTCTGCCTGTTAACACAACGCATGCACCTTCATCAAGGAGTGTCTTTGCAATGCCTCTGCCAATACCACGGCTAGAACCGGAAACAATATATACTTTTTTGAGAAGATTTAAATTCAACGAAGATATCTTTCAATATAATCAATAGTGAATTGACGATATATCTTTGCAACCCCCACGTTATCATTATCACGTGCAGTCTGCAAAATAAAATCACCCCGATAATCAACTTCTCTCAGCAGCTGAAAAACGAGGTCGAAATTCACAGCGCCTTTCCCTAAAGGGACACTATATGCCTCCGGCGTACAATCTTTTATGTGTATATTCCCAATTCGGTGGCCGTAAAGAGGAATCTCGTCATCCGGTTTATAACCCCAATAAGCGCTATTACCTGTATCATAATTAATCTGTATTCGGCTTGATCTAATTTGTTCAAACAGCAAGCTGATTTTTTGGGGGGCAAGATCTGTTTCCAGTAATAGATTGACGTTGCATTCTTCGAGTTGCGGAGTCAGGTCATTAAAAAGTGTCGTGATACATTCAGTATCTTCATCTGTTGTAATACCCGCCTTCCCTATGAAGGGAATTTCAATACCGCGAATACCGACTTCCGGACATACTCTTAACAGTTTTGACAGCATTTTCTGGGCTTGAATACGGATTTTGGAAATTTTAGAGTGTAGCGGGTACTCCATAAAATAATCGCAACATATAAACGGCACTCCAATACAGTGTATCTGCTGCATAAGAGATATATCACGCCGGCCAGTTTCGTCGAGAATAGGATTTTGTTCCAATTCCGTCAGATCGAGCACCCATTCAATCATATCAAAACCACACTCTTTCGCCAGTTGAAATTCCTTCCTCCAACTGCTTAACGGGAATGATTGGATTTTTCCATTTAACATCGGGCTCAGCCGCCCCTGCATAATACCAATTCTATGTTTCATGTTTCGGTCTAAGTATTTTTCCCATATTTCATCGTTTAGCGGCAATATCCATAGATAATGTCGGATTTTTGAATTGATATGGTGATGAGGCATTGGGATCTTTCACGGACAGAGCAGAATCCCATTTTTTTATCTGCGCTACAATATCAACTCCAACAATACCGCTCCAGGTATCCAGAAGAGAACAGGTAATTTTTCCGGGCTTGCCGTCACCAATGGGTACTCCATTCAAACTGACAGCAGGTGTCAAGCAGAACGGCGTTGAAGTTAAAAATGCCTCGTCTGCTGTATAGGCATCGTAAGGCTCAAGATTCTTTTCAATGCACTGTAATCCCAATTTGGGCGCCAAGTCATGCATCACCGTGGCACGAGTTATACCGCGTAGTACATTGTGGCCTTCCGGAGTATAAATTACATTATCTTTTATCATGAAAAAATTACTGCCGGTACCCTCCGCAATAAAACCGTCAGTATCCAATAACAAAGCCCAATTATTATCGCCTTTAAAATTGGAAATCTCTATATTTGCCATCAGATAGAACAATCGGCTTCTGTTTTTAATTTTTGGTTCCATCAAATGGGCTGGGATCGCCCTCTGGGAAGGAATTACAAGATTAACACCTTTATCATAGAGATGCCCATTCCCAGTTACAGTCCAACGCAGAGGAAAATCTGCAATAATGATATTTGGACCGGACGGGATACCAACGATATTTTGGTAGAGGGACAATAAACCGCGTGATACATCTATTAACAAACGATGTTCGTCATCATCTTCAAAATTAGGCTCGTTTGCCTCAGTTGTCTCAAGAGCAGCTTTTTCCATTTCGTCAATTGTCATGGAAATGGGAATTCGCAGGATTTTAATCCCTGTATATAACCGTTCTAAGTGTTCTCGCAATTTCCAATGCTTCCTGTTGAAAGACCGTGTCATCTCAAAAACCATATCTCCAAACATTAAAGCAGAGTCATATATTGAAATGCGTGCTTCAGATTCAGGTATAAGTTTCCCGTTCCAGTACACTACTCGAGCATTTTCATTATTCATATTTTCCCGCCTTTTTTAAATATATGTTATCGTACCATTTTATAACGTCTATTATATGAAAGTCCGGATTTTTAGGATATAAATATTCGTATATCTCCCGAATGAATTTGTATTCCTCATAAGTATTCACATCTAGTACCAGGTCCGGTCGACTAAATTCTACGGGACAGTCAATCGTACCAACTCGATATAGCGAGTCGACAGCTTTCTGGTTGCAATAATCATAGAAGTTCAAGGCAAGGTGTTTTCTTTTTTGAGAGTCAGTACATCGCTGCCAGATTTCCTCTAATACATTAAAATTAAATACTTCAGCACCAATACCGTCTGGATAGCCGTTTTTATTTATTTGTGTGATATTGGATGAGAATTCGCTTTCACCGCGAAGATGATATTCTATTATTCTATCGTATTCAGAGGGTTCCGGAATTGGATTATCTGCTGGCAACCGAAGAACGATATTTGCGTTAAAAGCTTTTGCAGCTTGATAATAGCGATCAACAAGATCATTTTCAGATCCTCGAAATGCATAGATGCCTGACTGAAGAGCGACTTCTTCTAGGATATCATCTTCAGATTTCTTTGTTGTTGCGAGAACAATTTTGTTTATTTTCTTAGCTCTTTTTACTCTTTCAATGATACGGCCAATCAACGGTGCACCTGCCAAGTCCATCATCGATTTACCAGGCAACCGCGTTGAACCCATTCGGGCCTGTATAATGAGTACAATAGTTGGCTGTGCTAATAAATTATCCATAGGCTATCATTTATTTTCTGCTCCCGTGTTTCTATCAAATAAGCTTCTATATGATTAAACGTTCTTAAACGTATTAACGGTTAATAGTTTGTAGGTTTTAATCAACTCCTGAATGCCCATATCAAGTGAATACCTAGGGCGCCAGCCAAGTGATTCAATTTTTTTATTGCTTACGATATAATCTCTCTTGTCAGGATCCTCACCGATTGCAGATTCCAATATATAAAAATCAGGTATATGTTCCTTGATTTTTAAACACAGTTCCATCTTTGACAGATTGGCATCGCTCAGACCAACATTGTAAGTTTGTCCCTTCATTTTTTCAAAATTATTCATTGCAAATCCAAAGACATGAGATATGTCGCGAATATGGATATAATTACGCTTAAAATGAGATTCGAATAACACAATAAACCTGTCTGAAAAAGCCCTATAGACAAAATCGTTTACAAGCAAGTCCATCCTCATGCGCGGAGAGGCACCAAAAACTGTCGCAAGTCTGAAAGCAACAGCATTTCCAGCATCTAAAAGTATTTTTTCAGCTTCAACTTTTGTCTGCCCGTATAGTGAGATAGGATTCAATGGTGTATTCTCATCACAGTATATTCCCGTCTGCCCAATTCCATATCCACTGTTGGTTACAGGGAACAATATGATTTGCTGTGAAGAGGCATGAGATACAATTGTTTTTATCGCTTCCAAATTCACTTCTTTTGCCAGTTGCATATCTCTCTTACATGCAGGAGCACCAACAATACCAGCTAGGGGAATAATGACATCATGATTTTTTAAATTATTTATTACAAGCTCTCGGTCGCGGACATCTCCTTTGATTATATTAAAATTTGTATGATGACATACATCTAAAAGACTATTTTGCCTGAACAAAAAATTATCAATGACGGTTACCTCATGTCCCTGGTCTAATAAATATGGTGTTAAAATTGATCCTATATAGCCTGCACCACCCGTTACTAAAATTTTCATCTTAAATTTCCTCCTTAATGTATTGTAATTTCTTAAATTAATAATGGGCAGTCCAAGTTTGCAGACCAGTATCTACAAAGTCAAAATTTTCTTTTATCGCCCCAAGAGCCTGTAATGTTTCGGCAACTGCAAGTTGCTGTGCCGGTGGACAGAATAAAAGAAGGTATCCACACTTGCCAGCACCTAATACCTTACCGCCTATAGCCCCTGCATTTCTTGCAGCGCTGTATAGATTTTCAATAAAACCATTTGAAATTTCAGTCGATAATGCTTTTTTAATTTCCCATCCTTCATGAAGTAATTCTCCAAATTCTCTTAGGGAACCCCGTAACAGCATATCTTTCATTTTCAAAGTCAACTGAGTCATTTTGTCATACTTGACTTCCATAACAGATGCTGATCGGTTAAATGTTTTTTCCTGGTCATTTGCAACGCATCCTGAGTCTCTATTCTTGCCAAATCTAAAGAGTAGAAGATTATAATGCAATTCCAGCATAACATCCTCTTCAACTCTTATTGGATAAACTATAACTTCATTTGGACGAAACTCAAGGAGGTTCAGTCCCCCAAATACAGTCGCATATTGATCCTGCCATCCGCCGGCAATCCCAAGATCAATTCTCTCTGCCTGATAGGCAAGGTCGGCTATATGATACTTATTTAAATGATTCTGATTACGAAAATGGTTCAGCGCTCCGATAACTGCTGCAGCTATAGCAGAAGATCCTCCAAGACCCGTACCGGGCTCAATTTCAGAATATGTTTCAATATCAAAGCCAAATTCTGGTTCCATTATTCTAATACATGCTTTGATTAGATCAAGGGAATCACCATAAATAAAATTTTGAAAACCATCAGCTTCACATTCTTTCTGGTAATCTTTGCTGATTATCCGTATTTTGCTGTCCGGACGAACTCGTATTGTGGCATAGCAATATTTATTAATTGTTGAATTTAATACAAACCCGTTATTTCTGCATATATAAAATGACATATCGGTACCACCGCCTGCGAAGCTGACTCGCACAGGCACACGAGATCGTATAACTTTATCCTCCAATCTGGCAGACACCGTAAAATCAGAGTATTGGAGGAGACCGACCAATAACCGATGATGATCAATAACCGGAATGGTCCTCACCCTATGATCAAAAAGCCTTAGTATCTTGTGGGGAGAATCCTCAGGATACGAATAAACGAATTCTCTATTCATAACTTCAGTTATTTGGGCATCAATTAATCCACCTTTAATCAAATGATTCCTGATATCCCCATCAGTAACTATTCCAACACAGCAATTATTTTCATCTTCAACCACTCCAAAACCCTTCCCTTGAGTATATATAGCCGTTTCATTGAATTTCTCCATTACTTCACGGACAGTTTGTGACACATGAAATCTAATTTGATCTAAATGATCAAAATTCATTCTTTTCTCCATCTTAAACATACAATCAAGGTCTTAGATTATTAAATATGCCAGCTACTAATTTTATGTTTCGCAAAACATCTTCTATAGACGTGTTTCTGAATTCCAATATTTTATATGCATTAGCAAATCGCTGATCAAAAATAACGTCCCAGTACCACTCGCCGTCAACAAGGGGCAAGTGTTCATCAGAACCCCCACCATTATGACTTAGTTCCATAGCAACAATATATTCTGCAACAAGATTAATAAACTCTATTATTTCAAATCCATATGCATTTGAAGCAAGCCTGAGGTGTCCTATATTAAGATTAATACCAATTGCCTGCGGAGAGAAAATGTCGAAGAACCGACTAAACTCCTCGGGATACTGCATAAGAAGATGGTTCTTATGTAAAACAGATCCCTCAGTTTCTACGGCAATACGAACATTTTTTTCATAAGCATACGCAACAATACGTTTCACTGCACAAAGCATTCTATCGAATGCTTTCTCGTACCGAAGCGCTGGTATTTGCTCAGCCTTAAACTGAAAATCGTAATTTGAGGAACACGGGCTTGATCCACTAGGGTCTGATAAAAATCCCGGATGAAATGTATACAACTTAGCGCCTATTATGTTACAAAAATCAATAGCTGCAAAGACATGGCTGACGCTTCGTTCGTACAAATCATCATTCAGTGATGCAATATTTACAATAAAACCTTCTTTGGGTATTGGAAAATAATTATGAGCCAAATATTGGCAAGGATAACGTTGAATAATACTTGCCGGATCATCTTCATAAACATGGTTGGATCCAAGCTCAAGATGGTAAATTTCATTTTCAGTACAATGCTTTAGAACATCACAAACGCTGGAATAATCTTTGTAAAAAGTTGTTGATAGATATAGATCAAACTGGTTTTTGCTCATTATATTTACGATCTTACATGGGATTGTGCAATTCGAGCCGGCACACCATATACTACAACTCCTGATGGAACATCCTTTAGCACAACACTTCCTGCACCAATAACAGCATCATCGCCAATTTGTAAATTTTCTAATATGGTGGCCCCTATTCCGATCAGAACCCGTTGGCCAATAATCACGTTACCCGCCACATGAGCACCGGGGTTAATCGCACTGAAATCTCCTAATTCAACATCATGCCCTAAAGTCACTCCAGCATTTACCAACACACCGTTCCCAATTTTACAGTCAGTCATTATTACCACATTAGGATAGATAATAGCCCCTTCACCGATTGACTTTATTGTCAGAATAGTGGCACTTGAATGTATTATCGGCGGCAATGCCAACTGCGATTTTAATACCTTTTCAAAAAGGTCTTGACGTTTACTATTATTTCCAACGGCTACGCATGCGCAAGATGCAATCCCTTTTCCTTTCAATTCTGTTAAGAGTGAATCATTCCCCAAGATCGGTACTGATAGACTGGAATGATTACAAGGATGAGTATCAATAAATCCGATAGCAATGTATCGTTCTCCATCAATAAGTGCTAATACCTCTCGTCCAAATCCGCCTGCTCCGATTATTACAATTTGCTCTTTTACCATTTCAAGCTAAAACATACCTTCCTGGAGGATGGAATCCATCTGAAGATCAACCTTAAGAGTCTTTCCAAGTAAATCGTCCAACTTCGCGGGAGAAATCCCAGTCCCTGGACGTTTAAATTCAATCATTTCCCTCTTCAATACCGTTCCTTTTTCTATATTGTGGGCTGCAACAATACTTTTACGGAGTTTAATCCGATTTTCTGCTTCGGATGGTAAGGTGCGTTTTTCAGGGCTACCCAGTGCTCTTTCCGTAAGACGAACGGCATGTATCGTTTCTTTAAGTTCAGCAGGGGTGAGGGACATCCTATGATCTGGGCCAGGAAGCAACTTATCTATTGTGAAGTGCTTTTCATAGACACATGACCCTAATGCTGTTGAAGCAATTGCATTTATTGACCCAAGCGCATGATCTGAATATCCGACAAGGCATCTCAGTTGTTTCCTGTATGTGGAGATGACATTAAGATGTGAATCATCTAAGATAGCAGGGTAATTACCGGTACATTGAAGCACAACAAAAGAATCTACCCCTTCGGACCGAATCGCATTCACCACAGCTTGCACTTCAACCATTTCACAAAAAGCTGTTGAAATTATAATTGGCTTACCCTTTTTTGCTATATGTTGCACAAAGGGAATGTTATTAGTGTCCGTCGAGGCAAGTTTAAAAAGGGGCAAACCTATTTCGTCCAACATATCTGCACTTTCTTCATCATAAGGAGTGCTGAGGAAAATAATCCCCTTGGAATTACAATAATTCTTTAAATGCAAATGTTGCTCTTTACTAAGTTCCTGTGTTTTCAAAAGTTCATACCAGGTTTGCTTATCATCGGAGCCCGTTGTCTCTACATGATATGAGGATTTAGGTGCATTTTTTGTGTTCAATTTGTCAGCTTTGAACGTTTGGAATTTTATTGCATCTGCTCCGGCCCCAAGGGCAGCGTCGATTAACTTATAGCCCAATTCTAAAGATCCGTTGTGATTAACTCCGGCTTCAGCAATGAAAAATACAGGATGGCCGTCTCCAATTTTCTTGTCTTGCACATCAAATTCCATTTATGACACCTTCCGTATTAGGTTCAGAAAAGTTCCTTGTAAACATATAATAGTCCTCCGGCACGCCTATATCGTAAAAGTTGCCCGCTGTTTGAAAAATATATAATTGATTTTGTTTAACTAAATCAGGAAACATGTCTTTCTCCATAGAGAATACCCCCTGATAGGAACCAAATATCTGTTTCCTGAGAAGGTAGCAACCATTATTTATCCAGCCGGCCTTGTTAAAAATCTTTTCGGAAAATGAAAGCGCCATATTTTTATTGTATGTGACAATACCATATCGTTCTGCGTTTTTGACATACGATAATCCAATCATCGCAGAACATTGCAGGGATATAAACGACTCAAACATTACATTTAGATTAAAATCTAAAAAAGTATCCCCATTAACCACATAAAACGCATCCGATACATCGACATTATCAAGTGCAAATTTAATGGCCCCTCCCGTGCCCATGGGAACAGGTTCAACGATAGTTACAATTTCAAATGGAAAAGAACGCCTATCCAAATATGCCTGAAAGAAGTCCGGCTTGCAGTGAAGACTTAAAATAACTTTTCTAATATTATATTTTGAAATCCAATCTAAAACAAAATCTAAAAACACTCTACTACCAACTGGCATAAGAGGCTTTGGTGCTTCCTGCGAAATAGACTGGAGTCGTCTGCCAAAACCACCAGCTAAGATTATTATATCTGATATCATTTGCTCATTTCTCCGCCGTAAACAGCGTTTTCCAGTCTCATCCTCTCTTTTATAAAGGCATGCCCTGTCTTGCTCATAACAGGAATGCCGCCTGCCTTTGTAACAATATCAATAGTATTCCATGTGAGTCGTGGATTGTGAATAATCTTGTCAAAATTTCCGTCCCATGCTGTGCCGATATCGGTGCTGTCTTCCCTTACTGCTTTGGCTGTTGCATCGCGGTTTTCCGGCAGCAAAGGGTTTGGCACTCCGTTTGGAAAATCTCCATCCGGTTCGTGGTTGATTTTTATGAAAGAGAAAGGCAGATACTCTTCAAGGAGGTCTATTATTCTCCCTGCACAGCCGTTCCCTGCATTTTACCACTACTTTGTATGGTCGACAGGCTGTGTGAAAAGTCGGTTTTTCAAAAATGCTATCTAACAAAATCAATAGATTACAACTCGCAAATATCCAAAAAAAGGGGTTTTCACACAGCCTGTCGACCAGAAGACTTAGGTTTACCTTTCACCCGGTGGTCAGTAAGTAAATTAGCGTCATATTGTAAGCAGCGAGGGATATTACCAGACATAACCGATGAATGGGTCAGACGCCTTCTGCGTAGAGAAGGTTTAACACCGCAGAGAACAAAAACATGGAAAGAATCTCCTGATACTGAATTTGAGGTAAAAAAAACCGAATTCTTGACCTCTACGCATCGCCCACAAAAGATGGTGAGGTGATTTGTTTTGATGAATGTGGCCCACTGGAGTTGAGACCTATTCATGGAGTTGTCTGGGCACAGAAAAGACACCCTGATAGACTCAGGGCTACTTATAATAGACACAATGGCACTGAACAGTTTCTGTCTTTTTATGATGTTCATAGAGATTGTCTTACGGGACAAATAAGAAAAAGAAAGACCGTTTCCGACCTGTTGCCTGTATTTAAAAGGCTCAGGGTGTGCTATCCTATTGACAGGAGACTTTATATAATTATGGATAATCTGTCTTCCCATTATCATAGTAAGTTACAACAATATTTAAGAGAGAATAATATGGAGTCTGTCTGGACTTCCACTTATGCCTCATGGTTAAATGCCATAGAAGCGCATTTTGGACCATTAAAACGGTTTACCTTGCAAAATAGTGATGATACTTCTCATAGAGAGCGAAGAAGTAGAATCTATCGCTACCTTACTTGGCGAAATAAACAATGTGGAGGTAATATTAGTCCACTTTATAAACTTAGGTATAGCAAGTTGGAATAGCACTAGTGGATAGCCCCATAAATAACTTAACTATATTTTAAGTGGATCGCCTGCATAAGTCCATCGAAACGGCTTAGCAGTTTTATTGTATTCTTCAATAAATGCCATGAGTTTTTTTACCATATCTTTAACT
>Ga0209343_10000924_pt1 | contig 40607 bp, 37 predicted proteins | sample RifCSPlowO2_02_FD_184026 | JGI IMG/M metagenome (GOLD analysis project Ga0209343, IMG submission 184026) | Groundwater microbial communities from Rifle, Colorado - Rifle CSP2_plank lowO2_0.2 (SPAdes) (version 2) | ecosystem: Environmental > Aquatic > Deep subsurface > Groundwater | place...
TCGTAACCGGACGACGCCAACAAAACAATCTTGGCGCGCCGTGCCAATCTCACGCTCGTTGTGTTCGAACGCGACAGCTTGGTCAATTCCTTTTTCTGTTCGACTGTCAGCACGATTGTCGGGGCTAATCGCATTGTGTGTCTCCTGTCTCAATAACCGGAATATGGGACAGGCCTCATGATTGTTAGTTCCGTTAATTACGGCGCACTACACTAGTTAACGAATCGTTCAAGAAGCAATGCCGCCTGCTTTTGTAGACATTTTTGAAGGGCATTTTCGGAGAAGATCGACCTTTTCCAATGTGTCGAAACCTGTCCGCCACCAGCGTCCTCTATCGAGATAGTTGACCTTGACGCAAATGTCCGTAGCAGACGTTCATCGGCACGTTTCAATGCCTCTCCTGTCCAATCCCCACTACAACACTTCCCAGCACACCAACGAAAATCTCCATGCCAGCAGTCATGAGCTGAAGCTGCTCTTCATTGGGTTTGCTCATGCCGATCATAGCTAGCGTTTCATCAAGTGGCAGTTCACCATACTTGGACTGGTAGTGAGCCACATTCAAGGCAAGTAACCTGGCAGCTTCTGCTATGTCTTCTTTACTCACTTTTTCGATGAGCTGGTCAGCCAATTTGAGGTATTGTCCGAAGGTTGCTAAATCTGACATAGAGGTTCTCCAGTGACGATGCACTACTTTACACGAATCCTGCTTCTGACAGCCTCGTTGCTGGCAGCGACCCCTGCATTATCAGCTGGAAGAGACTTTGAACAATGCCGCCAATTTTTCCCTAATGGCACTCCACCCGTCATACTGCACCAAGAAGAGCTGAAACCAAGAGCGCTATGCTTTAGCGGATTCGCAGTCCTTCATTCAGGCAAAAGCCACACTCCAGTCTACGTCGCAGAACGCCTCACCAAACAGGCCTTGCTAGCATCGCAGGACATACCCAGATCAAACTTGTTTTTTGAGGAAGCCAGATTGCCTCAAGCAGAGCGTTCACAGTTAGATGATTATCGTGGCTCAGAATTTGACCGTGGGCATATGGTTCCAGCCGGGGACATGGGAACCCTTGAATCTAAGGATCAGAGCTTCTCCCTGGCGAATACCATCCCACAGAATCCCGAAAACAATCGCAATGCTTGGAGGAAAATTGAGGCTGACACAAGAAAATATGCGATGCGTGCTTCGGGAGATGTTTACGTGATTACGGGGCCGGTTTTTGATGGTATACCGCCTGCAATAGGGGCGAACAGAGTGTGGGTGCCACAACATTTGTTCAAGTTGGTCTACGATCCGTCCAAGAACAAAGCCTGGGCACATTGGCTGGAAAATACTGATCAGGCTAGGGTAGGAAAACCAATTAGTTATGCAGAGCTTGTGCGTCGCACGGGCATAGAGTTTTTGCCAGGATATAACGGGGATTGAAAGGGCTGGCGCTGTTATGCTTTCAACCTCTCGCACCAAGCCTGTACCATTTCCAGAACAAACCTACGATCAGACTCAGACAGGTCAGTGATCCATCCCTGGATCAGCAAGTAGCTCTGTCATCGGCACCCCCAAGGCACATGCGATGCGTTCGATGTTGCCAATCGAGATATTCCGCTCGCCCCGTTCAACTGAGCTGATGTAGTTGGGGTGAAGTCCTGCGCCTTCAGCTACATTTTCTTGAGTCAGCTTTTTTGCTAACCGGACTCGCTTCATATTGCTGGCGAAAAGCAACTGTGCACCACACCTTTGAGTTTGATTTCGCATGTGGCAGTCTTGACGACTGGCACACTCTAATCCACACACTTTGAGTTTGATTTAAGGTGTGGCCTATGTTACAAACACTTTGCGTTTGGTTTTGGTTAAGTAGATCAATCCCTCGTGAAAGGTGGCAAATCGATTAACGCCTACAAAGGGGAAAGCAATGAGCGAAGAAAACAGTGGGTACGCAAAAGATTATTCAGAAAATAGCTTTTGGGAAAAGGTCAAGAATTTTGCCAAGATTGCGGGGAATGAGGTAATCGGAAAGGCATTACAGTTGTACTACACAATGCAAGCACCGGCTACACCAGCATGGGCTAAGGCGGTCATTATTGCTGCATTGGGTTATTTCATTTCGCCGATAGATGCAATTCCAGATGCCATTCCGCTCATTGGATTTGCAGATGATCTAGGGGTTCTTGCAGCCGCTATTGCCACAGTTGCGACTTACATTACTGATGAAATTAAAGCAAAGGCCGAGACGAAATTGGATGAATGGTTTGGAAAGTAAACTTCAATTAACACATAAGGATGACAAAAATAATATGAAAAACTTCTTAAGCAGATTATCACCAAAAAAGTGGCTACTTGCCATTTCAGTTTACGTATTTTCATTTTTGTTTATGATGTTCATGGAATATAGAAGTGAACTAAATCAAATCAGGTCGAAATCGCAGGAGCATTTTGGTGGTGACATTACTGCAAATCTGGGATTTATTGAAGTCTTAAAATCTAGTGATTTTGATCCTTTGGGAGTTGCTTGGAGGTTATTATTTTACGTGCTTATCCCATGCTTAATTATTGCGGCCTATTTTTTTGATTACAAAAATGAAGCACATGCAGGATTGAAAAGAGTATATATATCCGTACAATTTATCATTCCAGGCTTTATTGCATTGTATTTAATAAGACATCAAATAAACGACACAAGATGGGTTGAAACTATGTTCGCTTACATTTGGTTATTTGGAATGGGCGAAGCTGCGGTTTTGATCCTTCTTCAAATCCTTAAATGGGTAAGAGAAGGATTTGCAAAACCATTCAACTGATATCTCATCATATTTAAGGGCACATCTAAAAATTCATTTTCATCGCTCCCGCTTTCGCAGGAATGACGAATTATTAGAGGTGCCCTTAATATTATTCTGGCAGGTAACCTCGCTCCCCCCCGACATCCCAACGTATTCCCCCAAACCAAGCCCCACGACACTACTTCCCCCGCCATAAAAAAGTTTTATTCGGATCTCGTACCACTAAAAAGCACGATTCAAAAAATAGTTCAATAAATAGGCCTTTTCTGGCAATTTGCGGCTTTTCATAAACTAAAATAAAGATATGAGGATGACAAAAGTCCCTTCTAAAAACAACAACAATGAGGATGCAAAAATGAATGATTACGGATTTCAAAACAAAGTAAAAATCGCTATAACGCGTGCAGGTGGAGCAACAAGGGTGGCAAATCTAATGGGCTGTAGTGGTAGTGCAGTGTTTGCTTGGATCCGCAAGCGCAAGATTCCAGATATAGAAAAAGCTACAAAACTGGCTGCACTTGTGGGTATGCAGGTGAGGGATTTACGACCATGCAGGTAAAGAAATTCGACAACCCGGTGGCTGTTGCTGTCAAAAAAATAGGTGGTGTCAAAAAGGCAGCGAAAAAACTAGATACTGCTGACTGTGTTGTAGAGGTTGCAGTAAAAAATGGATTTGTGAGAATTAAAAGGTACGCTGAAATTCTGGAAACCCATACCGATGTGCCCGAGGATGATCTTCTCTTATAAGACATGAATAAATGCCGGTATTATTTCTTCTTCACTCCCCCTGCCTTCAACATAGCGTCCGTGGCGGTGTTCATTGAATCCCTGACAGGATCGATGTCTAGACGTGCATATATTGCGGTTGTTTGAGTGGATTTGTGATTCAGGCTTTTGCCGATGATTGAAAGTGATGCTCCGGTCTTGGCTTGCCAGCTCCCCATCGTGCGTCTCAAGTCATGGATGCGCAGGTTGGTTAAACCTGCCTCACACAAGAGTCTTTCCCATCCTTTTCTGGGTTCAACTAGATGACCTGTGACCCCAATGCTAGGAAAAACAAATGCAACTTCCTCGTCGATAATCTGGCGTCTATTTTTCAGTAGTTCAATGGCAGGTGGTGATAATGGAACATTTTGAGGTGTGCCATTCTTGGTCATGGGAATACGCCAAGTGCCTTCAGCTAGATTGATCTCAGACCATTGCATACTGAGCACATTAGTCCGCCTAGCTCCGGTGAGTAGCGAAAGCCAAATGTAGTCACGTATGGTGGCGTTTGGTTCTAAATTTAGCGCCTCAAAAAATCTTGTGAGTTCGTCAGATTGCAAAAAACGATCTCTGCTGATCTCCTTGTTGCGTCTAATTTTCTCGCATGGATTGGTCTGGGTGATACTCCATTCAATGCCACGATTAAATACACTCGATAGAAGTGCAAGAACTCTGTTCGCCACAGTAGGGTGTCCATCGCTGGTGATTTTACTATGCAGCGTTGTGATTTCATCTTTTGTGATTGCGGATAGTTTTTTCTTACCAAGCGGCTTCTCCAAATATTGTTGGTATCGCTGCTCATCTGATTTGCTCGTTTTTTTGTGAACTTTCGCATGGCGCTTAAGGTAAAGATCAAACAGGTCTGCAAATGAGAACTCGCCTTTAATGGCACGCTTAACTTCCGATGGATTACCACCCTCAGCTATTTCTGCCAATATGACAGCAGCTTGTCTTCTGGCTTGCTCAATTGACATATCCGGGAAGCGGCCAAGCGTTGTGCGAAGTGGTGAGCCTCCTTTTATCCGCTTCAATACACAAAATGTCTTGACGTTGTTTGGGGTCACTCTGATTTTTAGCCCAGGTGTTTTGCCGTCTTGGTATTCCACTCTGGCAGACGCAGGCGTGGGCAGTGTTTCCAGATTGGCTTTGGTGAAGTTAATTACGGAATTCATTATGCGTATGAGCCAGAGCAGAACTGTAGGCATTATACCGATAATGGGGTTACGCCGGGGTTACATAATTGGGAAATTTCAGGGCATGATGGTCAATTTTGGTAAAGGAATACTACCATCAACCTATTGATAGATAACGATGTATCAACAACCATCAAACCAGGAAAAACATCGGAACCAGAGATTGAAAATCCTTGTGTCGGTGGTTCGATTCCGCCCCGGGCCACCAACAACCAAACGGCTTCCAGTGATTGACTGGAAGCCGTTTTCTTTTGCGGAACAATACCGCAAACAAACCGCTTTTCTCAGAACATCAAAGAAGCCTGTTTTATTCAGTGATTACCTGGCATCTGCCATTAACATCGCTGCACGCGACTCCGGTGTCTCCAGACTGATCCGCCCCAGCTTCCCGCTGCGGTACTCCGTGAGCAAAATCATCGCTGCTTTTTCCAGGTCCGGTTCACCTCCCTTGCCCTTCAGCAGGCAGCCGCGTTTTTTGGCGATGGCTTCGATCACACCCACGCCATCAAGCCCTTCCGCCGCCAAACTGTAGCGTTCGACGAGCTGCGCGGGATAGCGCGCCAGCAGAACACTGGCGAGATATTCGGCAACCTCTTCTTCGATAACGGCATTGCGGCCGATAGCATGGATCGCGGCGAGCATCAGTCCGTCTTCACGGTGTTCGATCTTCGGCCACATCAGGCCTGGCGAATCGGTGAGCGTCATACGTTCATTCAGGTTGTGGCACTGCTGTGATTTAGTCACGGCGGGTTCGTCGCCGACATTGGCGACGCGGCGTTTGAGCAGCATGTTCATCAGCGTGGACTTGCCGACATTGGGGATGCCCATGATTATCATGCGCAGCGGCTTGTGGGTGCTGTCACGATGCGGGGCGAGCGGCTGGCATAGCTTGGGTACCTTGGCGGCATCGCTGGCGCTCTTGCAGCTCAGCGCCACCGCCTTGACACCAGGTTGCCGGCTGTAATAATCGAGCCACGCTTGGGTGGCGACGGGGTCGGCGAGGTCGGCCTTGTTGAGTATCTTCAGGCAGGGGCGCTGGCGATGCTCGCGCAACTCCCTGATCATCGGGTTGCTGCTCGCTTCGGGCGCGCGCGCATCCAGTACTTCGACGACAACATCGATAAATTCCATGGTCTCGGCCGCTTTTCTGCGCGCCGAGGTCATGTGACCGGGAAACCACTGTATGGACATTTTGGGATGGACTTGCTGAACAAATGCGGATTTTACTCTGCGCCGCCTGCAAAGTCCTGTTCGCGTTCAGCAGACCAGCCCGGTGCGACGAGCCTCGGCGTCGCAACAATAAAAAACAACAGGCTGCGCTTTACTGGATAAAATAAGGCTGCGCTCGCGCTGAAACCAATCTGAACGGAATTTTTTTGGCTTACCCGAAAACGCACCTCATTTCACCCTGGATAAACGCGACCCCGTGCTGGACTCGCTGGCTGTTGATCTTTTGTTTCGCCATCGCGCACAACCCGGCAATTGCGAATGAACCGAGCCAGGAAAATGACATTCCCTCCTTTGTCGAGCTTGAAGCCGCCGGGGCCGTGTTCGGCGAGATTCGCATCGACGGTCAGGATATTTTCGAACTGCAGGATCCAAAGGAAAATGCGCTCCCCTACCGCGTTGCAAACGGCCTGCACATCAGAACGCGTCCCAAAGTCATTGAAGATACCCTGCTGTTCAAGAGCGGCGAGCCTGTTTCGACTCGCCTTATCGAAGAATCGGAGCGCCTGCTGCGCAGCAACCGTTTCATCTACGACGTTCATATCCGGCCAATTGCCTACCACGACGGCGTCGTCGATATCGAGGTCAAGACACGGGACACCTGGTCGCTGCATCCCGGCTTCCAATTCAGCCGCGCCGGCGGGGTCAATACATTGGGTTTTACGATTGAGGAGCGCAATTTGCTCGGTACTGGCGCCTCACTGGGGCTGAGGAATATCTCGGACGTCGATCGCAACGGCACCGAATTCGAAATCAGCGATAAACAAGCCTTTGGCGGCTGGTATAACGCAGGTTACCGGTACGCCAAGCTCAGTGACGGCAAGCGCCAGTCCTTCTTTTTCGGCCAGCCTTTCTATGCACTGGATACGCGCTGGGCCGCCGGGGTATCCGTGATGCAGGATGACCGCATCGATCCTCTTTACAACAGCGGAATACTGATCGGGCAGTACTCCCATTCGCAGAAAGGGGTTGAGGTTTTCGGCGGCTGGTCCGAAGGTCTCATCGAAAATCGGGCGCGCCGCTATTCCATCGGCCTGACCTACGATACGAATACTTATGGACCGGCCGCAAACCTGTTTCCGCCCGTGCAGCCACCACCGGATCAGCGCCTGAGTGCCCCATTCTTCCGCTACGAAGTCGTCGAGGACAGCTACCAGAAACTCAAGAACCGGGACCAGATTGAACGTGCCGAGTATTTCGCGATGGGCTTTCAATCCAGCGTGCAAATAGGCCGCGCACTGACCGGCCTCGGCTCCAGCAATAATCTGTGGATTTACAAAGGGAGCATAGGCAATGGTCTTGAAATATTGCCCCGCAGCGCCCTGTTGTTGTCGGCGTCACTTTCAGGAGAATACTGGAACGGCATCAGCGAAAAGCATCTGCTCAATGGGTCCGCGCGATATTACATACCCCGGAGCGAGCACACCCTGCTTTTCATGTCCGTTGAGGCCAATGCCGTCAGCAACCCGGGCATTGACGAGCAATTGCTGCTTGGCGGCGACAATGGCCTGCGCGGTTACCCGCTGCGTTACCAGAGCGGGAACAAAAGCGCTCTGCTGACCGTTGAGAGGCGCGCTTATTCCGAGTGGTATCCGTTCCGGCTGTTCCGCGTTGGCGGCGCAATGTTCTACGATGCCGGCCGCGCGTGGGGTGGCAGCATGAACCAGAACCTCTCGAATCCCGGCTGGCTCCACGATGTCGGCTTCGGCCTCCGTATTCTCAGCGCCCGCTCGGCCTTCGGCAACGTGATGCACGCCGACTTCGCGTTCCCGCTTAACCGCGACTCCAACACAACATCGTTTCAGTTCCTGCTGAAGACCAAGACCAGCTTCTGATTAGCCCTCACGGCGGCGCCGATTCTGCACTGGCTGGCTAATCCGTAAATTTCCCATCCACATAGAACCACCGCCCCGCATCGCGCACAAAGCGGCTGATCTCATGCAGGCGATGGGCGCGCCCTCCGGTCTTGTAGCGTGCGACGAACTCGACTGTGGCGCAATCCGCCGATTCCCGAATGAATTTCTTCACTTCCAGCCCCAGCCATTTGCAGTTGTCAGCGGCCAGATCAAGCGAGGCCGGGCGGGTATCGGGATGCCACGTGGCAAGCAGATAGGCTTCCAGCCTGAGCACATAAGCGCTGTAACGGGAGCGCATCAGGGTTGCGGCATCCGGGGCAACGTCGCCGTTGTGATAGCGGCCGCAACAGGCGCTGTAGCTGGCTGCACCGCAAGGACAGGGTAGCTGCTTTGCCGTCATCCGTCAGCCGAACGGAAACGGCCATGCAAAATCTTCGGCTCGATTTCGATCATCCCTGCATCGCTGGTCATCATGATGTGCTCTTCCTGTATGGCGCATTGCAGTTGCATGTTGCGGCTGGCGAGCGCGGCAAGAGCCAGCGTGGTTTCAGTCGGCAGGTTAAGCACGGTGAGGTTATTCAGGCGTTGCAATTTTTATCCCGCCATGTTTAAGAGCCAGCAAAACTATCGGCCCAGCCCTTCATCGCCGCGCACGCGGGGATTGATAATGCCGCACGCTGCTAGGTTAGCTGCTGCTATTGCACCTGGTACATCCAGCTCGCTCGACGCAAATGACTTGCAAAGCAATTCTTCCGTGAGAAGGCCATCCCATTTTTCTCGTGCCTTGTTTTGAATGAGCCGCGCAAGGTCTTCTGGCTTGGGCGGCTTGCCGTTCGCAATGTCGTAAAGAAGGTCCCGAAGACGGTCACGCTCTGCATTAAACACGACTAGGCATAGCCCTTCGTTAGTCGCTTTAACATCCTTTTTAGCCAACATGAGTGCCAAGGTGTCATTTACCCAGTCGCCGCACCACGTAAAAATGCGCGCTTCGTTGCCGAACTGAATCACCGACTCGTTGTCAAGATTGAACCGGGCGTAGGTCGAGCGCGCTTCGGCCAGGAGTTCGACAGCTTGCTTATCCAGAAATGATACGGGCGCCGTATCAGAGAGCACGGCGCGCATTTCGGCGCGTACTCTGTCGTGCACTTTGCCGACCATGCCATCGAAGAGCGGGGGCTTGCCCCCTTTGGCAGGCACGACCTCAATGAGTTTCTCCGTTGGGTAAAAACCCATCACTTGCCAGCGCCGCCCAGCGAAGATGACATAGCTTCCTACCTCCAGCGGGCGCGATACCGGCACCGAGCCTAGTGTCTTTCCGCCCGAGACGATGCGAAACTCCTCATCGCTCGTGAATGCTGCGTAGAAGGTGTAGTGGTTCACGAGCTTCTCGCCGAGTCCGCCGTGAAGAAGAAGCCCGGTCGAGTCTTGCATGAGTACGTCTTTCTCACCAAGACCACGGAGGAGTTCGGCGAACTCCTCCTTAGTGACGCCGGGAAAGACTCCGCTTTCGCACAGGACTGACCAGGCTTGCGCGGCAGTTGCTCCACCGTACTGGGCAACAAGCGACAGGAGTTGCTGAATGAGCGTGGAAAAATGCTTTCCGGAAATCCGGGGCGGTTCGTACCAGCCCTTCGCGAGAAGCCGAATCTGGGCAATGGTCTGCACAAGTCCCTCGCGCAACTGGTCCGAGAGCGGGGTATCCGGTGTGATTTCCCCTTCAAGGTTGTAGCTTCGAAGAATTGCCGGTTCCCCTTTGCGGCGCCCAGAACGCCCGAGCCGCTGGCGCAAGCTTGCTACCGTCGGTGCCGGCCCAATCTGGGCCACGCTCTTCACGGCGCCGATGTCAATGCCAAGCTCCAGGGTTGTCGTACACACCGCACTTGCGGGGCGCTCCTTGGACTTGAGCGCAGCTTCCGCTTCTTCACGGATATCTTTGGAGAGACTGCCGTGATGCGGCCAGAATTCGTTAGGTACGCCAAGCTTCTCACATTGCCACCGCAATAGATCCGAGTAGAGTTCGACCTTGCCACGACTATTGGGGAAGATAAGGTTATTGCTGCCACGAAGCGTCTTGAAAAGTTGCTCACTGATGGCGAGCACGCCTTGCGGCACCTCGTCCTCTTTTTCGACCAGGAGCCCTTGCGATTCTTGTTGCTGAATCTCCTTGTCGGGTAGGCGCGGCGGAAGATCGAGATAGCCTTTGACCAATACCTTAAGCTCTTGACCGGCCTCCTTGCTCTCGATGATGTCGACCTTGTCGCCAGCTCCGGGTCGAAGAAACTCAGCCGCGAGCCGCATTTCGCCCAGCGTGGCCGAAAGGCCAATGCGAGGCACCGAGCGTTTCAATGCGAAATCGATGCGATTGAGCAATGACTGCATCTGCTTTCCCCTTTCGGTGTCGATGAACGCGTGAAGCTCGTCCACCACGCAGAAACGGAGCCCATCGAAGATCCCTTTCAGCGCTTGGCCGCGGTTCATCAGCAGACCTTCGAGAGATTCTGGCGTGATAAGGATGCACCCTCGCGGGTGTTTCAGAAAGCGTTTCTTCTTCGTATCAGAGATATCACCATGCCAAGGGGTAACCTGTACTTCGAGCGATTCGCAAAGTGTCTCCAACCGGCCCCACTGGTCATTGATGAGCGCTTTTAAGGGACTCACGTAGAGGGCGCAGGGCATTGGGTGTTCGTCCCGCAAGAGCTTCGTGAGGATGGGCAAAAACGCGGCCTCTGTCTTGCCTGATGCGGTGGCGGCGGCAATGATGACATCGCGCGTGCCCTCCAAGATGATTGGTATCGCCCGCTCCTGTGCGTCCTTGAGTTCGGTCCAGCCCGCCTGCCAAATCCAGCGCTGGATGCGCTCATCCAGCGCGTGAAAGCTGCTCGAAGCTTGGCCGCTAGAGCTTGAAGCTGGCGAGCTCATCATCACCGCCAGAGGAGTTGTCTTCGACCATAAGCTCCTTCACTGCTCCGGTATCTTTCTCTACCTCTACCTGTCCAAGGAGCTCTCGCCAGGTCGCATTAGGGTTCTGCTCGAGCACCGCCATCAGGTTGATGAACGCGGTAATGGTCGTGCGCGGCGTACGGAAGTAGGCCTCGCCGATACGCTTATGGCAATGCTCCATGAACGCTGGCAGCGCCTCATCTGGCAGGAGATATTTTGACGGCTCCCCCAATGCGTAGACGTGCCGCAACTTTTGCAGGAGGACAAAAAAGTCCTCTGGCGAAAGGCTTGCGAGTCGAAGCACGGGGCCGGTGAAGTCAACCAGTCCTTGCTGCTTTGCAAAAGTGTTTTCCGCAAGCCGCGACTGCAGCGCAGGATAGCTATAGAGGCCTCGGCGGGTGTCCATCAGGAATTCTGGAGTACCCCCAAGCACGAATCCAAGCCCCTCCGCCGTACCTTGCAACGAGTCGTTAAGAATCCGCAGCAGTTGTTCATAATTCGAGTTTCGCGCCTGGGTATTCGCGAGCTTATAAAGGTTGACCATTTCGTCGAGGCAAATGAGCAAGCCCTCGAAACCGGCCAAGCGGACAAATCGTGCGAGGAGTTTCAACTGATCATAGACCGTCGCGTCATCAACGATGGTTCTCACGCCAAGCGCGGACCTGGCATCAGTCTTGGTGGTGAACTCCCCACGAAGCCAGCGGATAGCATCGCTCTTCGTCTGCTCGTTACCCTCATCGAAGCCATTCCAGTAGGCGGCAATTACGGCTGCAAAGTCATAGCCGTTCACCATCTCGGCAAGGCTTTCGAGCTTGCGATGAATGGCGGCTTCGGGTTTCTCGCCCGCGGTTTTCGCTTCGGTGAGCGTGGCCGCAACAAACTTCTCCACGATACCGGCGAGCGCGCCGCCGTCGGGCTTGGTACGTGTGGAGAGGTTTCTCGTCAGCTCCGCATAAAGCGAACGGGCCTGACCTCCGGTCGCGTGAAGCCGCCGGTCCGGATTGAGATCAGCGGAAGTCGTCACGAGCTTCTTTTCCATGCCGACCGCGCGCACCAGGTTCAGAAAAAACGTCTTGCCAGAGCCGTACTCACCGATGACAAGACGAAACGTCGAGCCACCATCAGCCAGCCTCTCGATGTCGCCGATCAGCGATTCGAGCTCGCGGGCACGCCCGACTTGAATCAGATGCTGCCCAGCCCTCGGAACGACCCCCGCGCGCAATGACTGAATGACCGCGTCCCGGTCTTTTTGCTTTATCCCGTTCATACGACTTCAAGCTCCTTTGCGATGTTCTTGTTGATTTCAACTGGGTCTTCGCCCTCAAGTAGATGCTCGTTGTGCGCATCGAGGAACGCTTCGTTGATATGATCGAGCGCACCATCGAGCATGATGCCCCGGTCGGACGCCAAGTCCTCCAGCTCGGCACGTGTCCATGCATCGCGAGATACGAGCACGCGTACTAATTCCGAGTAACTTGCATCCAGGCGCACGATGGAAACGCCCGTGGGCGTCACCTCAGGCTCCGCTGGCACTACGGGCTCGGCGGGCTGCACCTCGTCGGTGAAAATGGCACTGAGTATCGCCGAGATACGTTCCGAATCGGCCGTGAGGGTTGCAATCCGTTCGTGGTCGAGGACAATCGCGCCTATAGGCCGAGGCGTGGGCTGCGGTGGCACACCAAAGCCGGTTAATGCAGGCGCTGAGTGCTTCACTGTTACAGGTTCCGTCGCCGCAGTGTGCGCCTGGCTGTAGAGAACCTTTTCATCTAGGCCGAATAGCCGGTACACCTTGGTCAGCACGTTGATCTCCGCGGGCGAAACGCCTCCTTCAGCTTGCGCTAGGGCTATGAGGAATTCTGCGATCGCACGTTTCTGGTCGTCCGTCAGGACAGAGACGCGCTTCTTGAGCGTCGTTAGCGACGGCGGCGAAAGTAGCAGCCACTTAAGGTGCGCACGAAGCCGCGAGAACTCTGCCGCACCTAGATGTATCCAGCGTCCGAGCTGTTTTTCCAGATATTCTTCTTCTTGAGCGGAAACCTCACCGTCTGCGGCTATTACCGCAGCCGCGAGATGCAATGTGAGGATCGCGGCAGAGTAGGGCGGAGAGGGCTTCGTTGTTCGTTCTCCGACCGAGATGGGAAAGAGCACAACTTTCGAGCCTTCGCTCGGTAATGGCCCACCCCATCGTACGTCCGGCTCAATGCCTACCCCGAGCTGCTCCAGCCCAGAGGCAAGAGCAAGGTACCCATCTTTCTTCGGCGCCGCCCCGGCTGAGAAATGCTGCATCAACTCGCCAAACGTTGCAACCTGCGCAGCCCCATCTGCACCCAGCTTTACCAACCACGATGTAAGAGAGTGTAAGTTCTCGGCTGGCCACAGCTCAGGCGGTAGCAACACCATCGCATCCCTGGAACCCTTTTTCTCGGGGTTTCTGCCGACGTAGCGGCTGTAGGGCTCAAGCTGTGCGGTGGCGCTCTCGGCAATCTCCCTTAGCCGGTTGAGCGGCCCCTCAAGAACCGTGATATCCGGGATGTCAGCGCCTGTTAGCTCAACCTGGCCGTAGCCGAACGAAGCGCTTGCGGGCTTGTAGAGCGCCTTTAACTTTGTCTTGTTCACAGGAAGCTTCAGGCCTTGGTCGAACTTTTCCGCGTAGGCGTCGAGAAAGAGTTTCTTGAATTCGTCCCGGCAGCGGCATGCCGGCGTGCGTGGGTAGAACCGCTCATCGTTGATGAGCCATGAGTAGGCCCACGCGGCCGGAAGTAGCGCGCCATCGACAGCGGCCTGACCGAGCGCAATCTTGTGCCGTAGCGTGAGCGCCTTGTACTGGCCCTGCGGCAGAGGTGGCAGCTTGTAGATGCGGTCCTTTGCGCCGACCGTTACCACCAAGTCGAGGAAGCGGCTGGCGTATCCGTAGAAGGAACCTTGGTTTTCGTAGATTGAAAGGAGCCTTCTTACTTCCGCGAGGACTGCAGGGAGCTCCTGCGCGACCTCCGGGTACTGCCGCGCGTCGGCAAGCACCCGGCGCTCCAGGCCATAGAAGAAAAGGAATACGTATCCAATCTGAACGTTTGGGTCTTTCCGGCCACCGGCGAGCCACTGCAGGTACCCGCCACGCGCGGTGGGTGAAATATCCGAGTAGGAAAGCCAGTACGGCATTTGTTCTAGCGAACCCGCGGGCATGTTGACCGGAAGGCCTGGATTGATGAGCGCGGGCTCAATGCCGGCGCCCGTTACACGGGCAAGTCCTTTGCCGTAATAAAGCATCCCACCCGGAATAGTGAGCCCCTTAGCGAGGATTTCCGTCCCTGGCTTAACCCAGCAGGATGCCGAGGTCACCGACGAGTCAACGTTATCCGCGACATATCGGACTAGAACTTCGTTGTAGGGGAGCGAGCGTGTTTCGGCCTCTACTGCAATGATGCTAGCTTCGACCGCTTGCAGGTTTGTCAGCTGAAGAAACGGGAACTTGTTTGCGAGTTTCTTTAGCTCGATAAGCCACTCGCGAGCGACCTGCAACCTGTATTCCCGTGTCCCCCGGTTCTTTGACTGATTTGCGATACCAAGAGACTCGTTGAATGCTCGTTGAACAGTCTCCGCGCGCTGCTGAACCGCCAACATATCGCTTTCCGAAAACCTAGGTTCATTATCGCCAGCCTTGCTGGATTGGGCTTGCTCTGGCTGCGGTACTGTCCGCAGGGGGACTTGCACCACAGGCTCAGCACTTGTGCCGAAAATCAGTCTTTTGAACTTGCCGATGATGCTCATTACATGGTTTCCTCCAATACATCATCATCGCCAATATCACTCGCCAGCGCAAGCCACTCGCGGTCATGCCTCCCCCACTCGCAAGCACTCCTTTTTATGGCGCTCCAAAATAGTATTGCCTCTCTGCGGCACTTGTGCTCACTTGACTTCTGTTCAACTATTTTGGTGTTGCTATCGTGACGCAGAGCGTCACTGTCTGCGTTCCCACGCGGAGCGTGGGAACGATAATTACTTTAAGCGTAACGGAAACTGCCCTGTAAAATTCTCGGCTCGATTTCTATCATGCCCGCATCGCTGGTCATCATGATGTGACCTTCCTGTATGGCGCATTGCAGTTGCATGTTGCGGCTGGCGAGCGCGGCGAGAGCCAGCGTGGTTTCAGTCGGCAGGTTAAGCACGGTGAGGTTATTCAGGCGTTGAAGCTTGTCGCGGTTTTCATTCCACCAGATGCCAGCGGCTCGCCCGTAGCTGATGACCACGACTTTATCGGCGCGCCCGCTGGCTTTGCGGACTGCGCGCTCGTCGGGGAGGCCGACTTCTATCCAGCGTTCGATCGAACCGGTAAGGTCTTTTTGCCACAGGTCGGGCTCCTCGTCGCTGCTCATGCCCTTGCCGAAAATCAGCGCATCGTCGGCATACAGCGCGAAGGCAAGCAAACGCACCATCATGCGTTCGTCGGTTTCCGATGGGTGGCGCGCCAGCGTCAGGGTGTGGTCTGCGTAGTAATGGCGATCCATATCGGCAATCTGGAGGGCGGCTTTGAAAACGGTTGCTTTGATGGCCATGTGCGGGTTGTTTCAACAGGTGTTTTGCAGCCGCGCATTCTATTACATAGCGGCATAAATCTACTGCGCGACTCCGGGGCGAGGTCGGGCGGTGCTCGCGCTCCTCACATACTGCGGTGTATGCTCCGGGCGCTATGCTCGGCCTCCCCCACCCCAAAGCCGCTCGCTACGATTTCTGTCGCTATGTATAAGCTGGGGTGTCTCGCCCCGGATGGTATTGCCCGTCCGTTCCGACTATAATTCGCGTCCCATTTTAGCTTTGTCATCCGCCAGATACCAAGATGCAGTTGTTCGCCTTTGGCATTAACCATCAAACCGCGCCGCTTGCCGTGCGCGAGCAAGTCGCTTTCAACGAGGACGGGATGGAGAGCGCGCTACGCAATCTGGTGGAAAACGGCGCGGCGAAAGAGGCGGCGATTCTGTCCACCTGTAACCGCACCGAGTTGTACTGCAACTCTTCGCAACCGGACCACGCCATCGACTGGCTGGCGCAATATCATCATCTGCCGCGCAAGGATCTCGAACCCTATCTCTACACCCTGCCGCGCGAGCAGGCGGTGAAGCATTCCTTCCGGGTGGCGAGCGGGCTGGATTCGATGGTGCTGGGCGAGCCGCAGATTCTCGGGCAGATGAAGCAGGCGGTGCGCCAGGCTGAGCAGGCCGGCACGCTGGGTTTCCTGCTGCACAAATTGTTTCAGCGCACCTTCTCGGTGGCCAAGGATGTGCGCACCCAAACCGAGATCGGCGCGAATCTGGTTTCGATGGCCGCCGCAGCGGTTCGGCTGTCCGAGCGCATCTTTCCAAGCATTTCAGAGCAGAGCGTGCTGTTCATCGGCGCGGGCGAGATGATTGAACTCAATGCGGTGCACTTTGCGGCACGTTCGCCCAAGCGCATCACCGTCGCCAACCGCACGCTGGAACGCGCGCAAACCCTGGCGCGGCGCATCAATGGCCATGCGATCACGCTGACCGATTTGCCGGAGCAGTTGGCGCATCACGACATCATCGTGACCTGCACCGCCAGCCAGTTGCCGATCCTCGGCAAGGGCATGGTGGAGCGCGCGCTGAAGGCGCGCAAGCACCGGCCGCTGTTTATCGTGGACCTGGCCGTGCCGCGCGACGTGGAAGCGGAGGTCGCCGAGCTGGACGACGTGTTCCTGTACACCGTGGACGATATCGCCGAAGTAGTGAAAGACGGGTTGGACGCACGACAGGGCGCGGTGAAGGAAGCCGAGGTCATCATTGACTCCGGCGTGTCCGATTTCATCCACTGGATGGAATCGCGCGAGGCGGTGCCGACTATCCGCGCATTGCGCGACCATGCCGAGCGCAATCGCCGCCACGAACTGGAAAAGGCCCTGCGCCTGCTGGCCAGGGGCGAAAGTCCGGAGAAGGTGCTGGAAGCGATGAGCAGCAGCCTGACAAACAAATTCCTGCACGCGCCGACCCACGCGCTTAACCAGGTGCAAAGCAATGACCGCGAAGCGTTCCTCGACGTGATTCATCGCCTGTACCATCTGCACCCGGAAGAATGAGTCCTATCCTAAATAAAAAGTGAAATATCGTAGGGTGCATTCCATGCACCATAACCAATGACTTGGCTGTCGTTTTTGGACAGCCTAGTCAGATGGCTAGTAGTTTCACCAATGGCAATGGTGCATGGAATGCACCCTACATGGTTATTGCTGCTTCGTGAGATCAATGAAATGAACCCCAGTATCACCGCCAAACTCGCTCAACTGAGCGAGCGTCTGCTCGAAATCAATCAACTGCTGAGCACCGAAGAAGCCACCAAAGACATGGACACGTTTCGCAAGCTGAACCGTGAACGCGCCGAACTCGAACCGGTGGTAGAGCTTTATCACGCCTACCAAACCGCCCAGGCGGACATCGGTGCCGCGCAGGAAATGGCGAGCGACCCGGAAATGAAGACGTTCGCCGAAGCCGAGATCAAACAAGGGCAGGAACGGCTGGCGCAGCTCGCCAGCGAGTTGCAGGTGCAGTTGCTGCCGAAGGATCCCAACGATGAACGCAGCGTGTTTCTGGAAGTGCGCGCCGGAACCGGGGGCGACGAGGCGGCATTATTTGCCGGTGATTTGTTCCGCATGTATTCGCGCTACGCCGAGCGCAAGCGCTGGCAGGTGGAGGTGATTTCGGAAAGCCCCGGCGAAATGGGAGGCTACAAGGAAATCATCGCCAGGATTGTCGGGCAAGGCGCGTATTCGGTGCTGAAATTCGAATCCGGCGCCCATCGCGTGCAGCGCGTCCCCGCCACCGAAACCCAGGGCCGTGTGCACACCTCGGCTTGCACCGTTGCAATCATGCCGGAAGTGGCCGAGGTGGACGAGGTGGTGCTGAATACCGCCGACCTGCGTATCGATACATTTCGCGCTTCCGGCGCGGGCGGGCAGCACATCAACAAGACCGATTCGGCGGTGCGCATCACCCACCTGCCGACCGGCGTCGTGGTCGAGTGCCAGGACGGGCGTTCGCAGCACCAGAACAAGGCGCAGGCGATGCGCGTGCTGGCGGCGCGCATCATGGATACGCAAGTGCGCGAACAAAACGCCAAGATCGCCGCGACGCGCAAGAGCCTGGTCGGCAGCGGCGACCGCTCCGAGCGCATCCGTACCTACAACTTCCCGCAAGGCCGTGTCACCGACCACCGCATCAACCTGACGCTGTACAAGATGGACGCAATCATGGATGGCGACATCGGCGAACTCACCGGCGCGCTGATGGCCGAGTATCAGGCCGAACAACTCGCCGCGATGGCGGAAGATGTCCTCAATTAGCATCAAGGCGATACTGCAACACCACAGCAAGCAGCTTGAAACTGCGCTGAATCTGGATTCCGGCAGCGCGCGCATCGAGGTGCAATGTTTGCTGCAAGCCGTGTTACAGGCGAACCGCGCCTGGTTGCTTACTCACCCGGAACATCAGCTTGATGACCAACAATATGCCCGCTATGCGGCTTTATTCGAGCGGCGTTTGCTTGGCGAACCGGTTGCCTACCTGCTTGGCGAACGCGAGTTTTACGGACTGAATTTCAAGGTTTCCCCCGCGACGCTGATCCCGCGACCCGATACCGAATTGCTGGTCGACCTGGCGTTGCAGCATATTCCTCAACAAGGCAGATGCCGCGTGCTGGACCTGGGCACCGGCAGCGGCGCGATTGCGTTGAGTATCGCCCATGCGCGTCCCAATGCAGAAGTGGTGGCAGTGGATACTTCAACCGCCGCACTGGAAATAGCACAGCTGAATGCACAGCGGCTGGACCTGAAGAGCGCGCGATTCCTGCAGGGTGACTGGTTCAGCGCATTGCACGATGAGCGCTTCGATATCGTCGTTTCCAACCCGCCCTACATCGCCGCCGGCGACGCGCATCTGGCGCGGGGCGATGTGCGCTTCGAGCCGCGCAGCGCGCTGGTTTCAGGCGCGGAGGGGCTTGACGACATCCGCCGCATCACCGCGCAGGCAAAAGCTCATCTCAACCCTGATGGCTGGCTGTTGTTCGAACACGGTTACGACCAGGCGGCGCAGGTGCGTGCGCTGTTGCAGCAGGCGGGATTTACTGCGGTATTCTCCGCGCGAGATCTGGCGGGGATCGAACGGGTGAGCGGAGGATCAAGTCCCGCCTCGGCAAGCAAATCGAAATCCGCCTTAATTCACCCGTAATGGGTGCGCATATTGTTAAAGCGGTGTCAATAACCCAGAAGTGATTCGATTTATCCCGTTGGGCTATCGTTGACTCAAGCAGAATGGGCGTATTATTAAAATGTTATTTCGAACCATTCAATTAACCAGGAGGAAACATGGCGCATATTGTAATCATGGGTGCGGGAATCGGCGGCATGCCGGCTGCCTACGAGATGCAGGAAAAAATCCGTAGCGGAGACAAGGTGACGCTCATTTCGAACAGCGAGAATTTTCAATTTACACCGTCCAATCCGTGGATGGGCGTGAAGTGGCGCGAGCGCAAAGATACCGAAATTCCTGTGCGCACCTATCTGGAGCGCAAGGGCATCAACTTTATCTCGGTCGGGGTAAAGCGCCTGCATCCCGACAAGAACCAACTCGAGCTTAACGACGGCGAACTGATTGGTTATGACTATCTGGTGATCGCGACCGGACCCAAGCTGGCCTTTGAGGAAGTCGAGGGACTGGGCCCGCATGGCGGCTTTACCCACTCGGTCTGCAATATCGATCACGCGATGAAATCGCATGACGAATGGGACAATTTCACCAAGCATCCAGGCCCGATAGTCGTGGGTGCTGTTCAAGGCGCTTCCTGCTTCGGCCCCGCTTACGAATATGCTTTCATCATGGATACCGATTTGCGCCGCCGCAAAATCCGCAACAAGGTGCCGATAACATTTGTGACCTCCGAGCCCTATATCGGGCATCTGGGGTTAGGCGGCGTGGGCGATTCCAAGGGGATTCTGGAATCCAACATGCGCGACCACGACATCAAGTGGATATGCAACGCCAAGACCACCAAGGTCGAAGCAGGCAAGATGTATGTAACCGAACATGACGACATGGGCATCGAAAAGCGCAAGCATGAATTACCGTTTGCCTACAGCATGATGTTGCCCGCCTTCAAGGGCGTGGATGCGGTGTTCGGCATCGAAGGGCTGACCAATCCGCGCGGCTTTATCCTGGTGAACGAGCATCAGCGCAACCCGAAATACAAGAATATTTTCGCCGTCGGCGTGTGCGTCGCGATTCCCCCGGTGGAAGCCACGCCCGTGCCAACAGGCACCCCCAAGACCGGCTACATGATCGAGTCCATGGTGACTGCCACAGTGCTTAATATCGAGGCTGATCTGAAAGGCAATCCGCCAGACCACAAGGCCACCTGGAATGCGGTATGCCTGGCCGATTTTGGCGATACCGGCGCGGTGTTCGTGGCCTTGCCGCAGATTCCGCCGCGCAACGTAAACTGGTTTGCCGAGGGAAAATGGGTGCATGTCGCCAAAGTTGCTTTTGAAAAATATTTCATCCGCAAGATGAAGAAAGGCTCTTCCGAACCATTTTATGAAAAGAGCATACTTAAAATGTTGGGCATCGAAAAGCTGAAATAAGCAGCGACTCGGAGCGGCGCTTTTCAATTTTCTTCTTTGCAGCAGTCGCTCGCAATTTGACGGCGAAAAATGGCCGGGTGAAAACACCCGGCCATTTTGAATATGCGGCGCGCCCGAAGAGATAAAATCCGGGCACCGAGAAACAGTCGTTTTTCTGCCCTGACCTTACGCTTTCAACCCATTGCGGAATTGACGGTGTATAAATTGGCGGTTCCTAATTAATTTCAATCTATCTATAATGGCGTCACAATTTTATTAACGGGGCCAACTAAAATGAATCAACGGATTTTGCTGTCGATTATTGCAGTAACCGGTGCATTACTCTTTTCAAGTTATGGCTATGCCGAATCTCAGGCACAGAAAAAGGGTAGTTCTTCAGTGGAACAGCCGCCGCAAATGCAACTCTCCAATAAGACAACTCAGACGATTTCCTTTAAAGGCATTCCTCTTGGCAAGCCAGGAGTAAAGAATGCCTTGCAGAAAATATGCATGGGGAAAAAATTCAACTCCATGAAAGACAGATGCTCCTTCACAGATGAAAAAAGCATGATATTGCTCGACTACGAAAGCCTGGTTGACGCAATTGCATTGGTTACCTTGAGTAGCGACAAAGCTCTCATCAAGGTCGTGATAGACGGTTCCACGCAAGAAATGCTAGCGCTTGCCAAAGCCCTGGAGAAAAAGTATGGGAAGCCGCTGAAGCAAAATGCGATAGTAAAAAAAGCGATAGGAACCCAACTCGATCAGGGTACTTTTGGATTAAAAGAAGTAGAAGGATTCCAGCTCGACAAGGAGACATTTATCTGGGTGGATAACCAGGGCTCGCGCATAACTGTCGAGTCTATCTATTCTGACTATGACAAAGGGGGGGTTGCTATCGAATCTTCTGCTTCGGTTGCAGCACAAGACTCCGCTGAAAAAAGTGCAATAGAGCCCGGGAAACCGAATCCGTGAAGCGGCAGGGAATGCCCACTTGAGGAGACGTTCGCGATCTGTCAGGTTTGCGGGCAACGTGGCATGGCTGGTAGAAAGAAGAGCGTCTTCGCTTTGGCGGTGCCACCGAACCTCCCCAAGTGCCGTAACGAACCGCAACGCATAAACCTAACAATATTCGAAGGTTGAATCCCCGCGGAATATCTGGCAAATCAGACGTAAGCTCCAAAAATACGAACTTCTGCTATTTATGGCACATAGCAAACAATCAAACCAGGCGCTTATCAGGCCAACTTAACAGATTGCCTGGTTTTGTCTTTTCAAGTGTCTTGTTGATGACGGTTGAATCCCTTATTTGATAAGGATTCCAGGAATATGGTGCGCCCGACAGGAGTCGAACCTGTGACCCTTGGCTTCGGAAACCAATACTCTATCCAGCTGAGCTACGGGCGCGTTCTGAGAAGGCGCGCAGCATAACGGTTTTTGCCCAAACCGTCCACGCCGCTTCACGCAAAAAAATGCTATCGTGCCGCTTGCCATGATTACAATCCCAAGCGTGCCATGACTTTCAGCAATCCCGAACCAGAACAAATCCGCCGACTGCTGCACAGCGTACACAGCATAGCCATGGTGGGCCTTTCGCCGAATCAGTCGCGCCCCAGCTTTCGGGTTGCGAGCGGATTGCAGAGTCTGGGCTATCGCATCATACCGGTGCGGCCACGACACGGTGGGGCGGAGCCCTCTGGTGCGGGAGTGGCCGCAGCGCACCTCCTCCCGCAATCGGCTGGCTTCGCCAGTAACGTGACGGAGGTGCGGCCGATGGTTGCCGAGGTCTTGGGCGAAAAAGTGTTTCCGGACCTGGAAAGCCTGCCCGAACTGCCGGACATCGTGGATGTGTTTCGTGCGGCGAAGCATGTTCCCGCCATCGTGGAAAGCTGTATCAAGCTTGGCATCAAGAACCTTTGGCTGCAAGAGGGCATCATTCATGAGGAAGCCGCGCAGCGCGCCGGGGGGGCAGGCATCACCGTGGTAATGGACCGCTGCATGTGGCGCGACGCGGTAAAGTTCGGTGTACACCCGCGTCGTGAGCAAGCGTCATGAAAAAGCAGCGCTGCGCCTGGGCTGGCGATGATGCCTTATATCGGCAATATCACGATAAGGAATGGGGCGTGCCGCTGCACGATGACCGGCGTCTGTTCGAATTCCTGATTCTGGAAGGCGCTCAGGCGGGCTTGAGCTGGATCACTATTCTGCGCAAGCGCGAACATTATCGCACCGCATTCGATGATTTCAATGCGGCACGCATTGCCGCTTATGGCGCAAATAAAATAAAATCTCTGCTGCAGGATGCTGGTATCGTGCGCAATCGCCTGAAGGTGGCTGCCGCGGTGGTCAATGCCCAGAAGTTTCTCGATGTGCAGGATGAATTTGGCAGTTTTGACACGTTCATCTGGCAGTTTGTCGAAGGCAGGCCAAGACTGAACAAGTGGCGCAGCCAGGACCATGTGCCGACCAGCACGCCGGAATCGGACGCGATGGGCAAAGAATTAAAGCGACGCGGCTTCAAGTTTGCCGGCACAACGATTTGTTATGCCTATATGCAGGCAGTCGGCATGGTCAACGATCATACAACGAATTGTTTTCGGCATGCCGAATTGCTCGGCGACAAAGGATAAAGAATGCTATTGAAATTCACCAAAATGCACGGCGCGGGCAACGATTTCGTGATGCTGGACGGCGTGCGCCAGGACATCGCACTCACGCCGGAACAGTTGCGCCTGTTGGCTGACCGGCATTTTGGCGTGGGTTGTGACCAGATTCTGATCGTCGAGAAGACAGAGAACAAGGAAGCGGATTTTCGTTACCGTATCTTCAACTCGGACGGCGGCGAAGTGGAGCAGTGCGGCAATGGCGCGCGCTGTTTCATGCGTTTCGTCCATGACCAGAAACTGACTGCCAAGCGCGAGATCGTCGTGGAGACGCACAGCGGACTGATCAGCCCGCGTCTCGAGCAGGATGGGCGCGTGACGGTGAACATGGGCGCGCCGATTTTCGAACCTTCGCATATTCCATTCGACGGCGGCAGCGGTGCGGCAAGCGAACCTCTGGAGGTAGAGGGCAGGACGCTGCGCATCAGCGCGCTGTCTATGGGCAACCCGCATGCGGTGCAACTGGTGGATGATATTGAACAGGCGCCGGTAAAGGAATTGGGGCCACTCATCGAGCGCCACCCGCGCTTCCCCAGGCGCGTCAATGCCGGGTTCATGCAAGTAATGGATCGCCATAGTATCCGCCTGCGCGTGTATGAACGCGGCGCTGGCGAAACTTTGTCATGCGGCACCGGCGCATGCGCGGCTGTGGTGGCGGGCATCCGGCGCAACTTGCTCGACAGCCCGGTAAATGTGGCGACACGCGGCGGCTCGTTGAGTATTTCATGGGATGGCGATGCCGCAGACGTGCAGATGACCGGACCGGCGATTACGGTATTTACCGGCGAAATAAACATATAGGAAATGATCACATGAGAGCTGAAGAAGTCGCACAGTATTTGCATGACCACCCGCAGTTCTTTGAGGAACATGTCGAAACGCTGGTGCAAATCAATCTCCCGCACCCCCACGGCGGACGCACGATTTCGTTGAGCGAACGACAATTGGTTGCGTTGCGCGAAAAAAACAAAATATTGGAAAAAAACCTGCGCGAAATGATGGCGCTCGCACAGGAGAACGACGCGCTGCAACACAAGGTGCATGAGTTTGTCGTTACCCTGTTTGCCGGGCGCGATCTGGACACCCTGCAGGAAATAATCCCCCATCTGCTGCGCGATATCTTTGCAGTGCCGCACACCGCGCTGCGTCTTTGGCAGACCAACCCGCCCAGCGCCGAGGTACTGGCTTTTGCCGATGCCCAGGCGCAGCCGGTCTGCCTGCATCACGCCGCGCACGACACCGCCTGCTGGTTCGGCGAAAACGCCGCGCAACTGCATTCATTCGCCTATCTGCCACTGCATGCCGGCAGCGAGACCATCGGCCTGCTGGTGCTGGCCAGCGAAGACAAGCAACGCTTCTATCCGGAAATGGGCACGTTGTTCCTGCAACGCATCGCCGAAGCCGTGAGCGGTGCGTTGCATCCGTATCTGGACCATTAGCCATGCCAAACATGAAATGACAGATGTAGCCATGCCTGTCCTTAGCCAAGTCGAAGGACTTAACCAGAAATATCTACAGGGCTACCTGGCGTGGTTGCGCAACGAAAAGCAGTATTCCGAACTGACCGCAGAAAATTATGCCCGCGATCTTGGACACCTGTTCGAGCTTACCGCAGACACGCCGCTGGCCGAGCTCAAGATTTACCAGGTACGCCGCTACATCGCACAACTGCACGGCAAGGGTCTGGGTGGCCGTTCGCTGGCACGCATGTTATCGGCATGGCGCGGCTTCTTCACTTACCTGATGCGCGATCACGGCCTGGCGGACAATCCCTGCATTGGCCTGCGCGCGCCCAAGTCGCCGAAGACACTGCCGCAAGCCCTGTCACCCGACGAGGCAGCGCGCCTGGTCGATCTGCCGGCCGATACAGCGGAAGCGATACGCGACAAGGCGATGTTCGAATTGTTTTACTCCTCCGGCCTGCGTCTGGCAGAACTGGTTAATCTCGACCCGCCCCAGCTCGACATGAACGCAGGCGAAGTGCGCGTGACCGGCAAGGGCAGCAAGACGCGCATCGTGCCGCTCGGGAACTTTGCCATCACCGCTCTGCAGGGCTGGCTGGCGGTACGCGACCAGCTTGCCAGGCCGGGCGAGTCCGCGCTGTTCGTTGGACAACGCGGCCAGCGCATCTCGCCGCGCGTGGTGCAACTGCGCATGAAAGAATGGGGCATCAAACAGGGCATTACCAGCAACGTGCATCCGCATTTGCTGCGCCACTCGTTCGCCACCCACGTGCTGCAATCCAGCGGAGACTTGCGCGCGGTGCAGGAAATGCTCGGCCACGCGAGCATCTCCACCACACAGGTTTACACCCACCTCGATTTTCAGTATCTCAGCAAAATTTACGACGCGGCCCATCCGCGCGCCAAGAAGAAAACCCAAGAAAAAACATGACCAGCCAGAAGCCCAGATCACCTTCCACACCACACCGCCCATCTCTGGGGAACAAAGATTTCCGCAATAGAATAAAGCGCGATAAAAAATCCCCTGACCAGCTGAAAACCACTCCGCGTGGCGCGCCGCAACTCCAGGCTGGTTCCGCCACTGCGGAACCCGGCATCACTCTCAAAGTGGGCCGCGAAAAATCCCTGCTGCGCCGCCACCCGTGGGTGTTTTCCGGCGCGGTCGAGCGCGTCGATGGCGCGCCGCTCAGCGGCGACACATTGCCGGTACGCGATGCTTCGGGAAATTTTCTCGCCTGGGCGGCGTACAACGCCGCTTCGCAAATCACCGCGCGCATCTGGTCGTGGCGTGAAGAGGAAAGCATCGACGCGGAGTTTTTTCGCCGCCGAGTTGCCAATGCGCTGGCGGCGCGGCGCGAATTGAAACTGGGTGACGAAAGCAACGGGATGCGCCTGATCCACGCCGAATCCGACGGCCTGCCGGGGCTGGTCGTCGACCGGTACGGCGATGTGCTGGTGATGCAGGTCGGCAGCGCGGGGGCGGAACGCTGGCGCGACACCTGCGCCGATATTCTGCAGGAACTATGCAATCCGGTGTGCATCTACGAACGCTCCGATTCTGATTCGCGCACTCTGGAAGGCCTGGAAACGCGCAACGGCGTGCTGCGCGGCACGTTGCCGGAAAGCGTGGAAGTAATCGAACACGGCCTGCGCTTCAAGGTGGATGTGGCAGCAGGGCAAAAGACCGGCTTCTATCTCGACCAGCGCGACAACCGCGCGCTGACTGAAACTTGGCGCATGACAAGGACGTATTGAATTGCTTCTGCTACACCGGCGGCTTCTCGCTTTATGCGTTGCGCGGCGGCGCGAAATCGGTGCTGTCGATCGACGCGTCCGGCGACGCATTGCGCATCGCGGCAGAGAATCTGGCGCTCAACAGTTTGGACTTAACCCGCGCCGAATGGCAGGAAGCGGATGTATTCCAGGCGCTGCGCAAACTGCGCGACCAGGGCCGCACCTTCGACTTCATCATCCTCGACCCGCCCAAGTTCGCGCCCACCGCCGCGTTCGCCGAAAAGGCCGCGCGCGGCTACAAGGACATCAACCTGCTCGGGTTCAAGCTGCTCAGGCCGGGCGGCCTGCTCGCCACCTACTCCTGCTCCGGCGGAATCAGCGAAGACCTGTTCCAGAAAATCATCGCCGGAGCCGCGCTCGATGCCGGTGTGGACGCGCAAATCATCCATTACCTGCACGCCAGCGCCGATCATCCGGTGCTGCTCAGCTTCCCGGAAGGCGCGTATCTGAAAGGGTTGGCTCTTCGCGTGTGCGCCTAATTCGCTTTCAAACGGAAAATAAATCATAGGCCGGGCTATGCCCGTCAGCATTATCTGGCGGGTAGAACCCGCCCTACATTTTTGCTCTATTGATTGGGAAATGGAATGAAAGCTCAGGCCAGTTGCGCAGCAGGAAACCCGCTCTGCACCCAGCCCATCATTCCGCCACGCAGGTTGTACACGTTGGAAAAGCCCTGTTGCTGGAGAAACATGCAGGCTTGCGCTGACCGGGCGCCACTGCGGCACACCATGACCATTTTTTCCTCACGTGACAGTTCGTGGACTTTTGCAGGCAGTGTGTGCAACGGAAGTGGTTCCGCCCTGGGCACCGTGCCCATCGCAATCTCCTGCATCTGGCGCACGTCGATCACGCGCAGGTCATGCGTGGCATCATTCACCCACTTGGCAAGTTCGGAAGCATCAATTTCCTTGATGGTGTTGCTGGGCATCTTTATGACTCCTTGGAATACACAATGCGCGTATATTAGCACACTCTTATTTAACGGCAAGAGGGCGATACCGGGGCTGCCGGGTCAATTCCCGCCGGACAAGGCGTTTACCGCTCACCTGTGAACAAGCTGCTCGCTGGCCGCTCTTGCCGCAGTGCGCCAACTCAGGATGTGATTTACTGCGGAACGCGTGCAGCGATGAATGCCTTGAGCTGCGCGACGTCCGGCGGCAGCGTGTCGAAACGTTGCGGCAGGCTTTCAATGTTTTCGTAACCGGCCGGGCGTTGCGGGTCCTGCCCCAGTGCCTCGCGGATGGTTTCCTCGAACTTGGCTGGCAGCGCGGTTTCCAGGCACACCAGCGGAATACCGGCCTCGCGGTGTTCCAGCCCGGCCTTCATGCCGTCAGCCGTATGCGGGTCGATGACCACGCCGTACTGCTGATGAACGCGGCGGATCGTGGCGATACGGTCGGCATGCTTGCTGGCGCCGGAAGCCAGCCCGAATTCCTGCACCCTGGCAAAATAGGGCGTCTGGCTCAAATCGAAATAACCATCTCTTTCCAGTTGCTGCCACAGGCCTTTTAGAATTTGCGGGTCGCGTCCGACCAGGTCATAGACAAAACGCTCGAAGTTGGAGGCCTTGGTGATATCCATCGACGGGCTGCTGGTGTGCATCGTTTCCGGGCGCGGACGATAAATGCCGGTCCTGAAGAATTCATCGAGCACATCGTTCTCGTTGGTCGCGACGATCAGCTTCGCGATAGGCAGGCCCATCTGGTGCGCGATGTGCCCGGCGCACACGTTGCCGAAATTGCCTGACGGCACGGCGAAGGAAACCTGCTCGTCGTTGGTCTTGGTCAGCGCGAAATAAGTCTGGAAATAGTAAACCGCCTGCGCGACGACCCGCGCCCAGTTGATCGAGTTGACCGTGCCGATGTGATATTTTTCCTTGAAGTCCAGGTCGTTCGACACGGCTTTCACCATGTCCTGGCAGGTATCGAACGGCGCGGTGACCGCGATGTTGAAAATGTTCTGGTCTTGCAGCGAGTACATCTGCGCGGTTTGGAACGGGCTCATCTTGCCCAGCGGCGACAGCATGAACACGCGGATGCCGCGCTTGCCGCGCATCGCGTATTCCGCCGCCGAGCCGGTGTCGCCGGAAGTGCCGCCGAGGATGTTCAGTTCGGCGTGGTCTTTGGCCAAGGCGTACTCGAACAGGTTGCCGAGCAACTGCATCGCGACGTCCTTGAATGCCAGCGTCGGGCCGCAGGACAGACCGAGGATGTGCAGGCCGGGCTCCAGCGTCTTGAGCGGCGTGATCACATCGCTGCCGAAAGTTTTGGCGGTGTAGGTTTTATTGATGATGGCCTTGAGATCGTCCGCCGGAATGTCGGTGGCGAAACGGCTGATCACCTCGAACGCCAGTTCGCGGTAATTCATGCCGCGCATCGCAGCAAACTCGGATTTGCTCAGTTTCGGATAGTGGTCGGGAACCGCCAGACCGCCGTCGTCGGCCAGGCCGCCGAGCAGGATTTCGGTAAAGGGTTTTGCGGCCATCCCGCCGCGGGTGCTGGTGTATTTCATTCGGTAAATTCCTCAACGGTAGGGCGCAATAACCAACGGGCATTGCGCCGCATGTACGGCAAAACATTCGGTGCAATGCGCTACGCTTATTGCACCCTGCGGCTTCCGGTGTGTTTCATGTTGGTATTATCTTAACCAAGCTGTTCCAGCCGTAGGCGCGTCACCTTGCCCGCCACTATCGGCAGCGCTTCCATTCTGGCAATCGCAGCGTTGATGCGTTTCTCGCGCGTCTGATGGGTGAGCATGATCAGGTCGGTTTGGTCTTCGCCTTCGGCCGGCTCCTTCTGGATTACCGCGTCGATGGAAATCTGCTCGTCGGCGAGGATGCGGGTGATGTCCGCCAGCACACCCGGTTTGTCCTGCACGCGCAGGCGCAGGTAGTAGCTGGTAGTGACTTCGCCCATCGGCAGGATAGCCAGATCGGACAACTGGTCCGGCTGGAACGCAAGATGCGGCACACGATGCTCCGGGTCGGCGGTGTGCATACGCGTGACATCGACCAGATCGGCGATCACCGCGCTGGCGGTGGGTTCCGCGCCCGCGCCCTTGCCGTAATAGAGCGTCGCGCCGACCGCATCGCCCTGCACCAGCACCGCGTTCATCGCGCCTTCGACATTGGCGATCAGGCGTTTTGACGGGATCAGGGTCGGATGCACGCGCAGCTCCACGCCTTCCGGCATGCGCTTGGTGATGCCCAGCAGCTTGATGCGGTAGCCGAGCTGTTCAGCGTATTTGATATCGGTTGCGTCCAGTTTGGAAATGCCTTCGATGTAGGCCTTGTCGAACTGCATCGGGATGCCGAAAGCCAACGCGGAAAGAATGGTGATCTTGTGCGCCGCGTCCACGCCCTCGATATCGAACGTCGGATCGGCCTCGGCGTAGCCCAGGCGCTGCGCCTCTTTCAGCACGGTGTCGAAGCTCAGCCCCTTGTCGCGCATCTCGGACAGAATGAAATTGGTCGTGCCGTTGATGATGCCGGCGATCCACTGGATACGGTTCGCGCTCAAGCCTTCGCGCAGCGCCTTGATGATCGGGATGCCGCCGGCCACCGCCGCCTCGAATGCGACCATCACGCCCTTGTCCTGCGCCGCCTTGAAAATTTCGTTGCCGTGCAGCGCCAGCAATGCCTTGTTCGCGGTGACCACATGCTTGCCGTTCGCGATCGCTTTCAGCACCAGTTCTTTCGCCACACCGCAGCCGCCGATCAGCTCGACGACGATGTCTACTTCCGGGTCGCTCACCACGGCGAAAGCATCGTCGGTCAAACGGCATGTACCGCCGGTGACTTGCTTCGCCAGCTCCAGATTCTTGTCCGCCACCACGGTGATGCGTATCGGGCGCCCGGCGCGGCGCGCAATCTCTTCCGCATTGCGCTGCAACACGGTGAAAGTGCCGCCGCCGACCGTGCCGATGCCGAGGAGTCCTACGTTGATTGGTTTCATTTGAGTTCCTGATTGTTTAGATATTGAGCCAGTAGCCTGTAGCGGGTAGCGAGAAGCTGAGTAGTGGTTTGCTACAAGCTACCCGCTACAGGCTACGAGCTACAAGCTTATGTCCCATGCCGCTTGCGGTAGCTTTCCAAAAACCTTGCGATGCGCCCGATCGCTTCGGTCAGGTCATCGGCATTCGGCAGGAATACGATGCGGAAATGGTCCTGGTGTATCCAGTTGAAACCGCTGCCCTGCACCACCAGCACCTTCTCGGTTTCCAGCAATTCCAGAATGAACTGCTGGTCATCCTCGATCGGATAAATTTTCGGGTCGAGGCGCGGAAACAGATACAGCGCGGCCTTCGGCTTGACGCAGGTCACACCGGGAATTGCCGTGAGCAGCTGGTAAGCGAGGTCGCGCTGCTTGCACAGTCGGCCGCCCGGCGCGACCAGATCGTTGATGCTCTGATAACCGCCCAGCGCGGTCTGGATCGCAAATTGTCCGGGCACGTTGGAACACAAGCGCATTGAGGCCAGGATAGTCAGCCCGTTGATGTAATCCTGCGCGTGCTTCTTCTCGCCCGATACCACCATCCAGCCGGCGCGATAGCCGCAGGCACGGTAGTTTTTGGACAGGCCGTTCATCGTGATGAACAGCACATCGTCAGCCAGCGAGGCCATCGAGGTGTGCGTCGCGCCGTCGTACAGCATCTTGTCGTAGATCTCGTCGGCAAAGACGATGAGTTCGTGTTCGCGCGCGATCCGGATGATTTCTTTCAGGATGTCGTCGGAATACAGCGCGCCGGTCGGATTGTTCGGATTGATGATGACGATGGCACGCGTGTTCGGCGTGATCTTGCTGCGTATGTCGGCCAGATCCGGCATCCACTCGTTCTGCTCGTCGCAGATGTAATGGCGCGGCGTACCGCCCGCCAGCGTGACCGCTGCCGTCCACAGCGGATAATCCGGCGCGGGCACCAGCACCTCGTCGCCGGTGTTGAGCAGCCCCTGCATCGCCATCACGATCAGTTCCGATGCGCCGTTGCCGATGTAGATGTCCTCCAGCCCGACACCGGCGATTTTCTTGGCCTGGCAGTAATGCATGATCGCCTTGCGCGCCGCGAACATGCCCTTGGAATCGGAGTAGCCGGACGAATTCGGCAGGTTGAGGATCACGTCCTGCTGGATTTCCTCCGGCGCCTCGAAACCGAACGGCGCAAGATTGCCGATGTTCAGCTTGATGATGCGCTGGCCCTCCTCCTCCATCTGCTTGGCGCGTTCCATCACCGGCCCGCGGATGTCGTAGCACACGTTGGAAAGCTTGGTCGATTTTAATATTGGCTTCACTATGTATTTACTCTGGATATTTACTCGATTTGCCCGAACGCTGCAAAATGCACAATGCTAGAATTCGCCGCGAAGCTGCAAAGAGTGCGATTTTACCCGCGCCGCCCCCGCACAGCAAATGTCATGCCGTTCAGCGCGCGTTTCAAACCGGATGCTGGCATCGAAGCGCAAGCATGCTTTGGGTATCAACTGGAGAGGCAAAATACAAATACATCAAGCGAAACCGAATCCATTTAATGCAATTTGCCTGCTGGTGCTGGCACTGCTGGGGTCGGGATGCAGCCAGAACAGCCTGCTTGCCAGGCTGGACTACCAGAAAAGCCAGCAGGATTTTTTGCGGGGCGATGCCGACGGTGCGCTGCTGAATTTTCCGCGCAAGGCAGAGGATGGCACTTTTATCACCACGGTGGAAAAGGGTTACCTGTCGCTGATCCAGGGCAAGCCACAAATAAAAGGGCTGCAAAGACAGGCGGAGATACTTGAAAAACGGGTGCGCTACCATGTCACGCGCGAGTCGCGGACTTTTTTCTATGTGCAGACGCCCGAGGATTATTACGCCTCCGAGCATGAAGTGATCTGGCTGCACTTCCTGTTGAGCTGGGGATATTCGCTGCAGGGAAAATACACTGACGCCTGCGTGGAAGCGCGCATCGCCGGCAGCCTGTTGTCGCTGCCGTGGAGCCCGGAGGGGCACTTCGACGACCCGGCCATGCGCCTGTTCCTGGCCGGGTTGTGGACCATGTGCGGAGAGTGGCAAGAGGCGCAAGTGGATTTGCGGGCGGCATGGTTCATGGATAACAGCCTCGCCTGGGCCAAAGAGCTGGCCGAGCGCAGCCAGCCTCCCGCCAATTTATTTCTGGTGCTGGGCGGACCGGGACCGGAGCCGGTGTGGGCCCCCGAGTTGACGGTTAACCCTTTGCGCTCGGAACGCAAGATCAGTTTCGCGCTGCGCGGGCGCAAGAGTCCGCTCGCCATTGCCGACCAGCGCGGTATCGTGATTGTGCCGCATCTCTCCCCTGATGCGAACAAATGGTACCAACGCCATTTGGCGCGCGAGAGCGAGCTGCACGAGCTGATCCTTGATTCCGCTTACGGCGGAAAAGCAGCGCTCAGCAGCACCATCGCCGGCGGGAAGATCGCCGCCACCACCAGCGCGGGCCTGGTCGTGGGCACAGCCGGATCGGCGCTGGGTGCGGGCATCATCTATTACGCCAACTCGGCGCATGCGGTTGAAGCCGGGCTGGCAATCGCATGGGCCAGCATTCTGAAAGGCAGGGAAATCTCGCGGGAAGGTTATCAGGAAAGCGCCAGCAAGCTGAAGCAGGAACTTGATCCCAGCAACACTTACCGCTTTGTCCGCTTTGTCCGCTATCTCCCCGAATACCTTTGGATGGGTTGGAGCGATCAAGCCATTACTTACCCGGTGGAGCTGCGCACTTCAACTTCAAAAATCAGAATTCAGCAGCCTGGCGTAATTAACAGCACTTCGATCAGTGTAGCTCATTTGCCAGATGTGCGACCAAATAGAAATTATTAAACTATCAATGCTTCAATTTCTGTAGTGCCCTTGCAGTATCCGACAGGAAGCAGCCTCCCCGATCGTCCCCTGTATTAGTTGCATCACAGCGTTCAGCATGTTGGTGCTTGTCTGAAGCAAGCGCAATCCTGATGAAAGGCTCTGCAATCCAGATCATCCCCGGGCACGCTCACCCTCACCCCGGATTTCGGCCTTCGGCCTGCATCCAGGCTACGGCGCATGCCGCCGCGGTTTGACGCATCCGGCGCCAAACCCTAAACTCCCGACATTCATGCCGCACACAAGCGAGGTTATCTTGAAACTGCAACTGACCAATCTCGGCGACACCAAACTGTTCACCGCCCATGGCACGGATCACGTCATGGTCAACGGCGAACGCTATGATCGCAGCATCGTTGTGCTGGCTGGAGAGGTTCGCTGCGACTGGACTGCCGCCGGATTTGACGAATTGACTGAAGCGCATTTTGCCTATTTTCTCGACTTCAAACCGGACGTGCTGTTGCTCGGCACCGGCGCAACGCAACGCTTCCCCCATCCGCGCCTGTATCGCGCGCTGGCCGATGCGGGCATCGGCGTTGAGTTCATGACCACTCCGGCGGCCTGTCGCACCTACAACATACTGGTCGCTGAAGATCGCAAAGTGGTTGCCGCAATCCTTATTAAGCCGGGTACAACATGAGCCAATCTCTGCGCGACGTCATCCAGCAAGCCGAAAAAATCATCCTCGGCAAACCCCGGCAAATCCGGCTCGCGCTCACTTGTCTGCTGGCGCGCGGCCATTTGCTTATCGAGGATATGCCCGGGGTCGGCAAGACGACGCTGGCACATGTTCTGTCTCACACCCTGGGCTTGCAGTTCCAGCGCATCCAGTTCACCAGCGACCTGCTGCCTGCCGACATCCTCGGCGTGTCGGTGTATCAGCGCGACAGCGGCAAGTTCGAGTTCCATCCCGGCCCGATTTTCGCGCAAATGATACTGGCGGATGAAATCAATCGCGCCACGCCCAAGGCGCAGAGCGCGCTGCTCGAAGCGATGGAGGAGCAGCAGGTGACCATCGAAGGGAAGACGCGCGCCCTGCCCTCTCCTTTTTTCGTCATCGCCACGCAGAACCCGGCGCATCAGGTCGGCACGTTCCCGCTGCCGGAGTCGCAGCTCGACCGGTTTTTGATGCGCATCCAGATGGGCTATCCCGACGCGCAAGCCGAGCGCGGTTTGTTATCCGGCGTGGACAGGCGCGAGATCGTCGCCCAGCTCAGCCCGCAAATGGAAAGCAGCGAACTGCTCGCGCTGCAAAAGCGTGTCCGGGAGGTGTTTGTCTCCCCAGCACTGCTCGACTACGTTCAAGCCATCCTGCGCCAAACGCGCGAGTCGGCGCGCTACACCCACGGCCTGTCGCCGCGCGCCGGGCTCGCGCTGCTGTCCGCCGCACGTGCCTGGGCTTTGCTGGATGAGCGCGATGCCGTGCTTCCCGAAGATGTGCAAGCCGTGCTGCCCGGCGTGGTCAGCCACCGCCTGCAGGCGGTCGGCGAATACTCGAAACAAAACAGCGATGTGCTGGTGCGGGAGTTGGTTGAGGCTGTGGCGATTCCGTAATCCGCGCACCCTTTCGGAATGGTGCTGCCAAAGGCGAAAGAGGTGAGGACATAACACCATGCTAACCAGGTTAATAACCCGTTTTCGCAACTGGCTGTTCCGCCCAAAAATCGAGCATGGCACGGTCACGCTCACGCAACGCCGCATCTTCATTATCCCCACCAGACAGGGATTCATGCTCGCCCTTGTGCTGGTGCTGATGCTGCTCGGCGACATCAACTACAACCTCAGCCTCGGCTATGTCCTGACCTTTCTGCTGGCAATGATGGCGGTGATGTCGATGCTGCACGCCTTCCGCAATCTGGCACATTTGGAGATCAGCCCCGGCCGTGCCGATGCGGTGTTCAGCGGGGAAACCGCGCAATTCATATTGCACTTCCATAACCGCAGCAAACTGCCGCGCTACCAGCTTTGCCTGCGCGGAGGTAACGGCGAAGCCGTTGGTCACCTCGCGGCGTCCTCCTTGCGGGGGCTGCGCGAAAGCAACGGCGACGGCATTCCCACAAAAGAACAGCTTTCCAAAGAAATACGCGCCGGTAAAACCATAGGCCACATCGCGGCGTTCCGTCTGTGGCGGCAGCGCAACAGCAATCGCCGCATCACCTGCTTCGATGTCCCCGCCCGGCAGGACAGCGTGGTTGCATTCCCGCTGGCCGCCACAAAGCGCGGCTGGCTGGAAATGGGCCGCCTGACGCTGTATACCGAATTTCCGCTAGGATTGTTTTACTCCTGGTCGTATCTGCACTTCGATACGCGTTGCCTGGTTTATCCAAAGCCCTTGAGCGATGCGCCGCTGCCGTTCGGCAATTCACCGGGCGGCACCGGCAAGCGCAGCATTACCGGCGATGACGATTTTGCCGGGTTGCGAACTTACGTCGCGGGCGATCCCTTGCCGCGCATCTCGTGGAAAGCCTATGCGCGCGAACGCGGCTTGCAGGTAAAGCAATTCTCCACGCCGGTCGGCGAGGAATTGTGGCTGGATTTTTCAGACGCCCCGGATCGCAGCGAAGATGAAAAATTATCGCGCATGGCGCGCTGGGTGCTGGATGCCGAAGCGCAGGGTCTGCACTATGGGCTGCGTTTGCCGGGCGGCGAACTGCCGCCCGACAATGGCACGGCGCATCGGGATGAATGCCTGCACCGGATCGCGCTGTTCAATCTGCCGCAGCAGAACGTCCCTCTCCCCACCCCCTACCCATGAACCTCATACCGAAGGGCGTATTGCCATACGCCCGATCTCACCACACACCACACACAGATTCATGGGATTCAATTCAAGCGAAAAATTGACGACTGTGACCTCTCCCACAAGTTGGAGACAAGCAGAAGAAGAGGGAAATCATGAGCAAGCATCTCACCTACGGACTCCTGCTCAGCATCCTGATGGTCATCGCGCCGCACGCCGAGCATCTGCCGCTATGGGTCAGTAGCTTGTGCCTGGGCCTGCTGCTGTGGCGGGCTTATCTTGCCTACAGCGGCGGCCATGACACGTTACTCGCGAAGCGAGCCGATTGCGGGAATGGCCGCCCAGTCTCTCCTCCCGCACCAGAGGGCTCCGCCCCACCGTGTCGGAGCGACGACCCGCTGCCGAAACGCTGGCTGCTGATGCTGATCACCTTTGCCGGCATAGGCGGGATCGCGGTCAACTTCCGCACTCTGTTCGGACGGGAGGTCGGCGTCACTCTGCTGATGCTGCTCGCCGCGCTCAAGCTGATGGAACTGCGCAAACCGCGCGACGCGATGGCGCTGATCTATCTGGCCTGCTTCATCATCATCACCAATTTTTTTTACTCGCAGAGCATTCCTACCGCGCTGTACATGCTCGCCGCTTTGATGGTGATCGTAACGACATGGGTGCACCTGCAGGCGCAAAACATCGCACTCAAGCCGCGCTTGCGCATCGCGGCTGTGCTGTTGCTGCAAGCGCTTCCGCTCACGCTGATCCTGTTCATTCTGTTCCCGCGCGTGCAGGGGCCGCTGTGGGGCTTGCCGCAGGATGCGTATGCCAGCAGCGGGCTGGATGACAAGATGTCGCCGGGCAGTTTGAGCCGCTTGAGCCTGTCCGATGCGGTGGCGTTTCGCGTCAGCTACAACGGGAAACCGCCGCCCCGCAACCAGATGTACTGGCGCGGACCGGTGCTGTGGGAATTTGACGGGCGCACCTGGACGCCCGGCAGAACCGCGCTCACCGTCGCGCCGCAATTCACCGACCTCGGCCAGCAGACCGATTACATCGTCACGCTGGAGCCGCACAACAAAACCTGGCTGTTTGCACTCGAAATGCCGGACAAGCTTTCCGTGCAGGCCACACTCACTTACGACTTTCAGTTGATGCGCAAGGAGCCGGTAAATGCGCGGCTGCGCTACGCGGCACGCTCGAATCTCGGCTATCGCGCCAATTTGCAGGAAGCAACACGGCAGCTTCAGCGCGGCTTGCAGATTCCCGGCCAATTCAATCCGCGCGCGCAACAACTTGCCGCAGAATGGCGCGCCAACAGCGCGAATGATGATGCTGTCGTGCGTACCGCACTGTCCTATTTCAACCAGCAGGGCTTCCAGTACACACTCGAACCGCCGTTGCTCGGCGTCCACAGCGTGGATGATTTCCTGTTTGGCAGCAAGCAGGGATTCTGCGAATACTACGCTTCATCCTTCGTGTTCCTGATGCGCGCCGCTAACGTCCCTGCGCGCGTGGTGACCGGCTATCTGGGCGGCGAATTCAACGATGTCGGCAACTACTACATCGTGCGCCAATCCGATGCCCATGCCTGGGCGGAAGTCTGGCTGAAAAACCAAGGCTGGGTGCGCGTTGACCCGACCGGTGCTATCGCGCCGGCACGCCTGGAAAGCGGCCTGTCTGCCGCGATATCCAATACGTCCGCCCTGCCCTTCATGGCGCGCAATCCGCCGCAATGGATGCGCGACCTGCGCCTGAACTGGGACGCGCTTGCCAACCAGTGGAACCAGTGGGTGCTGGGCTATGACACCGAACGCCAATTCGCTTTCCTGACCCGCCTCGGCATGGAATCCGTCACCTGGCAAAAACTGGCTCTTAATATGGCATCCGGCTTGGGGGTAGTGATCGCGCTGTTTGCGCTGTTCATGCTGCGCCACCTGATCAAGCGCCAGCCCGACAAAGTGCAGGCCGCATGGCTCAAACTGTGCCGCAAATTGGCGAAAGCCGGTCTGCCGCGCGCCGCACACGAAGGCGCGCTTGACTATGCGGCACGCATTGCCGCCGTGCGCCCCGAGCTTGCCGATGCCTTTCACGATCTCGCCACGCGCTACAGCGCATTGCGCTACGGGGCGGATCGAGATGAGCAGGCGCGGCATGAATTTCTGCTACGCGCTGGTGCCCTGAAAATCTGACAGGGTATAATCCGCGCCACGATAACCCAGCAAAACAATATGTTCATTACACGCCGCCTGGAATTCGATGCCGGACATCGTATTCCCAACCACAACAGCCAGTGCAGGCACCTGCACGGGCATCGCTACGCAATTGAGATCACTTTATCCGGCGATATCATCGCCAACGAAGGGACATCCGAACAGGGGATGGTGATGGATTTCGCCGACGTCAAGCGCATCGCCAGGGAAAAGCTGGTTGACGGGTGGGATCACGCTTTCCTCGCGTATCGCGGCGACAAGGCGGTGTGCGATTTTCTGGCAAGCCTGCCGAATCACCGAACCGTCATTCTCGATGTCGTGCCAACCGCAGAAAATCTCGCGCAAGTCGCTTTCGACATTCTCGAGCCCGCTTATCAGGACACCTACGGCAACCACCTGCGCCTGGAGAGAGTCCGCCTCTTCGAAACGCCCAACAACTGGGCAGACTGCATACGCGGTTAGCTTTTTTCCGGACGCAGCGGCTTTTTTCTGGACATGGTCAGCGGCTTGGTTCAGAATGCGCGGCCTCGGAGGGCTGGCAGAGCGGTTGAATGCACCAGTCTTGACTATACGCCCGCACAGCGGGCTTATTGCGGCGCAGACACTAACCTTCAGGTTATGTCGGAGCCAAAACTGGCAAGTCGTTCCGAGAAACAAACAATTATGGAGGGCTGGCCGAGCGGTTGAAGGCACCAGTCTTGAAAACTGGCAAGGGTTCGCGCCCTTCGTGAGTTCGAATCTCACGCCCTCCGCCAAACAAACCCCCGCAGTCTGCTGTATTGTGTGGAATTAAGTATAAATTGTCGCGAATGACACGTTATGCTTAATTGGAATTAGCGACACGTTATGCTTAATTTCCTCCACACAGTTAGCCATCTAACTTACATACTTGAGTCACTCCTCAGAGAGCAGCTTCCTAAGAGCCACCCATAATGAAGTCTCGGGCAGAAGATATTGGTTTGTAAGTTTACTGAAATTTCTATGGGTGCATGGAACTCCGGCATCCCTCAATTTTTTTATCATTGCTCCTGCAACTTCTAAGTCATGCTGACGACGGTTAACACTCGATTCTTTTCGGAATTCACTAAATCGCTTAATTATGCGAGTAGCCAATTCAGGAAATTGACCTATCAGTGTCGTTCTGTGCAACTTTAGTTTGCGTGCCACTGCAGCAATACTGATAGACGGTGTCGCAGACAGAGCTTGGCGCAGTGCACTTTCCCTTTCTTCGTAACTGGCTCTGTCTTTTCTGGGTTTTGCCCTAATTATTGAAATCTGCCTCGGGCATTCACATTCTGATGGCTCTCCCTTTAGTACGCTGACCAAGGAGACGCCTGTCGATAAACAGATATCTAGTAACTGTGGCAGATTAGGTGGAAACCGTCCGTTCATCCATCCCCACAGAACGGATTTATATATTCCTGCGTTATTAGCAACTATGGCACTCACTCCATTTGTGGATTTTGTTACAAGCTCCTTCAATCCATAAATCGTGCGTTCCTGCGAAAAAATCGTTGCCGCTTTAGGAAGGTGCAAAATCAACTCGGCTACTTGCTGAGCTTTCCATATTTCAACACTTGATGCGGTAGTAACCGTATCGTTTCGGCAGCAGTAGCCAATACTTCCGCATTTTGAACAAACCCCCGAGAGAAGTTTTTTCTGGGGTTTGTGTGTGTAAACACTACGTTCAGCACCACATACTGATTCAACAAATTTTATGTTGTGAATAGGGCATGCTGTAACACATTCTACTTCCCAAAGAAGCTGTGCATATCTTGGTTTTGACTTTACCGCCTGAAAGCACAGAGGGCAATGGCAGCTGCGACTTCTAATTAGGCCTCTTGTCCCGATAATCCCTCTGGTTGGTAGCATAGTGCACGAATCCAATTCTTGAACACCAGTTAGCTTAACCAGCACCTTGGTTATGCTTTCTGTTGAAGCACCACCCGAGATGAAATGGCGAGATAATTGTTTACTCCGAGTAGTGATGCGAATCGAATATCCCGGCAGCCCTCTTAAGTGTTGAGCAATAACATCTTCAATCAAAGCAGTAGGGTTTACCCTGTGGGAATCCGCTAGCCTGTCAAAGTAGCCCCGCAAAGACTCGCACGCGCCAGTTCCTACCCCGATTGGTTCAAGATCATACAAAATAGTTGCGGGGCGTAGTCTGGGCATCACCAGAGGGTCGAAATAGACATCTGCGTCCCCATCAAAAATGTCAAAGTTCTCCAGCATTGACCGTTTGCCTTTTCATTTTCGTAATGACATCGTCTAACAATTTTCCGGCGAAATATGATTCGCCATAGGTGGCACCCTTGACCTTGTCTTCTCCTTGTTCAATTTCTTGGCGAATTCGCCCCAAAAGCTTCAAAGACTTTGCGGCCTTTGCCATAAATTGTCAAACAGCGCCCAATACTTTCCACTAATCAGCGTCCAATTTTTTCCACTTTGTCAGCCTTTTGAGCCCGACTTTTTCGATGCTTGAACCGGTAGGAATCGTTTCCC
>Ga0209343_10000927_pt1 | contig 40537 bp, 26 predicted proteins | sample RifCSPlowO2_02_FD_184026 | JGI IMG/M metagenome (GOLD analysis project Ga0209343, IMG submission 184026) | Groundwater microbial communities from Rifle, Colorado - Rifle CSP2_plank lowO2_0.2 (SPAdes) (version 2) | ecosystem: Environmental > Aquatic > Deep subsurface > Groundwater | place...
CCCGCCAGCATTCCTTTGGGGTCTCCCGAGCTGAACAGCCCCCCGTAACCGAAGGGAGCGAATGGCTTCCAGTTCTCCGGCTTCACATAGAAGGCGCCAACGGCAATCACAAACAGCACGATGGCCACCTTCACAATCACCATAGCAGCGTTGACCCCGGCGCTTTCCCGGATCCCCATGACTAAGATCGTGGTAACGATGAAAGCGATGACTACGGCAGAAACATCGAAGTAGGCGCCCGTGAGCCGGAAGCCTTCTCCAGGCGCGTAATCAATCGGCGCATTCGCCCACTGGCTAGGGATGTGGATGCCTAACAGCCCGATGAAGTCCCGAAAGTAGGCCGACCAGCCGTGGGCTACCGTGGCCGAGGCCACCGAGTACTCCAGGACCAAGTCCCATCCAATAATCCAGGCCATCAATTCGCCCAGAGTGGCATAGGAGTACGTGTAGGCGCTTCCCGCCACCGGGACCATGGACGCAAATTCGGCATAGCATAATGCGGCAAATACACAAGCCATTCCGGAAACGACGAAGCTGAGGCTTAGGGCAGGGCCTGCTTTGTCGTGGGCAGCGATCCCGGTCAGTACGAAAATCCCGGTGCCGATGATGCAGCCGACGCCCAGGGACGTGAGGGCCACTGGCCCCAGCACCCGGCGCAGCCGGTTTTCTCCCTTCATTTCCGCCAGTAAAACGGCGAGTGGCTTCCTTCGGAATAGCTGACCCTTCATCGGCGTCTCTCTTATTTTACGAAACGGTTTCGATACGCGTGATTTCAAAACACGAGCTTTGCCCCCAACTGCATCTGCCGGGAAGGGCCGGTGTTGCTGAGCCGCCCGAAGTTCGGAGTGAACGCAATGCGGCCCGGAGCGCCGACGAAGTTGGTGTGGTTCAGGATGTTGAACATCTCCGCGCGGAATTCCACTCGCTTGGACTCACTGATCGCGGTGTTCTTGATGAGAGAAAGGTCTATGCTGGCTTCCCCGGCTTCGTAAACAAGGTTGCGGCCCGCGTTGCCAAACGTAAACGGCGCAGGCATGGCGAACGCGCCGGTATCGAACCAACGCTCAGCGGTTCCGCCGCCATCCAGGTTCGGATTTCGTAGCAAGTTCGGACGTTGCGCCGGGCCTGTGCCAATGTTGGCGTTGTCGGTGGGCAGGTTGACCGTGATAGGCGCGCCGATCTGAAAGGTCCCGATGCCGGAGATAGTCCAGCCATCCACCAACTTCCCGGCCCAGCCGGAAGGATTGAAGGAGTGTCCGGGACCGAACGGAAGCTCGTAGGAGTAGGTGAAGGTGAAGCGGTGGCGATGGTCAAAACTCGACAGCGCCTTTTCCGCTTTGATGTCGCGGACGTTCTGCGGGACGTTGAACTCGTGGAAGGTCGCGCCGGGATCGGACATGTCGTCTATGGCCTTGGACCAAGTCCAGTTGGCGTCAAACGTCAGGCCGCGAGAATAGCGTTTTTCGACTTTCAGAGCGAGGGAGTGGTACTTGGACCAGCCGCCCCAGTGGATCTGCCGGAACCCTGTCAAATTCGGATTGGGCCGACGGGGATCAATCGGCCCCGGACCCGGCTCGGGGACATTTGCCCAAGTGCTGTTGTCGGCCCCCACCACATGGGAGCCGAAATACGTGGCCAGCACGGCCCAGTTGGCCGTCAATTCCCGTTGGATGCTGAAAGTCCAAGACTCCGCGTATTCCGAGCGGTAGTCTTGTTGCAAGCCGGAACCGCCGATGCTCCCCGTGGGAGAAGCGAGCAGAATGTTGGTGGTGGAAAGCGTCGGGATGCGGGTATCCACAGCCGTCGTGACGGTCTTATTAAAGTAGAAGGGAAGGTTCTGCGCCAGGGCTTCATTGATGCTGTAGCCGGCCTGATTGAAGAACAGGCCGAAGCCGGTCCGGACCACGGTTCTCTGAGAGCCGAAGGGGGACCAGGCAATTCCGATCCGGGGAGCGATGCGCCGGAAAGTGGGCCGCTGCAACGAGCGTTCGTAGCCCGCGTCCTGGGAGGTGACATACGGGACCGGAATGAGGGGCAGCAAGGCCTGCGCGTCGGGGTGAATCTTCCCGCTGTCGTCGCTCGCGATCACAAAGCGATTGAGTTCGATATTCGAGAAGCGATTGGCCGTCTCGTGAATCTGCGAGTTGATCTCCCAGCGCACGCCGAGGTTCAGCGTCAAGCCTTGCTTGACCTGCCAGTCGTCCTGGGCAAACAGGTGCGACCACAGGGTGCGCCCGTCCATCTCGCCGCGGCCGATGCCGACCGTGGCCGTCGAAGGATAGCCGAGCAGGAAATCCGCAAAGGCATTCCCGTCGCCCAAACCCGCCACTGACGAGGTGAAGCGCGGCGAAAAGGAAAACCCTCCGCGCGCATTGGGGGAGTTGCGCGGGTTGAAGCGCAGCCGGAAGAAGTATCCGCCGAACTTCATGCTGTGGGCCCCGCGAATCCAGGAGAGCGTGCTGAAGAAGTCAAAACTGTTATTACGGCGCGTGACCAGAGTCTGGGGGTCTCCCATACTGCTGTAGGCGTCCGCAAAGTTGAAAGTCGGGAAGCCCGCTTTGCTCTTGTCGCGTGTTACACCTTGCAAACCCGATTGTCCCGCAAAATCAATCCCGGCATTCTCACTCTCCTGCCCGCCGACAACACGTAAGTAACCGAACCGGAATTCGTGGATCAGGCTGGGGCTGAAGATGTGGGTCTGATTGAGCGCCACATTGTGTGCCTTTGTCGCAATTTCATATCCGAAGCCGGGGATCAGGGTTTCGTTGAGGTTGGTGCTTCCATACGGCTGGAACGTCCTCAAATTGGCATAGGTGAACCGGCCAAAGAGGTTGTCGTTGGCTCCGAGACGTTGGTCGCCGCGCAAGCTGAACTGATCGTTGTCATTGCGAAACGGTGAGGTGACGTTGTAGTTCTGCACTTCTCCGGGCAGGTTCGGAAGCGGTATTTTCTGCAAGAACGCCACCGCCACCGCGTTGACCTGGCCCGCCGGAATCCGGTTGCCCTCGAACGTCTGCCGCCGGCCGGTAGCGTCCGTGCTGCGCGGATCAAAAATCGTCGGGAGGCCCGAAAAATCTCCGCTCCGCACCCGGGCGGAAGGCAACGAGAAAACTCTCGCCTGGGCGCGCCGCTCCCGGTAGCCCTCGAAGTTGCCGAAAAAGAAAGTGCTGTCTTTGCGGATCGGCCCTCCGACAGCGACGCCAAACTGGTTCTGCCGAAGCGGCGGCGGGTCGGGAGTGCGGTCAAAGAACGTCCGCGCATCGAACACGTCATTGCGGAAGAATTCGTAGGCGGTCCCGTGGATGGAATTGCTGCCTGCCTTCGTCGCGGCATTCACGTTGGCCGAAGCCTTGCCGCCGAATTCGGCCGCATAAATGGATTTCTGAATCTTGAATTCCTGAATGGCCTCGACCGAAGGCGAAATGACCAAGTTGTTGAAGTACTGGTCGGTAATTGAAACACCGTCCAGCCAGTACATGTTGTGGCCGACACGCTGCCCCCCAACGACGACCTGCCGTCCGGTTTGCGCCAGGGCCGCTCCGCGCGTTCCCACCGGCGTGAGAAACACGTTGTCGCTCAGCAGAGTGAGCTGGACGAACTGGCGGCCGTTGAGCGGCAAATCCACGAGACGTTGATTGTTGATGACGTCGCTCACCTCCGCGTTGGTCGTGCGCAACAGCGGGACGGATTCCTGGACCGTGATCTGCTCGGTCACGTCGCCCACTTCCATCGTCAAGTCCACTCGCGCCTGCTGACCGACTTGCAGGACAACCCCCTCGCGAATGATCGCCTTAAAGCTCGCCAGTTCCGCCCGGATCGAGTAATCGCCGATGGGGAGCGCCGTGACGACGTAATTCCCTCTGGCGTCGGTCGTCTGCTGCCGCACCTGGCCGCTGCTTTTGTTGGTAATCGTCAGCGCCACTCCCGGCAGTACGGCGCCCGACGTGTCCTTGACGGTCCCTTGGATTTCCGCCGTAGCCTGGGCAAAGGAGGATGACCCGCGCAGGCAAACGAGAAGCACTAGCAGGACCGCTCCCACGCGACTCGTTCCTGTGAATTTTCCTCGGGTACTGTTTCCTTCCGTCATGTTCTCACTCCTCAAGTGTCCCCAGGATCGTCCCCTCTTCGGGCGCCCCGCCCACAGCATACAGCCTACACTTGACTGGCTTGCGGGAGATGTAAGGATGTTGTAAAAAGCCGATCCGCGCAGCGGTGCGGACCGGCGCGACTTCCGACGGGTGCAGTCCATTACGGGTGTAGTCCATTCCGGAGCGGCCCCCATCGCACTGGAACCGCGAAGGGTTGCCACGGATCGCGGGGAGAAAAGGGAGGAAGTGCGGAACAAGGGAAACGCGCTATACTATGGGGTAGTACTGGCAGGAGTCTGAGGTATCGTGTGCTACCGAGGAAAGAAACGGTTGGGCCTTCGGGGTCAATACAGCTTCCTATCATTCCCAGCGGAATCCTTCGCATGGACCGGAAATCCGGGAACGAATCAGAAACCGCCGGAGTAAGTCCGGATGCGCGATAATGTCTTATTGGTGGAAGATGAAGAGGCCCTGCGCATGACGGTGGGCGACCGCCTGCGGAGCGAGGGATATGTTGTGGACTACGCAGCCAATGGAGATGAGGGATTTGAAAAGGCCACTCTTCTTCCGTTTGATTTGATTATCCTCGATGTGATGCTGCCGCGCAAAAGCGGATTCAGTGTGTGTCGCGACATTCGCCAGGCCGGGCTCATTACTCCGATTCTCATGCTGACGGCTCTTGGCCAGACTGCCGACAAAGTCAACGGGTTAAAAATCGGCGCCGATGACTATGTCACCAAGCCGTTTCATATGCAGGAGCTGATGGCTCGGGTCGAGGCGCTCCTCCGGCGCGCGCCGAGCAGTCCGGTAGGGCACGCCGGCTTCCATCAATTCGGGTCCATCCGCGTGGACCTTCGCGGAACCGAAGCCACACGGGATGGGAAAGCTGTGAATCTCTCGGCTCGCGAATTCCAGCTTCTGCGGTATCTCATCGAACACCGCGGAGCAACCCTCTCGCGGGAGGAACTGTTGAAAGAGGTGTGGGGATACAACGCCAATATGTTTACTCGCACCGTGGACGTGCACATTGCCAGCTTGCGTCAGAAACTGGAGAATGATCCGAAACAACCCAAGTTTATCCTGACCGTGCAGGGGCTCGGTTACAAGTTCAAACCGTAGTCGGCAGTGACGAGTGACCCGCAAAGCTTCCCGTCACTCCTCACGGATGGCCCGTCACTGTTCTGATTATGACATGGCCCATCAAAGAGCGAGCGTTGTCAACCGCCGTGGTCATCCCGACTGCCGTCGTCGTGATCGTATTGGCGGTGCTGCAGTATCGCTGGAGCAACCAGGTCAGCGAAGCCACCAGCGTCCGGCTCGCGGACAGCTTGCAGATGTCCATGATCAACTGGCATCTGGACTTTTTCCGCTACTTTTCGGAAATGTGCCTGACCATGCGGGTGGATCCGGAAAGCGGAACCCCCGGTGATTTGAACCAATACATGCGGCGGTTTGCGGAATGGAGAGCCGTCGCGAAATATCCCGAGCTGGTTTCCAACCTCTACCTGTTGAAATCCGACGAGGCGGCGCATCCTCGGGCGCTCCGGCTGGATCCATCCACCCGGCGTTTTGAACCGGAGGAATGGCCTGCGCCATTAGAGCGTTTGCGTTCGGAGCTCCGGCAAGCATCGTTGAATTTCGCGCCTGCCGCCGCAGATTCGGCTTTCGCCGGCAAGTCCCCGGGCCTGCGCCTTCCGGGTGAAAGTCAGAAATTCACCGACAGTTTCTTTTACATCGGCGATCCCTTAGCAGGCTGGCGGTTTGAACCAAACATCCCAGCGCTTCTGCACCCGATCGTTCCGGACGGGGCAGCGTCGAATCGCAACGCGGTGGACTGGATCGTGATTGAATTGAACCGCAAGGTGATTCAGGCGCAGATCCTTCCGGACCTGGCTCAGGCATATTTCCGAGGGACGGACGGACTGGACTTTCAGGTCGCGGTAGTCTCCGGAAGCAAACCGGGTCATTTGATTTACTCCTCCGACCCGGACTTTGGGAAGCAGGAAGTCGTGGACGCGGACGGGACGATGGACTTATTCGGGCGCATTCGGGACAAAGCGCTCGGATCGCCGATCCATATCTTTCATACGCCCTCGGAAAGCAGAGGACCGGCCACATCGGTCGGAATTTCCTGGTTTCCGCTCTTGCAGGAAACTCCGCAAGACCAAGATTGGCAGTTGGTCGTGAGGCATCGCCGGGGAGGACCCTTGGGCGCTTTCGTGGCTGAAATGCGCCGTCGCGATCTCGCGATCAGCTTTGGGGTGCTTCTATTGCTGGTGATCAGCATGGGTATGTTGATCATCGCCAGCAACCGGGCGCACCGGCTCGCCAAGCTGCAGATGGATTTTGTCACCGCAGTTTCCCATGAGCTGCGGACACCGCTCACCGTGATCAGCTCGGCGGCGGATAACATTGCTCATGGTGTGGTCGAAGGGAAAGAGCAGTTGACACAATACGGGTCCGTCATCGGCGGTCAGGCCCGGCAACTGTCCGGCCTGGTGGAGGAAATTCTGCTTTTTGCGGCGACCCGGCAGGGTCAGCAGCGTTATGATCTGCGTCCGCTGCAAATCCCCCAAATCATTGATGCAGCACTGGCGAGCACAGCCGGGCTGGTTCAGGCGGCTCAGTTCACGGTGGAGCGGGAGAGTGAGCCGAACTTGCCGCCGGTCATGGGGGATCTCTTAGCCCTTTCACAATGCCTGCAGAATCTGATTACCAACGCGTTGAAGTACGCCAGCGAACAGCGCTGGATCGGCATTCGTGCCCGAATCAGTGAACAGGGTGTCAGCGGGAAGGAAATCCAGGTCAGCATCTCGGATCGAGGGATCGGGATCGGCGCGGCGGATTTGCCCCACATCTTCGAGCCGTTCTATCGCAGTCCGTCTGCGGCGGCCGCGCAGATCCATGGCACCGGCCTGGGCTTGCCCCTCGCCAAGAGCATTGCAGAAGCGATGAAAGGACATCTTACCGTTACGAGTGAACCAGGACGCGGCAGCACCTTCACGCTGCACTTGCCGTTTTCAGAGCAGTCGCTCCGGAGAAGTGAAGTGGAAGAGAGTGCTACTGGCGTCTTGCAGTAGTGTTTCGCAAGGTCCACGACAGATGTAGTTCGCAGGGAATCCGTTGAGAGCTGTCTGGAAAGCAGGGATCGAGGCAATATCTTGTCGGTACCGGAGTGAATTGCCTCGCAGCACGTGATGAAGGGTAGTTCCGGAGCTGCGGAAATTCAGGCTTTCCCATAGGGACAGCCTACCCCTAATGTGTCGCTTTCTCGGATTGGCGCCCCACGCGCCCCGGAGTGCGTCGGGCCTTAACCGGACGGCAGTGAAACCAAACCTTTCTAAAACCGCCTCAAACCTTCAGTCAACTCGATCGAGACTCCCCAGGGATCAGTGAGTTCCGCACTCGCAAAACTTTGGTGACGGGCCTTGCTATAGGGCGCGTCGAACTTCACTCCACTTGCTTCCAACTTTTTGCAGTACGCTTCCAGATTCGTTACCTCGAAACCAATGTGGTCCAGCGTCCGTCCCTTTGTTGGCGAGGGTGGATTTATCAGGCTGGCCACGAGCGGAGAATCAGCCACCGGCAGCGCGCCGTTCACCAGCCCCACAGCGCGGGGCGTGAGGCCTCTGGGATCCTGCGAGTTTTGGATGATCAGGCGCACGCCGGGAATTCCGTCAACCCGCACGTTGCGAGTAGTCGCTCCCGGAACGGATACACCGCCGAACAGCTTGGTGTACCAGGCTTGCGCATCCGCCATAGCGGATGGAATTACCCATAGTTGAAGATCAGGGCCAGCGATCGGGACGGCGAGGGAATTATCAGAAATCAACTCGACCTTCAAATTGTCCGGAGTGTACGCCCAACCCAAATAGCTTTCAATAAAAACACTTCTCACGTACTCCGATGTCGCACCCCCCTCCTTCAACCTCGCGATGAATCCGTCGACGTTCGGTACATGAAACCCGACGTGATTCGTCACAGACCCAAAGCTGCCGCCGGAAGGAAAGCCCTTCGTCAGAAAGATCAAGACGCCCGGAAATTTTATAACTTCAGTTCCGTCTATTTTGAGCGGTATACCTCCTAGCGTGGTCCAGAACTTCTTGGTTGCTTCGACATCACTCACAGTTGTATGCCAGTGGCCTAGTGCCACACCGGCCTGATTTGGAGGAGCGAGCTGCGCCCACGATAGGTTTAGCGGCCACAACACTACAATACTTAGAATGCAAATAAGTCTTTTCACAGCGTTCTCCCTCGTCTGGTCAACAGGCTCGCTACCGCTCCACCCAAACGGCTCGTCTACGAGTTTATGAAAAGGGCTGAGTAGTCTGCTTTATTCTCAATCAGGGGATAGGAATAGCAGATTCCTCGCTGCGCTCGGAATGACAGCAAACCGGTTTTTCAACAACCTGCTAGCGGTCTTGCGCCAGGCGGTCACCGCCTAGTTTGCGGATGAGCTGCGCAGTGCTGCTGGTTGGGCTGGCGCGGGCGCTCTTCTCGCTTGAATCCACGAAGTCGTTCGGATCGCCCTCCGCGATGCTCAACGGCGTCTGCCCATATTTGTCTTCAACGACAAGATTGGCGCCCTTGGCGACGAGGAACTCGATGATTTCGTCAGCCCACACGGAAGCCGCGCCATGGAGCGCCGTGCGACCCTCACTGTTGATGGCCTTGACGTCGGCCCCCAGCTCTACCAGCAGCTTCACGGCTTCCAAAGCCTGCCTTTCATCCTCTTTCTTGCGGGGCTCTTTACGGCCGAATCCCGCCGCGACCATCAGCGGAGTAGTGCGATCCTGTGTTATCAGATCCGGATCAGCGCCCTTTGCCAGCAGCGCCCGCATGATGCCGACGTCGCCGGTGGCGGCGGCCAGAAAGAACGGCGTTGCTCCCGCCAGCCCGAGCTGGGGTCTGGCCCCTGCGCTCTCCGGGTTCAGCCTGTTCCCTTTCTTGATGCGGGCATTTGGATCCGCACCGTGCTCCAACAGCACCTTCACCAACTCCGGCAGGTTGGAGCGGAACCGGTACGCATCACCCGGTTCCCCGCGATTCTGCCAGTACATCAGGATGGTGTGTCCCTTCCGCACTGCGTAGTGCAAGGCCGTTAATCCATTGGGGTCCGCCGCCTTCACGTCTGCGCCCTTCTCCGCCAGGAAGATTGCGAATGCCTCCTGGCCGCTGTCGGCCGCTACCAGCAAGGGCGTCAGGCCGCCGGGCGCTTTCTCATTCACGTCCACTCCGCGCTCCACCAGGAGCCGGGCCGACTCGACATTTCCTTGCCTGGCCGCAAACAGCAACGGTGTGAAACCACTCTTTGACTTGGCGCGAACGTCCGCTCCGTGCTCGATCAGCGCCCGCGCGACCTCGGGATGGCGGCGTTCCAGCGCCCACATCAGAGCCGTCTGCTCTTTTTGTTTTTCCTTGGCGGTCACGTCGGCTCCCTGGGCCAGCAGAAGCAGCGCCGCCGCCGGGTTGCCAGTGCTCCGCGCGCACGTCATCAGCGCCGTTTCGCCAGTCTCCAAGAGGCTGGTGTTTGGGTTGGCTCCGGCTCTCACCAGCTTCTCAACCATGGCAACGCTGCCATTGTTGCAGGCCTCCCACAAGGGGGTGTCGCCATATTGGTTGGCCACATTCACGTCCGCGCGGGCGCGAATCAGGCGCTCCGCCGTGTCCAAATCGTTCCAGTGGACCGCCCAAAGCAGGGCCGTCGAGCCATCCGGATCCCGGGCATTCACATCCACAGCCTGCCTCAAGATGGTACGCACCGCCGCGCTGTCCCTGTTCTTGGCAGCCTCGACCAGCCGGAAATCGCTGGCCTGAACCGCAAGGCTGACGACTGACAACAGAGCAAACACCCACCAGCTAACTCCCTTCGCTCTGATACCCATTTCGTTCCCCTTCAGATTGGCTCTCGAGGCAAGCCAATCATCCCTTCGCCAGAAGTGTGCTAAATCGTAGAAATGGTCGGGCCGAGAGGATATGAACCGCCGCCCCTGGGTCCCGTACCAGGTGCTCTCCGAAGCTGAGCCACGCTCCGATGCGCTGTCCTGCCTGCCGCAAATGATGCAGGAGAACTGTCATTAGTCTAAGTAGCGGAGTTCCGTCTGTCAACCGGAGTCGGCGGAATTTCTTCTTGACATGCAGCATTCAAATATGATACCCCTCCATCAGCGGTGGAGTTCTTTCCGGATTTGGCGGATTTACAAGGCAGACCTCGGGTCTTTTGGGGACGCAGCAGAAGAAGACTTCTAAAGACCCAGAAGAAGTGGTCCGAATTGAACAGGGGGGTGGATCATGAACAGTCATATGCGAGAAATCAGAGTATGGATGGTGGTTGTTTTGCTGGTTCTGTCGTTTGCTTCGGCCGCGTTCAGCCAGGCAGTTACGGGGACCATAACCGGTACGGTCAGGGACAGCACCGGGGCCGTGCTTCCAGGAACTCGGGTTGTGCTGGTGAACCAAGACACGGGGCTCTCCCGTACCGTCCAGAGCAATGCGGCAGGGCGGTATTTGGCGTCGTCGTTGAGCCTGGGCAACTATGAAGTGACAGCCACGCTGGAAGGGTTTCAGACGCAGATTCGAAGCGGAATTGTGCTGACGGTGGGGCGGGAAGCAGTCGTGGACCTGGTGCTGTCGGTCGGCGCCGTCACGCAGACCGTGGAAGTGTTTGGCGAGGCTGCTCTGATTGATACCACCAGCGCCACGGTTTCCGGGTTAGTGGCCGGAGAGCAGATCCGGGAACTGCCGCTGAACGGCAGAAGCTATAGCGACCTGGCTCTTCTGAATCCGGGCGTCATCTATAACCGCACGACTGGCAGCTCGGCATCGGACGGTTATGGGGCGCGCCTGAATGTGAATGGCGCCCGCAGCAATATGAATCTTTTCCTGGTGGACGGCACGGTTACGAATGACACCTCGCAGACCGCCGGGAGCGTTGCCGCATTGAGTCTGGGAGTGGAGGGGATTCGGGAGTTTCGTGTCCTGACGCATAACTTCAGCGCGGAATACGGGCGGAGCGCCGGGGCGGTGGTGAGCGTGGTGACGCGCTCCGGGACCAACCAATTGCACGGCAGCGCGTACGAGTTTATGCGCAACAACATCTTTGACGCCCGAGACTTTTTCACCAAGGGCGAACTGCCCGCGTTTCGGCGGAACCAGTTTGGAGCGGCGGTCGGCGGGCCGGTGAAGAAGGACCGGATCTTCTTTTTCTCAAACTATGAAGGACTACGTCAGCGGAAGGGGCTCTCCCTCGTCGCTACAGTTCCGGATTTGGATGCCCGCCGGGGCATTATTCCGACTACGGCAGCCACATGTGCAAGCGGGAACGGCACGTTCAATGCGAGCAACGGCACCTGCGCCTTTCCGGTGAGTTCAGCGAGCAAGCCGTACCTGGACTTGTATGCGCCACCCAACGGCCGCAACTTTGGCGACGGCACGGCGCAATGGTTTGTTAATTACTCCCAGCCCATCAACGAAGATTATTACATGGAGCGAATGGATTTCCGGCTCTCGGATGCGGATAACCTCTATGTGCGCTACATCTTCGATCCGTCGACTCGAGTTCGCCCCGGCGGGGACCCGCGATGGACGACGCTGGATGATGCCACGGACCACTATGCGGTCCTGAGCGAGACGCACGTCTTTTCCGGGACTGCCATCAACGATTTCCGTTTCGGTTTCAACCGGAATGTCCGGAGCACCGCGCTGGGTCCTACGGGTGTTGATGTCCCGCCGGCCCTGTCGTTCGTCCCAGGGCTGCCAATGGGACGATTCCAGTTCTCCGCGGGCACGTCGGCGGCCAACGCGGGTGGAGGGCTTGTCACTTTAGGAAATCTCAACGCCACGCCGATCGTCAATGCGCAGAATCTCTTTCAAACGAGCGATAGCTTTAGCCTGATCCGGGGCGCCCATTCCCTGAAGTTTGGATTCGACGCGCAGCGCTACCAGCACAATGTGGTCAGCATCGGCGGCATCAGGGGAAGCTGGCAGTTCACTTCGCTGGCGGGCCTGATAGCGGGACAACCGGATAGGCTGGATACGGGGAGGGTTGTTGGTAACCTTCCCGACGGTGGATATGCCACCGGCCAATTCGGATGGCGCAGCACGCTCTACGGCTGGTTCGTTCAGGACGATTACCGCGTGAGCTCCCGGCTGACGCTCAACCTGGGTTTGCGCCACGAATTCCTTACGGATCCAGTAGAGGTGAATGGCCTGATGGGCTATCTGGCCAATCTCACGGACCCGGTCAGCACGGTCGGGGTGCCGTTCCATCGGGCGAAGTGGAATTTTGCTCCCCGGGTGGGGATGGCCTGGGACCCGACCGGAGGCGGCAAGACCTCCGTTCGGATGGGAGCAGGCATCTATCATAATCAGGTCGATTCCAAGGAGGCGGGGCCGCCGGCTGATTACCGATACTCCGCCACCTATTCACTCGTCTGCAACCTGACTGCGACGAATCCCTGCGCCACATTCCCGAAGGCGCCTGCGAACCCGCCGCTTTCCACCGCCAAATCCGAAGGAACAGTCGATTACAACCTGTCTACGCCGACCATCGTTCAATACGGCCTGGATGTCCAGCGGCAGCTCGGGTCGACGATCAGCGTTCAGGTGGGATACGTCGGATGGTTGGGATACAACCTGACTCGGAACTACGCGGCGAATATCAGAGTCCCCACGATCCGGGCCGACGGCAGCAAGTTCTGGCCAACCCCTGCTCCTCCGCGCATCAATCCCGCTTTCGGCAACATCAGTCGGTTGAGCGCGGATACCGAGGCCAACTACAACGCCTTGCAGTCGGCGCTTCGGAAGCGCACCGGCGGGGGCCTGATGTTCCAGGCTTCCTATACGTATAGCAAGGCGCTCTCCATGAATGACAGCACTGCCAACAGGGTCGTTGACAATATAGGCACGTCCTACGTATCACTGGATAAGGACGATCCAGGCCGCGACTATGGCCGTGCCGCGCCCGATCAGCGCCATACGTTTGTGTTCAACAGCCAGTATCAGTTGCTGGCGCTGGACCGCCTCCTGAATAGCGGGATCGCAAAGGCCCTGCTGGGAGGCTGGGCCGTGAACGGGGTCTGGCAGTATGGTTCGGGACTGCCGCTGAACGTCAACGCGGGGTTCAACAATTCAAGAAACGGAGACAACATATTCCCGGATCGTCCCGATCTGCTGCCGGGGAGGAGCAATGACCCGACCCATGGAGTGACCTCTGGGTGCGGTCTCATTCCGGCGGGTCAGAAACTGCGTACTCCGGAACGCTGGTTTGATCCCTGCGCGTTTGCATTGCCGGCTGCGGGTACTTTCGGAAACTTGGGCCGGAACACCATGAGTGGCCCCAGCTATAACCAGGTGAACTTTACGGTGGTGAAGAGTACGGCGCTCACGGAGAGCAAGAAGATCGAGTTTCGAGCAGAATTCTTTAACCTGTTGAATCACCCCAGCTTCGGGCTCCCGCTTATAGCGGTATTCGATTCTACCCGGAATCATACCGGCACCGAAGGCTCCATCAACCTGACGAACTCGGAGGGGAGGCAGATACAGTTGGGGCTGAAATTTACCTTCTGATTGCTGTGCGAAGGGGGCTTTGACCCTACGGAAGCCGCTCCGGGCCGTTGCGCCCGGAGCGATAGTCCGTTGCCTGCTATCTTGTGTGTGCCTTGCCTGCGAATCGCTTTACTGAGGAGAACAATATGAGAGCGAGAACGGTTGTTTCTGTGCTTTGGAGCACAGCGGCGCTGAGCATTGTTTTTGGGATGTGGAATCCTTTTGCAACCGATGGGAACCTGCTGCGCGGACAGGGCTCAGGCAGCATGAAGTTTGAACCGGACCCTTATGTGGAGTTGCGGGCCGCCGGCGCCGATAACGTGTCAGGCATCACGGCCAAATTTCATATCGACCCCTGGTGGCCTAGGCCGCTGCCAAATGACTGGGTGTTCGGGCCTATATTCGGCGTGTGCGTGAATTCGAAAGATCGCGTATTTATTGTCCAGCGAACCGAGGAAGGCCCCGGGGAAGCTGGTCCCTGGCAGGGCAACAAGTACGGACTGCCGGTGCTCGCGTTCGATCCACAAGGCAGGTTGGTCAGTTCCTGGGGGGACCCGAAAATGTTCGGCGGCTGCTCCGTCGATCACCAGGACAATGTCTGGATCTCCAACACGAACGATTCGATCGTGCAGAAGTTCTCTCCCGACGGCAAACAACTCCTGTTAACCATCGGCGTCGAAGGGAAGTCCGATACCTCGGATGGAACGGCTAAGGGAAAGGCCTTGAACGCCAGTCAGACGCTGCTGAATAGACCGCTGGCGGTAGCTGTCGACCCGGCTACCGGCGACGTCTATATTGCCGACGGCGCCGGCAACCGCCGCGTTGCGGTCTTCGACCGTGCGGGGAAGTTCCTCCGCCAGCTGGGTCGCCAGGCGACCAAAGAAGAGGCTGAGGCCGGCGCGGGAGGCGCGTTTACCGGCGCAGTGAACAGCGTGACCCTCTCCAAGGACGGCCTTTTATACGCGGGAGACCGGGACGGCAAGCGCATTCAGGTGTTCGACAAGATGGGCAACTTCAAAATGAACATCTCCGTTCCCAGAAGGAGAAAAGACCTCGAGAAAGAGACCTATCAGCGTGGGGGGGTAACCATCTCCCCGTCGATTCCGGGCAAGGCGGAGATTTACGGCGTGCTTCTCTCAACGGACAGAGCTCAAAAATACCTGTACGTGGCCACCCCCGAATCGCTGATCTGGACGGTGGAGCGCCAGAACGGAAAGCCCATCTCGGCGTTCGGACGGAAGGGCTACGGGACGGGCGAGATGCAGTTCTCCAACTTCACCAACGACAGCAAGGGCGACATCATCGTGGGCTCCATGAACCGTGGGGTCCAGATGTTCCGGGCGATCGGCAGCGATGATAAAAGCCAGCCCCGTGAGCAGGCCCGCGGCGGCACGCCTAAGTTTCGTCCGGACCCCTACGTCAGGGAGCGAGCCGCCGGCGCCGATACTGTTCCGCGCATTACTGCGAGGTTTCATGTGGACCCCTGGTGGCCCAAGCCGCTGCCCAATGATTGGGTGCTCGGCGCGACCAACGGAGTATGTGTTGATTCCAAGGATCACGTGTTCGCCATCGGCCGGGGAGCAGATCGGGCGGGCGAACTAAATGACGAAGGACCCTGGCAGGGCAACCGGTACGCGCCTCCGGTTGTCGAGTGGGATGCGGAAGGGAACGTGGTCAACTCCTGGGGTGATCCCAAGGATCCCCCCGCCGGAGCGTGCTATGTGGATTACGCGGACAATATCTGGGTCGGCGGCGCCCAAGGCAGCGTCGTGCAGAAATACTCTCATGACGGCAAACAACTGCTGCTCACTATCGGCGTCAAAGGGAAGTACGACACCTCGGACGGAACGGCCAGGGGCAAGCCGCTCAACTCGAGCCGCGAGCTGCTGAACAGGCCGACCGATTACGCCGTGGATCCATCCAACGGCGACGTCTACATCGCGGACGGCAACGGGAACCGCCGCATTGTAGTATTCGACCGCAACGGAAAATACATCCGTCAGTTTGGCCGTCAGGCGACCAAGGAAGACGCCGAAGCGGGTGTGGGTGGCGCGTTTACTGGCACGATGAACAACCTGTCGCTGTCCAAGGACGGTCTGCTCTACGTAAGCGACCGGGACGGCAAGCGCGTTCAGGTCTTCGACAAGATGGGCAACTCCAAAATGAATATTTCCGTTCCCCGAAGAAGAAAGGAACTGCAGCGGGAGATCTATCACCGCGAGGGTCTGGCCATTCAGCCAAGCATTCCGGATAAGTCGGAAACGGCGGGGATTTTGTTCTCTCCAGACCCGGCTCAAAAGTATCTCTACGTCGGCACCGTCGAAGGGCTTATCTGGACGATTGACCGCGCGAGCGGGAAATTGCTGGCGGCCTTCGGGCAGAAGGGCTACGGGGTCGGTGAGATCCGTATCTCGAACGTCGCCATCAACTCCAAGGGTGATCTCTTCATCGTGGCTGCGAACCGCGGGATCGAGAAGTTCGGGGCCTTGGGTGAGGACTAAAGTTGCAGTCAGCGAGGCGTTCCGACATCTCCCCGGCAGGGCCGGGGTCGGAATGCCAGCATGTCTGCTGCGACTACTCTATTCCCGCCCCGGGATCGGGCGAAATCGGATCAGCGCGATCCAGAAGTGCCGGCCGAGCGCGCAACCTCTTGCTTGGTTTCTTCCTCCAGCACTTCAATGTAACCGATCTTATCGCTGCGAGCGCTGGCCCACCAGACGCGGTCGGGATGCGTGCGATCAATCTCAATCCTCTGCACGTCCGAATCGGCAAGCGGGTGCGGAAACTCAACAAAACTGTTGGCTCGTGGATCGAAGCGGACAATCCTGTCAGAAAAAACCTCGCTGAACCAGACCAGGTTGCGTTTGGCATCAACATCAACCGCAAACGGGCCGGCGTCCTGCGTAGGGGGGGTATATTGGGTGAACTTCCCCGTCGGTTCCACCTTCAACAGTTTGCCGGACTCGGTTGCGGTCACCCAGAGGTTTCCTTCCGCGTCCGCTGCCATTCCTCTGGGGTCCGACTTGGGTAGCGGCAACTCGAATCGGAGGACTCTGCCCGTGGAGGGGTCCAGCCGCGCGACTCCGTTGTTCAGAGGGGCGGTGTACCAGATCACGTTGTCCTGGCCTATCGCAAGTCCAGACGGCACGGAGCCTCTGGGGATGGAGTGGTGGAAGACTGCGCGCTTGGCCGGATCCAGCTTCAGTATCCGGTCCGTTACCATTCCCGCCACCCAGACATTGCCGTTCGAGAACCGGATTGCGCCGACCTGGGGCCACCCCTCGGGGACCGGCCAAGGATACTCAGGAATGGAATACGTATTGAACTCCCGGCCCTGGGGGCTGTACTGAAGCAGCCGGGCGTTGGGACCGTCATCGGCAAACCAAACGTTGTCCCGCGGGTCCACCGCAACCGAAATCAACTGCGGTTTGGAGTTCTTTCCCTGAGGAGCCGCAACGCGTTCATAGGTCAGCGACTTCGGATCAAACCGGCCCAGCATCCCCGTATTTTTCTCCGTCACCCAGGCGATCCCGTGGGAATCCACGGCGATGTCCTGGGGCGCGGAACCGGGCGGCAGAGAGAATTCCATCGCGATGTACTTCGCCGCGGCTCCCTGCAGCAAGGTTGCCGGCAAATTTCTGTTGGGATGGGAAGGACCCCCGGGACCTAGAAGTCGTCCCTGGAGAATCCGGGGATCCTGCGGTTTATCCGGCGTGAAATACTTCAGGACGTATTTCATGGACTCCTCATCTTCCGCTTCCTGTTCCGGATGCTTCCAGAGCAGAACACGCCGGTAGCCCACCATTTTGTCTATCATGCGATCGAGAGTCTCCCGCCATTTCTCCGGCGTTTTGCGGGCGGTAATAATCCACTCGAGGGTGTGGCATTCGGCACAGATTGGAGCGAAAGAATTCTTGATGAAGGGATTGTCTGCTTCTGGCATCAGCTTCTGATAGTCCTCATCCGTCATCCGCTTCTCTCGTGGAGGAAGCTGCAGGGGAGCACTCAAAACCACGTCGGCTTTCGCCTGTCGGCCGCTGCTGACCTCGACGGGTCCAGCCAGCATGCTCTGATGACTGCCTCCGAAACCATGGATCGTATATTTCCCCGGTAGAAGGTTGGGCGTGTTGTATTGGCCTTGCGCCTGGCTGACCACCATAAAGCCGAGACCCAGTTCTTCGCTGCTCACTTTCACCAGGGCGCCGGCCACCGGTTCCCCGGACGCGCTCTTCACCACGCCGCCGACGCTGGTGCTCTGGGCCTGCGATGGCAGTCCGCTGCTGGCAATCAGCGCGAAAGTGACGTTTAGAACAATCGCTCCTTGGAGGGTTCTACTACCACGATGAAGATTCCTTGTCATGGATTTCTGCTCCTTCGATCTCAAGTTGGCCGTCAAAAGCTCAACTTCAACCCGAGCTGTTTCTGTCGCTCTCCGGAGACCGACTGTGAACGTGACCCTGTCCTGCGGGGTCTCTTAAACTGATAGATGAGTCGCCAAAGTGCGACAGGACCCGCATAGGGAGTGCAAAAAATCTCGCGCGCTCAGCCCCCATCCACGTTCCCGATGATTGCGCCCGCTACGCGAATCTGAGGATTCGCCCAGCTCACCTCCGATCGGCGGGAGCTCCGTCGCATCAACTACCGCATCTAAGCAATCGAGAGAAGATCCGCCTTTCCATTGCTGTCGCCCAATTTCTCCATGGGGGTCCCCACGATGTCCAATAATGTGAGGTAAAGGTTGGTCGTTGGCGTTCCCACCGGGAATCGGACGTGCCGCCCGCCCTTGAGCTTGCCGGTCGCGCCGCCGACAAGCAGCATGGGCAGGTTTTCGTTCATGTGCAGGTTTCCGTCGCTCATTCCGGACCCGTAGTGAATCATCACGTGGTCCAAGAGAGAGCCGTCGCCGTCGGGTGTGGACCGCAGCTTCTCCACGTAATACGCAAACAGTTTGAGATGGAACGTGTTCAGCCTCACCAGCTTCTCGATCGAAGTAGGATCGTTCCTGTGGTGCGACAAGGGATGATGGGAATCCGGGACCCCGATCTCGCGGTAGGCGCGGCTGCTTCGCTCAAAGGCCAGCGCGAACGTGATGACCCGGGTGAGGTCGGTCTGGTAAGCCAGCACCGCCAGATCGAACATGAGCTTCGCGTATTCTTCGTACGAGGCCGGATGGCTGCCGGCGGGGCGCTCCAGCGTCGGCAGCTCGCGGGAGGCCTGCTCCTCGGCCAGCTGGATGCGGCGCTCGATATCGCGAACCGCCTCAAGATACTCGACAAACTTAGCGCGGTCTTTGGGTCCCAGCGTCGCGCGGAAGCTGTTCACCTCCTGAATGATGGAGTCCAGGATGCTGCGGTTTTCCTGGACCAGGGCCAGCCGTGCGCTCCGGTCGGTGGTATCGCTATCGCCGAACAGGCGCTCGAATACGACGCGCGGCGAGTCCTCCATGGGAAGCGGCGTCGTGGCGGTGCGCCAACAGATCGTGCCCAGATAGGCGCAAGCAAATCCCCCTTCACAGTAACCGGAGGCTTGCTTTGGATCCAGGGCCAGCTCGAGCGAAGCGAGCTGCGCGTGCTTGCCAAGCTCCTGCGCCGCGATCTGGTCCACAGAGATTCCCGCACCCATGTCGCGGCCATCCGATGCCTTCGGATGAACGCCGGTCAGATAGGCGGCGCTGGCGCGAGTATGGTATGCCCCGCCTTCCCCAGGCCACGCGTTCGCCTGCTTGGAGTCCAGTCCAGTCAGGACGAGAAGGCGATCCCGAAACGGCGCTAGCGGTTCCAGAATGGGAGTCATCTCGAAGCCGGCGCCCTCCGTCGCCGGAGTCCATTTCTCCATGATGATGCCGTTGGGGACCATCACGAATCCGATCCGGAGCACCGGCTTCGTGACCGTGTCGGCCGCAGTGGCGAGTGCTGGGATCATTCCGTCTAACAGCGGCAGCGCCACCGCGGCGCCGGCGCCCTTCAAAAACGTGCGGCGCGGAATAGCTTTCTTGAAGATCATCATGGCTCCAAGGTCCTCCTCATCTGAAATGGTTCGCTCTTAACGACCGCCAAGATCAGCGACGACCAGCGGTAGTCGGGCGCCGCTTGCCGGCGGATCTTTCGGACGAACGGCTGATCATAATATTCCGCTCCCCGGCCCAGCGCGTAGGTGAACAGGCGTTCAGCCACAGCAGTCGCAAACTGGTTGCTTTTCGCCAGCAGCACCTTCCGCAGATCGCCCGGACCCTGTATCCGGGTTCCGTCGGGAAGTGTCCCGGAAGAATCGATTGGCGTATTCTCCGATCCTTCCGTGTTTCGCCATTTGCCGATCGCATCAAAATTCTCCAGCGCAAAACCCAGCGGGTCCATGCGCAGGTGGCAACTCGCGCAGACAGGGTTCTTCCGATGAATCTCCATCTGCTGGCGGACCGACACGATCCCGCCGTCCTCCCCCCGCTCTTTCAAGTTCGGGACATTGGCCGGCGGGGCCGGAGGAGGCGTTGCCAGGATGTTCGTCAGCAACCATACCCCGCGCAGTACGACCGATGTCCGGAGAGGATACGAGGTCAGGCTCAGGATGCTGCCGTGGCCCAGCAATCCTCTTCGGTTTACATCGGTGACCGTTACGCGCCGAAAGCTGCTGCCATAAACGTCCGGAATTCCATAGTGCTGCGCCAGACGTTCGTTCACGAACGTATAGTCCGCGTCCAGCAACTCCTTGAGCGGGTGGTCCTCCCGGACCATGCTTTCCAGGAAAAGCTCCGTTTCCCGTTGAAACGCTTGCCGCAGGTTTTCGTCGAAGTTCGGGAACTCCTCTACATCGGGCGACAGCTCCGTAATGCGCCGCAATTGCAGCCACTGTCCGAAAAAGTTGCTGATGAACGCCGCCGAGCGGGAGTCGCGGAGCATGCGCCGAACCTGCTGCTGGAGCACCACCGGATCTTTCAATTTGCCGCGCTCCGCCAGGCTGAGAAGCTCCTCGTCGGGTATGGTGCTCCACAAGAAGAATGACAAACGAGAGGCCAGCTCCACGTCGCTGATGCGATAAACAGAGCCTGCTGGAAGGTTGGACGGGTCCTCCTCCACCCGAAACAGGAACTTGGGGCCTACCAGGATTCGCTGCAGCGCGACCCGGATTCCTTCTTCGAAGCCTCCCCCGCTGCGGGCCTGTTTATAAATGCCCAGCAAACGCGCGACGTCCTGTTCGGTGACAGGACGGCGGTAAGCACGACGGGCCAGGGCGGAAAGGATTTTCCTGGCGCACGTCTCCTCGTCATCGCCGGTCTTGAGTGCGGCCCGCTTTACGAGGCTGCCGCTCTCCCCACCGGCGCTCGGGTAACACACAAAAATCCTGCGGCGGCTCGGCGACTCCCCCAAGCCTTTTGCGTCGAAGGGCCCCCGGATAACAACGCTATCTACACCAGGTTCACGAGAGCCCCCGCCGGTTCCGGTGTTGACGCCTTCCGGCTCCGAACGGTCCTCCACCAGGAAAGAAATGCCTACCCGATGAGGCCCCGTCGTGGCGGCGAAGCGGACTTCCAAGCCTGCGTCCGCTCCGTAGGTTTCATACTCCAGTTGTTTCGGGTCGGCTTGAAAGAGACCGCCTATTCCGAACGCTCCGGCTTGCGTGGATTTTCCGAAGCGTTCGCCGCCGACGGGAAACAACTGGACTCGCGCGCCGTCCAGGCGCACGTCGAGATGGCGTCTTAAATTTACGCCCCGGATCCTCCCGCCGTCTCCATTGGCGCGGTCCCCGGTCCTACTCAGGCGGATTCTGAGGACATACTCCCCGTCGGCCGGGAAATAATGGCGAATCACAGCCCCGCCGCGCGACCCCAGGGGAAGAGCTTCGCTCATACGGCCGTCCTGTTTGAGCTCGTAGGGGACTTCATATTTTTCCATGCTCGCTCGCAGGGCGGGATCTCCAATAGCCATGCGGCTGATTTTGCGCGCCGCCGACAGATATCTTTCCAGCAGCGTGGGCGAAACGGACAGGACATCGCCGTTGTTGTCGAAGCCATAACCGGTATCGTCGGTAGGCAGAAGCGATTCCGCATCGATCTCAAGGTTCAGCAGTTCGTGAATCGCATTCGCGTACTCCGCGCGATTCAACCGGTGCGCTGTCGGCCTGCCCGGATTCAGCCTGGCGAAAGCTGCGCGGTCAATCTCTGTCTCGAGATAAGCCGGAAAAGACTCATAGAAGGACTGATCCGGCCGCGGCGCGCCGGGCGGCGGCATCGCATTGCCGCGAAGTTTCGTGATGACCTTTTCCCACACCTCCGCTCCGGCGGAGACATTCTCCAGGTTTGCCTTGTCGAGCATCAGCTCCGCTGTCTTGAGCCTCTCGTTGTGGCAAGTGACACAGTAGCGGCTCAAAATCTGGCGGTACTGCGCAGCCGGTGATGCAACCGGGCTGGGGGATTGCTGTGGATTGGCCGCCTGGAGCGGGACCAATGCGACCAACATCGCAACCGCCCAGTTAGACATCCTTCTTCTTGACATGGCAGTCAACCTCCGGTCCGGAAGCTATTGCGTCAGCGCCAGCGAATGTCCCGCGACCCCTTCTTGGGGGGCAACTGCATGTACAGGCATCCCACCATATCCGCCTTCCCCCCACTGACTTTGTTTGCAATTTTATTATCAAAACTGGCTGCAAAAGTCAACGGAAAAATGCCGCTTGCTTTTTGAGCAGACGAAGAGTAACCTCGCCCCGTAAAGGGCGGAGTTCTTCCAATCGAGTCTGAAGAGACAAGGAGCGATCTATGAGACGGCTCATTTCTATTCTGAGTCTTGCTGCTCTATGGCAGCTCGGCGCCGCGTGGGCGCAGTTGGTTCCCCCTAATGAAATGGGTGTCACCTGGGGCCACGTGCATTTGAATGCGCCGCCGGAGCTCCGGAACAAAGAGACAAAGTCCTGGCTGGCGCTGGGGGGGCAACTTGGAAATAACCTGACGGAGCACAATGTGCCCATCGCCTTTCCTGGGATTGTGTTCTTATTGGGTCAGAATCAGAGCGAAATCAGTGGAGGATCGGAAGGATCGGTGGTGGATCACGTGGCGTTCAAAGTGCCGAATCTCGAGGCGTCCATGGCGAAGTGGAAGGCCGCGAATTGGGGTTTGAAGGAACATCCGAGTACAAGGCCGGGCCAAGGCTTTTTGACTACGCCCGCCGGGGTGAAGGTCGAGATATTGGAGGACAAGACACTCCAGGTTCCGATTGCGTTTGACCATGTCCATTTTTATGTGCCGGAATCCGGCCTCAAGGAAATGGAGAACTATTATTCGAAGATGTTCGGCGCCAAACCCGTAACGGGAGAATCCAATACGTACAGCCTGCCGGGGGGGAAGCTGGTGTTTTCAAAATCTTCCACTCCCACGGTGCCGCCCACGGGGCGAGCGCTGGACCACATCGGCTTTGAGATTGCCGGCTCCCATACGGGCCTCGAGACCTTCTCCAAGGCACTGGAGGCGAAGGGAGTCAAGTTCCGTTCTACCTATCGTAAGAGCGAATTGGGAAACGCCCGCCCGATGGATCCTTTTGGGGTGATGACTGAGTTGACGCACGGGTTGAACGGTTATGCTGACTTCAAGCACATTGAAGAGGCGATTTCCCCCTGCGAAAACCGGTCTGCCAAGTGCTGGTGAAGGTACTGTAACTTCGACCTGATGCGTTTAGAACGGCGAGAGCGATTCACATCTGATAAGGCGAACCATACAACAACAAGGAGCGATCTATGAGAAGCCTAATTTCCATTCTGACGCTGGCGACCCTCTGGCAGGGCGGTGCTTTGTGGGCGCAGTTGGCTCCCGTCAATGAACTGGGCCTGAGCTGGGGCCATTTGCATGTGACTGCGCCGGACCGGGAGAAAGAGGCAAAGGCCTGGATAACTCTGGGGGGAGGACTCGGATATAACTTATCGGGCAACATACCCATCACATTCCCTGGGATTGTGATCTTATTGCGTCAGAGAGAAGTCACGGGAGGATCCGCAGGGGCGGTGGTGGACCACGTGGCCTTCCGAGTGCCGGATATCGAGGCCTCCATGGCGAAGTGGAAGGGGCTGGTTACCTGGTGGAAGCAGGGGAATTGGGGTTTGAAGCCAGAGCCTGGTACCAGGCCGGGCCAGGGCTTTGTCACCAGCCCAGGCGGGGTGAAGATCGAGATATTGGAAGACAAATCACTTCAGGTCCCGATTGTGTATGACCATGCCCATTTTTATGTGCCGGAATCCCGCCTTCAGGAAACCCAGGCTTGGTACACGAAGATGTTTGGCGCCAAACCCGTCAGGGGAGAAGCCAATACCCTCAGCATGCCCGGCGGGATGCTGGTGTTTTCAAAATCCGACGCCCCCGCCGCGCTGAACGTGGGAAGATCTCTGGACCACATCGGCTTCAACGCGCTGAGCGCCGAATCACTGAGGGTGTTCACGAAAGGTCTGGAAGAAAAGGGAGCCAAGTTCGAACGTCCCCCGGAGAGTTCCTCCATGGGGATGACCAGTGTGCTCGATAATTTAGGAATGAGGATCGAGATCACGAAGGCTCAAGGCGGTTATTTTGACCTCAAGCAACTCGACGCAGCCTTCCATACCTTTGACGAGGGTGGAAGAAGACAAGGCGACCCGCCGAGGCAACAGCCATAAAAGCTTGCTGAAAGGAACCCGTGGTGTCATTCTGAAGTCCGGCCTCTTTTGTCGGACGAAAGATAATTCTGTGCTGGTTCCTAATTGCAAAACTTTATAGGGGTGCCCTGCGTTATCCGAATAGGATTGGACTCCGAAACCCTGGAGCTGGGGGCGCACGGACTGAATATCACCTTCTTTCCGCTTCAGCCTGGGCCTGCGTTCTTCCGCTCTCATCCACCAAGTACGTGTTCGGCTCTATCTGTTTCAAGTCAAAATAAGCGCGTTGGCCCTTATTCACCTCGATAAATGTTCCGAATTCGTCAGCCAGCGCGGTCTGCCCAAACGCGGAATTGCGCGGCGGCCGATAGAATTTGGCCCCTTTTGCGGTTACATCTTTGGTAAAGGCCGCCAAGGCGGGAGCGCTGTCCGCATTGAATCCAATGTGATCCAGTGTTCTCCCGATCGTCGGCTGGGGAGCAACGTCGGTGGTCGAAAAAATCAAGTTCCCGCCGGACATGCGCAGAGTGTTGGCTTCTCCCCTCAGAGGCGTGGCGCCAAACATTTTGGCATAAAAATCCTGTATCTTGGGGAGGCCAGCCTGTTGCACACTAAAATGGGCATGGTCAAAAGCAATCGGAACCTGGAGTGATCTGTCTTCGATCACCTCGATCTTCACTCCGCCCGGCGTGGTCACGAAGGCTTGCCCCGGTTTGGTCCCAGGTTCCACCTTCAAACCCCAGTTCCCCTGCTTCCACCAGGCGACAAAACCCTTCCAGTTCGTCGTGGATTCCTCAAGATTTTGTACTTTGAATCCAACATGGTCAATCAACGAGCCGGCGCTGCCGAGCGCCTGACCGGTCTTGTTCGTGGGTTGCAGATCATTGATCAGGATCAGGATCCCAGGGAACAAAATAGGCGTGTTGCCCGACAAATTAAATCCGAGCCGCCCTCCTAGGGCCAGCCAGGCCATTACCTCCTTCTGGCGATCGGGTGGGTAAAGATGCAAATGGCCCCACGCCAGGCCCTGTTCATTGACAGGGGCAAATTGAGCCCATGAGACGCTAACTTGCCACAAGATCGCAAGACCTATAATGGAAACTATTCTTTTCATGATCGGTTCCTCCCTTCGCGTTGCCGCGAACAGATATCACCCGGAATTCCCCAAGTCCAACCGCTCCACGGTCCGGTGCAGAAAGAAGGAGACATGCTCCTCTCCCAGCACCTCATGTCCGCTAGTCGGCAGCAGAACCGCTTGTTCGGGGTTGTAGGTCAAAAATTTCATCCCGCCGCCTTTGAGGACATTATACAGGACTGTCAACATGATTTGTCACAGACTCTGAACCTAGATTATTCATGAGACTTCGAACTTGGAACATCGGACGCTCCGTCTTTTCCGTAGCCCAGGCGTTTACGCCTGGGTTGGATGAGACCCACACGCTGTGTAGCCCCCTTCCAGGGGGCTTCTCCGCTCGTCGGAGCACAAGCCCCCTGAAGGGGGCTGAAAAAACCATTGGATTCCCGGTTCCCAGGCGTGAACGCCTGGGCTAGAAAAAACGAACGCTCACGGCGGCTGCTGAGGTTCATGAATAATCCAGGTGAAGCCATGCCCTGTAAAATCCAATGCTGAGACCGGTCTAATGGAGCAAAGAAAGAAATTCCGGGTATAATCTGTGGCGGCGGGCTCTTGCAATCGAAATCCTGGGGCACGATGAACGATCAGAACAGCGGCAGCTCCTGATGCTGATCGCGCCCGGATTTTCAACTTGCTCGGCGGCAGATTGAAGTACGCTGATTTTGGCGGGTTTTCCAAAGAGACGGTAATTGCAGCAGAGGAGATACGGACATGAATCCAGGGATAAAGATGATGATGGCAATGCTGGTCACGTTCGTCCTGGTTCCGGTGCTTCCAGCGCAAGATGCGGCGCCGGTTGGCAACGCCGAGGCCGGAAAAAAGGCCTGGGCCGGCAGAAGGTGCCAGAATTGTCATGGCGAACAAGCTCAAGGGGCGTTCGGGCCGGACCTGGCGGGCAGGCAACTTACCTTTGCGCAGTTTAAGCGGGCAGTTCGCGCACCGTGGGGCGTAATGCCTAGCTTCACCGAACGGCAAGCTAACGATCAAACCTTGTCTGATATGCGAGCGTGGTTGCTGACCTTGCCTACAGTGGCGGAACCCGGACCCTGGGAGGTCCCCCTGAAAGCCGACGCTCCGTATCGTCAGAAACTCCTCATCTCAGTTGGCTGTGCTCAGTGCCATCATGCCGAGTTGAGAAACCCGCGGGGCGCACTCGGTGGAGTGGCGTCGGAAGTAGACTTCGAGCACTTCGGGAAAATGGTTTACAACCATACAGACATTTGGCGCGCCGGCACCATGGGCAATTTTTCAAGGGATCGGGTTCCCGAGGCTATTTTGCGGGAAATCTTCCTTTTTGTAACAGAGGACCTCGGATTGCTAGCACCGGTTGGGGCCACATTCGTACCTGAACCAATGTCCGATGGCACAAACACAACCTACAAACTGTGGGTGAGGAATCGAGGCATTCAGGGCAAAGGGCTGACGGCGGAAGACGTGACCATTACGGTTCCGCTGAAATCCGGAACCACCCTTATCAGCACAACTGGCGCCGGGTACCAGGGAGTTAAACACGATCCGGAAACTAAGTTAGACGCGGCGATCTGGAAGGCCCCGCGCTTTGGTCCAGGAGATGTGCAGGCTTATACGCTGACCATCGCCGGGAAAGGCGGCGCGCCTGCCGACCTCTTCAAAGGAACGACGGTGCGTTGGGCAAAGCCCGGGATGCGCCAGGGTATCCCCAACCTGGAGCATTTCGTTCTGGATCATAACCTAGGTGAAGGTAGGACCTCCGTCGAGGAAGCTACCTTCAACCGCCAGGTCTCAGCGACTGGTGTATGGGTCGCCCCGGGCGGTACGCCTCCGGGGCTTTGCCTGGAGGTCGATGTGAGGCGGGAAACGGTCGGCTGCGTGGGCAAGTGAGTTCCCGAGCAAAACCCGGCCACTGGTTACGTTCCCGGTTCGTTGCGCTCCAACAACTATCTTCAGGACCGGGCGATGATGGCACCCGTGCTGGCGCTAACGGGATGAATTTCTAAACCATTGAAATCCTTAAGAATCGCTTGAAATTTCTTGACATCCATCCTTTTAATCTGATAGTGGAGGCGTATTCAGGCGGCTTAAGGCGAGGTCAAAATGGGTATCAAAGTGAAAGCGGTGAGCTGGGGCGTAGTGTCTCTGTGGTCGCTCGCCAGCTTGGCTGCTGCGGGCAGTGACTCTCGGCTGGTAGAGGCCGTCAAGAACAAAGATGGAGAGGCGGTGCGTTCGCTGCTGCAGCAGCATGTGGATGTGAATGCGCGCCATGCGGACGGCTCCACGGCGCTGGCTTGGGCTGCCCACTGGAATGACCTGGAAATGGCCGACCTTCTGATAAGTGCCGGCGCTGACGTGAACGCGCAAAACGAGTATGGCGTTCCGCCTCTTTGGCTCGCCTGCAACAACGGAAGCGCTGCCATGGTCGAGAAGCTGGTGAAAGCGGGAGCGAATCCGAATGCCACCCTGCTGGAGACCGGGGAGACCGCGCTGATGACGTGTGCGCGCAGCATTGGCAACCCGGACGCGGTCAAGTCTCTGCTGGCCCACGGAGCGGACGTAAACGTCAAGGAAAAGCAGAAAGGCCAGACAGCTCTGATGTGGGCATTGGAGCGCCGCCACCAGGACGTCGCGCGGGTGCTGATCGAGCACGGCGCGGACATCCATGCTAAGTCGAAAGGCGGTTTCACGCCGTTGCTGTTTGCCGCCCGGCAGGGTGATCTCGACTCTGCCCGGCTCCTGCTGGAACGGGGAGCGGACGTGAACGATAAGGCCCCGGTGCAAAGGGTCTATGGGAAGGCTCGGGAGCAGGAACGGGGATCTGTGGGGAATGAAGTGGTGCCGGGAGGTCTCGGTTCCTTATTGGTGGCGGCAGACAGCGGCCATGAAGCATTGGCCTTGTTTCTGGTGGGCAAGGGCGCGGACGTAAACGCTGCGGACCCCGATGGATTTACCGCGCTGCACTACGCCATCCGAAAGGGATACACGATTCTCACGATGGGCCAGCGCCGCAACGCCTCCTCCGCAGTTTACCGATTCCGGCCCAACATGTCTGAGTTGGTGAAGGTGTTGTTGGAGCACGGAGCGAATCCAAATGCCAGAATCGAGCGGGGGCCGGAAGCCGTAGGTTCCCGCGGCCAGTTCGCGCTGGCTGGCGCAACACCGTTTATGCTGGCCGCTGCGGCTGGTGATGTCGGCCTCATGAAAACCTTGCTCGCCAAGGGCGCCGATCCGAAGATGGGGACGTTTGATCATACGACGCCGCTGATGGCGGCGGCTGGCGTAGGCCGTAAAGCCACCCGCACAAAAGATGAAGAAGCGCAAACTTTGGAAGCCGTCAAGCTGATGCTGGAGCTGGGCGCTGATGTTAACGAGGCCAACGACGAAGGCCGGACTGCCCTCCACAGCGCGGCGTTCTCGTGGGCGGACGAGATCATTCAGTTTCTGGTGTCCAAAGGCGCAAGGCTGGACTTGGAAGACATGTCCGGACAGACGCCGTTGAGCATCGCGGAGGGCGATCCAAACGATTTCGTGGACGCGAGCGAGAAGAGCGCCCGCGGGAGTCCCGCGAGCAGTACCGCGAAGCTGATTCGCAAGTTGGGGGGCGACCCCTTGGCGCAAGGTCTGTACTTGACGTCAGAAAAAGCAAGTCAGTGACCACGGCTGGCGCGAAAGCCAAAAACACGATGGCTCTGGTCACTTGTCAGAGCAGTTTTTCACCCCTGTCGGCGGGAATCTTGGGCCATGAAATACGTATTGAAAGCAAATGATGAGATCGCTGCCGGTCAGGGGCTGACCCTCAGATTTAGAACGATGCTGGGTTGGGCGGGAACTGTGTTGGTGGGGGTCAGCTCACTCCAGGCAGCCATGCTCAGCAATCCGTAAGCCCCGCTTCGATGCCCGCCGCGAGATACCGGGAGGTCCTGAATCGCTACTGCGTCACCTGCCATAACGAGAAGTTGAAAACAGCGGGGCTCCTGCTCGATAAGGTGAGCGTTGAAACTGTTCCGGCGGGAGCGGAAGTGTGGGAAAAGGTGATCGAAAAACTTCGAGGCAGCGCGATGCCGCCTCCGGGCCTGCCGCGGCCTGATCAGACCTTTTACAACGACTTTCCCACCTACCTGGCAACGGAGATCGATCGCGCGGCCTTTACCAAACTCGATCCGGGCAGGCCGACGGCGCGCCGGCTGAACCGTGCCGAATACGGCAACGCCATCCGCGACCTGCTGGCGGTTGATGTCGATGCAAAACCGCTTCTGCCCACCGACGATACGGGATACGGCTTTGACAACATCGGGGATGTTTTGTCGGTATCGCCGACGTTGCTGGAAAGATACCTATCGGCGGCGCGCATGATCAGCCGCCTCGCTATCGGAGATCCCGCCATGCGCGCAGTCCCCGTGACCTACCAGATCCCCTTTAATCTCAAACAAGACAGCCGGATGAGCGAAGACCTTCCGTTCGGGTCACGCGGTGGAACCGTCATCCGTCATCACTTCCCCGCCGATGGGGAGTACGTCGTCAAAATCCGGCTGAGCAGAGATCAGGACGCGGCCAATGGAGACGGCGGTACGATTCGCGGTGTCGGCCTGAAACGTCAGATGGACATCCGATTGGATGGCGCCAGGATCAAGCTATTCGAGGTTGGCGGCCAGCGCCTGGGACGATCAACCAGAGCCGGCGCGTTCGGGGTAGGCGGCGGTCTGTTTCAAGGGGATCCGGAACAACTGGAATACGAAATACACGGGGCGGATGCGGGCCTGGAAGTCCGCTTCCCTACGAAGGCCGGGCCGCACGCAGTGGGCGTCGCTTTCCTCGTGGAGGACCGCTCCGAGTCGGAAGGGATAAATCGGGGAGGCTCCGGGCGTCGTGGTGAACCTGTGCCTGCGGTGGACAGCATTATGATCCGCGGGCCCTATGACCCGAAAGGTTTGGGAGATACGCCCAGCCGCCGGAAGATATTTGTGTGCCACCCAGCCAACAGCGAGGAAGGCAGCAGCCCCCTCAGGGTGGCGTCGCTCCAGACCGGCAGCGAAGACGAAGAAATCTGCGCCAGGAAGATTCTCTCCACGCTCGCCCGCCGCGCCTATCGCAGGCCTGTAGCGGATGAAGATATTCAGCCTCTGCTCAGCATATACAAGACAGGACGGAGCGGCGGGAGCTTCGAAGAAGGAATCCGGATGGCGCTGCAAAGAATACTGGTGGGTCCGGAGTTTCTGTTCCGCATCGAGGAGGACCCGCCCAATACTGCGCCGGGTACCATCTATCGCATTGGCGATCTCGAATTAGCCTCCCGTTTGTCGTTTTTTCTGTGGAGCACCATACCCGATGACGAGCTTCTCAATCTCGCCGAGCTCGGCAAGTTGAAGGACCCCGCCGTACTGGAGACGCAGGTTCGGCGGATGCTCCGCGATCCGCGCTCGAAGGCTCTGGTCAGCAACTTCTTTGGACAGTGGCTCCAACTGCGCCGTGTTGCGGAGCTGGAGCCGGATTTAGAGGAGTTTCCCGATTTCGACGAAAACCTGCGCGGGGCCTTCCTGCAGGAGACGGAGCTTTTCCTGGAGAGCATGGTGCGGGAAGATCGCCCGCTGCTGGAATTATTGGATGCGAACTATACGTTCGTCAATGAACGTCTGGCAGAGCATTATGGAATTCCGGATGTTCACGGCAGCAGCTTTCGGCGGGTGACGCTGACGGATGAGAACCGGAGAGGATTGCTGGGCCAGGGCAGCATCCTGAGCCTGATGTCGTACCCCGTCAGGACCTCGGTCGTTCTGCGCGGCGTGTGGTTGCTCACCAATATTCTGGCGACTCCCCCGCCCGATCCGCCAGCCAACGTTCCGGCGCTGGAGGCCAGCGCGCAGGATGGCAAGATCAGATCGGTCCGGCAGGCTATGGAAGCGCACCGCGCGAACCCGGTGTGCGCGAGTTGCCACTCGCGGATGGACCCGTTGGGATTCGCGCTCGAGAACTTCGATGCGATCGGACAGTGGCGAACCAACGAGGGGGAGGAGAACACGCCGATTGATTCCTCCGGGACGTTGCCGGACGGCACCAGGATTCAGGGCCCGACGGAGCTTCGAAAAGTATTGCTCGGCAAGTCCGACCAGTTTGCAATAGCCGTCATCGAAAGGCTGCTTACCTACTCGGTGGGACGGGGAGCCGAGTATTACGATCGTCCGTTCGTCCGCAAGATTCGGCGGGAGGCGGCTCCGGACTTTCGCTGGTCATCGCTGATCTCGGCCATCATCAAGAGCGAGCCATTTCAGATGAGGAGGACACTGCAACCATGATGGTCTTCCAGAAAGCCATCCCTCGGCGGACGTTCTTGAAGGGCGTCGGCGCTACAGTCGCATTGCCGCTGCTGGACGCAATGGTTCCGGCCTTCGCAGCTACGGCTGATCCGGCCGCCCCAGCGGGGCTTCGGATGGGGTTTGTGTATGTTCCGAACGGGATCGTCATGGATAAGTGGACGCCGTCCAAGGAGGGCGTCGGCTTCGAGATGACTCCGATTCTGGAGGCGCTGACTCCATTCCGGGATCGTCTTCTGGTGCTGAGCGGGCTCGACTCGAGGCAGGCCAATGGATGGCCTGGCGAAGGGGGGGCATACCATTCGCGTGCCAGCGCCGCCTACCTGACGGGTGTTCACCCGAAGCCGACCAGCGGCCTCGACGTACACGTGGGACCTTCTGTGGACCAGATCGCGGCTCAGAAATTTAGCAAGCAGACGCAGGTGGCATCTCTCGAGCTGGCGCTGGATCCCGTGTTAGCCGCAGGCACCTGTGAGGGAGGAACCTGCGCTTATACGGAAACCCTTTGCTGGCGCACTGCTACGACACCGATGCCGATGGAGGACAAGCCGCGGGTGGTGTTCGAGCGGCTGTTCGGCGACAGCGATACGACCGACCGGGCAGCGCGGCTGGCCCTTATCCGGGAGAACCGGACCATCCTCGACTCCGTGATGCAGAAAGTGGCGAGCTTGCAGGCCAGGCTTGGTCCCAGGGACCGCGCCAAGCTCACCGAGTATCTTGATGCCGTTCGCGATGTCGAGCGCCGCATCCAGCTCGCGGAGGAACAGAGTGCGCGGGAGTTGCCGACGCTGGAGCGGCCCGCCGGCGGACACCCGGCCTCGTTTGAGGAATACGCCAAGTTAATGTTTGATTTGCAGTTGCTGGCCTACCAGACCGATTTGACCCGCGTCATCACCTTCGCGTTTGCCCACGAAAGAAGCCCCCGGGCTTACCGCGAGCTCGGGGTTCCCGACTCACATCACCCGTTGTCGCACCACAGAAACGATCCTACTTCGATTGCGAAGCTGATCAAGGTGAACTCATTTCACGTCAGGCTGTTCGCGCATTACCTGGAGAAGCTGCGAACAACGCCTGACGGCGATGGTTCTCTGCTGGACCATATGGTGATCGTCTACGGGTCCGGCATGAGCGACGGCAACCTGCATACGAACGAAAACCTACCCATTTTGCTGGTAGGGGGTGGGGCGGGCAAGATAAAAGGCGGCCGCCACATTCGATATCCGGTGGGAACTCCACTGACGAACCTGTACTTGACCTTGTTGGATATGGCGGGGGTTGCTGTGGACCAACTTGGCGACAGCACTGGAAAGCTCGAACTCCTCTCCATTGCGTAGATACCGGGGTGGGGAGAATATCTTCCTGTGGTTTGGCGTTGACCGGCGGCGGAAATTCGCGCTAAAAGCCTTTTCTGACTGTAAATCGAGAACGTCTTTATTTGGAAGCCCCTGCGCTCGGTCGTTTAGCGTGCCTTCCGGAGCGAGGGAAGCAGAGATTACTTGCCCTCGTCATGGGAGGTTGTGTGGATTTGTGGACGTATCAACGGGGTCCAGGATATCCCGCAAGAGATGGTCAATATCAAGAAGTGAGGTGGAAGATGATCAGTCTCAGCCCAAGGGCGAAGGTCCGGACGTTGTCTGTTTTGCTCGTTTTGTCGGCGGCTTCGATTGCATTCAGCCAGGCAGTGACGGGAACCATTTCGGGGACAGCGAGAGACAGCACGGGGGCCGTGCTGCCGGGAGCACAGGTGGTGCTGTTGAACCAGGATACAGGGTTCTCCCGTACCGTCCAGAGCGATGTGGCAGGGCGGTATTTGGCGACCTCGCTGCCACTGGGCGACTACCAGGTGACGGCCAGCCTGCAAGGCTTTCAGACTCAGGTTCGAAGCGGAATTGTGCTGACGGTGGGGCGGGAAGCGGTCGTGGACCTGCTGCTGTCGGTCGGCGCCGTCACGCAGACGGTGGAAGTGTTTGGCGAGGCTTCTCTGATTGATACCACCAGCGCCACGGTCTCCGGATTAGTGGTGGGAGAGCAGATCCGCGACCTGCCGTTGAACGGCAGAAGCTATGGCGACCTGGCTCTGCTGAATCCCGGTGTGATCTACAACAACAATACCGGCAGCGCCTCATCCGACGGTTTTGGGAAGCGCCTGTCGGTGAACGGTTCCCGAAACACTGCGAATCTCTTCCTGATCGACGGCACGGTCACGAATAACTTCGCGTCTACGGCAGGGAGCGTTGCCGCATTGAGTCTGGGGGTGGAGGGGATTCGGGAATTTCGGGTGCTGACGCATAACTACGGCGCGGAATACGGACGGGCGGGCGGGGCGGTGGTGAGCGTGGTGACGCGCTCAGAGCGGCATCCGCAGCAGAAATCAACAGACCAGAATCGGAGCAGGCAAATGAAGCGGATATAAGGAGCAGGGACCATGTCAAGGCGTACCGACTCAGCAAGGGGAAGTCGAGCGGCGATGATTCTGGTGCTGGCCGTGGCCGTAATCGCTTCCGGCAGCTTCTCATTGGAAGCTCAGAACAGCGGTGTCACGGGAGTGGTAAGAAGCGCGTCGGGGGACCCGGTGGCGGGCGCATTGGTCAAAGTGAGAAGCGAAAAACTGGGTCTCGGCTTCCTGGTGGTGAGTCAGGCACAAGGCCGCTACAGCACCCCGAGTCTTCTTCCGGGGAAGTATATGGTCCAGGGTTTTGGAGGGACTCACCAGAGTGCGCCCGCTGCGCCGGTCGAGGTCGGCAGCGGCCGGCCAGGGAAGATGGACGTGGTTTTGAGCGCTCCCCTACGGATCCCTCCGCGAGAAAAACGGATGACGGACGACGATTACCGGAAGTTGATACCGGAAGCGGACAATCCCTTCATCAAAAATTCCTTCGCGCCCATTTGTTCGGAATGCCATAGCTTGGAGTGGGTTATTACTGCCCGGAAGACTCCGGAGCAGTGGCAAGAGACCCTCGATCGGATGCAATACAAGATGTTAGGCTATCGGCGCGTTCTACTCCTGAAGCATCCGGAACAGGTCGTGGAATATGAAGAGATGATGAAATACTTTTCGAAGTATTTCACGCCGGATAAACCGCAGGACCCTCGGGTCCTCCAGGGACGGCTCCTGGGCCCCGGAGGCCCTTCTCACCCCAACAGGAACTTGCCCGCAACTTTGCTGAAAGGCGCCGCGGCGAAATACGTCGCGATGGATTTTTCGCTGCCGCCCGGTTCCAGGCCCCAGGACATCGCGGTGGACTCCCAGGGGATTGCCTGGGTGACGGAGAAAAATACGGGCATGCTGGGCCGCTTTGACCCCAATTCGCTGGCGTATACCCGCATTCCATCTCCCCCGGGGAAGAACTCCAAATCGCAATTGATTTCGGTTGCGGTGGACCCGCAGGACCAGGTATGGTTCGCGGATGAAGGCCCCAACGCTCGCCTGCTTCAGTACAATCCGAAAAGCCGGGAATTCAATACGTATCCGGTGCCTGATTATCCTTGGCCAGTCCCGGAGGGCTGGGCACGCGTCGGCACGCTGCGTTTCTCGGGTGGGAATGTCTGGGCAGCGGGAATGGTGACCGACCGGATCTGGAAGCTGGACCCCGGCGCCCGAAAGATATCCCACTACGCTCTCCCCAGGGGTTCGGTGCCATTCGGACTGGTAATCAACAGAGATAACGTGATCTGGTACACCGCCCCGCCCAGCAACGCAGTCGTGCGACTGGATCCCGCCACCGGAAGAGTTGCCCGATATGAATTACCCAACCTGAGATCGGACCCCAAAGGGATGGCGACCGACGCGGAAGGGAACCTCTGGGTAGCCGCAACAGAATCAGGCAAGCTGCTGAAGGTGGACCGCATGGGGAAGTTCACGGAGTATGCCCCTCCCACGGAGGGCTCCGGCCCCTTTGCTGTCGCTGTGGACACGGAACGGAACCTGGTTTGGTTCAGCGAAGTGTTCGCGGACAGGATTGCCCGTTTTGATCCCGGAGCCAACAGTTTCGTCGAGTTTCCCCACCCCATCGCGGATTCCGACGTGCAGCGCATCGAGATAGATCGCAGCCATCCCAACCGGGTGTGGTGGGCCAGCGGTCGCGGCGACAAGATCGGTTACCTGGAAGTGATGGAAGAAGAAAAAAGAGAAATGGCTGCTCGCCCCGAGCGAAATTCGGCGAATCTTCCATGAAGCTTGTGGATCACAGAAGCCGGGAAGCCGAAACGGGTAACGGATGCGACCGCTGCTCAGATGGTTCGGAGGGACAATTTCGGCAGCACCCGGCGCAACAGCCGAGAGTATACCAAACTGGGAGCGCTTACCTGGAACACCTGGCATGACACCGAAGAGTATGGTGTCCTGTCCGCGTACCTGGTGCTGAAAGGCCTCGCACCACCGGGCGGAAGCTTTACGGACTAGCAGATCGGCGTTTCTGCCGTCCGCTGTCGCGTCGGAGCCATCCAGAGTGTCTTGCTTCCCGCCAGCGGATTGCCGGGCACGATCTGGTGGCATCAAAGAAGAGGTGTATCCTGCGCCTGTTGACGCCGGCAGAGGTTCGGGCTGCAAGGGCGGATGAACGCGCCAAAATCCATCGAAGAGGGAGAACAACGTGAAAGCCAGAACCATTGGTAATGTGCTCATGGCAATCGTGGCGTGGAGTAGTGTTGTTGGCATGTGGAATCCGTTGTCATACGAGGGGAACTCGCTCCGCGCGCAGGCGCCGCGCCTCACGACGAAGTTTCAGGTAGACCCCTTTTGGCCCAAGCCGCTGCCGAATGACTGGATTCTGGGCCCGGTGGCCGGCGTATGCGTTGATGCGAAGGACCACGTGATGATTCTCGAGCGGACCGCTGATCCCATTGAGTGTAACGCTTCGCAGGCTGACGAGTTCGGACCGCCGGTGATCGAATACGGCCCGGAGGGCAACGTGATCGCCACCTGGGGCGATCCGAAGGTAGTCCCCGCCGCCATTCACAGTTGCTTCTTTAGTCGCGACGGCAATGTCTGGATCTCCGGTCAGGACGACGCGGTCGTCCAGAAGTATGCTCGGGACGGCAAACTGCTCATGCAGATCGGCACAAAAATGAAGTTCGACACCTCGGACGGAACGATCAAGGGCAAAGCGTTGGATTCGAGTCGTGAGTTGCTCAACCGGCCGACGGCGTTAGCCGAGGATCCGTCCACCGGCGACCTTTACATTGCTGACGGCAACGACGGGAACCACCGCGTTGTAGTCTTCGATCAAAATGGAAAATACCTCCGCCAGTTCGGCCGCCTGGCGACGAAAGAGGAATCCGAGGCGGGCGCGGGCGGTGTGTTCACGAAGAGCATTCATTGCGTGGTCCTTTCTAATGACGATCTGGTATACACGTGCGACCGGGAAGGCAAGCGAATCGAAGTGTTCGACAAGATGGGCAACTACAAGAGGAGCATGTCTGTTCCCCGGAGGAAAGCGACCCTTCCGGGCCGCCCGCCCGTTACTACGCTGGTGCTCTCCCGGGACAAAGGGCAGAAATACATGTACGTCGGCACCCCCGAAGGGCTTATCTGGACCCTCGACCGCGAGAGCGGGCAAGTGCTGTCGGCCTTCGGCCGCCATGGCACCATGGCTGGCGAGTTCTACGTGCACGATCTTGCAATCAACTCCCAGGGCGACCTCTTCATCGCCGAGGAGGGTGGTCGCAGGGTCCAGAGATTTAAGGCAGTGGGTAAGGACTGAGTTTTCCGGATTACGGCCGGCAGAGCACGGAAATGAGGCTGGCGGTCTGCGCCATAACGGAAGGCCTCTCGCCGGCGACCGTCACGGGAGTTTGCCTGTCAGTTCTTTATACATTCGCCGCACCATAATCTCTCTCTGTCCTGCGTACGTCGGCAGTTTCTCGTATTGCTGGAGCTTCACCGCGGCGACAGCCTGATCTTCCGTCGCGCCTCGCGCAATCTCATTCTGGATGGCGTCGCGCGCGTCCACGAAGATCTGCCGCATGCGGTGCAGCCCTGGCCGAGTTTGCCGGGGATCTTCGGGAATAGGACCGTGTCCCGGGACGAAGATATCGGCTCCGAGTGCTTCCACCGCGTCGAGCGCTCGCAGCCATGAGACGCCGTAGCCCTCCGCCATATTCGGAAACTGCTCGGAAAAAAATAGCTCGCTCAGATACGCAATCCGGTCTTGCGGGACAAAGAGGATGCTGTCTCCTCGCGTGTGGGCCCGGCCCAAATAGAGAATCTGAATCTCCTTGCCGCCGAAGTAGAGGGTCAGGCGATCACGAAAGGTCTGATTCGGGAGCTTGGCCGTTTGCTCTTCGGCCGACGCGCGGGCCGCTGTCAACAATTGGAGGAGGTCAGTCCGGTAGTTTTCGTGCCCGATCTTCAACACGTCCCCGTAGGCTACGTTGCCCCTGGTGTAGTTATCATGGTGTGTGGAGGAAATCAGAAAGCGAACGGGCTGTTTGATTACGCTGGAAATCGCTTCTCGCGCTCCGCGTCCGATGGCTTCCGAATCCAAGGCGTCCAGCACCACCCCCCCCTCGCTTGTGACGATGACGCCGCTATTAAAGGCAGACCTGCCTGGGGCAGTCGAGGTGTACACATAGTGCCCCGGAATGATCTGTTTCAAGCTTCCGGAGCTCGCGGGCCGACTGCGCTCGGCGGCGGGCGCCGGCGCGGCGGGATTGCGTGGAGGGTCTTGTGAGAATAGGGAGACGTCCCCGGCGAGCAAAATGAGCAGAGCTATCGTTAATCTTGGAATCACTCCTCCTCCAGTCGTTCAGGACACGGTTTTCATCCGGAATCTCTAATTGGAGCTTCCCTTCCACCAGAGTCATATGCCGGCCGCCTCGTCCGCCGGCGGCACAGATTGGCTCCAGTATTAAAGGGTCCGAAGGTAGCTGAGGAGGTCATCCATTTCCTTGTCGGAAAGAATCACCCCCCGTGCCTCCATTCTGCTGGTGCCTTCGAAGACCAACTTGCGGATCGTCTCCACGGTATGCTCCTTGTGTTCCGTACCGTCGGCTAATTTATGAGGAGGCCATATGAACAGGCCCTTTAACGCAGGCGCATCCCCGCGCCCCCCTGCCAGGTCGGAGGGGTGGCAATAGGTGCAGTGGAGCTCGAAAACCTGCTTGCCGTGAGCAACGCCTGTAGTGGGCTGCACTTTGCTCACTTGTCCACCTTTGGGAGCCGCCGTGCTCACATATTGAATCAGTCCTTCGCTCAATCGAACGGATGTTCCAAAAGGATCGGTGAATTCTGCGCTCGCAAAGCTCTTGTAGCGAGTCTTGCTATACGGCTCAGAAATTTTCACTCCGGCGGCTTCCAGTTTGCGAACGAACGCTTCCAGGTTCCTGACCTCGAAGCCGACGCTGTCCAGGGCCCGCCCCTTGTTCGGCACTAGCGCGACATTCCTATCAGCGAAATTAATCTTCGTGCCGGGAATGACAACGTTGATGAGACCTCGAACGGTTTCAGCGCCGAAGGTTTTCGCGTAGAAATCATACATTCCTTTTACGACGCTCATGTCCTTAAGATAAAAATGCACGATGTCGCTGCCAATCGGCGCCGCGGGGTCGTTTGTCTGAACCGATCCTACAATCCTTTCGGGACATGCCTCCAGGTAGGGGTGGGAGGAGCCGAATTTGCATGGATTGGTTGAAACTTCGACGTTCAGACCGTCCGGACTGAACACATGATTCCATGCCCGGCCATTCAATCGCAGATCCCTTAGGGTTTCAGGGTCGCGGGGATAGGTCTCATATCCGGCCTCTATCAACCGCTTCACGAGTTCATACGGGTTCGGCGAGTTTACACCGACATGATCCATCATGGCTCCCCTGCTGGGGCCAGTTGGCTCGCCGCGATGCATAAAGACCAAGACTCCGGGAAGTTTGATGACGTCGATGCCATCAATCTTCAAAGGCGTACCCCCAAAAGGCTCCCAGAACTTCTTGGTAACCTCCGGATCCCGCACGATCGTGTGCCAGGCTGCCAGTGTGACACCGGCCTCGTTCGGAGGATATAGCTGTGCCCACGAGAGATTGACGGCCAGAAGACCACGATGCTGAGAATCGCAATCAGTCTTCTCATAGTCTGCTTCCCCTCTGTTTAATCGGATTCTCGAATATCGCCAATATCGAACCCGCCCATTACCGGAAGAGCATAAATCCAGCCGCCTTGTAGAGTCAACCTCACCTCCTCCCCTTGCGGATGCGCGACACAAACGTGGGAGGTTGGCGGTTTGTGTTTCTCTTTCACCAAACACCGCTTCCCCACGCGATCCAACGCCGCCGGCGTCATGGGCTGGAGCGATGACCTCGGAGCCGGCTCCCCCCTCAAGGTCGAATACCACAGCACGGACAAGCAGAAATCACCTTTGCCAATCAACGCGTGCCCTGCGATCATGCGTTACCTCCTTCGTGAGATTCTCTCCCATTTCCGGTGGTACAATAACAGCCGGTCCATGGTGCAACACCAAATAGGAAGAGCGCTGGAAACGGCCTGCAAGCGATAGTGGCGGCGGCAATAGGAGAGAGAGGGGCATCAACCGAATGAAACCAGCGAGTTCGCTGACAGCCAGCATGATGGTCAATTCTCCGTTCAAAAGGAAAGGGAGAAGACGATGAAAACACTCGTTTCGATTCTGAGTTTCTTAGTGTTGTGGCCGTTATCCCTATCGCAGGCTCAACTGTATCCTTGGAATGAGGCGGGTGTGACCCTGGGATCCGTGCATACGATCGTCCGGGATGTGGAGGTCACCAAGAGGTTCTGGGCACTCTTTGGGGGCCAACCGATTACGATCGGCGGAATCGACGTCATCAAACTCCCTGGAGTCTTTGTCTTTATGCACGCCGGCGAACCTTCTGGCCCCAGCCGGGGAGCAGTTGTAGATCATCTCGGAGTCAGTTCAGAT
>Ga0209343_10000931_pt1 | contig 40430 bp, 37 predicted proteins | sample RifCSPlowO2_02_FD_184026 | JGI IMG/M metagenome (GOLD analysis project Ga0209343, IMG submission 184026) | Groundwater microbial communities from Rifle, Colorado - Rifle CSP2_plank lowO2_0.2 (SPAdes) (version 2) | ecosystem: Environmental > Aquatic > Deep subsurface > Groundwater | place...
GCGCGTGATGGACAGCAACGACCAGGAAAAAGAGCGCGGCATTACCATTCTCGCGAAGAACACCGCGATCAACTGGAACGGCTACCACATCAACATCGTCGACACCCCCGGCCACGCCGACTTCGGTGGTGAAGTTGAGCGCGTGATGTCGATGGTTGACTCCGTACTGCTGCTGGTCGACGCCCAGGACGGCCCGATGCCACAAACCCGTTTCGTGACCAAGAAGGCCTTCGAAGCCGGTCTGCGTCCAATCGTGGTGATCAACAAGGTTGACCGTCCAGGCGCGCGTCCGGACTGGGTTCTGGACCAGATCTTCGACCTGTTCGACAACCTCGGTGCCACCGAAGAGCAGCTGGACTTCAAAGTCGTCTACGCCTCGGCCCTGAACGGCATCGCCGGTCTGGATCACACCGACATGGCTGAAGACATGACCCCGCTGTACCAGTCCATCGTCGACAACGTGCCGTCGCCGCAGGTTGATATCGACGGTCCGTTCCAGATGCAGATCTCCGCTCTGGACTACAACAGCTTCCTCGGCATTATCGGCGTTGGTCGTATCGCCCGTGGTCGCGTCAAGCCGAACACTCCGGTGATCGCCATCGACGCCGACGGCAAGAAGCGTAACGGTCGTATCCTCAAGCTGATGGGTCACCACGGCCTGCACCGCATCGACGTTGAAGAAGCCACCGCCGGTGACATCGTCTGCGTCAGCGGCATGGACTCGCTGTTCATCTCCGACACCCTGTGCGACATCAACCATGTCGAAGCGATGAAGCCGCTGACCGTCGACGAGCCGACCGTATCCATGACCTTCCAGGTCAACGATTCGCCGTTCTGCGGTAAAGAAGGCAAGTTCGTCACCAGCCGCAACATCAAGGAGCGTCTGGACAAGGAGCTGCTGTACAACGTGGCCCTGCGTGTTGAAGAAGGTGACAGCGCCGACAAGTTCAAGGTCTCCGGCCGTGGTGAGCTGCACCTCTCGGTACTGATCGAAACCATGCGTCGCGAAGGCTTCGAAATGGGTGTTGGTCGTCCGGAAGTGATCATCCGTGTCGTCGACGGCGTGAAGCAGGAACCCTTCGAGAACGTCACCATCGACACCCCGGAAGAATCCCAGGGCAAGGTCATGGAAGAGATGGGCCTGCGTAAGGGCGACCTGACCAACATGGTGCCGGATGGCAAGGGCCGTGTTCGTCTGGAGTACAACATCCCGGCTCGCGGTCTGATCGGTTTCCGTAACCAGTTCCTGACCCTGACCAACGGTGCTGGCATCCTGACCTCGATCTTCGATCGCTACGACACCATGAAGTCCGGCGACATGTCCGGCCGTCAGAACGGTGTTCTGGTATCGGTTGAGACTGGCAAGGCGCTGACCTATTCCCTGGAAACCCTGCAGGCGCGCGGCAAGCTGTTCGTCGAGCACGGCCAGGAAATCTACAACGGTCAGATCGTCGGCCTGAACAGCCGTGACAACGACATGGGCGTTAACCCAACCAAAGGCAAGAAGCTCGACAACATGCGCGCTTCCGGCAAGGACGAAACCATCGCCCTGGTTCCACCGGTGAAATTCACCCTGGAACAGGCTCTGGAATTCATCCAGGACGACGAGCTGTGCGAAGTTACGCCCAAATCGATCCGTCTGCGCAAGAAGATCCTCGACGAAGGCGAGCGCACCCGCGCGGCCAAGAAAGCCAAGAACTGATACCCGTTCTAGCTAACTAAAAAGCCCCCGCCGGCGAGAGCCTGCGGGGGCTTTTTACTGGGCGCTGTATTTATCGATGTTCGATCTTCAATTGCTTGAACGTCGCGCCGCCTGCTTCGGTTTCGTAGCCGCTGTTGTCCAGGGTGTATATGCCGGCCTTGAAATACAGTGAGTGGCTTTCCCAGGCCGTGTTGAGCTTTCCTTGCCAGCGCTTGATGGCCCCGCTGGGCTCGATCAGGCCGATGGTCATGGTGCCATCTTTGGCCAGGTGGACTTCGTAGCTGAAGTCCTGGTTCAGCTTGATCTGGCTGGAAAGCACGATCTTTTTTGAGTCTCCATCGGTGGGGTTGCCGCGAAAGGCGACCACCACATTGCCGTAGCCTGTTGTAGCCACATATTGGTAGCCCAGCATCAGGGGCGGTGCGGTACTCTGTTTGGTGTGTATCTGGGAAAAGGCGACCAGGCCAGTTGATGGGACCTGGGTGATCCTGGCGGTGGCGCTCAGAATGTTGTTGGCGGCGGAGTAGGTCCAGTTGCGCAGCTTGCCGTCGGCAAAGGTTTCGCGCAGTTCGCTACGTGGATACTCGGAGTTGGTCGTGGTGGTGCCGTTGACCGGGGCCCAGAAGCTGATCGTGCCGTCTTTCGACTGGAAGTAGTGGTCCTGATAGCCGCCGGCCAGGGCGGGTGTTTCAATGGTGGTGGCAGGGACGCCGACGGGAATAGTGAGGTTCCAGGTGGTGAGGTCAATCATGGTGGCTACTCCGAGGGCAGAACGGCAGTCGGGGCACCGGGTATTTCCCATTACATGTGGCTTCCATTGGCGACGTTTGTCGCGATACCTGCTGGGTGCTTGGGCGAAGAATATCGGGGTGTCTATCGTTCGGTAATTACCGCTCGTCATTGTTTTGTCGCCGTATTTTTGGCGGTTCCGCGTCGACCTAATGTCGAAATCTATCTATCAGCTGTTGCGTAACGGTTTTCCCGTTGCGCGCGGCTATGGGCTGGGCGCGAGAGTGGATTTTTATGCGTGAGGGCATTTTGCAAAGATGTGCGCAAGGTCTCGTTAGCTGGCTGAGCGCCTATGACGCAGAAGCTGGGGATTTCCCTGGTGGAAGAAAAAGTTGTCCTCTGCGCCAGGTTGTTTGACGGAATTTTCACGGGCTGACTGGCATAAAGGCGGCGTTCATCAAAGGGTCATGAGGTCGCTATGTCTGCAGCACTGCAAGCTTCACCGCGCCAGCGCGTGGATTGGGCCGGTTTAGGCTGGGCCTTTGTGTTTTTTTGGTATTTCTCTGGAATTACCCAGTTACTGATTCAGTTGACCGGTACGGCCGGGTTTTCCGGCTTCCGTCAGGCCACGTTGGCCAGTGCGCTGTGGCTGGTGCCGTTGCTGCTGTGGCCCGCTCGTGCTCGGCAATTGGCCGCGGTGATTGGTACCTTGCTGTGGCTCTGCTCACTTGGCAGCTTTGGCTATTTCTTGATCTATGGTCAGGAATTCTCGCAGAGCGTGATCTTCATCATGTTCGAATCGAACATCAATGAGAGCCGTGAATACCTGGTCCAGTACTTTGCCTGGTGGATGCTGCCGGCATTTGCTGTCTATGGCTTGGGTGGTTGGTTGTTGTGGCGCAAGGTGCGTCCGGTTTACCTGTCGCGCCCCGGCGCACTTTTCGCGGCGGTCTTGGCCTTGTTTGTGTCTGTGGGCTATCCGGCGCTACGTCAGTTCAGCAAACACGATACTTGGCAGGCAGGGTTGGATAACTTTGCCCAGCGTGTTGAAGCGGCCACACCTTGGCAGTTGGTGGTGGGCTACAAGAATTACCGCGAGCAGCTGGCCGGTATGCAGGTCTTGCTGGCGGAGAATGCCAGCATCCCGCCGCTGAGCAATCTGCAGGATGCGCATGTCGGTCAGCCGGCCACTTTGGTGCTGGTGATTGGCGAGTCGACCAATCGGCAACGCATGAGTCTCTATGGTTACCCACGGCAGACCACGCCGGAGCTGGATCAGCTGCGCGATCAGTTGCAGGTGTTCGACTCGGTGGTGACTCCGCGTCCTTACACCATCGAAGCTCTGCAGCAGGTGCTGACCTTTGCCGATCAGGAGAACCCGGAGCTGTTTCTGACCACGCCTTCGCTGATCAATCTGATGGAGCAGGCGGGTTACAAGTCGTACTGGATCACCAATCAGCAGACGATGACCAAGCGCAACACCATGCTGACGACCTTTTCCAAGCAGGCCGATGAGCAGGTCTACCTGAACAACAACCGTGAGCAGAATGCCCGCCAATATGACGGTGATGTACTGGAACCCTTTGCCAAGGTGCTGGCCGACCCGGCCCCGCGTAAATTCATAGTGGTCCACCTGCTCGGCACACATATGAGCTACCAGTATCGCTATCCGCCGGAGTTCGAGCGCTTTACCGACCGTACCGGGGTGCCGAAGAATGTCACGGATGATCAGTTGCCGACCTACAACAGCTACGACAACGCCGTGCTGTACAACGACCATGTGGTGGCCAGCCTGATCAAGGGGCTGGCCGGGCAACGGTCGAATGGCTTTCTGTTGTACCTGGCGGACCATGGTGAGGCGGTGTTCGATGCGCCCAAGGCTGATGTACTGGGGCGTAATGAGGCGGCACCGACCAGCCCGATGTACACCGTGCCGTTTATTCTGTGGAACTCGCCGCAATGGCAAGCGCAGCAACCGCGTGATTTCACAGCGGCGCTGTCACGGCCTTACAGCTCGTCGCACTTTATCCACACCTGGGCGGACCTGGCGGGTCTGCGCTTCGATAAGTACGAGGCGCATAAAAGCCTGGTGAGCAATGAGTTCCGGGCGCTGCCGTTGCTTATTGGCAACCCTGAGCAGCCGAAAAGCCTGATCGACTTTAGCCTGATCAAGCCCAAGGCCCGCGTGGGTGAGCTGGCCCAGCGCGAGAAGGCACAGGCCGCCGCAGGGCTGTAATGCTGCAGACAAAAGCCCCCGTTAATGCATAAGTTTTTCCAGGGTGCCGGCCAGGCCGCTGGCCAGTTTGCGTCGCCAGGCTGGGCTGTGGGGGCTGGCCAGTACGCGGTCTTCAAGGGCAAAGCTCTGGATGATCGCGTTGTAGCCGAGCCAGCGCAGCGGCTCCGGCTCCCAGCGCGGCAGGCGGTTGAGCGGCTGGTCGTTGAGCACCCAGGGCTGGCGAGTCAGCTCGCTGGACTGGCCGAGGATCAGCTCGGCCAGGGTGCGGCCGCCGAGGTTGCTTGCGCCTACGCCTTCGCCGCCATAGCCGCCGGATAGGGCGATGCCGTTTTTGCGGTCCACCAGCATATGCGGGCGAAAGTGCCGTGCCATGCCCAGATTGCCGCCCCAGGCGTGAGTGATGCGTACCTGCTTGAGCTGCGGGAAGAGTTCGCCGAACAGGTAGCGGCGCAGGCCACGTTCGTCTTCGCTGAGGTTGAAGTCGGTACGCAGCTGGCCGCCAAAGCGATAGCCGCCGCGGGCACCGAACACCAGGCGGTCATCGGCGCTGCGCTGGCCATAGGTGACCTGGCGGCTGTTCTCGCTGAAGGCCTGACCGCGTTCCAGGCCGATGTCGGCCCAGACTTCCTTGGACAGCGGCTCGGTGGCCACCAGCAGGCTCTGCACTGGCAGCTGGTGTTTGCCCAGGGGTGGCAGGCTGGCGGCGTAGCCTTCCACGGCCGGGACTATCCAGTCGGCGCGCACGCTGCCGCTGGCGGTGCGCACCTGGCCGGGCTGCCAGTCGATCACCCGGCTCTGTTCATAGAGTTCGACGCCCATGGCCGCCACGCAGCGGGCCAGACCGCGCACCAGCTTGGCCGGCTGCAGGGTGGCGCAGTGGCTGGCGTGGATTGCGCCATAGGCATTGGCCAGCTTGAGTTGCTCACGCAGTTCGTCGGCGCTAAGCCAGCGGTAAGCGTCCTCGCCTAACCCCTGGGCGCGCAGCTCGGCCAGATGTTGTTGCAGGCTGGTCAGCTGCTCGGGGTAGCGCGCGGCGCAATAGAGCACGCCGCCCTTGCGGTAATCGCAGGCGATGCCCTCGCGGGTCAGCACGCTGGCGACTTCATCGGGAATTCCGTGCAGCAGCGTATAGGCGCTCTGGCGTGCGGCGCTGGGCAGGTCGGCGAGCAGGCGATCCTCGCCTAGCAGGTTGCCCATCAGCCAGCCGCCATTGCGTCCGGACGCACCGAAGCCTGCAATCTCGCCTTCGAGGATAACGATGCGCAGCTGCGGGGCCTGGCGCTTGAGGTAATAGGCGGTCCACAGGCCGGTGTAGCCCGCGCCGATAATCGCCACATCGGCGTGCAGGTCGGCACTCAGGGCGGGGCGGGCGGCCAGCGGCTCGTCCAGCTGGTCCATCCACAGACTAATGCTGCGCCATGGGCTCATGGTTTCTCTCCGGCAGGGGTGGCGTGCTGCGCAGAGTGCCCGATGGCGCGGAGCCGCTCAATCCCCGCAGGTTTTAGTCCTGGGTGACGGGCAGATGCAGGCTGCGCTTGAGCCGGCGCATGCCCAGCCACACCGCGGTCACGCACAGCGGCACGGCAATGCCGGTGGCCAGGGTGCTGCTTTCGATCAGGCCGAGGGCCTTGGCCGATTCCGCCAGGTATTTGCACAGGCCTACCAGGTAATAGCTGATGGCCGCCACCGACAGGCCTTCCACCGTCTGTTGCAGGCGCAGCTGCAGGTGGCTGCGCTTGTCCATGGCCTGCATCAGCTGCTGGTTCTGGGTTTCGATGGTCAGATCGATACGGGTGCGCAGCAGTTCACTGGCCCTGTCGATGCGTCGCGCCAGGTCGTCGAGATCCTGTTCGGCCGCCTCGCTGGTGCGCCAGGCCGGGGTCAGGCGGCGTTGGAGGAATTCGCTGAAGGTCTGCAGGCCGGGACATTCCTGTTCGCGCAACTCGCCCAGGCGATTGATGATCAGCTCGTAATAGGCGCGGCTGGCGGAGAAGCGGAAGTTGTGCGCGGCGATCAACTGCTCGACCCGTGCCGCCAGGCTGCCCAGCTCGCCGAGCAGGCGGCGTTCGTCGCCGAGGTCGCCGATCCGGTTGATCTGCTGGATGGCAGCGGCCAGCTGCCGCTCCATTTCCTTGATCTGCGGGGCGATGGCCTTGGCCTGGGGCAGCGCCAGGAGCAGCATCATGCGGTAGGTTTCCATCTCCAGCAGGGTGCGCACCAGGCGCCCGCTCTGGCAGGGGTTGAGGCCGCGATTGTGGATCAGCACGCGGCCGCTGCCATCGCTGTGGATGCGGTAGGCGCTCCACAGGCGGGCCTGGCCGTCGCTGACGCTGGAGCTGATCAGGCGCTGGCCTTCGAAGTGCATGCGCATCTCGTCCGGGCTCGGCTGCGTCTCCGGGAAGGCGATGATTTCCAGGTGGTTGCAGCTGAGCAGTTGCCCCGGCAGCTGCTGCAGCCAGTGTTCCGGCAGCAGGGCCAGAGCATCCTGGCTGAAGGGGGGCCCTTGCACCTGCTTGCTCACCAGGGTGTAGGTGGAGAATTCGGTATGGCGCTCCCAGCGCAGTTCGAAGCCGCCGAAATCCTGGTAATAGCAGGAGGAGTGCGCCGCGGGCGGCAGCACCGCGTGACGATCGCACAGGCGCAGCAGGTGCTGGTATTCGGCGTCCGCCTGCTGGGTGTCGGGCAGCAGCACCAGTTGCGTCAGGCGCGAAGGCGTCGACAGCACCGGAAAAGGGCGGGTGTGCAACTCGTTGAACAGGGCCTCGCGTTCCGGGTGGAAGCGCAGGCCATGCTGGCTGCTGGGCGTATGCGTTTGGGGCGAATTCATGCGCGGCGATCTTGTGCGGCTGGCCTGGTCGGCCAGTCTAGCGAGAGTTGCGCCGGTGTTGTATGTGTCGCATTGCCGCTAGGCAGTTACCGAACCGTCTCAGACCTTTGGCTTGTAGGCGCAATAGCCTGGCCGCGGGCCTATCTTGGGATGGTTGCGACAGGTATCCGGGCGCTTGTCGTAGATGGTGCACAGGCGGGTCTTGCGGTCCAGGTAGTAGCAGTCGTTGTTGCTCATGCGGGTCAGGGTGAAGATCCCCGACTTCTGGTGGAAGCGTTCTACCAGGCCTTCCTTCTGCAAGCGCTTGGCAATGTTCTTGGCCGGCTCGCTGCGCTCGAATTCGTCCACCACGCCGATGCGGATCAGGTCGTTCAGGCGCACCTCCACCGGCAGGGTGCAGCAGCTGGACATGCAGCTGTGGCACATATCGGCGGTGTATTTGGCCCAGGTGTCCAGGCGGTCGAGTTCGGCGGCGGCGATCAGGTTGTTTTTCATCGGGGGCAGGCGTGCGTCGGTTGGGCGGCGGGCGATGATAGCGAGCCTGGCGCATTTGTGAATGACTATCTGCTGGCTGGTCATATTTTGTGCGGCGGGTGCAGGGTGGCTAGCGTCCATTGGCAGACAGCCTGCGAGCCGTTGCGGCGCAGCGCTGAAAATGGCTCCCGGCGGTTTCTTGCTGTGCTGTGATGCGTACGGCATTCGTCTCTCTGGGTATGCGCGGGGCGGGCTCTTATACTGCTGCCAGTTCGGGCCCGCGGCGAGGGCAGGGAATGCGCGGGTTCGCCTGTTTTTAACGCGGCAGAGCCGACACGCAGCAGGTGTAAACAGCTTCTAAGGAATGTACTGCATGCAATGGATCTTTATGCTGGTCGGCCTGGTGCTCGGGGCTGTGGCGGATGAGACGCTGACCGCCTCGCTGCTGGGCGCGCTGCTTGGCCTGGGCCTCGGTCAGGCGCTCAGGCTGCATGGGCTGGAGCGCGAAAATGCGGCGCTGCAGGCCCAGCTCAAGACCTTTGCCCAGCGCTTCGAGCAGGGCACGGCCGCCCTCTATGAGCGCCTGCTGAAGCTGGAGCAGCCTGCGGCCACGGCCAGCGAGGTGGCGCAACCACCTGCCGAGCCCGCCGCTGTTGCCGAACCCGCGCCGGCGCAGACCTCCCCTGCGCAAGCGGCCAGTGCAGCGCCCGTCGAGGCGGAACTGGACTGGACCCTGGACTTTGAGCTGCCCGAGCCGGATAAACCCGCCGAGCCGGCCCCGCAAGCAGCCGAACCGACTATTACCGCCAAGCCCGCTGCGCCCTGGAAGCCCGCCGCGCCGCGTCAGCCGACTATGATCGAGCGCGGGTTCAGTGCCGCCAAGAACTGGCTGCTGGGCGGCAATACCGTGCTGCGCGTCGGCGTGGTGCTGCTGTTTCTCGGCCTGGCTTTCCTGTTGCGCTACGCCACCGAGGGCATGGTGGTGCCGGTGCAGTTGCGCTATGCCGGGGTCGCCGCCAGCGCCCTGGCCCTGCTGGGCCTGGGCTGGTGGCTACGCCTGCGCAATCCGGGGTATGCCCTGATGCTGCAGGGCACCGGGATCGCCGTGCTGTACCTCACCGTGTTCGCGGCCATGCGCCTGCATCCGCTGCTCGACCCGAGCCTGGCCCTGGGCCTGCTGGTGCTGGTCACGCTGTTCTCGGCGATTCTGGCGGTCAAGCAGGATGCCCTGGGGCTGGCCGCGGCGGCGGCCCTGGGCGGTTTCGCCGCGCCGATCCTGACCTCCACCGGCAGCGGCAACCATGTGGCGCTGTTCAGCTACTTCGCCCTGCTCAACGCCGGGATCTTTGCCATCGCCTGGTTCAAGGCTTGGCGCTTGCTCAACCTGATCGGTTTTGTCGGCACCTTCGGCATCGGCTTCGCCTGGGGCATCCGCTCCTACAACCCCGAGCTGCTGTGGAGCACCCAGCCGTTCCTGCTGCTGTTCTTCCTGATGTATGTGGCCATCGGCCTGCTGTTTGCCCGGCGCAAGCTGCGCGAGGCAGCGGATGCGCCGCAGGAACGCGATCAGCTGCTGCGCTGGGCGGCGCGCCAGGGCGACTATATCGACGCCACCGTGCTGTTCGGCCCGCCGCTGGTGGGGTTTGGCCTGCAGTTCGCCCTGGTTCAGCATATCGAGTTCGCGGCGGCCTTCAGCGCCCTGGCCCTGGGGCTGTTTTACCTGCTGCTGGCGCGGCTGCTGGTGGGCCGCACGGGCGAGCGCGCGACGCTGCTGGTGGAAACCTGTCTGGCCCTGGGCGTGGTGTTCGGCAGCCTGGCGATTCCTCTGGGCCTGGATGCGCGCTGGACCTCGGCGGCCTGGGCGGTGGAAGGTGCGGGCATCTACTGGCTGGGGCTGCGTCAGCGGCGCGGGCTGGCGCGGGCCTTCGCCCTGCTGCTGCAGTTCGGCGCAGCCGTGGCCTTTGTCATGGGCCTGGAGGGTGCCGATCGGACCCTGCTCGACGGTGCGCCGCTGGGCGCGCTGATGCTCGGCGCGGCTTTGTTGTTCAGCTACTGGCAGCTGCGCCGCAGCCCGCCGGAGGCTAGCAGCAGCTGGGAACGACGCGGCTTGCCGGTGCTGGCCTGCAGCGGCCTGGCCGGTCTCTATCTGATCGCGCCCCTGCTGTTTGCCGCCCAGGGCACGGCCATCAGCTGGGCCGTGGCCGGTCTGCTGACCCTGCTGGTGGGCCTGCGGTTGCCGGCGCGCAGCTTTCTGTTCAGCGCCTTCGCCGTGCAGTTGCTCGGCGGCCTGGTGTTTATGCTGCAGATGGCCGGCGATGCGCTGAGCGGAGGTGGCGGTTTTGCCGCCGGCTGGCAGGGCCTGCTGACCTCTTCCTTGATCGGCCTGGGCCTGATCGCCGGCATGCTACTGGCGGCGCGCGATCCTCAGGTCAGCAGCGATCGCCGCCTGCTGCGTGGCCTGTCCCTGGTGCTGCTGGTGGGGTTGGTATTCCTCAACCTGGCGGTGCTGTTCGTTCTGCCCTGGGCCACGGCCAGCGCGGTGTGGGGCGGCAGCGGGCTGTTGATCATCTGGCTCAGCCTGCACCTGCAGCAGCGCGCCAGCTTTGTTTTTGGTCTGGTGCTGCAGGGCCTGGCGGGGTTGGTGTTCCTCGGCGTCAGCCCGCTGCTGTACGGCCAGCTGGACAGCGAGGGGCTGCGCCCGCTGGCCCATGTGGATTTCTGGACGCCGCTGGTGCTGGGTATCGCGGCCCTGATCGGGGCCTGGCGTCTGCAGCAACTGGCGCGCCGCGAAGGGCCCGCTGCCCTGGGCAACTTCAGCCTGCTCGGCCTGGCCCAGCTGCTGCTGGTATGGGGCGCGGCCTGGTGGGGGCTGGCGCTGAGTAGCGAAGTGCTGCGTTTCCTCGAGCCGCAATGGCAGACGGCAGCCTTGCTCGGCGTCGCCGCCCTTAGCGTGGCGGGAGCCAGTTGGCTGGCTCCCCGTTCGCGCTGGCCGGAGTTGGCGTTGCTGTCCTGCCTGTTGATCCCCCTGGCGGGTGTGGTGCTGCTGCATGCCTGGCACCTGCACTATCAGCCGGCGGCGCATTTCGGCTGGCTGGGCTGGGCGCTGCTGTTCGCCGTGCACTTCTGGTCGCTGCGTCGGCTGGCCGCACAGCTGCCGGCCGGGGCCCTGAGCGCCGCCCATGTGCTGGGCTGCTGGTTGCTGCTGGGGGTGCTGGCGCTGGAGTTGCGCTACCTGTTCTTTGCCCTGTCCGAGCATTACAACGCCTGGCGCTGGCTGGGCTGGGCGCTGCTGCCCAGTGCCTACCTGTGGCTGATGTCCCTGCCGCGGCAGTGGCCCTGGCCGCTGGCGGCCTATCCACGGGAATATCGCCTGTTGGCGGCAGCCCCCCTGGCGTTGCTGATGCTCGGCTGGTTCTGGCTGGCCAACATGGCCAGCGCCGGCGATGCCGCGCCACTGGCCTATCTGCCGCTGCTCAACCCGCTGGAGCTGGGCCTGTTGTTTGCCCTGGGTGCGGTGTTCGCCTGGGCCCGCACGGGCCTGGCCGAGCTGGGCGTGGACGCCATGCGCAGTCAGTGGCTGACTCAGGCGCTGGCGGGGGCCTCGCTGTTCGCCCTGCTCACCGCCATGGTGATGCGTACGGCCCATCACTGGGGCGGAGTGCCCTATCGGCTGGATGCGCTGCTCGATTCGATGTTGGTGCAGGCCGGGTTGTCGATCGTCTGGACCCTGATCGCCTTGCCGCTGATGGTTCTCGGTAACCGCCGCGGCCGGCGTGAATTGTGGCTGATCGGCGCGGCGCTGATCGCCGTGGTGGTGGCCAAACTGTTGTTTGTCGAACTGGGCAATCGCGGCGGCCTGGAGCGCATCGTGTCCTTTATCGGGGTGGGGGTATTGCTGCTGGTGGTCGGCTATTTCGCCCCGCTCCCACCACGCAAGGCCGAAGTCGAAGTCGAGCAAGTCCGGGAGCCGTTATGAAAAGGGTCAAATCGCGTTACCTGGGCTGGGGGCTGCTCGCCGGTCTGTTGCTCAGCCCATTCCTCCAGGCTGAAGAGCGCCTGGAGGATTACCCCGTGCAGCTGCCCCTGGCGCTGTCCGGCGAGGGCCCCTGGTATCGTCTCGAAGTGCCCATGGCCCTGCATTTCGCCGCACGTTTCGGCGATCTGCGCGACCTGCGGGTGTTCAATGCCGAGGGCCAGGCGCTGGCCTATGCCCTGGTGCCGGGGCAGAGCGCGGCGCACGACAGCCAGCAGGAACAGGCGGTGCGCTGGTTTGCCCTGTATGCCGAGCAGGACGATGGCAGTGGCGTGCCCAACCTGCGGGTGCAGCGCAGCACCAGCGGCACCCTGATTGAACTGCTGGATGAAGCGGACGCCGCGCCTAAGCCGGCGCAGCTGCGTGGCTGGGTGCTCGATGCCAGCGCGATCGAGCAGCCGCTGGTGCGCCTGCAGCTGGACTGGGTCGGCGCTCAGGAGGGCTTTCAGCGCTTCAGCATTGAGGCCAGCGACGACCTGCAAAGCTGGCAGCCCTGGGGCACGGGGCAGCTGGCGCGGCTGTCCTTCGGCAGCGAACGTATCGAACAGCGCCAGGTCGAGCTGCCGGGCCGTCAGGCACGTTACCTGCGCCTGCTCTGGCAGAGCCCGCAACAGGCTCCGCAGCTGACCGCGGCGATCCTGCGCAGCCAGCACAGCGAACAGGTTCCGGCCCCGCTGGTGTGGTCGCAGTCGCTGCCTGCCAGCCGTAGCCCGGATGGCGAGTATCAGTGGCAACTGCCCCTGGCCCTGCCACTGGAGCGGCTCAGGGTTGAACTCAGTCAGGCCAACAGCCTGGCCCCCATCCACGTGGTGGGGCGTAGCGAGGGTAAGGGTGCCTGGCGACCGCTGGCCCAGGGCCTGCTCTATCGCCTGCCGGAAAATGGCACGGAGATCCGCCAGGACGAACTGCAGTTGCCGGGCTGGCCGGTGCAGCAGCTGCGCCTGCAGGTGGATCCCCGCGGCGGCGGGCTGGGTACTGAGCCACCGACCGTGCAGGTGGCCGTGCGCGCCAGCCAGCTGGTGTTTCTGCAGCGCGGTAGCGCGCCCTATCGGCTGGCGCTGGGCCGGGCCGGTGCACATTCGGCGGCCCTGCCGCTTACCACCCTGATTCCGGCTTATCAGCCGCAGCGGCTGCAGCAATTGGGGCATGCCGAACTGCTGGCGGAGGCTACTCTGTCAACGCGGCTGGAGGCCACTGCGGCCGCTGGTGGCGACTGGAAGCGCTGGGGACTCTGGGCGGTTCTATTGCTGGGTGTGGGCATGCTGGCACTGATGGCCATCAGTCTGTTGCGCCGGCCGGCGGCCGGCTGAAGGTCGATACTGGCCTGTCGCCATAAATAAACCCATGATCGGTAATGGCTTTTGCAGTATCTTTGGCCGATTGAATTGATCGACGTTTGAGGTCAGGAAGGCCCTTGCGTATCACTATCTCGACTACAGTGCGGAGCCTTTCCGCAAGCGCTTCTGGGGGGCGGGCAGCTCTGTGCTGCTGGCGTATCGGGGCGTTATCCATTGAGCCGGACAACCGATGAACGCCTGCGGTGATTCCGCCTGGGCGCTTAGTGCGCCGGTGCTGCTGACGATCTGCGTGTGTTGCGGCGTGCTGTTGCTGGCGCGCTGGGTCAAGCGCCAGCGCTATTTTCCTGGGCGCGAGACTTTTATCGTGCTGCACCTGGCCAGCATCTGGTGGATGGTGGCCGCCGGCCTGGAAATGGCCGCGCAGGGGTCGCAGTGCAAGGTGTTCTGGGCCAGCATGGCCTGGCCCGGGATTCTCGCGATGCCGACCTTCTGGGCGATGTTCCTCTGGCAGTACGTCAACAGCGTGCGCCAGCCATTGTCGCTGCGCGCAGGCCTGGGGCTGGCCGTGGTGCCCCTGCTGATCTGGCTGATGGCCCTGAGCAACCCCTGGCATGGCCTGTTCTATGGCCCGGGCACCGCACCGCTGAGCGATGCCCCGGGCGCACCTATCCGCTACCAGCATGGCCCGCTGTTCTATGCCGCGGCGGCCTACCTCTATCTGTTCATGGCCTTCAGCATCGGCGTGGTGGTGCGTGCGGCGCTGGTCAGCTACGGCGTGCACCGTCGCCATTTCATGGCGTTCGCGGTGGTTACGGTGATCCCCTGGGTGGCCAATATCGGCTATGTGGTGTTCGGCTGGATGCTGTTCGGCTTCGATCCCACCCCTTTCAGCTTCGCCTTCACCCTATTGGCGTTCGCCTGGCTGATTGTCGGTGTGCGTCTGTTTGATCTGCTGCCGGTGGCCCGTCACCTGCTGCTCGATGCGCTGCTCGACCCGGTGCTGGTGGTCGATGCCCGGCTGCGGGTGATCGAGGCCAACCCGGCGGCGCTCAAGCTTGCCGGCTTGTCCGGTAGCTGGCAGGGCCGGCCGCTGGCTGACTGGCCGGTGCTGGGGGCGGATCTACAGGTGCTGCTGGCTGCTCAGCCCAAGGCCGAGCAGGAGCAACTGCTGGCCCTGGCCAATTCGGCGCGCTACTTCGAGGTGCGCATACGCGCCATCGAGCGTACGACCCACCGTGGCACCCTGGTGCTGGGGCAGATGCTCTATCTGCGCGATGTCACCCAGCGCCATCTCAGCGAGTTGAAGCTGGCCGAGGCCCTGGCTGTCAGCGAAGAGCGCCTGCGGATCATTTCCGATCTGCATGAGCAGCTGCGCGAGCAGGCGCTGTGCGACCCGCTGACCGGTCTGTACAACCGCCGCTATCTGGACGAGTTCTTCGCCCGCGAGCTGGCCCTGGCCCAGCGCGAGTGCACGCCGATCTCCCTGGCCCTGATCGATCTGGATCATTTCAAGCAGCTCAACGATGAGCACGGCCATCTGGAGGGCGATGATGTGCTCAAGGGCGTGGCGCAGCACTTGCTGGAAAACCTGCGCAGCTCCGATGCGGTGTTCCGTATTGGGGGAGAAGAGTTTCTGCTGATCCTGCCGCGCGCCGACGCCCAGGAGGCGCACAAGCGCCTGGACGCCATCTGCCGCAGCCTGGCCGCCCATCCCTTGCCCACCCGCGGCGGTGCCCGCTACGTCACCCTTTCCGCCGGCCTGGCGCTCTGGCCCGAGCAGGGCCAGGAACTCGACGAGTTGCTCCAGGTGGCCGATGCGGCGCTGTATCAGGCCAAACACGCAGGGCGCAATCGGGTGTGTTCGCTGTCCAGCTAGGCTCTGGGGGCCCGCGGGGTAACCCCTGCAGCCTCGAACTCACCCAAATGGGTGAGGCCGGCGTTAGCCCGTGCATTGGTTCACAAAACTGACTACATTCTGTGCCGGTAAGGTCCAATAAAAATAATTATCCAGGTGTCCCATGAAGCGACTCTTAACGCCATTAGCAGCGGCATGTCTGCTCGCAGCATCTCCCTCTCTTGTACTGGCCTCGCCCTATTCCGGGCTGGTGGTGTTTGGCGATAGCCTCAGCGATGCCGGGCAGTTTGCCGACCCCGATGGCCCGGATGGGGCCACCCTGCGCTTTACCAACCGCGTGGGGCCGACTTATCAGAGCGGCAGCGGCGAAATCTTGGGTTCGACCTCTCCCATGTTGCTGGGCGAGTTGCTGGGGCTGGGCCCGCAAACCCCTTCGACGTCTTCGGTTCTGGCCGATGCCGGGTTGCCCGACGGGTCCAACTGGGCCGTAGGCGGTTATCGCACCGATCAGATCTTCAACTCGATTACCGCGGCCGGCGGTTCGGTGGTTGCGGGCGGTCGCACGCGCGATGGTTTCCTTGTGGACCTGGCCAATCGCGGCCTGAGCCTTGACCCAAATACGCTGTTTTATGTGAACGGCGGGGGCAATGATTTTCTTCAGTTAGCTATCAATCCGTTCGCCCCGCCGGCGGTAGCAACTCAGCAGGCGCAGGACGCTGCCGGCCGTTTGGTTGATGGTGTCGAGGCCCTGCAAGCCGCTGGTGCACGCTACATCATGGTTTCTTTGCTGCCCGATGTGGGGAGTACGCCTAGCGCTGCTGCTTTGGGCGGGTTGTTCCCCACATTGCCGGATACTATTTCTGGGCTGGTGGGCGATTTCAATAGCGAGCTGGTCAGCCAGTTGCGCGGCGTCAACGCCAATATCATTCCGCTGAATCTGCCGTTATTGGTGACCGAGGTACTCGCCACCCCTGGCACATATGGTTTTGATGCCTCTCAGGATCTGACGGGCACCTGCTTCGATGGCTGTGCCAACGTCAATGCCACCTGGGGCATCAATAGCGCTGCGCCGGACCCGAGCAAGCTGATGTTCAACGACAGCGTGCACCCGACCACGGCCGTGCAGCAGATCGCCGCTGACTACTCTTATTCTCTTCTGGCAGCACCCTGGGAGCTGACCTTGCTACCGGAAATGGCCCACGGCACCTTGCGCGCGCACCAGGATCAGCTGCGTACGCAGCTGCTGGCTGACTGGGAAGCCTGGCAAGCCATTGGTCAGTGGCGGGCGATGGTTTCCGCTTCGGGCCAGCGTCTGGACTTCGATTCCCAGCGTGCCTCTGCGGGGGCTGACGGCAATGGCTACAGCCTCAACCTGGGCACCAGCTACCGGCTTGACGAGGCCTGGCGGGTCGGCGTTTCCCTTGGGGTGTACGAGCAGGAGCTGCAGGCCGGCAGGGCCGATTCCGACTACGACATGCGCAGTTATCTGGCCACCGCCTTTGCCCAGTACCAGCACAATCGCTGGTGGGGCGATTTTTCCGCCAGTGCCGGCTACCTGGATTATCAGGATCTCAAGCGCAAATTCGACCTGGGCATTACCCAGGCCAGTGAGAAGGGCGATAGCGAAGGCCAGTTGTGGGCATTGAGCGGGCGGGTGGGTTACGACATCGCCCAGCCCGGCAGCAACTGGCACCTGAGCCCCTTCCTCAGCGCCGATTATGCGCGGGTCGAGGTGGACGGCTATGCCGAAGAGGGAGCCCGTTCGACCGCACTGACCTTCGGCGACCAGACCCGCACCTCCAAGCGCCTGGGCTTCGGCTTCCAGGGCAACTGGATGCTCGGCGCGAATACCCAGGTGTTTGCGGAAATCGCCCGCGAGAAGGAGTACGAGGACGATGCAGCCAAGCTCAACGTCGCCCTTAACAGCCTGCCGAGCCTCGATTTCACCCTGCAGGGCTATCAGCCGGATGATCGCCTGGACCGTCTGAGCCTTGGCTTCAGTCAGCAACTGAGCGAGGACCTGGCATTGCGCGGGGCCTACAGCCTGCGCAAGGGCGAGGATGACAAGCAGCAGGGCGTCAACCTGGCACTGACCTGGAACTGGTAGCGACCAACGGGCGGCAGCAGGAGGCACTGCCGCCCTTTAAGGAGTAAACTGCGCGCGATTTCCTTCCTTCCGGAGCACTCCATGTCCCGCGTTACCCTCAGCCGCTACCTGATCGAGCAGACCCGCTGCAACAACACCCCGGCCGATCTGCGTTTCCTTATCGAAGTGGTCGCACGGGCCTGCAAGGAGATCAGCCATCAGGTGTCCAAGGGGGCTCTGGGCGGCGTTCTGGGCAGCATGGGTACCGAGAACGTGCAGGGCGAGGTCCAGAAGAAGCTCGACGTGATCTCCAACGAAATCCTCCTTGAGGCCAACGAGTGGGGCGGTCACCTGGCCGGCATGGCGTCGGAAGAAATGGACAACGCCTACCAGATTCCCGGCAAGTACCCGAAAGGTGCCTACCTGCTGGTATTCGACCCGCTCGACGGCTCCAGCAACATCGATGTCAACGTCTCGGTCGGCACCATCTTCTCGGTGCTGCGTTGCCCGGATCGCAATGGCGATGAAGGCGACCTGGGCGAGGAGGCCTTCCTCCAGCCGGGCACCCAGCAGGTAGCTGCCGGTTACGCGATCTACGGCCCGCAGACCATGCTGATGCTGACCCTCGGTGATGGCGTCAAGGGCTTTACTCTGGACCGCGAACTGGGCAGCTTCGTGCTTACCCACGACAACATCAAGGTGCCGGAGTCGACCAAAGAGTTCGCCATCAACATGTCCAACCAGCGCCACTGGGAAGCACCGGTGCAGCGTTACGTCAGCGAGTTGCTGGCGGGCGAGACCGGGCCGTTGGGCAAGAACTACAATATGCGCTGGGTCGCCGCGATGGTCGCCGACGTGCATCGCATCCTGACCCGTGGCGGCGTATTCATGTACCCGCGCGACAGCCGCGACCCCTCGATGCCGGGCAAGCTGCGCCTGATGTACGAGGCCAACCCGATGTCGATGATCATCGAGCAGGCCGGCGGCGTGGCCACCAACGGCACTCAGCGCATCCTCGATATCCAGCCGACTTCCCTGCACCAGCGCGTTGCAGTCTTCCTCGGTTCCAAGGAAGAAGTGCTGCGGATCACGGCTTACCACCGGGACTGAGTCATGCAGCAACCCTGGCAGCCCTTGCTTGACTGGTGGTTCGGTGCGGCCGGCTGCGGCTCTGGTGTGACGGCTGCCGAGGTGGCGGCCAGTCGCACGGCATTGTGGTTCGGCAAGCAGGACCGTCAGGATGATCAGGCGCGCGAGCAGTTTGGTGTGTGGGTCGAGCAGGCCCTGGCGGGCCAGCTGCAGGACTGGCAAGGCGAGCCCGAAGGCTGGTTGGCCAACATCCTGCTGCTCGACCAGCTACCGCGGATGATCTTTCGCGATACGCCGCGGGCCTTTGCCGGCGATGCCCTAGCCCGTCCGTTGGCCCTGCAGGGGTTGACCCGGGCCTGGGATCAGCAGCTGCGCCCCATTCAGCGGGTATTTGCCTATCTGGTGCTGGAGCATGCCGAAGACCTGGCGCTGCAGAATCAGGCAGTAAAGCTGTTTCAGAGGTTGCACGAACAAGCCGCCAGCGCCGAGCGCGAGCTGTTTGCCGGCTACCTTGACTATGCCGAGCGCCACCAGCGGGTGATTGCCCGCTTCGGCCGTTTCCCTCATCGCAATCGGATTCTCGGGCGCACCAGCAGCGCCGATGAGTCTATCTTTTTGCTGGAACCCGGCTCGCGTTTCTGATTTCCAAACAGGCATCTCGGATTTCGCTGTGCCAAGCTTGCTGTTCTTTCCCCTCTGGAGTCTGTGCCATGTCGTTGCGTCATTTCGCTTTGCTGTGCTGCTGTGTCGTGCTGGCTGCCTGTAGCAAGGTCAATCAGGATAATTACTCGAAACTCAAACCCGGCATGAACAAGACCGAGGTGGAGAGCCTGCTGGGCAGCCCGAGCGAGTGCGCGGGTGCATTGGGCATGTCGAGTTGCACCTGGGGCGATGAGCAGCGCTTTATCAGCGTCCAGTACGCCGGCGAGAAGGTCATGATGTTTTCCGGCAAGGGCCTCAAGTGATGCGTTTACTGCTGGCAGCGCTGGCCCTCGCCGTGTTGGCGGGCTGCGCCAACTCGGGTACCGGCGTGGTGCCGCCGCAAACCGTGGATCGGGTCGATCTGGAGCGTTATCAGGGCACCTGGTACGAGCTGGCGCGGCTGCCGATGTTTTTCCAACGTCACTGTGCGCAGTCCGAGGCAACCTACGGCCTGCAGGAGGACGGCAGCCTCGCCGTCAGCAATCGTTGCCGCACCATTACTGGGGAGTGGCAACAGGCGCAAGGGCAGGCGGTGCCGCAGCTGGCCGGGCAGAGCAACAAGCTCTGGGTCCGTTTCGATAACTGGGCCAGCCGTCTGCTGCCGGGGCTGACCAAGGGTGAGTACTGGGTGCTCTACCTGGACGATGACTACCAGAATGCCCTGGTCGGTCACCCGAACCGCAAGTACCTCTGGCTGCTGTCGCGCAGCCCGAGCGTTAGCGCCCAGACCCGCGAGCTGCTGCTCGGCGAGGCGCAGAGTCGTGGCTATGACACCGACCGCTTGATCTGGCGCAGCAGTGATCAGCAGATCGAGCGCTAGCAGGTCGCGGTTTTTTGCAGCCTGGTTCTGGCGCTGCTGTCCAGCCTGGCGTTGTGACTGACCGCCAAGCGCGATGAGGCGAGTGCCTGCAGTCGTTTGGCGAGTTCTACTGCGGGTATATGCAGCGCAGCAGGATGTTTATTCCCTGGATCCTCTGAGCCCCACGTCAAACCCTGATGTGCGGTGCGCTGTGCGCCCCGCTTGCTGAGCTGCCAGGCGGCTACTGCCAGCTTAGCCGCGCCAGCTTCCACTCATCGCCTTCCAGCCACCATTCCATCTCCACAATGAAGTGACGGGCACTGTCGGGAATCAGGCTTTCGGCACCGATCAGGGCCACCTGCGCTTCGGTGTGGCCTTTCTCGCGGTAGGTGTCATTGATGGCGCTGACCTTGCTCAGGGCCAGCACTTCGACGTTCTTGTGGCGCATAAACAGCAGCAACATGGTGCGCTGCGCCCACTCGCGGTCGAACTCCCCTTGGGCCGTGAACTGCGGGTGCAGCTGGTCGAGTACGGCGCTGTTTTTCTTCGCCACCAGGTTGTCCTGCAGTTGTTGCACGGCTGCTTCCAGCGCCGCCTGCGGGTCATCCTTGCCACCGCAGCCGGCAAGCAGGGCGCAAAACATCAGGAAAGCTAAGGCAATTATCCTTGTTGGCATGCCGAACTCCTTTTTCATGGTTATGATGCCGGGCAGAGCGTTAAATGGTTGCGGCAGGAAGCAGTCGACGCTACGCATCAATTCAGGAGCATGCCATGCAGACCTTGTATCCGGAAATTAAACCCTATGCCCGTCATGAGCTGGCGGTGCAGGAACCGCACGTGCTCTATGTCGACGAAAGCGGTTCGCCGGATGGTCTGCCCGTGGTGTTTATCCATGGTGGCCCGGGTGCCGGCTGCGATGCCGCTAGCCGCCGCTATTTCGACCCCAACCTCTACCGCATCGTCACCTTCGATCAGCGTGGCTGCGGCCGTTCCACGCCCCACGCCAGCCTGGAGAACAACACCACCCAGGCGCTGATCGCCGATATGGAGCAGATCCGCGAGCACCTGGGCATCGACAAGTGGGTGCTGTTCGGCGGTTCCTGGGGCTCGACTCTGGCCCTGGCCTACGCTCAGGCCCATCCGCAGCGCGTGCATGGGCTGATCCTGCGCGGCATCTTCCTCTGCCGGCCCCAGGAGTTCGACTGGTTCTATCAGGAAGGGGCCAGCCGGCTGTTCCCCGATTACTGGGAAGACTACCTGGCACCGATCCCGGCGGATGAGCGCGGCAACCTGATGCAGGCTTTCTACAAGCGCCTGACCGGTCCCGATCAGATCGCCCAGATGCATGCGGCCAAGGCCTGGTCGACCTGGGAAGGCCGCACCGCGACCCTGCGTCCCAACCCGCAGGTGGTCGACCGTTTCAGCGACGCCCACCGCGCGCTGTCGATCGCCCGCATCGAGTGCCATTACTTCGTCAACAATGCCTTCCTCGAGCCCGATCAGCTGCTGCGCGATATGCCGAAGATCGCCCATCTGCCCGGGGTGATCGTGCACGGCCGCTACGATGTGATCTGCCCCCTGGACAACGCCTGGGCGCTTCATCAGGCCTGGCCCAACAGCGAGCTGCAGATCATCCGCGATGCCGGTCATTCGGCGGCGGCAACCGGGATCACCGATGCCCTGGTACGGGCAGCGGACGAACTGGCCCATCGCCTTCTCAACCTGGCTCCGGACGAAGCATGAAGGCACTGATTCAACGCGTACGCGGTGCGCGGGTGGAAGTCGCGGGCGAGGTGGTCGGCTCCATCGATCAGGGCCTGCTGGCACTGGTCGGGGTCGAGCCCCAGGACACGCCTGCCAGTGTCGAGAAAATCCTCCACAAGCTGCTCAACTACCGGGTGTTCAGCGACGATGCGGGCAAGATGAACCTGTCGCTCAGCGATGTGAACGGCGGCCTGCTGCTTGTGTCGCAGTTCACCCTGGCCGCCGATACCAGGAGCGGCCTGCGCCCAAGTTTCTCCAGCGCCGCACCGCCGGCCCTCGGGGCCGAGCTGTTCGACCTGCTGGTAACCCAGGCCCGCGCCAGGCACCCGCAGGTCGCCACCGGCCAGTTCGGTGCTGATATGCAGGTGCATCTGGTCAATGATGGGCCGGTGACCTTTCTGCTAGAGAGCTAGCGCGCCAGGGCTTCTGCTACGAAGTCCAGGCGATCCTGGCCAAAGTGCATCTCGCTGCCGATAAAGAAGGTTGGCGCACCAAATACGCCACGTTTGACTGCTTCTTCTGTGGTGCTCTTCAGCCGCTCCTTGACCGCTTCATCGTTGATCAAGCGCTCGAATTCGACGGGGTCGAAGCCGGCTGCGCTGAGCACTTCGGTGACCACTTGCGGCTTGCCGAGGTTTTTCTGCTGCACCCACAGCGCCTCGAAGATGGTTTTTACATAGTGCTCGAAGCGCTCGCTGCCCTGATAACCGGCTGCGCCGCGCATCAGGGTCAAAGTGTTGATCGGGAAGCTCGGGTTGAAGGTCATTGCAACACCATAGCGACTGGCAAAGCGCGCCAGGTCCTTGAGCATCCAGGTGCCCTTGCTTGGGATCATGACCGGAGACTGGTTGCCGGTGGCCTTGAATACGCCGCCAAGCAGCATCGGTCGCCAGATAATCTGCGCGCCGGCCTCATGTGCAATTCGCGGTAGCTGGGTCCAGGCCAGGTAACTGGCTGGGCTGCCGAAATCGAAGAAGAACTCTACCTGTGTGCTCATTGGTTTTTCCTGCTGGTTGAGGCTCTGGATCTGACCGTACCCGGATAAGCCTTGGCGCAATCCGGCACCGCTGCCCCGGATTGCACCGCGTACCGCGGCTTATCCGGGCTACGCGTTTAGGCCGCGCAACCATTTGGAGTAATTGGGGCCTTGCATCTACACATAGGATCTACGTGATGGTGCGCTCGGAGGATCAGAAGGTTTCCGTCCAGGGGCGCAGGTCCAGTTCATGCACCCAGCAATCGCGGGGCTGGCAATGGATCTGCCAGTAGGTCTCGGCGATGTGTTCGGGGTTGAGAATGCCGTCCTGCTCCTTGCGCTGATACAACTCGGGGAAGGTGTCGCGGATAAAGGCGGTGTCGATGGCCCCGTCGATGACCGGGTGGGCGACATGGATGCCCTGGGGGCCGAGTTCGCGGGCCATGCTCTGGGCCAGGGCGCGCAGGGCGAACTTGGCGCTGGCGAAGGCGGAAAAATTCGCTCGGCCACGCAGCGAAGCCGTCGCCCCGGTAAAAATGATCGTGCCTTGCCCGCGCGGCAGCATGACCTTGGCGGCTTCGCGGCCGGTGAGAAAACCGGCCAGCGCGGCCATTTCCCAGACCTTGCGGTAGACCCGCTCGGTGGTTTCGGTGATGGAGAACTGCACGTTGGCCCCGATATTGAACACCACCGCATGCAGCGGGCCGATCTCGCGCTCAATCGTGGCAAACATCTCGATGACCTGTTCCTCGACTCGCGCATCGCAGCCAAAGGCCCGCGCGCTGCCACCAGCCGCTTCGATATCCGCTACCAGCGGGCCGAGTTTCTCGGCATTACGCCGCGCCACGCAGGCGACATAGCCCTCGCGGGCGAAGCGTTTGGCGATGGCACCGCCGGTGGCGTCACCGGCACCTACCACCAGGATTGCTTTGCGTTCGCTCATTGCCGTCTCCATCAGTTCTATTTTGGAACCTGGCCTGATAGTCGGTTCCATTTTGGAACCTGTCAAGCTATGGTGAGCCATTGCTGTTGGAGATTGGCTTATGCGTTGGGAAGAACTGGAGCAGCAACCCTGCTCCCTGGCCCGTACCTTGTCGGTGGTGGGGGACCGCTGGACCCTGCTGGTGCTGCGCGAGAGTTTTCTCGGTATTCGCCGTTTCGACGAGTTCGAGAAGCGCCTGGGGATTACCCGGCACGTCCTGGCCGAGCGCCTGAAGAAGCTGGTGGAGGCCGGGGTGCTGGACAAGATGGCCTATCAGCAGCGCCCGGTGCGCGAGGAATACCGCCTGACGGCCAAGGGCCGCGACCTGTATCCGGCGATTCTGGCCCTGGTGCATTGGGGCGACCGCCATATGAGTGGCCCGGAAGGCGCGCCGATTCGGCATATCCACCGCACCTGTGGGCAGCCGATGCATGGCGTGCTGGTGTGCTCGGATTGTGGTGAGCCGCTGCTGCCAAGGGATGTGCAGCTGGAAGAGGCTCCTGCGCTTAAGGGCCAGTTGTTGCCTGAGCATTGGCACGCCCAGCAGGCTGGAGAAAAACCGTAGCCCGGATGTAATTCGGGAATTCTCGGTCCCGGATTGCATCCGGGCTACAAGTTGAACTGTAGGAGCACGCCATGGGTGTGAGCGATTCCCGTGTAGCGATTTTTTCGCGGGCATGGGCTAGGTGCCCCCGCCCATTCTGCGGGCTGATGTGTTCGCTTAAAACAGTCGCGCCAGTAGGGCGGTAACCGCGGTTTCCACCCGCAGAATCCGCTGGCCCAGCTGCACCGGTTGCAGGCCGGCTTCGGCAAGCTTTTCCACCTCGTAGGGAATCCAGCCGCCCTCCGGGCCGATGGCCAGGGTCACAGGCTGTTCGACTGCCCGTGGGCAGGCCGAGAAGTCGCCCGGATGACCAACCAGGCCCAGGGTACCGGCTGCGATGGCGGGTAGCTGATCTTCAACAAAGGGTTTGAAGCGCTTTTCGATAATGACTTCCGGCAGCACGGTATCGCGAGCCTGCTCCAGGCCGAGGATCAGCTGCTCGCGAATGGCTGCGGGTTCGAGGAAGGGCGTCTGCCAGAAGCTTTTTTCCACCCGGTAGCTGTTCAGCAGAATCAGCCTGGGCACGCCCATGGCGCTGACGGTTTGCAGCACGCGGCGCAGCATCTTCGGGCGGGGCAGGGCCAGCAGCAGGGTCAGCGGCAGTTTTTCCGGCGGTGGCTGGTCGAGCCGCACGGAAAGCTCAGCCTGTTCGGCATCCAGACGCAGCAGTTGGCCGCTACCCATCAGGCCATTCAGGCGGCCGACCCGCAGGCTGTCGCCGGCTTCGGCGCGGTGCACCTCATGCAGGTGCTTGAGACGGCGGCCGCTCAGCAGCACGCGGTCGGCGGCGATAAAGTCGCCGTCTTCCAGAAGCAGCAGGTTCACGGTTGTGCGGCTGGCGGCTGGTCGTGGGGTTCCGACGCAGGGTCTTCATCGCCGTGTTCATCACGGCGCTTGATCAGGCTGCCGCAGAGCAGGCCGGCCTCGAACAGCAGCCACATGGGCACGGCCAGCAGGGTCTGGGAGAACACGTCGGGCGGGGTCAGGACCATGCCGACGGCAAAGCAGCCGACAATCACATAGGGCCGGCTCTTGCGCAGGCTGGCGACATCGACAACGCCGACCCAGATCAGCAGAAAGGTGGCAATCGGGATTTCGAAGGCGACGCCGAAGGCGAAGAACAGGGTGAGGACGAAATCCAGGTATTGGCCGATATCGGTCATCATCGCCACGCCTTCCGGGGTCACGCTGGCGAAGAAGCCGAACATGATCGGGAACACCACGAAGTAGGCGAAGGCCATACCGCCGTAGAACAGCAGGATGCTGGAGATCAGCAGGGGGATGGCGATGCGCTTCTCATGCTTGTACAGCCCCGGTGCGATAAAGCCCCAGATCTGATGCAGGATGATCGGGATCGCCAGAAACAGTGCGACCATCATGGTCAGCTTGAACGGGGTGAGAAACGGTGAGGCTACCCCGGTGGCGATCATCGTCGCGCCTTCGGGTAGATAGGCGCGCAGCGGTGCGGCGACCAGGGCGTAGATGTCCTGGGAGAAATAGAACAACCCGGCAAACAGCGTGAATACCGCCGCGACAATACGCAGTAGGCGCGTGCGCAGTTCGGTCAGGTGCGAGACCAGGGGCATTTCCTGATCGCTGTCCGGTCGTTGGCTCATGGCTGCGGGCTTTTATCCTGGCGGGTGCTGGTGTCAGTGGTGGCTGTCGGCTCTGCTGCGGGGGGCGCGGCAGGGCTTGGCTCGGTCAGGTTACCGAGGGGCGCGTTGAGGGTTTGCTTCATCGCGTTCATTTCCCGCTCAAGGTCGAGGATCTGCTCGTTATGCAGCTGCCGACGGATTTCGTCTGCGCCGATTTCGCGCTCGACCTCGGCCTTGATTGCGCTGAAGCTACGCTTGATCCGGCCGATCCACAGGCCGGCGGTGCGCACCGCGCCCGGCAGGCGATCGGGCCCCAATACGACCAGGGCGACCACGCCGATCAGCAGCAGCTCGGTAAAGCCGATATCGAACATGGCTTAGTCTTTTTTCGCCGGTTCTTCGACCTTGCGCGCCTGGGCGTCGATGGTCTGGCCCTTGGGCTCGTCCACCGCTGGCTTGTCGTCTTCGTTGCCCATGGATTTCTTGAAACCCTTGATCGCATCGCCCAGGTCGGAGCCCAGGCCCTTGAGGCGCTTGGTGCCGAACAGCATGACCACGATCAACAGGATGATCACCAGTTGCCAGATGCTAATGCCACCGAATCCCATAATGCGTACTCCGTAGTAAGAGGTTGATCAGTTTTGCGGGCGAGCGGCTTTTTCCGCATGCCCGGACAGGCCGAAGCGTCGATCCAGTTCGTCCAGTACGGCCTGGGGGTGCTGGCCGAGGGCGGCGAGCATGACCAGGCTGTGGAACCACAGGTCGGCGGTTTCGTAAATCACATCGCTGCAGTCACCGCTGACGGCAGCATCCTTGGCGGCGAGAATGGTTTCCACCGATTCTTCGCCAACCTTTTCCAGAATCTTGTTCAGGCCCTTGTGGTACAGGCTGGCGACATAGGAACTGTCGGCGGCCGCGCCCTTGCGCGACTCCAGCACTTCGGCCAGGCGGCTCAGGGTGTCAGTCATGCCTGTGTCACTCATGTTTGTGTCCTGCGGCATAGATGGCATGCGGGTCTTTGAGCACCGCATCGACGGTTTTCCACTCGGCGTTTTCATAGACGCGGTAGAAGCAGCTTTCACGCCCGGTGTGGCAGGCGATGCCGCCCAGTTGCTCGACCATCAGGATGACCACGTCGGCGTCGCAGTCCAGGCGCAGTTCGTGCAGCTTCTGCACATGGCCGGACTCTTCGCCCTTGCGCCACAGCTTACCGCGCGAACGCGACCAGTAGATGGCGCGCTGCTCGGCGGCAGTCAGGGCCAGGGCTTCGCGGTTCATCCAGGCCATCATCAGCACACGGCCGGTTTTGTGATCCTGGGCGATTGCCGGTACCAGGCCGTCGGCGTTCCAGTTGATTTCGTCGAGCCAGTCAGTCATCGCTATTTCCGCCCACTCGGGCTGCTGGGTTATGGGGCTAGTGTGCCAGTGCGCAATCGGTGTGGCTATCGGCGCAGCACCAGGTAGACGCCGCCGGCAAGCATCGCCCAGCTCGGCCAGAGCAGCAGGCTGAGGGCCAGGCCCTGACTCACTGCGCCGCCGATCAGCACGGCACCGAGCAGGCGTGCCGGCCATTGGCTGCTGGGGCCGGGCTCGGCCGCGCGTGCGGCCGGTTGCTGGTTGAGCCGCGCCAGGGTGTCGCGGGCGATCTGCGACAGGTGCGGCACCTGCTCGGCCTGCTGTTGCAGGTTGCGCAGCAGGTGCAGCGGGCTGATGCGCTCGCGCATCCAGCGTTCGAGGAAGGGCTGGGCGGTGCTCCACAGGTCCAGGTCCGGATACAGCTGACGGCCCAGTCCTTCGATATTGAGCAGGGTCTTCTGCAGCAGAACCAACTGCGGCTGCACTTCCATATTGAAGCGCCGGGCGGTCTGGAACAGGCGCAGCAGCAGCTGGCCGAAGGAAATATCCTTCAGTGGCCTTTCGAAGATCGGCTCGCACACGGTGCGGATCGCCGCCTCGAAATCATTCACCTTGGTGTCGGCCGGTACCCAGCCGGAATCGATATGCAGCTGCGCCACGCGGCGGTAATCGCGCTTGAAGAAGGCGATCAGGTTGCGCGCCAGGTAATCCTGGTCCTCGTCGGTGAGGCTGCCGATGATGCCGCAGTCGATGGCAATGTACTGCGGGTTCCACGGCGTGCGGGTACTGACGAAGATATTGCCGGGGTGCATGTCGGCATGGAAGAAACTGTCGCGAAACACCTGGGTGAAGAAGATTTCCACGCCGCGCTCGGCCAACAGCTTCATATCGGTGCGCTGGTCGGCCAGGGTTTCCAGGTCGGTGACCTGGATGCCGTAGATACGCTCCATCACCAGCACTTTCGGCCGGCACAGGTCCCAGTACACCTGGGGCACATAGAGCAGCGGTGAGCCTTCGAAGTTGCGCCGCAGCTGGCTGGCGTTGGCCGCTTCGCGCAGCAGGTCGAGCTCGTCGTAGATGGTCTTCTCGTAGTCGCTGACAATCTCCATCGGGCGCAGGCGGCGGGCATCGGCCGAGGCCTTTTCGGCCAGCCTGGCGAGCAGGAACAGCCAGGCGATGTCCTGTCCGATCACCGGTTTGAGGCCCGGGCGGATCACCTTGACCACCACTTCCTCGCCGCTTTTCAGTTGCGCCCCGTGCACCTGGGCGACCGAGGCGGAAGCCAGTGGCTGGGCGTCGAAGCGGGCAAACACCTCGCCGACCTTGGCCCCCAGTTGCGCCTCGATCAGCGCCAGCGAGTGAGCCGGGTCGAAGGGAGGCACCTGGTCCTGCAGCTTGGCCAGCTCGTCGGCGATATCCGGTGGCAGCAGGTCGCGGCGGGTCGACAGCAGCTGGCCGAACTTGATAAAGATCGGCCCCAGCTCTTCCAGAGCCAGGCGCAGACGCGCGCCGCGGCTCAGATTCAGCTTGCGCCGCGGCAGCCAGCGCCAGGGCAGCAGGGCACTGAGCACACGCAGCCAGGCGGGTACCGGCAGGGCCAGCAGCAGGTCGTCGAGTTGGTAGCGGATGATGACCTGCTGGATACGGAACAGGCGGCGAACGGCAAGCAGCTTCATGTCTGGGGCTTATGCAGTTGGGCGAGGCGCTCGATACGCGCGTCGAGACGGTCGAGGGCCAGCTTGAGGTTATCCAGCTCGGCGAAGCGCGCATCGGCTTCGCGCTGACCCACCAGGCTGCGGGATTCTTCGCTGAGGTAGTCGGCCAGGTTCAGGCGCAGGCTGTCGAGCGCCTGACTGCTCCAGTTCACCCGGCTGCGCAGATGGCCGCCGAGCAGCTGGCTGCCGACCGGGCCGAGCCAGCGCGACAGCTCGTATTCCCAGTCCAGTTCCAGGTCCTGGAGGATGCCGGACAGCTCCAGCAGGGCGGCGCTGTCGCCCTCCAGGCTGACTTCCGGGCTGTGCAGGATGCGGGTCTTGTCCTTGCTGGTGGCCAGGCGCACCAGGCTGGCGGCGGGGGCGCGCAGCCGGCAGTCGGCCGGGCCTTCCCACTGCGCGGCCAGTTGCAAACCCGTGGCACTGGGCAGAATAAACAGCTGCAGGTTCGGCGCGGCACACTCCACGGCAATCACCCGGCCGCTCAGGCGGGCCAGGCGTGGCAGCGCAGTGCTGTCCATGGCCAGTACCCGGTTGAGGCCGCGTTCGACCCCGGCATACAGCCCCGTGAGTAACATCAGGGTTTGATGCCGCGGTGCAGGGCGACGATGCCGCCGGTCATATTGTGGTAGGTCACGCGCTCGAAGCCGGCCTCGACCATCATCGCCTTGAGCGTGTCCTGATCCGGGTGCATGCGGATCGACTCGGCCAGGTAGCGATAGCTCTCGGCGTCGTTGCTGATCAGCTTGCCGGCCAACGGCATGAACTTGAAAGAGTAGGCGTCGTAGAACTTCGACAGCAGCTCGCTGGACGGCTTGGAGAACTCCAGTACCAGCAGGCGGCCGCCGGGCTTGAGTACGCGCAGCATGGAACGCAGGGCGTCTTCCTTGTGCGTCACGTTGCGCAGGCCAAAGGCGATGGTCACCACATCGAAGTGGTTATCCGGGAAGGGCAGCTTCTCGGCGTCGGCCTGGACAAAGCTGACGTTGCCGGCCACGCCCTTGTCGAGCAGACGGTCACGGCCGACGCGCAGCATCGACTCGTTGATATCGGCCAGCACTACTTCGCCGGTCGGGCCGACCAGGGCGGAGAACTTGCGGGTCAGGTCGCCTGTGCCGCCGGCGATATCCAGCACCCGATTGCCCGGGCGCACGCCGGACAGTTCGATGGTGAAGCGCTTCCACAGCCGATGCAGGCCGCCGGACAGCACATCGTTCATCAGGTCGTACTTGGCCGCTACCGAGTGAAAGACTTCGGCGACTTTTTCCGCCTTCTGGCTTTCCGGCACATTCTGGAAGCCGAAGTGGGTGGTGGGTTCGCTGTCGTTGCTCTTGCGCGGGTCGTTCATCTTGCCCTTTCCCTTAACAGAGAGGCGGAATCAAAGTGGCGGCCATTCTAAACCTAAAAGGTCGCCATGGGCTTCACGCCACACGCTTCGATTAAACCTTTGCGAGGGCTCGGATGGCGACAGGCCGATGCGCCTGCAGCTTGCCACGCGCAGCCTTGCTATAGTCGCAGCGACCTAAGGTCGCAGTTAACTGGCGAGGAGAAAGGCCATGGCCAAAGTCAATATCGAGCGCACCCATTGCCTGGGGCGCGAAGTCGCCCGGGAGAAGGCCGAGGAGCTGGCCGAGCGCCTGGCCCGTGAATACGACGTGCGCTATCGCTGGAATGGCGACAGCCTGGAGTTCAAACGCAGCGGTGCCGATGGGCGAATCGACGTGGCCGAGGACAGCGTGCGCGTGCAGCTCAACCTGGGGCTGTTGCTGTCGGCCATGAGCGGCAGCATCAAACGCGAGATCGAAGAGGTGCTGGACAAGAATCTGCAGGCTTGAGGCTTGCGGGTTATGGCTCGGTGCTGAGTTGCACACAGCCTTGTAGGGTGGGTTAGTGGCGCTGAGCGGAACCTGCCAGTCGGCAGCATAGTGCGCGCGCCACGTAACCCACCAGGCGCTAGCCGGCCTGCCACAGCTGGTGGGTTACGGCGCAACTGATCTTGCGCGCGAGCAGACAGCCCGTGGTTTGCGCCTAACCCACCCTACTTTCCGCGACGTTAAACATGGCTCCAGGCAATTTTTGATGGCCTGCCATCCCTGGCGACCACCCTTCGGGCCATTGCTGCGCGACGTTGAAAATTGCTCCTGGCAGTTTTTGATGGCTTGCCATCCATGGCAGCCACCCTGCGGGCCGTTGCTGCGCAACGTTAAAAACTGCTCCCGGCAGTTTTTTCTCACGCTTAGTATGCGGTTTCTAATTTTCATCGATACCTTGCATCTAAGCCTGCATTACGTGGGCGTTTCCTCGAAACACTTAGAGTGAGGTGCACCATGTCGAAAGTTGCCGTTAAAAAGAAAGCAGAAGTCGAAGAAGCCGTTACCGTGCTGAGCGACGTTAAAGTTTATGCCCGCAAGATCTGGCTGGCTGGCCTGGGTGCCTACGCCAAAGCCGGTCAAGAGGGTGCCGAGTATTTCAAGGAACTCGTCAAGAGCGGCGAAGGCGTTGAAAAACAAGGCAAAAAGCTGGTCAACGAACAGGTTGAAGCAGCCAACAGCCAGATCGATAGTGTCAAGAGCACTGTCACCAGCAACGTCAGCAGCGTGAAAGGCAAAGTTGAAGTGCAGCTCGACAAGATCGAGAAGGCTTTCGACAACCGTGTAGCCAGCGCCCTGAACCGCATTGGTATCCCGTCCAAGCAGGATGTTGAAGCACTCTCTGCTAAGCTGGATGAGCTGAGCGCGTTGCTCGAGCACGTCGCGCGTACCAAATAAGGAGAGCAGGATGGCTGTCAAAAAGAAAACCGAAAAGCAAACCACTTCCTGGATCGGCGAAGTAGAAAAATACTCGCGTCAGATCTGGTTGGCCGGTTTGGGTGCCTACTCCAAGGTCAGCAAGGACGGCAACAAGCTGTTCGACACGCTGGTCAAGGACGGCGAAAAAGCCGAGAAGCTGGCCAAGACCGAAGTCGACAAGCAAGTGGATGCTGTGAAGTCCACTGTGGGCTCGAAAGTTGACACCGCCAAGTCGCGTGTTGATGAGGTTAAGGACAAGGCGCTGGGCAAGTGGGGCGAGCTGGAAGAAGCCTTCGACAAGCGGCTGAACAACGCCATTTCGCGTCTCGGTGTACCGAGCCGCAATGAAGTGAAGGCGCTCAACGCCAAGGTCGAAAGCCTGACCAAGCAGATCGAGCAACTGACCGGCGTATCGGTCAAGTCGGTCAAGCCTGCGGCCAAGAAGGTTGCGGCTAAGCCTGCAGCCAAACCAGCGGCTAAGCCAGCTGCCAAGCCTGTGGCAAAAGCAGCGGCCAAGCCTGCGGTCAAAGCAGCAGCTAAGCCGGCTGCCAAGCCTGCGGTCAAAGCAGCAGCCAAGCCGGCCGCCAAGCCTGCGGTCAAGGCAGCAGCTAAGCCTGCCGCCAAGCCAGCAGTCAAGGCCGCCGCCAAGCCTGTAGCTGCCAAGCCTGCTGCTGTGGCTCCGGCCGTTGCCGCGGCTCCTGCTCCGGCCGCTGCACCTGTAGCCGCTGCACCGGTAACACCTGCCAGCCAGTCGTAAGACCTGCGGCAGTAATCGCAAACGCCCGGCCTAGTGCCGGGCGTTTGCGTTTGTGGCGTTTAGTCGAGCAGGTAACGCTGGGCCAGTTGCTCGGCGGCGAAGCGCGAGTCGCTGGCCAGGTGCGGTGCAGCCAGCATCATCACCTGATAGACCACCAGGCGGCTTTCGCCTTCACGGCCGAGGATGCGCTGGTAGTCGAGGGAGAACAGCAGGGTCAGGGTGATCTGCTCCACCAGTTGGCCGAGGGCCTGGGTGTCGCTGAGCAGTTGGCCAGCGGCCTGCAGGCGTGCGAGCAGCTCGGCCAGGGCGCGTTTCAGGCTATTGAGCCAGTGGCGCATGCCGCGCTCCAGCTTGGGCAAGCGGCTGGTCAGGTTGGACAGGTCCTGAAACAGGAAGCGGTAGTGGGCCAGGCGCTCGACGATCAGGTGCAGGAACAGCCAGTAGTCTTCCACATCCAGCTGCACGTCTTCCGGCGGCGACAACAATGGAGCCAGCTCGCTCTGGAAACGCTCGAACAGGCCAAGGATCAGCGGTTCCTTGCCATGGAAGTGGTAATACAGGTTGCCTGGGCTGATGCCCAGTTCATTGGCGATCTCCAGGGTGGAGACGTTGGGTTCGCCCTTCTGATTGAACAGCTGCAGGGCACATTCGAGGATACGGTCGCGGGTCTTCATCCGGTCTTCTTATTCTGGCCGTGTGGATTGCCCAGGTAGCGGGCCGCCAGTCGCGGCGGCCTGCATGCGAAGTTAGCGCACATGCACATAGGTGCCGGGCGCATCCTCCATGGGCGGGTAGTGTGGGTTGCCCAGAGCCATAAGGGTCTCGCGGGTTTCTCCGGAATGGGCCTGAATCCAGCTCAGCCATTCGGGCCACCAGCTGCCTTGCATATGTTTGGCGTCGTGGTACCAGGCGCGGGGGTCGCCGGTCAGTTTGCCGTTCTCGAAGAAATTGGCCTTGGGGTTGCCCGGCGGGTTGAGGATGCTCTGGATATGCCCGCTGTTGGACAGGATAAAGCGCCGGTTGCCGCCGAGCAGCAGGGTCGAGCGGTACACCGCATCCCAGGGGGTGATGTGGTCGTTGATTCCGGCCACGCTGAAACTGTCCACCGTGACCTTCTGCAGGTCGACCGGGGTACCGCAGATTTCCAGGCCCTGGGCGCGGCTGAGTGGGTTGTGTTTGAAGAAGTCGATCAGGTCGCCATGCAGGGCAGCTGGCAGGCGGGTGTTGTCGTTGTTCCAGTAGAGGATGTCGAAGGCAGGCGGCTGCTTGCCGAGCAGGTAGTTGTTGACCCAGTAGTTCCAGATCAGGTCGTTGGGGCGCATCCAGGCGAATACCTTGGCCATGTCGCGACCGTTCAGCACGCCCTGCTGGTAGGAGCGACGCTTGGCCGCCTCCAGGGTCTGTTCGTCGGCGAACAGCATGGCGGGGCTGTCGATCTGGCTGTCCAGCAGGCTGACCAGATAGGTGGCGCTGGCGACCTTGCGCAACTGCCGCTTGGCCTGCAGGTGGCCCTGCAGGGCGGCGATGGTCAGGCCGCCGGCGCAGGCCCCGAGCAGGTTGACCTCCTTGCTGCCGGTGATCGCCCGGCAGGCATCAATGGCTTCTTCGACCGCCTGCACATAGCTCGATAGACCCCACTCGCGGTGGCGCGGGTCGGGGTTGCGCCAGCTGATGACAAAGGTCTGCAGGCTGTTCTTCAGCGCGTACTGAACGAAGCTCTTGTCGCTGGCGAGGTCGAAGATATAGAACTTGTTGATCTGCGGCGGCACGATCAACAGCGGCTTGGCGTACTGCTTCTCGCTCATCGGCTTGTATTGGATCAGCTCCAGCAGGTCGTTGCGAAACACCACGGCACCGCTGGTGGTGGCCAGGTTGCGGCCGACTTCGAAGGCATGCTTGCTGACCTGGCTGGGCATGCCGTCGTTGTTGAGCAGGTCGTCGAACAGGTGACCCAGGCCCTTGATCAGGCTGCTGCCGCCGGTGTCGAACAGCTCCTTGAGCGCCTTTGGGTTGAGCAGGCTGTTGGAGGGTGACAGAGCATCGCCGAGCAGGGCGGCGATAAAGCGCGCGCGGGAACGGTCGTCAGCGCTCATGCTGCTCTCGTCTATCCAGTTGTTGAGCTGTTTCTGGCAGGCCAGGTAGGACTGCAGGCTGCGTTTGTAGAGCGGGTTGTGGTGCCAGGTCGGATCGGCAAACCGAGCATCCTGGGGGTTGACCTGATAGGGAGTGTCGCCGAGCAGGACCCGACCCAGTTGACCGCCCAGGGCCAGCACGTGGCGGGCGCTGTGTACGGGTTGCTTGAGACCTTGCAGGGCCAGGCTGCGTAGCGTGGACAGAACATCACGGCCACGCAGTCCGGCGACGGCGTTTTGTGCATTCATCGGGCGGTAGGAGGCAGGCAGGGCCTTTTTGGTCGGCTGGTCTCGCATTGGGCAACACTCCGTCGTCAAACCGTGAGACTTCAAGGTTTACAGGTAAGCAGCAAGGCTTATACCAATGGGCACGAAGGGGCATCCCAGACTGCGTCGCGCCAGGCCTCAGGAATACCGCGTGCCCGGAAACGGGTCAAGTGTTGCCTGTGTGCACCAGCACAGTGCCGGATTTCGATCCAGTGTCTTATCCGGGGCGACGGTCAATGGCTGCGGGCGGGGGTGGGGTGCGGGTGCATGATGGCGCGCTGCCGTTCTTCCTCGAGAAACTTCATGATGATCGGCGCGACGGCCTCGGCGCGGGTCACCAGGAACAGGTGGCCGTCATCGATCACATGCAGTTCCGAGTTGGGGATACGCCAGGCCAGCAAGCGCATATTCACCAGCGGGATCAGCGGATCGTCGTCGCCAGCCATCACCAGCGTCGGTTGGCGAATCTTGTGTAGCCAGTGGATGCTGGTCCAACCGAGGCCTGCGAACAGCTGCCAGTAGTAGCCCATCTTGCCGCCCGAACGGACTTTACTGGCATGCGCCAGGGCCAGCTTGGGGTCGCGGCGGAAGGCCCCGCCGTAGATATCGGGAGCGATCTGCACACCGTATGAAGGCTGTACATAACGCCGCGGGCTGGCCATGCACCAGAGCACCTTGGGTTTGCCGGGAATCATCACCGCGCCAGCCGAGGTGGCGGCGAGGATCAGCTTCTTGCAGCGCTCCGGGTAATCGTGGGCGAACTGCTGCGCCAGGGCACCGCCCCAGGACACGCCAATCGCATTGACCTGGCCGTAGTCGAGGTAGTCGAGCATGCGCGCGGCCAGCTTGGCCAGGCCAGGAAAGCGGTAAGGCGTGCTGGGCGTGGAGGAACCGCCAACGCCGGGCACGTCGAAGGCGATCACCTCCAGACCGGGGTCGAGGGCGCGGACGAAGGGCATGACCAGTTCCAGGTTGGCACCGATGCCGTTGAAGATCAGCAGGGGTGTCATCTGGCCGTTGCCTGGGCGAACGGCGGTACGAATGGTCTGGCCGTCCAGTTCGATGGTACGGAATACAAAGGGTAACGACATACGCAAAAGCCCTATCAAGAAAAACACTGGGTCAGACCGTCCAGGTCACTCCCAGAACCGCCAGGGCAAAGCCTGGTTCGCCACATCCGGGCCAATTGGCTCGGACTGGCGAGCGGCACTTCCAGTGCCGCGGGCAGTGTTGCGCAATGCGCAGTCGATTAGCGTTCGTGCACGTAGGTGCCGGGGGCGGCTTCGCCCGCGGCATATTTCTTGTTGCCCAGCTGTCCGGGGGCCTTTTTCTGCTCGCCGGAGCGCTCGGCCAGCCAGGTCTGCCAATGCAGCCACCAGGAGTCGGCATGCTTGGTCGAGCTGGCCAGCCAGGCCTTGGGGTTGAGCGGCATTTCGCTGTTGGTCATGTAGCGCGCCTTGGGGTTGCCAGGCGGGTTGAGAATGCTCTGGATATGCCCGCTGTTGGACAACACGAATTCGACTTTGCCGCCGAACAGGTTGGCCGACTTGTAGCAGGACTCCCAGGGGGTGATGTGGTCGGTGGTGCCGGCGACGCAGAACAGGTCGCAGGTGACCTGCTTGAGGTCGATCGGCGTGCCGCAGACTTCCAGCGCACCGGGGCGAATCAGCGGGTTGGAGGTAAACATGTCGATAAACTCGCCGTGCAGGGCAGCTGGCAGGCGGGTGGTGTCGTTGTTCCAGTAGAGGATGTCGAACACCGGTGGCTCGTTGCCGAGCAGGTAGTTGTTGACCCAGTAGTTCCAGATCAGGTCGTTGGGGCGCATCCAGGCGAACACCTTGGCCATGTCGCTGCCTTCCAGCACGCCAGCCTGATAGGAGCGGCGCTTGGCGGCTTCCAGGCTTTTCTCGTCGGCGAACAGTGCCACGTCGGTTTCCAGACGGTTGTCCAGCACGCTGACCAGCAGGGTCAGGGCGTGCACCTTGTGCTCGCCGAGGGCCGCATAGTGGCCCAGCAGGGAGGTGGTGGTGAGGCCGCCGGAGCAGGCCCCGAGCATGTTGATGTCCTTGCTGCCGGTGACGGCGGTGACCACATCGATGGCTTCCTTCAGCGCTTCGATATAGCTCGACAGGCCCCACTCGCGGTGGGCCTTGGTCGGGTTGCGCCAGCTCACCACGAAGGTCTGGATGCCGTTGCGCAACAGGAAGCGGGCCACGCTCTTTTCCTGCGACAGGTCGAAGATATAGAACTTGTTGATCTGCGGCGGTACCACCAGCAGCGGACGCTGGTGGACCTGCTCGGTGATCGGCTTGTACTGGATCAGTTCCAGCACTTCGTTGCGGAAGATCACCGCGCCGTCGGTGGTGGCCAGGTTCTTGCCGACCTCGAAGGCATTCATGTTGACCTGGCTGGGCATGCCGCCGTTGTTGACGATGTCCTTGGCCAGGTGCGACAGGCCGTCGAGCAGGCTCTTGCCGCCGGTTTCGAAGAAGCGCTTGACCGCAGCCGGGTTGGCCACGGTGTTGGTCGGGGCCATGGCTTCGGTCATCAGGTTGATCACGAAGTGGCCGCGGCTGGCATCCTGCTCGGACAGGTTGCTGTGCTCGACCCAGTCATGCAGCTCCTTGCGCCAGGCCAGGTAGGTCTGCAGGTAGCGCTTGTACAGCGGGTTCTGGCTCCAGGCCGGATCGGCAAAGCGGCGGTCGCCGTCTTCGGGCTTGAGTTCGGACTGGCCGAACATCACGTTCTTCAGTTCCATGCCGAAATGGGCGACATGCTTGGCGCTGTGAAAAGGCTGTTTGATGGCCTGGCGCAATACCAGGCGGGCTGAAGTCAGCAGGTCTCTACCGCTGATGCCGATCACCGGGTTAAGGCCGAGAGTGTTCTCGGAGGCCTGGCGCTTCAGGTCATCATTGTTCTTGTCAGTCATCTACAACGCTCCATTGTCCTGAGACGAAATACCGGCGTACTGCTTGCTGTGCGCGGCGACACAAAGCGAAGGGCCAGGTACTGCCCGGGTTACCTAGGGCGGATCAGCTCCGCAGTCTTCCTCACACCCGCTGTGCCCGGACGCAAGGAAACTTCCAGCTACTTGGTTACCCGAGTTTGTGAAATTGTGCAAGCTGGTCGCGATATGGACCGAATGCGTGGGGAGTATGCCGGGAAGGATTAGAAAATGCGCTCTAACCGGCTAGGCACAAGGGTTTAGACGGGCTGCTATGGTGCGGCAGATTGCCGCTAGGCAAGGCGTGGGATGGGGAAATAACAGCGGGCCTGGACACCTGCCGCGCCCGCGTTTCAGAGCATCAGCTTGACCATGCTTTCGTTGGGGTCGCGGGATTTGCCGGCGGCGGCGAGAGCGGCCTGATACTCGCTCCACAGCTCGGCCTGGCGCGTTGCCAGTTGCTCGAGGTAATCCCAGGTGAACAGGCCGCTGTCGTGGCCGTCATCGAAGGTCAGTTTCAGTGCATAGTTGCCGGCGGGTTCGATCTTGTTCAGGCCGACATGCAGCTTGCCGGTCTGCAGGACGGGTTTGCCGTGGCCCTGCACCTCGGCCGAGGGCGAGTGCACCCGAAGAAACTCCGCAGGCAGGCTATAGCGCTCATCGGGGCCGTAGTGCAGCTCCAGGGTTTTCGAGGCTTTGTGCAGTTTGATGGCGGTGGGGATGCGCATGGACGGATTCCGCAGGGGGTGTAGGAGCAAGCTTGCTCGCGATCATGCCAAATCGCGAGCAAGGACTAGGCGTCCCCCTCGCTCTTACAGGCCTCTGTTAGAGGATATAGCGCGACAGATCTTCATCCTGCGCCAGCTCGCCGAGGTGGCTGTTGACGTAGGCCGCATCGATCACGATTGGCGTGCCATTCTGCTGGCCGGCGAGGTCGCCGGCACTGAAGGAAACTTCCTCCAGCAGGCGTTCGAGCAGGGTATGCAGGCGGCGTGCGCCAATGTTTTCGGTCTTCTCGTTGACCTGCCAGGCGATCTCGGCGATGCGCTGGATGCCGTCGGCGACGAACTGGATGCCCAGGCCCTCGGTGTTCAGCAGTGCGGCGTATTGCTCGGTCAGCGAGGCGTGCGGCTCGGTGAGGATGCGCTCGAAGTCCTGCGGGGTCAGGGCTTTCAGCTCCACGCGAATCGGCAGGCGGCCCTGCAGTTCGGGCACCAGGTCGCTCGGCTTGCTCAGGTGGAACGCGCCGGAGGCGATAAACAGGATGTGGTCGGTTTTCACCATGCCCAGCTTGGTGTTCACCGTGCAGCCTTCGATCAGCGGCAGCAGGTCGCGCTGCACCCCTTCGCGGGACACGTCGGCACCGCCGGTGTTGCCGCGCTTGGCCACCTTGTCGATCTCGTCGATAAACACGATGCCGTTCTGTTCCACGGCTTCCAGGGCCTGGGCCTTGAGTTCTTCCTCGTTGACCAGGCGCGCGGCTTCTTCATCGCGCACCAGCTTGAGGGCTTCCTTGACCTTGAGCTTGCGGCTCTTCTTCTTGCCCTTGCCCATGTTGGAAAACAGGCTCTGCAGCTGGTTGGTCATTTCTTCCATGCCCGGTGGGGTCATGATTTCGATGCCGGCCGGGCTGTCGGCCACCTCGATCTCGATGTCCTTGTCGTCCAGCTGGCCTTCGCGCAGGCGCTTGCGGAACAGCTGGCGGGTGTTGGAATCGTTGCTCGGGGTTGGGTCTTCGTTGAAGCCGGCGCGCGGCGGCGGCAGGAGTGCATCGAGGATGCGCTCTTCGGCGGCGTCTTCGGCACGGTGACGGACCTTGATCATCTCCTGCTCGCGCAGCAGCTTGATCGCCGCATCGGCGAGGTCACGGATGATCGACTCGACATCACGGCCGACATAGCCGACCTCGGTGAACTTGGTCGCTTCCACCTTGATAAAGGGGGCGTTGGCCAGCTTGGCCAGGCGGCGGGCGATTTCGGTCTTGCCGACGCCGGTCGGGCCGATCATCAGGATGTTCTTCGGCGTCACTTCGGCGCGCAGTTCGGCAGGCAGCTGCATGCGCCGCCAGCGGTTGCGCAGGGCGATGGCCACGGCACGCTTGGCGTCGTCCTGACCGATGATATGGCGGTTGAGTTCGTGAACGATCTCGCGGGGCGTCATGGACATGCGGGTTTACTCCAGAAAAAGACGCGCTTATTCGGCGCAGTCTTCTTCTTCGATAGTTAGATTCTGGTTAGTGAAGACACAGATGGAGCCGGCAATGTTCAATGCGGTTTCGGTGATTTCACGGGCGCTCAAGTCGGTTTTCTGCAGCAGGGCCATGGCCGCGGCCTGGGCGAAACCGCCGCCGGAGCCCATGGCAATCAGGCCCTGCTCGGGCTCAACCACGTCGCCGTTGCCGGTGATGATCAGGGAGGCGTCCTTGTTGGCCACCGCCAGCATGGCTTCCAGGCGGCTTAGCGAGCGGTCGGTGCGCCAGTCCTTGGCCAGCTCGACGGCGGCACGTACCAGATGGCCCTGGTGTTTCTCCAGCTGGCCTTCGAAGCGCTCGAACAGGGTAAAGGCGTCGGCGGTGGCACCGGCGAAACCGGCCAGCACCTGGCCGTGGTACAGGCGGCGAACCTTCTTCGCGTTGCCTTTCATCACGGTATTGCCGAGGGACACCTGGCCGTCGCCGCCCATGACGACTTTGCCGTTGCGGCGCACTGAAACGATGGTGGTC
>Ga0209343_10000932_pt1 | contig 40430 bp, 38 predicted proteins | sample RifCSPlowO2_02_FD_184026 | JGI IMG/M metagenome (GOLD analysis project Ga0209343, IMG submission 184026) | Groundwater microbial communities from Rifle, Colorado - Rifle CSP2_plank lowO2_0.2 (SPAdes) (version 2) | ecosystem: Environmental > Aquatic > Deep subsurface > Groundwater | place...
TCCAAATCATTAGTGGTTACAGTAAAGTTTAGCTGTTTACCTTCATAGACCATCTGGTCTGCTATCTTTTCAATTGCCGGAGGACGGTTTACATTTTTAATTGTCAGCTCTAAAGTAAAAACAGCCTCTCCCTCTTTGCCAATCGCCTTCCAAGTTAATTGCTCTATCCTATCTTCTCCTTCGTAAACTACCGCCCCAGAAACCTTACGCAAAGGAATCTCTACGGTAGCAAAAGCCGGCTTAGCGCCAACTATATAAGTCAAATTTTCTTCTAAGGGGCTGCTGGCCTGCGGCAAAGTCAGGTAGCCGTGCAGCCCCAGGCCGTCCCGGCTTTGAAACTGCAGTGGTTTTTGCTGCGGCAAGTCCCCCAAAGCGTGGATGCGGCTTCGTGTGTGCTCGCCAAGCACCAGCGTTTGGTCTTGCGACACCGTGTAGAGAACGGTTTCCCCGCCGGTTTCCCGCTTGACCGATGCAACGATCAGGTCTTCATCACGGCTGATGCTGTCGATGTCAAGCCGGGTGGGCCCGGCGCCCCGCCGCGTGTCCGCCGCAGCTTGCAACTTCGGGTCGAAAAACTTCCATTCCTGGTAGTCGGGGTCCAGCGCCACGGCAAGCGGCTCCAAGGTTTGGGTGCTGATCAAAGCTTGGGAAATGTCCACACGCGGGTCGGCATACACCACCTGTTCCGCGCCATTGCGCAGGTCCACCTTGACCAGGGCCAGCTTGTCGCGTCCCCGGTTGGACAGTGCCCACAGGAATTTTTTGTCGGCCGATACTTCCAAGGGCCGAACCGTATCCGCGTCATCGACACGGAACACGGCATGCCACTGCGTGTTGCTGGCGTCGCTGGGTGTTTCATAGACCCATTGGTCGGCGTCTTTGCGGGCGCGACCCAACACATGGCCTGCGGTGTCCGTGATCCACCGCGCAACGCTGCCGGGGTTTTCGGCGAGCAGGTTCAACTTGCCGGACGCCTGGTCGTAGCGGTACAGGTCAAACACCTTGGCATTGCGCTGGTTGTTGGCAATCAACAGGTCGGAGCTGTCCTGCACCAGCGATTGAATGAAGGACTTGGACCCGGCGAAGGGGGTCAGGTCTTTAAAATTGGGCACTTCAGCAAAGGTGTCCAACTGGTACACATGGGCATTTTCATTGCCGTTGTCCAATTGAAACAGGAGATGCCGACTGTCCTCGGCCCACTGTCCGGGGGCTGGGATGCCGTAGCTGCGAACGGCGCCGGTTTGCAAATTTTTAACAAACAGTCCGGGCCCCAATCCTTTGCGGGCCACCCACATCAGTTGCTTGCCATCGGCGGACAGTTGGTAGCCTCCATTGCCATCCCAGTTCGCCACATAGGTGCGCACGGGCACCAGAGGCGGGAGGGTGGACTGGCCTGTTTGGGCATCGCGCAGGCCAGGGTGCGTGGGGGCGGTGGAGCAGCCGCTGAGCAGTGCAACGCACAGCGTGGCGGCGGCCAAAGTGGGTTGGGAGAATGTTTGCATGGGGGGATGGGGCGGTTGCGTCCGCAAAGTGGAGTGACCGGATAATAAATGCCCCGTGTCTCGTTGGATCGCAAGGAGCCCGTTATGCCTTTACGTGAATTGTTTGCAACGCTCTACCAGGGGGCGGACGGCCACGCACTCCGTGGAGAGGCCGTTGGCGTTGCGCGGCCTTGCAGGCTTCAGGGCTGGTCCGCCAAAGAAAAAATCCGTGGCATGGCAACCCATTTGTCCCCTGCGGGTGTCCACGGCGTGGGGGCCTGGTAGGTCCACATCAGGGCTTCCCAGCGCGCGACAGCGGGGTTGTGGATAGCGGCCTGCGCCATGGCGGTGGCGTCGTACACGGCATCGTCCACCTCCATCACCATGAACAGCCGTGTGCCCAAGCGGTAAATTTCCATTTCCAGTACGCCGTGCTTACGCAAGTGCTCGCGCACTTCTGGCCAAATTTTTTCATGGGCTTTTTCGTAGTCGGCGATGCGTTGGGCGTCATCCACCAGGTCCAGAGCCAGGGCGTAGCGCATAAGTTTCCCAGAGTTTGTTGAAGGGGGTGGTAATCAAAACACACGTTTATCGAGCAAGCAGGACTGCATTTGCCGAAGGTCCGGGCGCAGCTCCTCGATGCCAATACGCAGGGCCACACCGGTGGCGATGATGTCAACAATCATCAAATGCAGCAGGCGCGACACCATGGGGCAATAGCGCTCAAACCCTTCCGGGTGGTCGGCGGCCAGGTGAATATGGCCCGCCAAGGCCAAAGGCGAACCGCTCGATGTGATGACCAGGGTGGTGGCGCCATTTCTTCGGGCCATGTCGCAGGTGGCGATCAGGTCCCGGGTCCTCCCTGAGTTGGAGATCACCACCGCACAGTCGCCCGCGCGCATGACGGACGCACTCATGAGCTGCATGTGGCTGTCGCCGTAGGCCGTGGCCGGGATGCCCAGCCGAAAAAATTTGTGCTGGGCATCCTGCGCAACAATGCCCGAGTTACCCAGGCCAAAAATCTCGATGCGTTTATGGCTTCGGTAGGTTTCGACCAGGGCCTTGACGGCGCTCTCGATGCGGGGCCTGTTGGCATTGCAACGGTAGGTTGCAACCGCAGCCATGGTGTCATCGATGACCTTGACCAGGATGTCGTTGATTTTGTCGTCCACGTCCACACTGCGGTGCACAAAGAGGACGCCTTCGTGTATGCGGCCGTCCAGTTTGAGTTTGAAGTCTTTCAAACCGTCATAACCCAAGCTGCGGCAAAAACGCACCACGGTGGGTTTGCTGACCTGGGCCAGGCCAGCCAGTTTGGCGACGGGCAACCGGGAAAAAATCAGCGGATCGGACAACACCAGCCTGCCGACGCGTTGCTCTGCCGGTGGCAAAGAAGCCAATGCTGCGCTGATTCGGTTGAGCATGATCGCTTCAATGCGCCAGGCGGAGCACCGTGCCTGCTGCGCCATCGGGGTAGGACGCGGACAGCTTGAACTGCTCCACCGTGCCCACCAGATCTTGCGCCTGGCTTTGCAGGCCGCTGGCGGCCGCAGCCATCTGCTCAACCAAGGCGGCATTTTGCTGCGTGGCCTGGTCCATCTGGGTGACGGCTTCGCCCACCTGGGAGACGCCCGCGCTTTGCTCGGAGCTGGCTGCGCTGATTTCCGCCACGATGTCGGTGACCCGGCGAATCGCGTTCACCACCTCGGTCATGGTGGCACCGGCTTGGTCAGCCAGTTGGTTGCCTTGTTCGACCCGCTCCACGCTGGCACCGATGAGGTCTTTGATCTCTCGGGCCGCCTGCGCCGACCGGCCCGCCAGGGAGCGCACCTCGGAGGCCACCACCGCAAAGCCCCGGCCCTGCTCACCGGCGCGGGCGGCTTCCACGGCGGCGTTCAGCGCCAGGATGTTGGTTTGAAAGGCAATGCCGTCAATCACCCCGATGATGTCGGCAATTTTTTGCGACGATGCATTGATGCCCCGCATGGTTTGCACCACCTGGTTGACCACCTCACCGCCTTGCCTTGCCACCGTGGAGGCGTTCATCGCCAACTGACTGGCTTGGCGCGCGTTGTCGGCGTTTTGTTTGACGGTGGCACCCAGTTCCTCCATGGAGGCGGCCGTTTCCTCCAGCGCGCTGGCTTGTTGCTCGGTGCGGGCACTCAGATCATGGTTGCCATGGGCGATTTCTGAACTGGCCGTGGCCACCGCGTCCGATCCGTTGCGCACCGCCAGCACGACCTGGGTCAGGTTGGCCTGCATGCTTTTCATGGCGGCCATCAGGCTCTTGCTGTTCTTGGCTTGCAGGTGAATGTCCTGGGTCAAATCACCAGAGCCGATTCTCAAGGCCACGCTGGCCGCATCCTTGGGTTCACCCCCCAGTTGCGACACCAGCAGCCGGACAATCCCAAACGAAATACCAATGGCCAGCGTGATGCCCACCACCGCCACCACCAGCAGTTGCACGAGCGCCGTGTGGTACAGCCCGATGCTGTCCTCAAAGGCCCGCCTGTTGGCTTTTTGCTGGTGCAGCATCCCCTCGTCCAGCGCGCTTTGCCAGACATCAATCGCATCGCCCAGCAGCTTCAGTGTTTTGATGGCCTCTGAGTCCCTGTGCGCCTGCACGCTGTCATACATGCTGGCCAGCAAGGGCGCAGCCTTCTGGTAGGCCCCGTCCACCTGGTTCCACAAGGCTGTGGTGTCGGTGCTGTCATGGGTTGGGGCCAGCGTGTCACGCACACGCAGGTACATGGCGGCTTCTTTTTTGAAGAAGCGGACCTCTTCGCCGATTTCTGCATCGCTGTTGAGCAGCACGATCTTGCGCACCGACAGGCTGATTTTTGACACCGATTTGTGCAACTCCTGCGCGATGGCAATCTGGGCGTTGTTGGTGTTTTCAATTTCATCCAGATTGGCATGCATGCGGCGCATCATTTCGGCGTTGAGGGCGCTCGACACCAGATACATCGCTACCAGCAAGCCAAATCCTGCGTACAGGATTTGGGAGATTTTCAGGTTGGCAATTTTCACGGTGCGGCCTTTCAGGCAGAACATGTACTAGGACAGGGCGCGGTCCAGGTGGGTATAACCACCGTCCACAAACACCCACTGCCCCGTGGTGTGGGAGGACGCATCGGACAGCAAGAAAACACACATCCTGGCGATTTCTTCCGAGGTGGTCATGCGCTGGCCCAAGGGGATTTTTTGCGTGATGCTGGCCAGCTTGGCTGGCGCGTCATCAAAGCTGTTGATCCAGCGGGCGTACAGCGGCGTCATGACTTCGGCGGGGATCACCGCATTCACCCGAACGCCATCGTTCAGCAAGGCGGCGGCCCACTCGCGGGTCAGCGAAAGTTGAGCCCCCTTGGAAGCGCAGTACCCGCTGGTGTTGCCCTGGCCGGTGAGCGCTGTTTTGGACGACACGTTGACGATAGCCCCCTTGCTGGCCTTGAGGTGGGGCACGCAGTAGTGCGCCATCACGTAGTAGTGGATCAGGTTGCGCTCCAGCGAGCCGACAAAGGCATCGCGCCCCGCATCCAGGCCAATGTTGTCGTTGATGCCCGCGTTGTTCACCAAGCCGTCCACCCGCCCAAATTGCGTGATGACCTGCTGCACGGCGGTGGCGCATGCGGCATCGTCCGACAACTCCACCTGCACAAACAGATGAACCGGTGCCTGGGCTACCAGTTGCGCTGCAAACTCGGGCGCCATGGGACTTTTGCCCAGCACCACGGGGATGGCACCTTCTTGCGCCAGCGCCAGCGAAATGGCGGCACCAATGCCGCTGGCACCGCCAGTCACGATGACGACTTTGTCCTTGAGATGCAGATCCATACAAATTCCTGGTTGGTGTTCAAAGGGGTGTGGCGGGCAGGTCCAAGCCATAACAACGGATGGCGTTGCCGCTCCAGAACGCGGCTTGCTCCGCGGCGGACAGCGTGCTGTGTGCCCAGGTCTGGGCCAGCCCATGCACCGCGTCGTAGGGGGAGATAAGCTGGCACACGGGCCAATCGGAGCCGTACATCAGGCGTTGCGGCCCAAAGACTTCCAGCGCGTGGTCAAAACAGGCCCAGATTTTTTTCTCATCGCTGTGCGACAGGGCGGAGCCTGGAGCTTGGTGTGCCTCGGTCACCAGGCCCGACAATTTGCACATCACATGGGGCAGGGCGGCAAGCTGGCCCAGGTTGCGGCGCCAGTGGCAAGCTACTTCGTTGCTGCGGGCCCAGTCCCGCAAAGCGGGTTTGCCCACATGGTCCAGCACCAGCCAGTGGTCCGCATGCCGCGCGCACAGCGCTAGCGCCGAGGGCAGTTGCTGGTCGAACACCAGCACGTCGTACACCAGCTCGCGCTTTTGCAGTGCTGCCAGCCCCCGCTGGACCCCGGGTGTCGCCACCCAGTCTTGCACCTGGGGCTCGTCTTGCAGAATGTGGCGAAAGCCTTTGAGGGCAGGGTGGGCGCACCAGCGCTCCAGACTGCCGTCCATCTCGGCCGACAACAGGTCGATCCAGCCCACGACCCCCAACACCTGCGGATGCTGCGCTGCCATCTGCAACAAGAAATCAGTCTCTTGCGGGGTGACCCGGGCTTGCACCGCCACCACACCATCGATGCCAGCCAGGCGCAGGGCGCCCTCCACATCGCCGGGCAGGCAGTCGTGTTGCAAAGCCGACATGCCGTCGCTGATCCAGGGAAAGTCCTCTGCGCGGTAGTGCCAGTAGTGCTGGTGCGTGTCGATCTTCATCGTTCAATGGGCCGGGGCCTTGAATTCGTACTCTTGCAAAGACGCGGGTTTCATGGTGATCGAAAAGCCGGGCGCTTGTGGCGGCATGTAGGCGGCATTCTGGATCACGCAGGGGTCCACAAAGTGCTCGTGCAGGTGGTCCACAAACTCGATGACGCGCCCTTCGCGGGTGCCGGCAATACACAGGTAGTCGATCATGGACAGGTGCTGCACGTATTCGCACAGACCCACGCCGCCCGCGTGCGGGCACACGGGCAAGTGGTATTTGGCGGCCATCAGCATCACGGCCAATATCTCATTGACGCCGCCCAAACGGCAGGAGTCGATCTGCACCACGTCGATGGCGCCGCGCATGATGAGCTGTTTGAAGATGATGCGGTTTTGGCACATCTCGCCCGTGGCCACTTTCACCGGGTGCACCCCTTCGCGGATCACGCGGTGGCCTTCGATGTCGTCCGGGCTGGTGGGTTCTTCGATGAACCAGGGCTTGGCAAAGGCCAGCGCGCGCACCCACTCCACGGCCTGGTTGACTTCCCACACCTGGTTGGCATCGATCATCAGCTGGCGGTCGGGCCCTAGCACCTCGCGCGCAATGCGCAGGCGGCGAATGTCGTCGGCCTTGTCGCGCCCGACTTTCAGCTTGATGTGGTTGAAGCCCGCATCGGTCGCTTCCTTGCACAGGCGCCGCAGCTTGTCGTCGTCGTAGCCCAACCAGCCAGCGGACGTGGTGTAGCAGGGGTAGCCCTCGCGCTCCAGCGTGGCACAGCGTTCTTCCTTGCCCACAGCCCGCTGCTGCAGCAAGGCCAAAGCCTCCTCCGGCGTGATGCAGTCGGTGATGTAGCGAAAGTCGATGAGTTTGACCAGCTCTTCGGGCGTCATGCGCGACACCAGCTGCCACACCGGCACTCCCTCCTGTTTGGCCCACAGGTCCCACACCGCGTTGACCACGGCCCCGGTGGCCAGATGGATGGCGCCCTTGTCCGGGCCGATCCAGCGCAGCTGGCTGTCGGAGGTGATGTGGCGCCAGAAGCGCCCCATGTCCTCGGCCACCCAGGCCATGTCCAGGCCCACCACCAGGTGGCGCATGGCCTCGATGGCGGCGCAGCAAATCTCATTGCCCCGGCCAATGGTGAAAGTCAGGCCATGGCCTTCCAGGCCCGGCTGGTCGGTTTCCAGAATGACGTAGGCGGCGGAGTAGTCCGGGTCCGGATTCATCGCGTCCGAGCCATCGAGGTGTTGGGACGTGGGGAAGCGCACGTCCACGACGCGCAGGTGGGTAATCTTGCTCATGTCAGGCCTGTATGGTCGTTTGCGTTTGCGTTCCCAGGCCGTCAATGCCCAGGTGCATGGTTTGTCCGGCGCGCAGGTACAGCGGTGGCTTTTGCCCCATGCCGACGCCGGGCGGCGTACCGGTGGAGATGATGTCGCCGCTCTGCAGGCTCATGAAGCGGCTGAGGTACGCAATCAGGAACTGCACGCCGTACACCATGGTCGAGGTGCTTCCATTTTGGTAGCGTTTGCCATCCACCTCCAGCCACATCTTCAGCGCCTGCGGGTCTGGTACTTCATCGGCGGTCACCAGCCAGGGGCCGGTGGGGCCGAAGGTGTCGCAGCCCTTGCCCTTGTCCCAGGTGCCGCTACGGTCCAACTGGTATTCACGCTCGGACACATCGTTGATCACGCAGTAGCCCGCCACATGCGAGAGCGCATCGGCTTCGTCAATGTAGCGGCCGCCCTTGCCAATGACCACGCCCAGCTCCACTTCCCAGTCGGTCTTGAGCGAGCCACGGGGGATTTCCACCGCATCGTTCGGCCCCACGATGGCGCTGGTCCATTTGTTGAAGACCACCGGCTCGGGCGGCACCTGCATGCCGCTTTCGGCGGCATGGTCAGAGTAATTCAGCCCGATGCAAATGAACTTGCCGACCTGGCCCACACAGGCCCCCAGGCGCAAGTCTTGTTGCGGAGTGCCCGCCACCAGGGGCAGGCTCTCGATGTGCACGCCACGCAAACGCGCCAGGCTCTCGGGCAGCAGCGCGGCACCGGCCACATCGGCAATCTGCCCCGAGAGGTCGCGCACGCGGCCCTGAGCGTCCAACACACCGGGCTTTTCCTGGCCTGGCAATCCGTAGCGTACTAATTTCACAGTCGTATCCTCAGAATAAAAACAAAACGGGGCAAGGCGCTGGCACTTCAACAGCCGCAGCGCACTTGCCCCAGGGGGAATCAATCGTAAAGAACGGCCGCGATCTTGGCGTCCTTCATATTGGTCTTGTCGTAGTAGTAAAAGCCGGTGTCGATGATCTTGGGCAGCTTCTCGCCCTTCAGGGCCTTCACGGCGGCTTCCACGGTTTTGTAGCCAATGCCCACGGGGTTCTGGGTGATGGCGCCGGCGATGGTGCCGTCGTTGATCATGTCTTTTTGGGCCTTGCCCGAGTCAAAGCCGATGATGACCACGCCCGTCTTCTTGGCTTCTTTCAAACCCTTGCCCGCACCAATGGCCGAACCCTCGTTGGTGCCGAAGATGCCCTTGAGCTTGGGGTGGGCCTGCATCAGGGTCTTGGCAATCTCCGCAGACTTCAGGTGGTCGCCACCGCCGTACTGGATGTCCACCACCTTGATCTTGGGGTACTTGGCCTTGATCTGGTCCACAAAACCGTCACGGCGGCCGGTGCCGGTGGTGCTGGTCTGGTCGTGCCCAATGACGGCCACTTCGCCTTCGCTGCCAATCTTTTCGGCCATCTTGTCTGCGGCCAGGGCTGCCGCGGCCTTGCTGTCGGTTTGTGTGGTGGTCAACACGATGTCACTGTCCACGCCGGAGTCAAAACCGATGACGGGGATGTTGGCGGCTTTGGCTTTTTTCAGCAATGGAATGGCGGCCTTGCTGTCCAGCGCGGCAAACCCAATGGCGGCAGGCTTCTTGGCCATTGCGGCCGACAGCATGTCAATTTGCTTGTCCACTTGTTGTTCTGTTTCAGGGCCTTCAAAGGTGACCTTCACCTTGTAGTCCTTGGCCGCCTGGTCCGCGCCTTGCTTCACGGCTTGCCAGAACTGGTGCTGAAAACCCTTGGAGATCATGGGGATGTAGATCTCCTGGGCGGATGCGATGCTGGCAAAACCTGCCAGGGCCAAGCCAGCAGTCAAAGCCAGCAGTTGTCTCTTGGTATTCATGGGTTGTCTCCTGTTGAAAAAATGAAAATAACTCTCTCGGGACTCGCGGGAACGGGGGTGGGTAGAGCGGTGTGTGGGAAGTTAGCCAGCCTCCCTATTTCTTGTTGCGGCGCAGGTTGTCGGTGTACACGGCCAAAATAATGATCAGGCCGGTGAGCACCATTTGCCACTCCTGGGCCACCGACATGATGCGCAGGCCGTTGATCAGCACACTCATGATGAAGGCGCCAATGAGGGTGCCCAGAATGGTGCCGACACCGCCGCTCAGCGAGGTGCCACCGATGACCACCGCCGCGATGGCGTCCAGCTCGTAGCCCTGGCCCAGGGCGGGTTGCGCCGAGTTCAGGCGCGAGGCAATCAGCAGGCCCGCAATGCCGCAGACCCCGCCGCTGAAGGTGTAGATGATGACCTTCCAGCGGTCCACATTCACCCCCGACAGGCGCACGGCTTCTTCGTTGCTGCCCAGCGCAAAGGTGTAGCGCCCCAGCGCGGTTTTGTTCAGCACCACGGCGCACACGATGGCCACCAGAAACAGGATGAGCACGCCATTGGGGATGGGCAGGCTGGGAAGCACATCGCCGATCAAGGAGCCCAGGGCGATCTGGTCGAACCCCTCGACTTCACCGAAGTAGATGGGGCGCGTCTGGGTGATGATCAGCGACACGCCTTTGAGCAGCATCATCATGCCCAGCGTGGCTATGAAGGGCGGGACTTTCAGCTTGGTGATGGCCAGGCCCGACAGGCTGCCTGACAGGGCGCCCATGGCCAGGGCGCCCACGATGCCCAGCGGCATGGGCAGCCCCAGGTTCACCATGAACACGCCCGCCATCACGGCGCAAAAAGTCATCAGCACACCCACCGACAAATCAATGCCCGAGGTGATGATGATGAAGGTGCTGGCAATGGCCAACACCCCAATGACGGTGGTGGACTGCAGGATGCCGATGATGTTGTCCTGCGTCATGAAGGCATCGGGTTTGAGCACCGTGAACACGGCGATCAGCGCAATCAGGCTGGCAAAAGCCAGGAGTTTCTGTTGGGCCTGGCCGCCGGATAGGCGGGCCAGCCAGGAGGGAGAAGCGGAGGGTGCAGACATGGGGGTGTACCTTGGTTTTGGGGGATATCAGTGCACAGCGGCGGCATCGGTTTCGCGCCGGGTCGCCAGTGCCATCAAATTTTCTTGGGTGGCCTCGTTGCCGTGCACTTCGCCAGTGATGCGGCCTTCACACATCACCAGCACGCGGTGGCTCAGGTGCAGCACCTCGGGCAACTCCGAGGAGATCACCACAATGGCGCGGCCTTGCGCCGCCAGCTCGTTGAGCAGTTTGTAGATTTCGCTTTTGGCGCCCACGTCGATGCCGCGCGTGGGTTCGTCAAAAATCAGCACATCACAGTCTTGCACCAGCCATTTGGCAATCACCACCTTTTGCTGGTTGCCGCCCGAGAGCAGCTTGGCCGTTTGGGTGAGCGAGGGCGTTTTGATGCGCAGCTTTTTTACCATCTGCTCGGAGATGTGGTGTATGGCCGGGCGGTTGAGAAACACGCCCCATTTCAGCCAGCGTTTCAGGCTGGGCAGGGTGATGTTCGATTCCACATCCATGCCGGTGGCCAAGCCAAATTGTTTGCGGTCTTCGGACAAATACCCGATACCGGCCTGCACCGCGTCTTGGGGTGAGTTCAGGCGGACCAGTTTTCCGTGCACGCGCACTTCGCCCGACTCAACGGGGTCTGCGCCAAACACCGCGCGGGCCACTTCGGTACGCCCGGCGCCCATCAGCCCGGCAAACCCGAGAATCTCGCCCCTGCGCACGCTAAAACTCACGTCCCGAATCACCCGGCCCCGGTTCAGACCACTGACTTCCAGCAGTACCTCGTTGCCCGTGGTGTCGGGAATCGTCTTTTCGGCTTGCTCCAGCTTGCGGCCCACCATCATGGCAATCACCTCCTGCATGGGGGTGGCGGCCGGCACGGTGGCAATGTAAGCACCATCGCGCATCACGGTGATGCGGTCGGCAATGCGCTGGATCTCGTCCATCTTGTGGGAGATGTAGACAATGCCAACGCCCTCGTCCTTGAGCTGGCGGATGATGCGGAACAGGTCTTCAATTTCGGCGTTGTTCAGCGCGGCCGTGGGCTCGTCCATGATGAGCACGCGCGACTTGTGCGACAAGGCCTTGGCAATCTCCACCATCTGCTGGCGCGCCACGGTCAGCTCCTCAATCGGGGTGGTGGGGGCCAGTGCCAGGTGCATGCGGTCGAACAGGGCTTGCGCATCCCGGTTGAGTTGCTCCTCGTCCAGAAACAGGCCGCCCATCTTGCGCGGCTCCCGGCCCAGAAAAATGTTTTGCGCCGCCGTGAGGTGCCCCATGAGGTGCAACTCCTGGTGGATGATGCCAATCGCCAGTGCCTGGGCGTGGGCGGGGCTGGTGATGTCCACCGCCTGCCCGTCCAGCAAAATTTCTCCGCTGTCTTTGCGGTACACGCCAGCCAGGATTTTCATCAGGGTGGACTTGCCCGCGCCGTTTTCCCCCATCAGCGCATGCACCTCCCCGGCGCACAAATCAAAACTGACGCCGTCAAGTGCGCGCACGCCCGGAAACGATTTGCTCAGCTGGTGGATGGATACGAGGGGTGTCACGGCAGGGGTCTCGGTCGGTAGGCGGGTTTGGACAGGCTCAGATGGTGACACCACCATCGACCAGCAGTGTTTGCCCGGTCACAAACCGGGACTCGTCGCTGGCCAGGTACACCACCATGGGTGCAATGTCGTCCACACAGGCCAGGCGGCCCATGGGCTGGCGGGCAATAAAGTCTTTTTCGGCCTGCACCGGGTCGGCGGCGCCGGCAATGCGGCCACGCAGCGAGGGTGTGTCCACCGTGCCGGGGCACAGCGCATTGGCGCGCAGGCCCGCCTTCACATAGTCCGCCGCCAGGGACTTGGTCAAGCCGATCACGGCCGCCTTGGTGGCCCCGTAGGCACAGCGGTTGGCAAAGCCCTTGATGCTGGAGGCCATGGACGCCATGTTGATCACCGACACGCTCACCCCCGGCGTCTGGGCCTTGGCCAGCATGGCCGGCAGAAAGGCGCGGGTCATGTGGAACATGCTTTTCACATTCAAGTCGAAGCTGGCGTCCCAGTCCGCCTCGGTGCAGTCCAGCAGGCTGCCGTTGGCCACCATGCCGGCGCAGTTGAACAGGGCGTCCAGGGCCGGCAACTGCTGGGCCAGTTGCAGCACCATCGCACCGTTGCGTACATCCAGCAGGGCCACCTGGATGTTGGCGGATTCACCCGCCAGCGACTCCAGAAACCCGGGGTGAATGTCCGTGGCAATCACCTGCGCGCCCTCGGCCGCGCAGGCCAGCGCGCTGGCGCGGCCAATGCCTTGGGCGGCGGCGGTGATGAGCACTGTTTTTCCTTGCAAACGGCCTTGACGCATGATCTGGACTCCGGTTTAATAATTCACTTATGAATAAGTTATTCAAATATGGGTGAATCATAGGATTGTTTGCACAATACGTCCTTGGTACTTTCCCTAATGCGAAGCTGCTCTGCTATAAAAAGCGCCAACTCCCTCCAGACCTCGCCAGACCCCGCCATGCAAGACACCCTCCCCAAGCCCCGTGGCCGTCGCCCCAAAACCAACGACGCCCCGGAGGCGTTGAACGCCGCACCCAACGCCACCGACGACCGCTACCGCGCCCCGGCGCTGGACAAGGGGCTGGACATCCTGGAGTTGTTGGCCACGCAGCCGCAGGGGCTGACCCGCGCCGAGATCGTGAAGGAGATGGACCGCAGCGCCAACGAGATCTACCGCATGCTGGAGCGCCTGGTGGCCCGGCAGTACGTGATGCGCAATGCCTCGGGCGACCGCTACGCCCTGAGCCTGAAGCTGTTTGCACTGGCGCATATGCACCCGCCCCTAAGCCGCCTGATCAACCAGGCTCTGCCCATCATGGATGACTTCGCCCGCAAGGCGGAGCAGTCCTGCCACATGGGGGTGTACGACCGGGGCAATGTGCTGATCAGCGCGCAGATCAACAGCCCGCGCGGGTGGAGCTTTTCACTGCAGCGCGGCGCGCGGGTCGGGCTGCTGGACACGGCCTCGGGCCACGTCCTGCTGGCGTTTTGCGACCCGGGTAGTTTCCAGCGTATGCGCGCCGAACACACGCCGGTGGACGGCGAGGTTCCGATTGCCGAAGACGCATTGGCCCAGACCCTGGCCACCATCCGCGCCAACGGCTACCTGGAGCGCGACAGCGCCCAGTCGTTTGGTGTGGTGGATATTTCGTGCCCTATCCTGGGGCCCGACAACACGGCCTTGGCCACGCTGACCTGCCCCTACATTCGGCGCATTGACCGCCACGTGGGCCCGGATCTGGGCCAGGTGCGCGCGTATTTGCACAGCGCGGCGCAGGCGCTTTCGCTCACCCAAGGTATGCAGCGGTAGATTGGGTACCGTCAACAGCATCCTTTGGACGCGGGTTGCGCACTACCGCCAGCACCGATATCTTTCAAGATCGTGCATTTGGGGGCAGGACCACCGACACATGTGGCGGTGCATGTCTGGATGAAGTGGGTCAAATTCTTCTCCAATTGGTGCAACTGCGCGAGCTTTGCTTTCACTGCGGTCAGGTGCTCCTGTGCAATGTCTCGGGTTTCGTCACAGGCAAGTTGCGCATTGGACGACAGTGCAACAAGCGTTCGAATTTGCTCAATCGAAAACCCAAATTCCCGGCAGTTTCGTACCAAGGTAAGCACCTCCTGTACGTCGTTTCCGTAGACCCGGTGCCCACTGGGACGCCGTGCCGCCTTGGAAATGAGGCCAATCTCCTCGTAGTAGCGAATCGCGGAAACGCGCAATCCGGTGCGCTGGGCCAAAACGCCAATGGTCAATAGCCCCGTGGGCTCCAGGTCCTTCATCAAAACTCCTTGCATCTCAAGCTACTTGAGGTTTTACATTGCAGCTTAAGGGAATTCTCCCGAGAATATTTCTGAAGGACGATAAATGAAAAACAAAGCTTTAGCGGCGCTGGGCGTAGTCGGCGCTTGTGCTGCCTGTTGCGCAGTTCCCCTGGCGGTTCCACTCCTGGGTGGAGCGACGGTGTCTGGCCTTGCCCTGTTGGGTATTGCGCAACTTCCACTGGGTGTGGTCGATGCGGTGCTGATTGCCGTCGCAGGTGGGGTCGCGGCAATTGGCGCAGGTGTCTGGTTCCTGCGCCAACGACGCAAACATGGTGCAAAGGGGACTGAGGGTGCTTCTTGTACGGTTGGTGCAACCAAGGACGCTGGCGGTTGTGCTTGTTCCAAAGTCAGCCCGCTGCGGTGCGTCCAATCCCCCATCGATCTGTAAATGGAATTGCCCGAAAGAAATCCGGGGTGCAAACGTCGCGTTTACGCCAGCAAGAAATCTGGATTGGGCTATAAAGACATGGACCGATCAATTATTGGGGCTCCATGCAACACCTCCTCAACCTTTTTGCCGCTATCGCTTTGTTGGTCTGGGGAACGTACATCGTGCGCACCGGTGTCTTGCGGGTGATGGGCGCCAACCTTCGCCATGTGCTGGCGCGCAGCGTGCGCAGCCGCCTGAGCGCCGTTGCGGCCGGGGTGGGGGTGGCAGGGCTGCTGCAGTCCGGCACCGCCACCTGTTTGATACTGGCCTCTTTTGTCGCCCAGGGCCTGATTCCTACCGGCCCGGCACTGGCGGTCATGCTCGGGGCCGATGTGGGCACCAGCCTGATGGCGGTGGTGTTTTCCTTTGACCTGTCCTGGTTGTCGCCCTTGCTGATTGTGGTGGGGGTGGTGACTTTTATCTCCAGCGAAAGCACCACCATCGGCCGGCTGGGCCGGGTGGCCATCGGGCTGGGGGTGATCACCCTGGCCCTGCATCTGATTGTGGCGGCCACCAAGCCCCTGACCCAGGCGCCCGCTGTGGTGGCCCTGTTGGCGGCGCTGCCCAATGAGATCATGCTGGAGATCTTTGTCGGCGCATTGCTGTCCGTGCTGAGCTACTCCAGTTTGGCCATTGTGCTGCTCACGGCCACTCTGGCCGCCGCCGGTGTGTTGCCCTTGGTGGTGGCGCTGGGCCTGGTGCTGGGGGCCAACCTGGGCAGTGGATTGCTGGCCATGATGTCCACCGCCGGCTCAACGCCGCAGGCGCGGCGCATCCCCCTTGGCAACCTGCTCTACAAAATTGCGGGCTGCTTGATTTTGATGCCCTTGATGCCGCAAATTGCCGTCCACATCACCCGGCTTTCGGACTCGCCGCTGCACTTGGTGGTGGCGTTCCACCTGCTGTTCAATGTGGCACTGGCGTTGCTGTTTGTGGGCTCGGTCCGCGCGCTGGGTGTGCGGCTGGATGGCTGGTTGCCAACGCCTGACAAAGCGGGCCAGACCCAGCGCCCACAGCACCTGGACCCCACGGCCTTGACCACGCCTTCGCTGGCCATCTCGTGTGCCGCCCGCGAAGCCCTGCACCAGGCCGACGTGGTGGAAACCATGTTGCGGGGCATTTTGCCGGTGCTCAAGGACAACGACCTGGCGCTGGCCGAAAACCTGCGCCGCCAGGACGATACCGTGGACCAGCTGTATTCGGCCATTAAGTTTTACCTGACCCAGATCTCGCGCGCGGCCTTGTCCGAGCGCGAGGGAAAGCGCTGGACCGACGTCATCTCCTTCACCATCAACATGGAGCAAATTGGCGACATCGTGGAGCGTGTCATCCAGGACCTGGAGGACAAGAAAATCCGCAAAAACCGCAGCTTCTCGGACGCCGGCATGGCGGAGATATGCCACTTGCATGAGCGCCTGCTCGCCAATATGCGTTTGAGCATGAGTGTGTTTCTGGATGGCAGTGTCGAAGACGCCAAAAAGCTGCTGGCCGAAAAAGTGCTGTTCCGCGACCTGGAGCGCGAGTACGCGGCCACCCATTTGGTGCGGCTGCAGAGCAACACCCCCGAGAGCATCAACACCAGCGCACTGCACCTGGACCTGATCAGCGACCTCAAGCGCATCAACTCCCTGCTGTGCTCCATCGCCTATCCGATACTGGATGCGGCCGGGGCCTTGTCCAAGACCCGTGTCAAAGGGCCTTGGCGCCAGGCCCCACACCTGAAGACGTGATGCGCGCGCGCCGGGCGCAGCGTTTATTCAGCGGTACTGGCGAATGACGCGGTAGCGTTGGTCCCTGTCCCCCGTGGAGACGACCAGCGCAAAACTGCGTACCCACCACCGCACCGGCGCAAAGGCACTGGGCAGGACCGCAGCGCCCGCACGCCGTGCCAAGGTGACATGGGGTTGGAAGGGACGTGTCTCCACTGGATGCGGGTGGGGAACTGGCGCGCCATCGGATTTTAGTAATGAAATATGCCTGTAGCCCCCGTAGAATATGCGCAAGCAGCTATCGATTTGAGAGCAAATTGAGGTATACACCTGGGTTTTACACCAGGGTCGTACCCGTGTCTTTGGTGTTGGGCGGCTCTATCAGCACAAAAAATGTGTCACTCTCGGCCACCGGCCGGTGCTCCACCCCCTTGGGCACCACAAACATTTCACCCGGGCCGAGGGTTACGCTGGTTTCGCGCATCTCGATGACCAGCGTGCCTTGCAGCACCAGAAAGAAGTCGTCGGTGTGCTCATGCCGGTGCCAGGGGTAGCTGCCTTGACCCTTGGCCACCATCACATCGCTGCCATTGCAGTGTGCGACCGTGATGGGGGCCCAGGGTTCGGTCAGGGCAGGGAAGACGTGGGAGAGATTGACTTTTTGCATGTGCTTGCGGTTGGTGTGAATCTGAATATTCATAACTTAACAGAAACGCATTGCTTCGGTGATGCCGGGGTGACTTCCCCCGGGACTGGCCCGCCAATAGTGCAGGCGCGTCGGCCCGGTCAGGGCTGGCATTGGCCCATTCAGCGCACACCATGAACAGCACACCACCCTGGACGCCACTTTCTGCCCAGCCTTTTTGCGCACCGCCAACCCCGAGGACACCCCCATCCGCTATACCACCTGGCCCTGTGAGGCGGCGAAGCGGCGGGCATCTCCAGCGTCACGCCGCCCGGCGTGGTGGGGCCAGTACCACCGAGCTGCCCGTGGGCGAGCAGGGCATGGTGCTGTTCCAGTCCCCCAATGTGTTCCCCGGTTTTCTGGATGCCGAAGACACGGCGCGCGCCTTCACCCCCGAGGGCTGGCTGGCCACCGGCGACCTGGGCTTGTGTCCGTGTTGCAAGGTGGGGCGTTTGCAAGTCATTGCCGTGTTACAGGGGCAAGCCCGCTTGCCCCTACCCACTTGCGTGGTGGCGCAACTGTGCCGGGGGGCCGCCATGAGTCGTGGGCATGTGCATGGATTTGCATCGCAGCACAAAACGGGCTGGGGGTGGTGCTGCACGCTGTGTTGGAGCGACCCCGCACGGGGCAGAACAACACGTTTGCATAGTGACCTGATACAAGCCTTTGTGTCCGCTCGCAGCAATGCTTGCAGGCTGGAGTTATCGCAACCCCGGTCATAATCCGATCCAACAAATGGGGGAAGCTTTCAAACCCCTATCGCGACCGCCTCCGCAGGCGGTTCAGTCCAACATGGTTTATCAGCCGCGGGAGGTGTTCTTGGTTTCTACAAACATTGCAGCGCGGCTGATAAACGCTAATCGTTAGGCATCAGAATGGCTCGATCAGTCTGCGCTTACTGCAAATCACCTGAAACGCCCACCCGTGAGCACCTTTGGCCTGCGTCATTACATAGCAGGTTGGCTGCTGCGAACAAGCAGACGTCGAATGCATTTTGGCTGGCGCGGCTGCAAAAAGAAATCTCAAATGAGCCCCAGATACGTGATGTATGCGCTCAGTGCAACAACGTTGTGCTCTCCGAGTTAGATGCATACATATGCCGCCTCTTTGATCGCACGTTGGTTTACATACCGGACCAACACGCGAGCGTGACATTCGAGCACGACTATCACTTGTTGAAGCGCTGGCTATTGAAGCTGTGCTTCAATTCCGCGCGGATACACAACTCGCGTGACCTCTATGCATTGGAAGCTATGCTCTCGTACATTTTGGGAAAAGATAACTCGCTCGGAAAAACAGTTCAGCTCTTCGTTCAGCTATCGTATCCCGAAGAAATTCCAGAGGAAGATTTCGGCGAAAATGCGCCGTCGGAACGTCCGCAATTCTTTCGCCCAACGATGAATCGTGTTGGCCACATCTTCTTTCGAGTGCACGGTGTAGGCCAGAAGCTTCTGCGAGCGGTTCATCTACGTTCATTCACCTTCTTCTTGGCATTCTTCAAGCCAGGCGAGGCGCGCGCTGTGTCGGACGATTTTGCTGAGCATTTTTGTCGTCAATCCAGAGCAATACTTCTACGACCCTCTCAACCAAAGGTCGAGTTGCTATGCAATGGTATGGGAGCGTGGTCGTCATTCAAAGGCTCAAGGGGCAACCAATTAGTTTTCGACGATGATGCCTAACGGATTGCCCGGCGCGGACACGCAGCAACAGGTTGCCGCTTCGCGGCGCATGCTGCGTGCCGGACAGCGCCAACGTTGGGCACCACAAGCCACCATTCGCTTCAACTCACTTTCACTATAAGGGGGAACAATGAAATCAAACTTCACACTACGACTCGCTGTAGCTGCATTTAGCCTAACTTCGTTTATTGCGAACGCAGCAGACTCTCCGGGCGGGGCAACTATCGTACCCATTTCAGATGGTCTCCCAACCACAACTTTCAATCTAAAAACGGATGCAGCGTCGATCTACTTAGAAAAGGCAATTCTCTTTAAAAATAACGGGTGGTTCACAAAAGATAAGGAAGTCGCAATCACAGCGAGGATGGGCATAAATTCCAGAAAGAGAACCGGCTCATCAACTACGCTAACCTTAACCCGAGTTTATAAATTTGATGTCTCAATTTACGACGATGGAAGAATAGAAATACCGCTCAAAAGTCTTCCACTTCTAGATGCATTCAATCTGAGTGGTGATGACTATTTAGTTACGAGCGTTGTAATGGATCTTTTCATTAGCAGGAAGAAAGAAAAATCTGACTTCTCCAAGACACTTGAAACCGTAATCGAGGTCAGTAAAAAAATACCGATCCCGGTTAGCCCTTACGCTGAGTACGCATCAGTATTTGGTGATGCCTTCAGTCAAGTCGTTGACAAGGCTATTGACGAGGGTGCAGATACGGTTCCGTTTGCGAGCTTCGGATTACGATTCTTGCAAGGAGATAAAGCGGCATCATTTACGGAGAAACCTGGCATTCACGCCATTGTCATCGGCAGCAGTTCTAAGGAACCGGGTGTCATTGCGCTGGAGAAACTTGATGGAAAAATTCTCGCCTATAACAATATTGAAGGCCTAAAGTACGGTAGCAACCGAGTACGAAACAACCATATTATTGTTCGAGTCACCGCAAGTACGGACCCTTGGAAAGCCCTTGCATCCGCCAAGGATGTTCTAGAAAGAATATCAATTGAGGGAAAAGCAGCTCTCACATTTTCCAAATCGCAAGGCATTACGACCCCCAATCTTGACGCCATTGTCAATAGCCAAACCAACGCAAAATCTGCAACGAAAATTGATGTCGAGTCATATCAGTTGGAGTCTGCAGTTAAAGAATTAAATACGATCCGTTCCACGAAGACGCAAAAGTTCGAGTGAATGATGCCCACCATGTTGCTCGCCGCGGACACACAGCCACTGAATGCCGCTTCGCGGCACTTGCTGCGTACCGGGCAGTTTCGACGTTAGCCATTTTAGGAGCACGCATGCCCGACGAGAGCAATATTCGCGACGCCGCCGACGCCATCAAGGGTATCGTGGAAGCGGTTCCGGTATATCAGGACGTAGTTCAACCGGCTGCACGCGAAGTTGGCACCGCTTTGCAGACAGTCGCGAAAACCCTTCATATTCTTCTGGCACCGGTCTCTGGGTTGGTCTGGGGCTACGAAAGGATCAAGGACTTCGTCAGCGAAAAGGTCGCGGAGAAACTGAAAGATATTCCGTCAAATGAACTCCAGTCCCCGGAACCGCACGTGGCCGGCCCGGCGCTGGAGGCCCTTCGCTACACCGGATACCAAGAAGCATTGCGTGAAATGTATGCGAGTTTGTTGGCGACTTCAATCGACACAAGGACCGCACAGCAAGCACATCCCGCGTTCGTTGAGATCATTCGTCAAATGTCTCCAGATGAGGCTTTAATCTTCACGCTACTTTCCAAGCGGATATCAGTAGCAAAGATCGACCTGCGCTCAGAGGCGAAGACCTCGCGAAAGGGCCATTGGCTGCGCCGCAACTTCTCTTTGCTCCCATACGAAGCGAACTGCAGCAGTCCGCAGTTGGGCCCAAACTACCTCGGAAACTTAGCCCGACTTGGACTTCTTGAACTGCGGGAAAACTATCGTCTGCAGAGTATGGCGGGACTTGATCTCTATGCCCCGCTGTTGGAGTTTCCAGAGATTAAGGTACTTCGCGACCATCTGGCCGGAAGCCAAGACCTGAAGGAGTCCATCGACCACGGCGCCGTGTTGATCACTGACCTCGGGCGTCAATTTTCCTTCGCATGCGTTGATGCGGGCACCCATGAGCGCAAAGAGGGCTAACCCTGCCGTCGGTCCCGCCTCACCTCAAACGTTGAGGTTGTAAAAAAATCCCAATACGCCCCTATTGTTAAAAATTGGCCTATACAAATCAATGATTTACAACGCCAAAAAATCGCTAAAGCACTTTTTTTCAGCCTCGTAAGGCGACACCGGGGGAGTACCTCGCGAATTGGGCTCGTGCACTTGGAGCCAGACGGCGAGCGGCTCGTTGCGTATCTTGAACGGAGGACACCATGGGACTCTTAACCTTCAGTATCAACGTCACCCTGGACGGTTGCGTCGACCACCAGGAAGGAATCGCCGACGACGAGACACACGCCTTCTTCACCCGCCTCATGGACGAGGGCGGGGCGATGCTGTGGGGCCGCGTCACCTACGAGATGATGGAGAGCTACTGGCCGGCGGTCGCCCGCGGCGACGCGGAGGCACCGGCGGCGATGCGTGCGTGGGCGGTCAAGCTGGAGGCCAAGCCGAAGTACGTGGTGTCCTCGACGCGAAAGGACTTCCCGTGGACCAACAGCCACCACATCGCCGACGACCTGCGCACGGCCGTACAGAAGCTCAAGGACGCGACCCCGGCCGGCGTGCTCCTCGGTAGCGGCAAGCTCGCGGCCGAGCTGGACCGGCTGGATCTGATCGACGAGTACAAATTGCTCATCCACCCCAGGATCGCCGGCCACGGCCCGACCCTGTACGAGAGCGGGCTGCCCAGCACGCGACGGCTCGAACTTGTTTCGGCGATGCCGCTCCGTAGCGGCGTGGTCGCCATGCACTACCGGCCCGGGCGTTGATGCTGAATAAAAGCTCTTCTGGAACGCCCCTGCGACACTGGCATCTTGCCGACTGCGTTGGGGGGCGTGTGCGGTCTGGCTCGGTGCAGCGGTGCGTTACGGTGCTTCCTGTCGTGTTGGCCAGGGCAAAAATTTAAGTAAAAAGTGCCTGTATCGCCCGCAGATATTGCGCAAGCAGCTATGAAAAGCATAGCAAAAGTCTGGCGGCACAGGGATGGTATCGCATCGGCGACAGTGCCGCTGTTCGGTCCCGCCCGCATGGCCGTAGACTGAACTTTTGTGCCACCCTTCTTCATAGATAAGCCCATGTCCAACGCCGCACCTCTGTTCCAGCCCTTTGCGCTCAAATCCTTGAAGCTGCCCAACCGCATCGTCATGGCGCCCATGACCCGCTCGTTCTCGCCGGGCGGTGTGCCCACCGACGCGGTGGGCGAGTACTACCGCAAGCGCGCCGCCGCTGCGGTGGGCTTGATCGTGTCCGAAGGCACCGTGGTGGAGCGCCCTGCCGCGTCGAATGACCCCAACGTGCCGCGCTTTTGGGGGGACGACGCGCTGGCCGGTTGGCAAAACGTGGTCAACACGGTGCACAGCGCGGGCGGCCTGATGGCGCCCCAGTTGTGGCATGTGGGCGCCGTGCGCAACCGGCGCAGCGAGTGGGTGCCGCCGCAGCCTTGGGATTCCCCTTCGGGCTACTCCACGCCGGGCAAGCAGTTTTGCGAACCCATGACGGACGAAGTGGTTGCCGACACCATCGCCGCCTTTGCCCGCGCCGCCGGGGCCGCCAAGCGCCTGGGCTTTGACGCCATTGAATTACACGGTGCGCACGGTTATTTGATCGACCAGTTCTTCTGGGAAGGCACCAATCTGCGTAGCGACCGTTATGGCGGCAGCGACCTGGCGGCGCGCGGGCGTTTTGCGGCGGACATCCTCAAGGCCGTGCGTGCCGAAGTGGGGCCCGACTATCCCGTCATCATTCGCCTCTCGCAATGGAAACAGCAAGACTACGCCGTGCAGATGGCCAAGACGCCGGACGAGATGGCCGCCTGGTTGCAACCCCTGGCCGATGCGGGCGCGGACATCTTCCACTGCTCGCAGCGCCGCTTCTGGGAGCCCGAGTTTGAAGGGTCGGACCTGAACTTTGCCGGTTGGGCCAAAAAGCTCACCGGCCGCCCCACCATCACCGTGGGTTCGGTCGGTTTGAGCGGCGAGTTCATTGCCTCCTTTGGTGGGGAATCGTCCAAACCCGCCTCGCTGGACGAGCTGCTGCGCCGCTTCAACCGGGGTGATTTTGATCTGGTGGCCGTGGGCCGCGCCCTGATCAGCGACCCCGACTGGGCTGTGAAAGTGCGCGATGGCCGCACGGCGGAACTGTCCGACTTTTCACCGGCGGCATTGGCGGCGCTGGTCTGAGGGGCGAATCACAGGCCTCGCGCCCAATCGGGGCGCAGTGAGGCCGCCTCGGGGCGGTCCACGGCCATTTTCACTTCCTGCAGCAGGCGCGCTTTCTCTGCGCCCAACACGCCTTTGAGCACCAGCCAGTTGGAGGCGTGGTCGCTGCGGAACACCGTGCGCTTCAACTCCAGCGCCCCGATGAACTGCACCATTTCGGCAAACAGCTCCTGCTGCGTGAGCGGTTCCCACTCGGGGAAGCCTTGCCGAAACCGCTCTTCCCCCTGGGGAAAGCTGACCACCAGGGTCGCCAGAAACTCGGGCTGGGTCAGGTTGGCCAGGCGTGCCGAGTTTTCGGCATGTTGTGCGGACAGTGCGCGGCCACCCAGCCCGTTGAGCAGCATCACCGAGCGCGTGATGCCGGCCGCGCCCAGCTTGTCCAGCGCGTCCCGCGTGCTATCCATGGTTTCGCCTTTGTTGACCTTGCGCAGCACCTCGTCGTCGCCGGACTCGGCGCCGATGTAGGCCAGGCTCAGGCCCGCTGCACGCAGCTCCTGCAGTTCCGGCACGGTTTTGTTGCGCACGTTGCGCGGCAGGCAATAGGTGGAGATGCGCCGCACCTTGGGCAGGTGCTCCTGAATCGCCAGCAGCAAACTCATCAGCCGGCGGGTGGACAGCACCATGGCGTCGCCATCCCCCAGAAATACCCGCTGCACCTGGTCTGCGTACTGCGCGCCGCAGTTGCGGATGGAATCCAGCGTTTCTTGTTCATCGCGAATCGCGAACTTCTTTTGCGGCTCGGTGTACATCTCGCAGTAGGTGCACTGGTTCCACGAGCAGCCGTTGGTTACCGGCAAGATCAGCGACTGCGCTTCACTGGGCGGGCGAAAGACCGGGTTGATATAACGAATGGGCAAATAGGGGTTCACGTTGATTCTTTGAAAAATTGCGTTTGGACCACGGCAGGGGACAGGCGTAGACTCGCGCCCTGGCGCTGGGGTGGTACACGACCACGTTGGCTCTATTGTTTCAAACCTAGGAAAGCTTATCCGCATGAACGCAAAAACAATGAAGCACAGCGCAAGTATTTGGGATGGAGAGGTCGGCACCTCCCGCTGTATTGAGGTGGTGCACTGGGAGGGCAACATCACCCCCGAGCAACTGGCCAACGTGGCCCACCAGATCTCGGCGGACTGGCAGATGATCGACATGCAACTGGACGCCGCGCACCCCCTGCATGGCAATGCCTACCACCTGCGAAGAATGACGGACGACGAGTACGAAGAAGTCGAGTACCAAAAGCGCAAAGCCGCTTTCGAAGCCAAATACGCGGGCAAGCGCGTGTGGGTGCATGGCTACCATGTTGATGGAGACGCCGCAGCGGGGACCGACCAGCCTTTCTTTTACGACGTGATGTTCAGCACGCTGTTTATCACCCTGGATGACATTGAAGCGCTGTGTGACAAGCACTACGGCGAGGGCATTTGGGAAGAGTACAGCCTGTACCTGGATGACCGCTTGCCTGAGCCCTTGGCTATTGATTTTTGAACAGCCACCGGGTCACGGTGGGTGTTTCTGCTTGTGCGATTACCCGAGCCGGGCGCCCGCGAAGTGCGCCACCTGAGCGCCGACTTCGTAGTAGGCCTCGCGCACGGCGCCAAAGCTAACGGGAGCCACTTCACTCACCGGCAATGGCAAATCAGCCTCGCCGATTTCGCCCATCACCAGCCGCGCCAGTTCGCGGCCAAACGTGGTGCCCGGTGCGATACCGCGCCCGTTGTAGCCGCTGAACGAGACGGTGTTGCGCGCAAGCCGGTGAAAGCGTGGCAGCGCGTTGGGCGTCATGCCGATGGAGCCATACCAGGTGTGTTCAAAGTCGATGCCTTTTAACTGCGGAAACAATTTAGCCAGTGCACGCCGGCCCCAATCGCGGTGAATGGTTGCGCCCATGCCGCGCAATGCACCGACGCTGCCAAACACCAATCGACCGGCCTGGTCGAAGCGGAACGACGACAAGACATCGGGCGTGTCCCACGCGCCCTGGCGTTCGGGGAGGATTGTTGCCTGCAATTCCTTGCCCAACACCGGCGTGGCCATGTTGAAGTAGGGCAGGTGCACCAATTCGCTGCGCAGCGCCGACCACACACCTTGCGGCCCCGTGTAGGCGTTGGTCGCAACAATGATCCATTTGGCCTGCACCGTATGGCCCGCTGCAGTGCGTATCAGCCAGCTTGTGCCTTGGTCTGCGATGGCGCTGACCGGACTGTTGGAGTACAACTTGGCACCCGCCTTCAGCGCTGCCGTCGCCAGTCCGTGCACATAAGCGAGTGGCTGAATCGTGCCCGCGCGCAGGTCCAGCAATGCGCCGGTATAGGCGCTGGTGCCGACTTTGGCGCGGGTATCAGCGGCGCCAAGCAGCGTGACTGGCGCACCATGCGTTTTCCATTGCCGACAGCGCTCGGCAATGTCGCGCAAGCCCGACGTGCCAACCGCGCAGTGCAGCGTGCCCTTGCGCACCGCCTCGCATTCAATGCCGTGGCGCTGGATGAGGTCGAACACCAGCGTGGGGGCGTCGCCCAGCAAGTTCAGAAGCCGCGTGCCATGCACCGGCCCCAGCGCACCGGGTAACTCGGAGGGCATGACCCACATGCCGGCATTCACCAGCCCGACGTTGCGGCCCGATCCGCCAAACCCCATTTCTTCGGCCTCCAGCACCGCCACCGATGCGCCGCCTTGCGCTAAATGCAGGGCTGATGAAAGCCCGGTAAATCCGGCCCCCACGATGGCGACATCGACCACCAGACCCTGCCGCAGCGCCGTGGTGCTCGGCGCAGGCGGAGCCGAGGCTTCCCACAGGCCGTGGGTATGCGTATGGGGCTGGGTGTCATTCTTCATACGGTGCCTTTCGTGGAGTGTTCATTCGATTTGTGCATGATGTGAATTGAAGTGCACCGATTTTGTTGGTGAGAAAAATAGGCGTCAAACGATGATGTGGCCTAACATCATTCCTGTTTAGAATGAATGCATGGCTATCTCACGACGCTTTCTTCCCGGAATGTCTTTGCTCAGGGCGTTCGAGGCCTCGGCCCGCCACCAGAGCTTTACGGCGGCGGCTGACGAACTCAGCCTGACCCAAAGCGCTGTCAGCCGCCAGATTCGGGCGCTCGAAGAGTTGTTGGGGTCGGATCTGTTTGTGCGCGAAAAGCAGACCGTGCGCCTGACTTTGGCGGGGGAGGCCTATGCGCAGGAAATTCGCGCGGCGCTCAAACGCATTTCGTCCGCCACACTGGGCTTTCGGGCGAATCCGCAGGGCGGCACATTGAACATTGCCATCCTGCCGACCTTCGGAACGCGCTGGCTGGCACCGCGTTTGCCCGGTTTTATCGCCGAGAACCCCGGTATCACCATCAACCTGACGACGCGGCTGGCACCGTTTGATTTTCAGTCGGAAACCGTGGATGCCGCCATCCACTTTGGCGCCCCCGAGTGGCCGGGCGCGGAGCTGGATTTTTTGATGAAGGAAACGGTCATCCCCGCCTGCAGCCGTGCTTTGCGCGCCGAGTATGGATTCAAAACGGCGGTGGATTTGTTAAAGGCCCCGCTGCTGCATCTGGAGAGTCGGCCCGACGCCTGGGAGCGCTGGTTTGCGGCGATGGGCATTGCGGTGGACGAGGTCCACGGCATGCTGGTGGACCAATTTGCCCTGGCCGCGCAAGCTGCGATCTCGGGTTTGGGCGTGGCGCTGTTGCCGAGATTTTTGATCGAAAACGAACTGGAGCGCGGCGATTTGGTGGAGGCGATGCCAGGGGCCGCAGGAGGAGGGGCGGATGGCGCGATGGAGAGCGCCGAGCACTACTACCTGGCGTGGCCGCAGAGTCGCGAGAGCTATCCACCGTTGAAGGCGTTTCGGGCGTGGATTGGGACGGCGGCGAAAAATACCCCCTGACCGTCACCCCACGTTGCAGCAACCTCCATCCGATCCCAAAAGGCCGTCCTAAGGGGGCCAGGCCCCGCATGCGGGCAAAACTTTCCCCACGTTTGCAGAAGTTCAAGTTGCAGGGAAATCCCTAATACGAGCAATATTCCATTTTTGTGGAATGTTGTTTATTATCGGAAACTTGAGAAACAAGCCCTCAAATTCAATACCACGCCAGACCGGCCTGCAAGCCAGGTCTGTGTCCACAACGCCATCCAACACGTAATCCATGACACAACTTGCCCTTCAAACCCAATCCATCCTGACCCGCCTGGGCATTGCCAACACCGAAGCCGACACCGCCCAGGGTGCGCTGGCCGTGCGTTCCCCTGTCGATGGCGCACCAATCGCCCGCATCCCAACCCAGAGTGTGGCGGATGTGCGCTGCGCGGTAGACCAGGCCCACGGCGCATTTCTGGAATGGCGCAAGGTGCCCGCACCCCGTCGTGGTGAGTTGATTCGTCTGTTGGGCGAAGAGTTGCGCAAGGAGAAGGAGACCTTGGGCGCCTTGATCTCCATCGAAGCCGGAAAAATCCTCTCCGAAGGCCTCGGCGAAGTGCAGGAAATGATCGACATTTGCGACTTTGCCGTGGGCCTGTCGCGCCAGTTGTACGGCTCCACCATCGCCTCCGAGCGCCCCGGCCATCGCATGATGGAAACTTGGCATCCGCTGGGCGTTGTCGGCGTGATCAGCGCGTTCAATTTTCCCGCTGCGGTCTGGTCGTGGAATTTCGCACTGGCTATCGTCTGTGGCGATGCTGTGGTGTGGAAACCGTCGGAAAAGACGCCTTTGACGGCGATGGCCTGCCAGGCCCTGTTCGAGCGTGCGGCCAAGCGCTTTGGCAGTGTGCCCGCTCATTTGTCACAGGTGGTGCAGGGGCTGCGCGACATTGGAGAAGCGCTGGTGGACAACCCGAAAGTGGCCTTGCTGTCGGCCACCGGCAGCACGCGCATGGGCCGCGAAGTGGGTCCGCGCGTGGCGCGCCGTTTTGGCCGCTCCCTGCTGGAGTTGGGTGGCAACAATGCTGTCATCGTCACGCCATCGGCAGATTTAACGCTGGCTGTGCGTGGCATTTTGTTCGCCGCTGTGGGAACGGCCGGGCAGCGTTGCACCTCGACGCGCCGCCTGATCGTGCACACCAGCGTGCGTGACGCGTTGGTCGCCCAGCTGAAAAAGTCGTATGCCGCTTTGCCGATTGGCAACCCGCTGACCGCCGGAAATCTGGTCGGCCCGCTGATTGATGAAGATGCGTTCAATGGGATGCAAGCCGCATTGAAATCTGCCGCCGCCGACGGCGGCACAGTGTTTGGCGGGCAGCGTGTGTTGTCCAGCGAATTTCCTGCGGCGTACTACGTTACACCGGCGATTGTGGAGATGCCAAAGCAGACGGATACCGTGCGCCACGAAACCTTTGCGCCCATCCTGTATGTGCTCAGCTACGACCAGTTCGAAGACGCCATCGCACTGCAAAACGATGTGCCGCAGGGTCTGTCGTCTGCCGTGTTTGGCAACGATGTGCGCGAGACGGAAACATTCCTGTCCTCCATCGGGTCGGACTGCGGCATCGCCAACGTGAACATCGGTACATCCGGCGCCGAAATCGGCGGTGCCTTTGGTGGCGAAAAGGAAACCGGCGGTGGCCGCGAATCAGGTTCCGACGCCTGGCGCGCCTACATGCGCCGAGCCACCAACACCGTGAACTATTCACGCGACCTGCCCTTGGCGCAGGGCGTGAAGTTTGACGTGTGAAACCGAAGGATTGCATTCGCCCGGTCCCGCGCTCGCTGGCGACGAGCCTGTCTTTGTCCATATCCAAAACTTTGAGGAAATAACGATGAAACTTCTGACAACACGACGTACGGCCATGTGCCTGGCCCTGGCCAGCGCCGCCCTGTGGAGCACGGTTGCGATGGCGCAGGCCACTTACAAGGTGGCGATTGCTGGGCCCATGACCGGTGGCAATGCATCTTTCGGTGAGCAATTGCGGCGCGGCGCGCAAACCGCTGTTGACGACATCAACGGTGCCGGAGGCATCAAGGGCAAGAAGTTGGAACTGGTGATTGCGGACGATGCCTGTGAACCCAAGCAGGCGGTCTCGGTGGCGTCCAGGCTGGTGGAGCAGGACAAGGTGGTGGCCGTGGCCGGCCATTTTTGCTCGTCCAGCACCATTCCGGCGTCCGAGACCTATGCTGAAGCCAATATCTTGATGGTGACACCGGGTTCCACCAATCCCAAGGTTACGGATCGCAAGTTGCCCACCATTTTTCGCACCTGTGGCCGTGACGATCAACAGGGCAAAGTGGCCGCTGATTTCATTGTCGAAAAGCTAAAGGGCAAGAAGGTCGCCATCATCCACGACAAGGACACTTACGGCAAAGGTATTGCCGACGCGACCAAGGCCGTGTTGAATCAACGTGGGGTCAAGGAAGTGATCTATGAGGGGCTGACACGTGGTGAAAAGGACTTCAACGCGCTGGTCACCAAAATCAAAGGTGCGGGTGTGGATGTGGTCTATTTCGGGGGATTGTCTTCCGAGGCCGGTACGCTGGTTCGTCAACTGCGTGAACAAGGCGTGCAGGCCACCTTTATGTCTGCCGACGGCATTGCGGACAAGGCTTTTGTTACCTCCGCGGGCGGCAATGCCAACGTCAAGGGCGTGGTGATGACCTTTGGCGACGATCCACGCAGCAACCCTGCGGGTCAAACGGTGGTGGCGGGCTTTCGCAAGGCCGGATTTGAGCCCGAAGGCTACACCCTGTACGCCTACGCCAGCATCCAAACGATTGCAGCCGCGCTCAAAGGCAGCAAGACAACCGGTGGCGCCGACCTTGCCAAATGGCTGAAGTCCAACACCGTGCCCACCGTGATGGGCTCCAAGGCATGGGATGCCAATGGCGACCTGAAAGTGGCTGACTACGTTGTCTACGAGTGGAAAGCTGATGGCGACTACGCCAAGTTGAAACGTTAGGCGAAACCGAACGAACGCAGGGGGTGCCCTATGGATATGCACATTCTCCTTCAGCAACTGGTCAACGGACTGGTGCTGGGCGCGCTGTATGGCCTGATTGCGGTGGGCTACACCATGGTCTATGGCGTGCTCGGCATGATCAATTTTGCGCATGGCGAGGTCTACATGATCTCGGCCTACGCAACCGGTATTGCACTGGGCGTATTGTCGTTTCTGGGGGTGCATTCCGTGGTGCCCTTGCTGCTGCTGACGGTGGCTTGTGTCGTGGTGGTGACCGGCACCTATGGCTGGGTGATTGAGCGGATTGCCTACCGGCCCTTGCGTGGTGCGCCCAAGCTGTCGCTTTTGATCTCTGCCATCGGTGTGTCGCTGTTTTTGCAGGCCTATGTGCAGTTGTCGCAGGGTCCGAATCCGCAGGGTATCCAACCGGTGCTGCCGGGTGCATTCCGGTTGGCACTTGGCGCGGGGGAGGATAACTTTGTGCAGGTGACCTATGCGCAGTCGCTGATAGTGGTGTTTGCGTTGGCGAGCATGGCGTTTTTGTCCTGGGTGATCGGCCATACGTCGATGGGGCGCGCCTGCCGTGCCACCCAGCAGGACCCGCGCATGGCGACCTTGCTGGGAATCAATACGGACAGGGTGATTTCCACGGTGTTTGTCATTGGCGCGGTCATGGCCAGCGTCGCCGGTGTGCTGGTGACGATCAACTACGGTTCGTTCGATTTCTCCATCGGCTTTGTGGTGGGCGTGAAAGCCTTCACTGCCGCCGTGTTGGGCGGCATCGGTTCCCTGCCTGGTGCGCTGGTGGGGGGCTTGCTGCTTGGGCTGCTGGAGTCGATTTTTTCAGGCTACGTCAGCTCGGATTACAAAGACGTTTTTGCGTTCACGGTCTTGATCATGGTGCTGGTATTTCGGCCCAGTGGCCTGTTTGGCAAACCTGCCGTGGAGAAGGTATGACGCGATCCCGCATTTCCGCATTCATGATCGATTTGGCGGCCACGTTTGTGCTGGCCATGGTCGTTTTGGGGCCGATGACCGGCTTGCAATTGAGCGGCTTCAGCTTTGTTGCAAACTGGCAGCGGCCGCTGGTTTTGGCGGCAGTTGTTACGCTGGGGCGATTGGCGTTCAAGCTGGCGTGGGGCTCTGAATGGGGGCAGCGCTGGATGGCGCGCAAACAGGGCAAGGCGCTGGACACCCCGGGTGCCATTGGGCGACGCAGCCAGCTTTGGCTGGTGGCCCTGGCGTTTGGGCTGACCCTTGCGCCCTTTGCGTTTGAGGCCAACAGCTACCTGACCAAAGCCGTGATTCTGGCGCTGATTTATGTGCTGCTCGGCCTCGGCTTGAACATCGTCGTCGGGCTGGCCGGACTCCTCGATTTGGGCTATGTCGCGTTCTATGCGGTGGGGGCCTATTTTCTGGCGCTGGGCTACCAGTATTGGGGCATTGGGTTCTGGACCGCGCTGGTGTTGTCGCCCATTCTTGCGGCAACTTTGGGTGGCCTGCTGGCCTTCCCCGTGCTGCGCACGCATGGGGATTACCTGGCCATTGTGACGCTTGGGTTTGGCGAGATCATCCGGCTTGTTTTAACCAATTGGGTGGACTTTACCGGCGGGCCGAATGGTGCCTCGGCGCCAGGGCCGACCTTTTTCGGGATGGAGTTTTCGCGCATCGCCAAATACGGTGGCACGCCGTTTCACGAGGCGATTGGGCAGCCCTACAACCCGAATATGAAATTTCTGTTTCTGTATGTCGTTTTGCTGGTTGTCGTTGGCTTGATGGTGTTCGTGGTGGACCGCCTGCGCCAGATGCCCATGGGCCGGGCCTGGGAAGCCCTGCGTGAGGACGAAATTGCCTGCCGATCATTGGGCATCAACCACATTGCCGTGAAGTTGTCGGCCTTCATGATGGGCGCAATGACGGGCGGCATTGCGGGCGTATTTTTCGCCAGTTACCAAGGCTTTGTGAACCCCACTTCGTTCACGTTTTTTGAGTCTGCGTTGATCCTCGCCATATTGGTGTTGGGCGGCTTGGGCTCCATCACCGGCGTCATCATCGCGGCGTTTGTGCTGACGCTGGTGCCGGAGCTGTTGCGCGACTTTGCCGACTATCGGATTCTGATGTTTGGCCTGCTCATGATTCTGATGATGATCTGGCGACCCCGGGGTTTGATCAGCGCCAAACGCCCCACCATTGAACTCGCCGGGAGCTGAAACATGGATGCCCATAACATCATGGAAGTGCGCAATCTGGCGATGCGTTTTGGCGGCATCCAGGCGCTGGCGAACGTCAATTTCTCGATTCAAAAGAATTCCATCTCTGGCCTGATTGGCCCTAACGGTGCAGGCAAAACCACGGTGTTCAACTGCGTGACCGGTTTTTACCTGCCCAGTGGCGGTACGATTGAACTGCAGACCGATGGGGCGATTCACGAAGTCGGGTGCTTGCTGAAAACGCCCTTGCGCGGCGGTACGCACAGGGTGGCGCAGGCGGGCATTGCGCGCACCTTCCAAAACATCCGCTTATTCCGCGATATGACGGTGCTGGAAAACCTGTTGGTTGCGCAACACCGCCTGCTCAACCGCAATGTGCTGGCCGGCATTGTGCGCAGCAAGGCGTTTAAAAATGCCGAGCGCGAGGCCATTGCGCGGGCCCGCACATGGCTCGATATCGTGGGCCTGACCGAGAGCGCCAGCCGCATGGCGGGTGAGCTGCCCTATGGGCATCAACGGCGCCTTGAAATCGCCCGCGCCATGTGCACCGGCCCGCGCCTGATTTGCCTGGATGAGCCCGCCGCCGGACTGAACCCGCGCGAGACCCAAGAGCTGGCTGTTTTGATCCGGCAGCTGCGCGACCAGCACGCCGTGACGGTGCTGTTGATTGAACACGACATGGGATTGGTGATGGACATTTGCGAAGAGATTGTGGTGCTGAGTTATGGCAAGGTGATTGAGTGCGGCAACCCGCAAAAAATCATGAACTCGCCGGTCGTGATCGAAGCCTATCTGGGCAGCCCCGCGCCCAGCACTGAGCGGGAGGCCGCATGAACGCCAACCCCCCATCCAGGCTGTTGCTGGACGTGGAAAATGTAGACGCCTGGTATGGCCAGGTGCAGGCCTTAAAAGGCGTATCGCTGCAAGTGCGTGCCGGAGAAATCGTCACCTTGATCGGCGCCAACGGGGCCGGTAAATCCACCTTGCTGATGACCATTTTTGGCCAGCCACGCGCACGCAAAGGCCGTGTGCATTTTGGTGGGCAGGACATCACGCATTTGCCGTCGTACCAAATCGCGCATTTGGGGCTGGCGCAGGTGCCGGAAGGGCGGCGTATTTTCCCGGCGATGACGGTGGATGAAAACTTAACCATGGGCACCGTGCCGATCGGTATGAAGCATGCGGAGGAAGACCGTGAAAAAATGTTCACGCTGTTTCCGCGTTTGAAAGAACGCCGCAATCAGCGCGCGGGCACCATGTCCGGCGGCGAGCAACAAATGCTGGCGATTGCGCGCGCGTTGATGGGCCGTCCGCAGATGATTTTGCTGGACGAGCCCTCCCTTGGGCTGGCACCCTTGATCATTGCGGACGTGTTCAAAGCACTGAAGCAAATTGCAGCACAAGGCAGCACCATCTTTTTGGTCGAACAAAACGCCAATCAGGCGCTGGCGTTGGCGGACCGCGGCTATGTGTTGGTCAACGGCGCCATCAAAATGCAGGGCACCGGGCGCGAATTGCTGGCCAACCCCGAGGTGCGCCAAGCCTATTTGGGTGGGCATTGAAAATGGGAAGTAATGTACGATTGCCCCTATTTACCTCCTGTTTAACAGCGACCCACAGCGTATGAGTGAAGTTTTGGACACCCCCAGCAGCGAGGCCATTTTGGGCCAGCGCATTCGGGCCTTGCGCGTTGGCAAGGGTTGGACGCTGGAGCAAACTGGGCAGGCCTCTGGCTTGGCACGCTCCACCCTCTCGAAGATCGAGAATGGTCAGATGTCGCCCACCTACGACGCGTTGATCAAGCTGGCCGGCGGCTTGCAGATCGACTTGAGCGAGTTATTCGCCACCGCACCCAAACCGATGGGTGCAGGTCGGCGCAGCATCTGTCGCAACAACGCCGGGTTGCGTCACGACACCCCGTATTACAAACACATGCTGTTGTGCAACGACTTGTCCAACAAGGACATGGTTCCGTTTAAAACAACCATCAGCGCCCGCGCGTTTGGCGATTTCGAGGACTGGAGCCGCCACGCGGGCGAAGAGTTTGTGTATGTACTCTCCGGCAAAGTGAAGTTGTTCACCGAGTACTACGAGCCGGAGGAGCTGGCCCCCGGCGACTCGTTCTACATCGACAGCCGCATGGGGCACAGGGTGATTTCCGTAAGCGCGCAAGACGCCGAAGTGCTGTGGGTTAGCACGACCCATCCCCGGATACTTTGATCCGGGGGGGCTTCACGGCCTTTGGTTCGTATACGCCAGTTCCGCCGCCGCCAAATCCCACAGCGAGTGGCCGACTGATTTGAAGACCATCGGGCGGCCATCGGGGTAGGGCATCGCTTGAATGGCCTCCAGCGGCGTCACCGCATCCCAATTCACGCCCGCCTGCAAATAGTCGCCAGCTTCCTCTTTGGCGCCCGCATGGGTGTCGGCAAACAGGCGGCTGCGTTGCACCAATGTGGTGGGGATCTCGACCATGTCCGGCTGAAACGCGCCCACACCGATGACCAGCGCGTTGGGCTGCACCGCGTCGGGAAACACCGGCGTTTTGCTGGTGGTGACGGTGATGATGGTTTGCACGTCGGCAATCACCTCCGCCGGGTTGTTTACCCACTGCACCGGAATGCCTTCCTCCTTGAGTTGCTCCACCAAGCGTGTGGCGGTCTCTGATTTCAGCGCGCTCATGTAGATTTTTTCCAGCTTGCCTTCCGACCAAAAGGCGCGCGCATGCGATGCGGCCTGCACGCCCGCGCCGACGATCAACAGCTGGCCTTGGGGCTGTCCCTTGAGCTTGATTGCGCCCAACAGCGACACGGCAGCAGTGCGTTTGGCGGTGAGCGTGGGGCCATCGAAAACCGCCAGGTGTTGGCCGGTGCCTGCGTTCATCAGCAGCACTGCGCCGTGAATGCTCGGCAGGCCCTTGCTGGCATTGCACATGTGCACCGTGGCTGTTTTGAGGCTCGCAAATTCGCCATCGGTGGCGGGCATTATCAGCAGCACGCCGTCGTTGGGCAAGGGGATCGCGGTGCGCACCGGGGCTCGGGTTTGGCCTGCGCGCAGCTTGTCCAACATGGCGTCGAGTGCGCGCACGAGGGGGCCGAAAGGCAGGAGTTGGTGGGTGTCGGCGGCGTCAAAAAGATGCATGGAAGTTCCTGCGGTGGGTATTCTCGGGGTCGGCCCTTGCTTAGGGTTGGGCGGCAAGCCTTGCCATGCTTGCCCGCTGAATTTCGCTCAGCGTTTGGCGTGTCGTAATGATTTCCGGCGATAGCATGATTTCAATCAGCGTGCCGCTATCACTTGCCAAAGCGCGGATGAATGCCGCTTCAAACTCATCCGTTTTGGTAATGCGCTCGGCGTTGTAACCGTAGGCCATTGCCAGTTTGCAAAAGTCGGGGTTGGACAGCGCTGTGCCACTGACGTGTGATGGATATTCGCGCTCCTGGTGCATGCGGATGGTGCCAAACATGCCGTTGTTGAGCAGCACGATGATGGACTTGCCACCGTATTGCACAGCCGTTGCCAGCTCTTGTCCGTTCATCAAAAAGTCGCCATCACCGGCCATGGTGAATGCGGTTCTGCCGGTCAGCAAATTGGCGGCAATACCGGCGGGCACGCCGTAGCCCATCGCGCCATTGGTCGGTGCCAATTGGGTTTTGAAACCCTTGGCCAATCCGTGAAATTTGAAATAGCGGTGTGTCCAACTGGCAAAATTTCCCGCGCCGTTGGTCACCACCGCATCCTGTGGCAAATGCTGCTGAATCACGCTGACGATGTGTGGCATGGCGATCATGCCCTGGCCCCCCTCTGCAACGCCGGTCAATGCCTGCGGTTGCAGATTGGCAAGGTAATCCGCATGTGCGGCCTGCGTCCACGCGGCCCAGGCGACATCAGCAGGTGCGGGCATGGCTTGCAGGTACGCCGCAGTGGTAGACATCGAAGCATTCACCGCCAAATCGGCTTGATACACCCGGTTCAACTCCTGCGCGTCCGCATGAATGTGAATGAGTTTTTGCTTCGGGCGAGGTGACTCCAAAAGTGTGTAACCGCTGGTCGTCATTTCGCCGAGTCGGTCTCCCAAAGCAATCACCAAATCGCTCTCGCGAATGCGTTTGGCCAGTGCCGGGTTGATGCCGATGCCGACGTCGCCCGCGTACAGCGGATGGTGGTTGTCAAACGTGTCCTGAAAACGAAAGGCATTGCCCACCGGCAACTGCCACTGCTCCGCGAACTTCTGCAGCGCTTGCGCGGCCTGTGGTGACCACGCGCCACCGGCGATGACAAAGGGTTTTTTTGCCTGCATTAAAAGCGCGCGCAACGGTGCGCCAGCTGTTGCATCAAAGCCCGGCTGCACGGCTTCGACGCGGGGCAGGGCCACTGCAGTAACAGGCTGCGTCAGCATGTCTTCCGGCATCACCAAAACCACCGGACCGGGGCGCCCATTCATCGCCGTGGCAAAGGCACGGTTGATGTATTCGGGGATGCGATTGGCATCATCAATGCGTTCCACGCGCTTGGCAAAGCCCTTGGTGCTTGGGCCAAAAAACGCACAGTAGTCCACCTCTTGAAACGCCTCACGGTCCCGAAAATCGCTGCCCACATCGCCGACCAGAAGCACCATGGGCGTCGAGTCCTGGAACGCCGTGTGCACGCCGATGGACGCATTCGTCGCACCGGGCCCGCGCGTCACCATGCACACGCCGGGGCGCCCGGTCAGCTTGCCCTGCGCCTCGGCCATAAATGACGCGCCACCCTCTTGGCGGCAGGCGATGAAGCGGATTTTTTCGCGCTGCAGATAAATGCCGTCCAGCACCGCGAGAAAGCTCTCGCCCGGAACGCCAAATACGGTGTCCACGGCCTGGGCGACAAGGCACTCGGCGATGAGGTGGCCGGCAAGTTTGGTTGTCATCTCTTTGTTCTTTCGACTTTTTGCGTTGGGTGAATCCGGGGCCCAAGTATCCAGTGGATTGCGCAAGCAGGCTATTGACGGATGCGAAGGAACTGATTCCGAATTGGAATGATCGGGTGCATGACTGCCACGGCGATGACATTGAAGCGCTGAGCGACAAGCACTACGGAGAGGGTGTTTGGGAACAGTACAGCCTGTACCTGGATGACCGCTTGCCGGAACCCTTGGCTATTGATTTTTGAGGGGGTGGGGTGGGGGAGCCGGTAGTTGCCAGCAGCGCCACAAAACGCTCACTATGCGTCGGTTCCATCAGTGCAGCATTTCGTGCACAACAACGCATTCCAGCAAATTGTCTTTGTTCAAGGTTGAGTGACCTTGCGCCCCGGCACATACGGAATCAACCCCCGGGCATAGGCGATGTCTTGGACTTCCAGCGACAGGTGCCGTGCATCGACGATGACGCCGTTGACCTCCAACATCCAGACCAGCGGGTTCGCATCCATGCGGCTGGGCAAGGTCCATTGCGGGTCCATTTGCCCCATGTCCAGCGCATCGCGGATTTTTTTGGAGTGCGTCTGGCCGGTGCCCTGCGCCAGGCCGAAGTGCGCCCAGATGTCGGTGGCCTTGCAATGCGGCGTTTGGGAGGCATCAAACAAAAAGTTGACCATGCCCAGCGCATGCACCGCGCCGGCTGCCCAGGAGTTTTCCTGGCCCTTGAGCAAGGGCGAGGGGCGCTTGCGGCACAACGCGGCGAGCGCCAACCGGATCAGTTGCTTGTATTCGTCATTCAGGTGCGGGTCGCAAAAGGCATCGGTAGCCTGTGCAATGGCGTTGAACTTCTCTTGCAGAGCGGCGGGTACGCGTGGGGATGGGGTCATGGCAGTTCCTCATCGCTAGCACCAGCTTCACGTAAGGTCAGCTCCAGCTCGCGACGCAGTTCTTCGCGCTCGGGTAGGTAGAGTTGGTATTTCTGCACAAAGAGTTGGCTGTTCATTTGGTAGGTGGCGTATTCGACCAGCAGTTCGTCCTTGTTGCGGCTCAGGATGATGCCGATGGGCGGGTTGTCGCCCTCGGTGTTTTCTTCTGCGGCAAAGTAGCCCAGGTACATGTTCATCTGGCCGATGTCGTGGTGCTGCACGTCGGTGATCTTGAGGTCGATCAGCACAAAGCAGCGCAGGATGCGGTGGTAAAAAACCAGGTCCACCTTGTAGTGGGTGTTGTTCAGGGTGACGCGGTATTGCCGCCCGACAAAAGTGAAGCCCTTGCCCAGCTCCAGCAAAAACTGCTGCAGGTGGTTGCACAGCAGGGTCTCCAACTGCGTTTCCGACACCAGGTAGGGCTCGGGGATTTTCAGAAACTCGAACACATAGGGCTCGCGCAGCAAGTCGGCAGGCTGTTCGATGAGTTGGCCTTGGGCGGCCAGTTGCAATATGCCTGCCTTGTCTTTGCTGGCGGCAAGGCGCAGAAACAGGGACGAACGCTTCTGGCGCTTGAGTTCGGGTACCGACCAACGCTCGGCAATAGCCTGCTTTTCGTAAAAATTCCGTTCCAGATCATCATCGAGTTTCAGCAGTTCGAGATAGTGCGACCAACTCAATATGTGCGAAGGCTTCGCACATATTGGGTAGCGCAGGTAAAGCAGCCGCATGTAAGTCAGGTTGCTGCGGCTGAAACCCTTGCCGTGGCGCAGACCCAAGTCGGCCGACAGCCTGAGCAGCAAGGCCTTTCCGTATTCAGCGCGAATTTTCCCTGCTTGCTCAAACTCCACAATCTGCCGGCCCACTTGCCAGTAGGTTTGCGTGATGTGGGTGTTGACTGCCTGCACCGCCTTGATACGGCCCTGGGTGTAGGTGTCGGATATTTGACCGAGCAGGTCAAGGTAGGCCGCATCGGCTTCTGGTGGCACGGCAGGTTGGGTGGTTTTATTGGTCATATCGGCATCTGGCCCCCGTACTCATTGCGCAAGATGCTACAAAAAAATAGCAAATGGAGCATCACTTCGGATCAGTTCCATGTCGCCCCCATACGTTTAAGGTGTTCCTCCACCCGCATGGCCAGCGTCGCCACCTCGTCGCAGGAGGCCCAGAGGGAGGAATAGAGGTCGGATTTCTTGATCGCCATAAAGGTCTTTTCGCGTCTTGGTGCCATTTGGCACAAGCGGGCAAGCTTACCCCAGGGATGAACGGCGACGGGCAGAGGGCGGCGAAGCCCTTGCTCACCCGCCTGGGCGGCAAAGATCAGGAACCCGGTGTTGCTATTGCGTGCTCGCTGCTTGGTTTCCTGCCCGGACTTTCAGTTTGCTGAACTGTTGTGAAGGAATGCGGGTAAACCCGATGTAAAGAGCAGAACCCCGGGCATAGCATCGGGCAGTAGGGTTTTTGCAGGCAGGTATTTGCAGGTGAAAGGGTTTTATGTCAGCCTTTAACGCGTTTCTTCGTCCCGGCATGCTGCTTCTGCAAGGCTTGGGGGTTCGCACCCGGCTGGTGTTGGTGTTCTCGCTGGTGCTGGTGCCGCTTCTGGTCATGGGGGTGCAGGCCGTGTGGCAGGCCCTGGAGCGTAACCAGGGCGTGGGCTGGGGGCTGGCGCTGGGCCTGTGTGGGCTGGGTGCGGTGCTGTACCTGTTTGCCGCTTTTTACCTGGGTTTCTCCGAGGCGGTGGACGCCTTGGTGCGCATTGCCCGCAACAACGCGCGGGGCGACTTGTCGCAGGCCGTGGTGGTGCCTGGGCGTGACGAGCTGGCGCAGGTGGGCAGCAACCTCGAATCCATGGGCGAAAATTTTTCCGGACTGGTGGGCACCATCCGCAACCAGGCGGTGCATGTGGCGCTGGCGGGGGAGTCCTTGAGCGCGGGCATGCACGACCTGTCGCAACGCACCGAGGCCCAGGCGGCCAGTCTGGAACAAACCAGCGCCAGCATTCTGGGCCTGAGTGAGTCGGTGCAAACCACGGCGCGGCGCTCCAAAGAAGTGGACGCCCTCACGCGGCGGGTGCGCGGCGAGGCCGAGGCCGGTGAACAGGCCATGGATGTGGCCGTGCGCTCCATGGGCGAAATTCAAGAGGGTTCGCGGCGCATGGGCGAGATCATCGGCGTGATCGACGGCATTGCCTTTCAGACCAATATCCTGGCGCTCAACGCGGCGGTGGAAGCCGCGCGGGCCGGGGAGTCCGGGCGCGGTTTTGCGGTGGTGGCCAGCGAG
>Ga0209343_10000933_pt1 | contig 40410 bp, 39 predicted proteins | sample RifCSPlowO2_02_FD_184026 | JGI IMG/M metagenome (GOLD analysis project Ga0209343, IMG submission 184026) | Groundwater microbial communities from Rifle, Colorado - Rifle CSP2_plank lowO2_0.2 (SPAdes) (version 2) | ecosystem: Environmental > Aquatic > Deep subsurface > Groundwater | place...
AGGTTTGGGTCTGGATAGAGCTGGCATTTCCAACGCCATCAACAGCAAAGTATTTAAGAGTAAGGGAGGTATTAACAATTATTGGTGTGGTGTAAACTGATGATGCGGTTGTTGGGTCTGAACCGTTTGTAGTATAATAAATTAACGCTGATTCGTTGGCAGTAAGTTTTACTCTCTGCGATGATGTATAAGTTCCACCCTCTGCAAACGGCGTAACTGCGGGCGGAATAGTGTCACCCCAGGTATATGCAGGCATACCTCCTGTAATCATTAAAATCAATATGCCTATAAGCACCCTTGTCTTTAACATGTGCGCAGTACCTCCCCAAGCTTTTTCTTTTACCCCGGCGCCAAAGATTTTGGTGTAGGGGTTTACAATGCTATATAGAATACAGAATTATAAAAACAGTGTCAATCCCTCTAAAGTGGGATTCTTAAAGAAAGCCTTAAATGGCGGGACAAATGAAGGGGGATGCCTAAGGGTTAATTTTTAAGGGTTTTTATCCCTATCTCAGAAACTGCAAACCTATCCTGTATTTTCCTTTATATCCAACAGGCTTGGTCCATTTTACCTCTGCAAAGGCAGGGAGCCGAATATCTGTATCCTTTACTTTCAAATTGAGCATAGCAACTCTGCCGGGGGCAACCGCATTGTTGGTGATTATACATACCCCTCCTGCGCTGATGTTTTCAATATCTCCGTTAAATGAGCGGCATCGCCTATTTATATCACCCGTCTCATATACTACAGGTATGGTGGCATTTTTGCGTAGGTATGTGCGTTTTTTCATACTCATATATTCACCCTTGACAAACCTAATTTGTCAAGGGTTTACCCCACATCCAGAAAGCTCCAACTTTTAAGCTGGAGGCCTCTGAAAAACCCCGCTCTTTAAAACTAAGGGGGTTGCCTTTCCAATATTCTTCCGCCCCTTTTATATATCACAAATAAAGTCTTGTCAATCCCTAAAAAGAGGGGGTGCTATTTCCCTTGACTTTTTTTGCTGTTATTCCTTAGAATTGCATATATTAACGCTATTGAAAATATTAAGAAAAATTATATGAACAAGCTCTTTATTGATAAAAAGAGAGAGATGCTTTTTGAAGATATTATTAAAAAGCGCACCCAGCCCGGCATCCTGATATTTAAACAGCATCGGGAGCTTGTCTTTATTAACAATGAGGCTGTGAATTTTCTTAAAGGTATCAATAGAAAAAATGAACCCTCTAAAAATCCAGATGAAATACCTCATGAGGTTTTAAAGATCTGCAGATCTCTTAAGAAAATCTCCGCATCCGGGTCAGAGAGACCATGCTGCAATGCAAGTATCGGTCATGATGGGCAGCTCTACTCCATACGCGCCTTGCCGCTTTTCCACGCAGGCAGAAAAAATAAATCATCCCATACCATGGTTATTATTGAAAGAGGCACGCCACGACGTAATATTGATATAGAAAAGGTAAAGGCAAAATTCAACCTTGCCAAAAGAGAGGCTGAGGTTGTTGAGGGGATTGTAAAGGGGTTTACGAACAGGGAGATAGCAAGCGTCTTATGCTTAAGTGAATACACTGTAAAAGACTATATTAAAAGGATTATGAATAAATTAAGGGTAAGATGCCGCACATTAATATTCTGCAGGGTGATTGAATAAAAACTGAATTGTTCTTCAAATCATTCTTACAATCATTCCTAAACCCTTGACTATTAATAAACTTATCTGATAGTATTTGAAAAATTAAAAAACTTGCGTTATTTAATCTTGGAGGCTTTATGCTCAAGAAAATCTCCATCTTATTCATATTATCCCTATCACTTCCTTTTATAACAGGGATGGGCGCTAAACCGCAGGCCCCACCGCCAAAGGCAGCAGCAGAAGAAGAGTTCCGAGGTTTTGCTGCTGGAATGCAGAGTATGATACCGCCTCATGAATATGGCAATGTAATTATGAAACGCTCCACCGGAGAAGGGCAGTCTATACGCGCAGTAGTATTCCCCCACTGGTGGCACAGGACCCAGTTTGTCTGCAAGGTATGCCACCTTGACCTTGGCTTTAACATGAAAAGCGGCGCAAATGACATAAAAATGGCCGAGATACTCGATGGGAAATGGTGCGGGACATGCCATAACGGAACTATTGCATTTGCTGCAACAAACTGCGACAGATGCCATTCTGATGGCATAGCTGTAAAAGAGAACAGGAACTTCTACGAGGTTACAAAGGATTTTCCCTCAGACAGCTATGGGAATAAGGTAAACTGGGTTAAGGCCATGGAGGAAGGCAAGTTCAAGCCAAAAACATCACTTCAGGGCGATGAACAGATGCTTGGCATGGATGTGGCAGTTGATATATTCCTTAAGGAACCTATAATGCCGGATGTTGTATATCCGCACAAGGCGCATACACAGGTTCTGATGTGCAACAACTGCCATCCAAGTATATTTAAACCGGAGGCAGGGACAAACCCTACAACAATGAACAAGATATACCAGGGTGAATACTGCGGTGTATGTCACGGGCGGGTTGCATTTCCGTTTGAAGACTGCTTCAGATGCCATTCAAACCGGCAGACAATCCCTCCGCCGCCGTTCTGATTTACCGGCTGCCTCTATTTGCCTCTTTTCAGCTTTTCCAATCTTTCCTGCGCCTTATTCCACCACAAACTGTGGGGCTGTGTTAGCTTTAAGAACGCTTCCCAGTTTTTAATAGCCTCCGCATTATTACCATTAGCCTCATATATCAGCGCCATGCCATAATAGGCATTGGCATGTTCGGGGTCAAGTTCTATAGCTTTTTTATGCTCCTGAATGGCCATATCCGGATTACCCTTGTCAAAATAGGCAAATGCAAGATTGCTATGCACAACAGCCGCATTTGGATTATACTTTAATGATTCTAAATATTCTGCAATTGCCTTATCATATTCCTTTTTTAAGGAATAATTAACCCCATTTTCAAAGTGTTCCTTTGCCTTTGTCTGGTTTTGAGGGATGCTAACCTGCGTTGTACCCTCTACGCTGGCAACATTCCTATTATTGCCTTTCATCTTGCCATAATATATGCCAATTGCTATGGCAGACACCACAACTATAGCAACAATTACTATCATCACAAGGGTGTTACTCCTGGCCTCTCCGCTTTCCTTTTCATCCAATCTCATAATATTCTCCTTTTATAAAGTTGGTTACACAGATTTTTGAAACCTATTACACAGAATGTCAGAGGCAAGAACTTTTCTTGATTCTGACTTCTTGCTTCTTTTATCGTATTCGAGAAATCAGTGTAATCGTATCATCTCCTTTTAAAGCTGTATTAGCTTACATAATCAAAGAAATGATTTAGTCTGAAAATAACCTTATCAAATCCCCCCTTACCCCCTTTTATAAAGGGGGTAAGGGGGGATTATTTCCGCCATCCTTTGTGAACAGAAGGCTTGTGAGGTTTCATTGATACTAACAAAATATATTTATAATAGTCAAGCCCTGCAATATGGCGGTAATATGGCAATGTTTTGGTCTTTCCTGCCTTAAGTCAGCAAATATACCTATTTTGTTGTTTTTTGCTTATCCAGCATATATTCTAATTCCTTTATATCTTTCTGGACATCTGACATATCCGGTCTTAGTTTGGCGACAATCTGGTATTCTGTAATAAGAGCCTTATCCATCCAGAGGAAAAACGGCACGTGCCTCAGTTCTAATTATTGGGATTCTTATCCTACTGCTGAATTGCAGCCTATTTACCATTCATCAATATTCCGAAACCCCGAGCCTCACATGAGTCGTCCGGGCTTACAATGCTGCGGCCCCCATTATCAGTCAAGTAGGTATCTTGCCCATCCTTATCGTAAAGGACCCCTATGCCGCCACATGTAGCAGCCCCCAGTGAAAGGGCGCCGCCTTTATATGTGTCGTTTCCATAGAAATCCGATAGCACGCCTATACCGAAGTCATGTCCCATTCCCTGGGATACACCGAAAGTTACAGTATAAGAATCGTCTCCGCTTTCATCAATCAGACATGCGGCCGATATATGTATTCCTGCACCCTGAGCATATCTACCTGCAATATAAGTATCGTTTCCTTTCATATCATGGAGTATGCCGAGGGCATACCAGTAGCTTGCCCCCTGGGAAAAATAATCACCGATATATTTATCATTCCCTTCTTTATCAATAAGGACACCTATTCCCCCTGAGGCGCCTGCCGGTGAATCGTATGGTCTCATGCCTATTGCAAAACCCTGAGACAGGCTCTTTGTCGCGTGGTCGGGGTCCCTGTCGTCAGGGTATTTATTGCCAGCAAGGTAGAAATCATTTCCACTTATATCAACTAATGCGCCAAATCCTTTTACTGAAGCAAAACCCTGCGATGCCTTGTGTGCTTCATAGGAATCGTTACCTTTTGTGTCAAGAAGCATTCCTATGCCGAAGATGCCAGCCCCTTCTGTATAAGAATCGGCAGCATATCTATCATCTCCGTCAATGTCAATAAGTATGCCGCCCCCGAAGATACCAGCTCCCTGCGAAAACTTATTTGATACATAGACATCATCACCTTGAATCTCTGCCAAAATGCCCATACCCATAAAACCTGCCCCTTGAGACAGATTTGTTCTGGTAATATATCTGTCGTTTCCAGCAAGGTCTATCACTATACTAAAAGGATATTCTGGAGTTGACGCCCCTGCATTGTTTTCATAAAGGTCATCGCCTCCGAAATCAATAATCACAAAGGTATTACCCTTGTAATGGGTCTTGCCAGGCCCACCGATAACAATCCTTCCAAATCTGGTCTCTATAATATCAATTACATCGCCACTTACCACATCGGTTGGTATAACCGGGGACCTTTGCAAACTGTGAACCTTTATCTGTCTCAACGCCGTTATTGCCTCTGGCGTTATTAGCCTTGATACCTCTGCCATTGCTTTGAACAAGGCGTGGTAGTCAACCTTTGCGGCAATCTTAAGCAGCCTTTCATTAATTTCTGGACTCGCATCGCCCTCTGATATAACCCTCAGCGCTTCTTCCTCCAGGAATCGCATTTCTTCACCTGAAAGTCCTTTAAAAGCCGCATTCCTGTAAGACTCAGCGCCGGCAACTACCTCAACAATATATCTTGTTATATCGTCAAGGCTCCTCATGGTCAGGACATCTGCAGTGTCCAGATGAAAATCAACATCAAGTCCCTTTGATGCCTCATGGATTAACCGAGTCAGGTCATAACTCCCGGAACCAAGATGATTGAGTAGAGAGTTTGTAATTCCCCTTGATACAGGTATTGTATTGGTGGGGTTTTGTAAGATATAATTAACCTCTCTCAACCTGAAAGGATTGTCAGGCGCAATCTTATAACTGTCAAGCAGGAGGGTCTTCTCCCTCAGGTGTCCCATGGTGTTTAGAAAACCCTCCAATTTATCATTGTCCTGTATGATGCTATATATCTCAGAGTCGACCTTATCCATAGATTTTTGGATGTTATCTATTTCTGGATGGGGTTTGATCAGCGCAGGAATCTTTTTCATCTCCTCAACTTTAGCTTCAACTGTTATCGGCTTGTTATCCCGTATGATAGAAAGTTTCAAATCATCCCCTATCTTTTTCTCTCTTATTGTTTTTCTTAACTGATTCTGAGGGTTACTTTCCTTATTATTAAGCGGCTTCCCATCTACAGCTATTACAATATCCCCTATCAGTATTCCTGCCCTTTCGGCTGCAGTCTCGGATATGACATGTTTTATATAAACAGAGCTTTGTTTTTTAACCACCTCTGAAAGATATTTTTCAGGGACTTCCTCCATATAAATACCGAGAAAAGGCGTTCGTGATTCTTTATGAGATTGTTCAATCTCAGGAAAGAAGAGGGGATTGAACCTTGAACTTGCGCTTCTATCATGGTGTATGTTTAAAGCGCATCCGCTAACAATGACATACAACATAACCATCCAGACAGGCAATCTCAAATTATTATTTAATGCCATAGGTTTTAAATCCTCCGATAAAATCAGAAAAAAATTTAATCTTTGACTAAACCTATTTTGCCAAGGGCGGGTTATTTTTCTTGTCATTTGGATTTTATTCCATATTTTATTTTGATTTATAAAAACGTTCAAAGAGGATACAGCAAGCAAAGACTATAAGTGGCGCTATTTGTAGGAGCGACCTGTTTATGGTGGTGCGGGAAGTAAGATACTCATAAGCAAAAGAAAAGATAAAGGGGGAAATAGCGATTGCTAATGCTGTAATAATAGGAACAATAAATACCCACTTGTCTTTTAGCAGATAAAAAATACTCACCAATAATATTATAACAACACCCGTCCATAGGACATTAAAACTTCCTTCTGTAACCAGAATCTCTAAAAGTATTTTAAACGCCTCGGGGTGGAAGTCAATTTGCTCTATAATTCTCATAATAAACCTACCAAAGTGGGATACTGTAAACTATCTTAAAAACAATCCACGGACCTCCTACAATACAAAGCGTCAACATATAAATTGAAACGGCCTTTATTTTTTCATCAAGTTTCATAGCTATCTTATAGCAATAGTAAGAAAGTGTAATCAATGCGGCAGGGAGGTATAAGACCAATCCCTCATTTTTGGTAAATATTGCCGCGGCCATAGAGGCGGCGGCAATTATGAGAATATTATTCTCTTTTGCAAAGAACCATTTTATAAGCAGTATAAAACCCGCTGTGATGTAATAGCTTAGAATAATATCTGCATATCCTGCGTGCGCATGGGTAGAGAGCAAAGGAATGCTTACGAGCAGGTAACATGAAATGAGGCGCGTAAAGAAAGATACGTATTCCCTAAGGCTTATAAATATAAACAAAACCAGGCAGAGCAGCATTATAAATGAATGAAGCTGGATATAACTTTCATGCCAGCCGCCCATAATTAACGCTATCCACACCCTAAACAGGGAGGGGCCAAGGGGATAATGGCTATATGCCCCGCCGAGAAAAAGCGGATTATTGGGGTCAAGTTCTATAGATTTATTGAAGTATATGACCTTTGCCTTATAACTCCAGCAAGTAATTGCATCATCAAAAAAAGGGGGAATAACAATTGTATTAAAAAACATAAAGGATAATTTCCAGACTATAATAATACTGAAAACAATGAGAAGTACTCTCTTCTTCCAACTCTGTTTACCCCAGCATTCTTCAAGAATAACATCTATGTTATTCTTTGTTTTTATTTGATAAAATTTCAATATGCCCAATACGCTCAATATAAACAGAGGGATAGTTGAAATAATAGTAATATTGAATCCTAAAATAGAAATATAGAATAGATAAAAAGCAATGATGCCGGCCCCAAAGGGAAAAGAGAGGGCAAGCTTCTCTGATAAACAAAATATTTGTTTGTTTCCCTCTGCAACCCTTATGGCCAAAAATCCAATAAGTAGCGGGATTGTGATAGATATAATAAATAATACGCTATTCATTCTGAGACTTAAAGAATACGAAAGTGTCCTTTCTGTATCTTTTGATTATCCGTCCTTTTTCTTCTGCCACTAACCTCCCATCCATATTCATATAATACAATTTATCTTCCCTTATTTCAGCAAACGGATATCTATAAAATACCTTAAATAACTCCTCCTCTTTTTGAGATGCTGCAATTATAGGATAAAGATAATATTTAGCTATTGCAATATACATATCGTCTGGAGGAGTATAAAAGGTTACATTTTTTACTTTCTCCGGGATATTATTTTTAATAGACTTTAGAAATTCATAATAGCCTTTAAACCCGAAAAAAAAATTATCATTGTTGTTTTGCGGTTTTAAATATCCTTCCCGCATCAATTTTATGTGATATAGTTCATCATATATAATTCTAACATCAGCAAGAACCCATAAAAGCATAAGTATAGTTAGCAGGGATATAATGCTTTTCCTTATAATGCCTGTTTTTTTATATTTCCCCCACTGCCATAAATAGTATCCTGCCACCAGCATCAGTAAAATTGCAGATAATATATTAAGAAAGGCTATAAGAGACAGGCTAAATATCTTGGGGGAAACTATAAAGTTGATAGCATCTCTCTCTACTATCTTCGGTCTTAGAAAGTTTTCCAACGTTATAGACAATGTATCTGAAAAATTGCCGCTATGACTATAAAGAGAGATACCTCTAATGCTGATATCATTGATGCTGTTTCCAAAATATATATAGAGCGTTTTTATCCTGTTCCCTTGGACATTATAGGCCTTAAAATCTATGTTATATTGGTGATACTTTCCATCGCCATAAAGATAAATAAGTTCGCCTAAATAATATTTGTTAGAATCTCCCAACCCATACCATACATTCATAAAAACCAAAGGGTCTTTAACTCTTATCCCTATCTTTAAAATAGGGCGCTTTATATGGCCAGCCATTATATTGGTAAACATCATCCCCATGCTGTCTCCACTGACTTCAATGCTATCTTTCCATCGGCTATTCTCGTTTATCGAAGCCAAAGAACCATCTGCTTTTATTACATATGCAAACGGACTCTTAGAAAGTTCAATGGGGGATGCCCATGCAATATTATGACAAAATGGCAACAAGATTACTGGTAATATCTTAGATATATTGTTGATAGACAAGAACTTCCGCAATGGTTCTGCCGCGAAATACGCCATTTTTTATATACCCCTATCTCAAAATCACACAGTAAAACTGCTCTTTTGGAATTCATTATGCATAGATTTCTCTGTTGTGTCAACATCCTGTGTGGCCTGCAAAGGAGGTGGGCCTGCAAAGGAGGTCTTGACAAGCATAACGTAGATATAATAGCATAAAAATGTGTGTAATTAATTGGGGGAGGATAATATAATTTATGGACACAAAAAGGATTATCATCACGCTTGCGGGTTTTATCTTTCTATTTGCATGGAACGGATACTGTGCTGACAAAAAAGGGGCTCTGCCGTCCAAGGCAGTAGATGTAAAAACACCTGCGGAAGAAAAAAAAGAAGAACCGCCAAAGGTTGTAATCAAGGTAAATGGAGCAGAGATTGACGAACTTGATTTGTTAGGCATGATAAATACCATTATTCCGGGCGCTGTTGTTCACGGCTCGATAACAGAAAAAAAGCAAATAGAGGTCAGGAAAAAGGCCTTTGATACTCTCATTACCAATGAGCTTATGTATCAGGAGGCAAAAAAACAAAATATAAAGGTCAAGAAAAATGAGATAGAAAAGCAGATAGATGCGGTAAGAAAGCGGCTAAAAAAGAATAAAACAACACTTGATAAAACATTAAAAAATGCCAAGCTCACAATGAAGGATCTGGAAAAAGAGATAGAGAATAGTCTTTCCATAAGCAAGCTTAATGAAAAAATAGATAAGGAGTTAAAGGCAAATGTGGCTCAAAAGATTACAGACACTTATCTTGAAGACTACTACAATAAAAATAAAGAAAAATTCAAGGAGCCTGAAAGGATAAGACTCAGGGAGATACTCCTAAGGGCGGACCCTGGTAGCGGTCCTAAAGGGTGGGAAGAGGTACGGTTACGCGCAGAAGATATTCTTAAAGAGCTCAAGGCCGGAAAGGACTTTGCCAAGCTTGCAGAGGAGGTTTCCGAGGATATGTATGCATCAAAGGGCGGCGACCTGGGATTTGCCCATATGGGAAGTATTATGCCTGAAATAGAGGCTGTTGCAGAAAAAATGAACGTCGGAGATGTGGCAGGCCCTATATGGTCGCTTTATGGCTATCACATAATCAAATTAGAGGAAAAGGCTCCAGCCGTCCAAAAGACATTTGCAGAGGTTAAAGAAAATCTCAAAAAAAACCTTGAAGATACTGACTACAAAAGAATGAAGCTAAAATGGTTAAAAGAGCTCAAAAAGGATGCAAAGATAGAATATATGAATGAAGAAGACAGAAAGTTGATGGAACCTGTAAAGAAAAAAACAGATGAGGGGGATAAAAAGGATTAAAGGATTAGCAAAAGAATCTGCATGTCTTTTTCTGTTCCTGTTTCTTCTATCCTCGTGCAGTGAGAATAGCGATAGCCGGAAAACCTCTGAAGCAATCCCTGAGAGAAAGGCATCTGTTTCAACCAAAACGGGCAACCCGGAAAAGGGAAAGCTCATATACGAGAAATATTGTTTCTACTGCCATGGCAGAGAAGGCAGGGGGGATGGGGCTATTGGCATGGCTGTATCTCCACATCCGGCTGATTTTGTAGGAGATAAAAAGAGGATGGCAAAGTCGGATAATGAGCTGCTTGAATCCATCTCAGGAGGCATACACAGGGATGTCGGGGGAGAGGAAATGGCAATGCCAAGATGGAAGGACATATTGAGCGAAGAAGACCTGTGGAATGTGCTTGCGTATATAAGAGAACTATCAAGAAAGTGAGGAAAGTGAAAACTCCAACAACCAAATCCCAAATCCCAAATAAGAACCAATTATCAATGAGCAATTTTCCAAACATTCTATCGGGTTATTGTTTATTGATTATTGGAATTTATTTGATATTTGATATTTGGAATTTGAAATTTGTTTTTGCAGCTGACTATCACCCCGTAACAGGCGAACCCAATTGCCTTATTTGCCACACCCCTGACAGGAAATATTCCATTGATTATATGCGAGAGGAGAGCTGCGGAGAATGCCATGGCCCTCTCTTAAGTGAAAGATATACTGCAATAGATATCAGGTATAAAGAACCAGAAAGGGAGGGGGCAGGGGGCAGGGGGCAGGCGTTAGAAGTAAAGAGCGAAAGACATCCTTCTCTGGCGGAAACAAGAAACGAGAGGCAAGAAGCAAGAAGTAAGAAACAAGATATGCCAAAGGATATGGTTTTAATATCCGCAGGCGAATTTACTATGGGTTCTAATGACTGGTGGCCAAAGAGCGGACCTGAACATAAAAGAAATCTGGATGCCTTTCATATTGACAAATATGAGGCAACTAACAGGAAATACAAGGCATTCGTTGATGCAACAGGCTCTAACCCGCCGGATAACTGGGAAAACAATAAAATCCCTGAAGGAAAGGCAAATCACCCTGTTGTATATGTAAGCTGGTTTGATGCTGATGCATATTGCAGATGGGAAAATAAAAGGCTTCCTACTGAGGCAGAATGGGAAAAGGCTGCGAGAGGCGCTGACAAAAGGACATTCCCATGGGGCGATAAATTCAGCAAGGACAAAGCAAACACACCCCAGTACGGGAGAGAGGATACAATGCCTGTCGGGAGCTTTGAAAATGGCAAGAGCCCTTATGGTGTATATGACATGGCTGGAAATGTATGGGAATGGACAGCAGACTGGTTTAAGCCGTATCCGGGCAATACCCATCCCGATGAAAACTACGGAGAAAAATACAGGGTGGTGAGAGGCGGTTCGTGGTATGACTGCACCTATTACAAATGCGGCATAAGCGCTCCGTCATACAACCGCATATTCTTTAATCCCAACACACGCAACAACAACTTTGGTTTCAGATGCGCGAAATGAGTGATATATGGAGCAAGCCGACCGTGTCGGCGTTAACGGCAACACGGTTGCCTTGATCCAAATGGCATAAATTAAATGATAGAAATATATAAAACTTATGCCCACACCCCACCACATTTATATCGAGCTGGAGCAAAATATTTTATTACTGCAGCAACATTTAGAAAGATGAGATTGTTTGATGATAAGGCAAAGGAAAGGCTGTTTGCATCTTTATTAAAATCCTGCGAGAAGCATGGCTGGAAGCTTGAGGATTGGGTCATCCTTGATAATCATTATCATATAATGCTGACTGCTCCTGAAGATAAAATAAATCTCTCAAAATTCGTAGCTGAATATCACAGATTTACAGCACTGTTTATAAAAAAGAATAAGCCCGAAGCAGCATCTTTGCCAAGAATTTTCAATAATTATTGGGATACCTGCATTAGTTATGAAAGATCATATTATGCAAGGTTAAATTACATATATTATAATCCTGTTAAGCATGGCTATACCCAAAAGGCCGAAGATTATGAATGGGGGAGTTTTTATATAAGATGTCGCGATAACAGGGCATACATAGAGAGGTTACAGATAGAATTTCCATTTGATGAAGTGGATATAGAAGATAACTATTAACTATGGACCAAGCCGACAAGGTCGGCGTTTTGGACCAAGGCAACCGTGTTGCCGTTAACGCCGACACGGTCGGCTCGCTCCAAATATACGGTTGCCTTGATACAAATGATACGCCAACACGGTTGGCTTGGTCCAAATGAGTTTTATTACAGCTGTAAAGGAGGGACATCTTAGATGATTTATCCCACATCTCACATCTCACTTACGCCGACACGGTTGGCTTGCTCCACATATACCGTGTTGCCGTTTTGGACCAAGGCAACCGTGTTGCCGTTAACGCCGACACGGTCGGCTTGCTCCAAATATACGGTTGGCTTGCTCCTTACGCTTATTCTTTTAACTGGCTGCACAAGCCCTCCCCCTGAGGATATGGTACTTATTTCTGCAGGTGAGTTCATAATGGGGAGCAATGAGGTTGATAAGGAGGCAAAGGGACTGCAGTACGGCGACAGAAGGCCCTGGTATGCAAATGAAAGGCCTGAGAGAAAGGTAAATCTAAAGAAATTTTATATTGACAGATTTGAGGTAACCAATGCCCGGTATATGGAATTTATAAAGGCTACAAAGCACAGACAGCCTGATTACTATCAGGCAGGCAATTATCCGCCAAACACAGATAATATTCCTGTGGTAATGGTTGACTGGCACGACGCAAAGGCATACTGTGAATGGAAGGGCAAAAGACTCCCTTCAGAGGCTGAGTGGGAAAAAACCGCAAGGGGCTTAGACAGCAGAAAATTTCCATGGGGTGATGAGTTTGACATTAAAAAGGCTAATACCCTCGGCGCATACAACGGTCTTATGCCTATAGGAAGGTTTGAAGATGGCAAAAGCCCATATGGCGTGTATGATATGGCTGGAAATGCTCAGGAATGGGTGGAGGACTGGTATAAGCCTTATCCTGGAAATGACTTTAATGACAAGGATTACGGCGAAAAGTTCAAGGTTGTAAGAGGCGGAGGATGGGGAGGGATGGGGCACTACAGCCTTCAGGTCTATGTAAGGACATCATTCAGAAACACTGCCCTGCCTGACGGAAGATTTAATGATGTGGGGTTCAGGTGTGCAAAGGACAAGTAGCAAAAGAAAGAAAATGATTTTTCAAGACCTGACCCTGTTACACAAAATAGCCTTTCTTTTTTTTATTATCCTCTGTGGTTATCTGACTTACGAAAGAAACAAACTCTGGGATAACGAATATACCCTGTGGCAGCATACAATAGCAAAATCTCCTAATAAGCCCAAGGGGCATACCTATCTCGGAATAGCATACGCAAAGGATAAGAGGTATAAAGAGGCTTACGAAGAATTCCAGCACGCCCTCAGGTTAGCCCCGGGAGATGTGGAGGTAAGGTATAATTTTGGGGTTCTTTACGCAGAGAAGAACGAACCTGACAGGGCTATCATTGAATTTGAGGCAGCCATACGGTTAAGACCCGATCTTCCAGATGCATATATCGGGCTTGCCAGTATATATATGGAGAAAGGCTCCTATAAACAGGCCGCACCACTATTAGAAGCCGCCTTGAAGATTAGACCTGATAGGGCTGACATACTTACAAAATTAGGGCTTACGCTTGCCATGTCCGGAGAGTTTGACCATGCTGAGACCATCTTTAAAAGGGCCCTCGATAAAACCCCTGATAATGCAGGGCTCCTTACGAACCTTGGAAATCTTGAGCTTGTTAAAGGCAATCCCAAAGACGCTATCTATTATTACAAAATGGCGCTCCAGATTAATCCAGAGGAGCCTGAATCCCTTTATAACATTGCCCTGGCGCTTGAAGGGCTCGGGAAAAGAGACGACGCTATAAGGTATTACGAAACCTTTATATCATTAAATCCCGATGGTTACGGAGAAGCAATAGGCTCGGCTAAGGAACGTTTGAAATGGCTGAAAGGACTGTAGGGTGGGCATTGCCCACCGAGCAAAGGGCATTGCCCACCAATAAATATGCCAAACTATCGAAGGGCAAGAGCAGGCAGAACATATTTCTTTACGGTTGTGACTTACAACAGGCAGCCTTTTCTATGTTCAGAAGAAAATAGAACAATCTTTAGACAGGTAATAAAAGAGATACGTCTGTTAAAGCCGTTTGAAATTGATGCATGGGTTTTATTGCCTGACCATCTCCATTGTATTTGGACTTTACCTGAAGGAGATGCTGATTATTCCAAAAGATGGGGTTTGATTAAGGCGAGATTTACAAAAAAGGTGGGGTGGGCATTGCCCGCCATCCAAAGTCCATCCCGTTTGAAACACAGGAAGGGTTTGTCTGGCAAAGACGTTTTTGGGAGCATCAGATTCGAGATGAAAAAGATTTTGAGGCGCATTGTAATTATATCCATTACAATCCAGTAAAACATAAGTATGCGAGCGCACCGAAAGATTGGGCATATTCAACATTTCATAAGTTTGTTAAGCAAGGCGCATATTCTGCGGATTGGGGAAGCAGTAGGGTGGGCATTGCCCACCGAGTAATATTACCGGATGATATCGGTGGTGAGTAAGTTGGCGGCGGTTAAGAAGTAGTAGGGTGGGCAATGCCCACCCTACTCTCATTAGAAATATGTCAAGTATAGTTTTTGCTTTTATAATATTCATGCTTTCCATAATCACCATCCACAGAAATTCCTTCTGGAGAAATGATTTATCGCTTTGGAAAGATGTGGCAATAAAATCTCCAGGTAATCCAAGAGGACATAATAACCTTGGTAATGCTTATAAAGAAAGAGGAGAGAAAGATTCAGCCTTCATTGAATATAAAACTGCCTTGAAGCTGAACCAGACTTTTTCAAATGCGCACAATAATCTTGGCGTGTTGTATAAGGAAAAGGGTTTATTAGACGAGGCAATAAACGAATATGTCTTGGCTGCAAAATATTCTTCCAGCAGTTTCTATAAAAAAATAATATACCAAAATCTGGGAACCGTCTTGGCTGAAAATGGATTGATTGACGACGCCATAAATTCATATAAAGAAGCGCTGAAAATAGCCCCCGCAGACAGTGACGACTTTTATAATATTGGGTTTCTCTATAGCCAAAAAGGGATGACGGATATGGCTATAAAATTCTACTCAGAGGCATTGAGGGTAAACCCGTATGACATAGGGGCAAAAAAGGAATTAGAAAGGCTTTTAAAAACCAAACAAAAACAGGGCAAATAGGGACATCTGTCCCTATTTGCCCTTGAGATGCAGCGCCTTTTGCAGCTCCTCCTCCGCCTCCTGATAATCTGGCCTGAGCATCAGAGATTCCTTAAATTCACCTATAGCCTTATCTATCAGGAGCTTTTTTGTATAAATAATGCCAAGCCTGTAATGCGCCTCTGAATCTTCTGAATTATTCTTTATGGCATTTAAGAATGCGGCCTCTGCCTTATCCCATAAGCCTTTCTCGCTGTATAAAATGCCAAGGTTGTAATAGCTGTCTCCGTCTTCCATGTAAAACTTCAACACCTCTTCATACTCTCGTATGGCTTCATCTATAAATCTCTTTTTGCTATAAATAGCTCCAAGATTCTGATGCGCTGCTTTGAGCATAATAGGATCAGATGTCCGCTTTAATGCTTCTTTATACTGGGCTATTGCTTCATCGAACAAACCCGCCTTTTTATACAGGGCTCCAAGATTTATGTATGCCTCTATGAAATCAGGAGCAATCTCTATTGCCTTCTTATATTCTGATATGGCTCTATCTATAAATCCCTTTTCGTCATAAATAATCCCAAGATTCTGATGCGCTACTTTGAGCGTAATAGGATTTAATGTCCGCTTTAAAGCCTCTTTAAATTGGGCTATTGCTTCATCGAACAGACCCGCCTTTTTATACAGAACTCCAAGATTTGTGTATGCCTCTGCAAAATTAGGCCTAAGCCCTATTGCCTTTTTATACGCAAAAATGGCATCCTCAACAGCCCCTTTTTGACTATAAAGGTTCCCAATATTATAATAGGCTGGCGGATAATCAGCCTTTATGGCTAAGGCAGCATTATATTCCCTGAGGGCTTCTTCCAATCTCCCTTGATTGTGATAAATATTGCCAAGATTATTGATAGCGGCCAATAAATAGTTGGAATCACTCTTTAGCGGTTTTATATCTAAAACAGCCTTATATTTTAGAACAGCCTGAGCCATTTGGCCATCATCATCATAAGCAACTCCGATATTATAATTGCCCCTTACCTTGTGCCGGGATTTCTGGACAACATCTTGCCAGAGCGAAATATTGTCTTTCCAGACATTATTCCTGCTAATGGTCTCTATGGAGTACAATAATAGGACAAGGACAAACAAAGAAAAATAGGGACAGATACTATTTATCTTGAATTTGGATGAACAATTGATATTCCTTGTTACACCCATATTTTTACAGAGATAAATGGTATCTGTCCCTATTTTACTTATTGTGGCATGTTCTGCAAAGGCCAGAATTGGAGTTTCCGCCAACCCTTCTTAAGAAAAGGCCGTCAATTAACTCATCAAACTGGCTTGTAACATCATGTTGACTTGCTGTAGGCCACCCTGTTAGCCTGTCATAACTATCTACCACTGCCGGGTCATTATTTGTCTGATTCTTGTAATGAGGGTCGTGGCAGGTTGTGCACTGCACCTTGCCGTTGTCTCTTAAAAGGTCTGCTATAGTTGCTGTATTGCTGATGAAACCCTTTACAGCCCAGAGGTTGTCACTCCGGCCAAAATCACGGGTGCTGTCGTCGCCATTATATCTGGCATTCTTCATAGAAATGCTGCTTATGGTTGTGTCTGAAGCCCTGAGCGATGCCCTTGGTCCATCCGGGTCTGTTGTATCTTCGCCGTTGTATGCCACATTGATTGGATGGTCGTTTGTAAGGTCAACCCTTCCAGTAGCATAATCAAAAGCACTGCCGAGACCGATGTTGAGCCTGTTTGATTCCTCCTGGGAGTGGCATGAATCGCAACTTCCTGGTACAGCAGAAAAATGGTCAAATGTTAGTGGTCCCAATACAGTTAGGTCCATATAAAACCTCCACCCTGCGTCTTCACCTGTTCCGTTTGTCCTGGAGCCTTTGCCCGGCTTGTTGATTAAATTATCAAGTGTTGTTACGCCGTCATGGCATGAAAGACATGCAAGGGATGAACCTCCAACTCCTGTCTCTGTGCCTGCAAGTGTCTTACCGGTTGTTTGGCCTGTTCCAGCGCTTGTGCCGTATGCAACATAGCCTGATGCGCTAACCGCGCTGCCCCTGTTCCACATTGGGGCAGTATCTGTTCTGCCGAAGTGCGGCGTATGGCAGAATACGCATATCTCAGTTGTAGCGACACTGGTTTCAAACAGGAAAGTAGTGGTATTAAAATTTACATTTACCGCCTGAAGAGGCCAGCCATACGTTGACAGATTATGCCTTGACCAGACAATGCCGCCTGCGGCATCGCCTAAATTGCCGGCAGTTGAGCCGGGATATTGAGTCTTTGCTGTATTCCAGTCAGTGATTATTGTTGCAGCAAAAGAAGGGGCATAATAAAGAACGGCTAAAGATAGTGCAATCAAGAAACTTAAAACAACCCTGCTATTGCGCATGCACAGCCTCCCTTTAAGAAGAATTAAGTTGCACGTTGCAAGTTATCACAGTTACAGGTTTTAAGTTTTTATAACTTGCATCTTACGGCTTGCATGCATCTTAAAACCTTTTTTTAATGATGACCTCGGGTCATATCCTCTTTATATCACCTGAATTCACCATCGCATTCATTTTTTATAAAGAGGCGGGTGAAAAAATCCACCCGCCTCTCTTCTTGCCTCTTGTTCCCGTTGGTGGGCAATGCCCACCCTACGAACTTACGCCAACACGGTTGGCTTGCTCCACATCTTACTTATTGTGGCATGTTCTGCAAACACCGGAATTGGAGTTTCCGCCAACCCTTCTTAAGAACAGACCATCGCTATCCACATCGGTCAGATAGTGCTCGTTATAGGCAGTCATATCTCCGACGGTTAAAGTTCCATAGGTAATACCACTGACAGTTGGGATTACTGTCCCAGCTGTTGATGCTGAGATACACCCTTCATAACTTGGGGTCTCTTCTTCATTGGTATACTCAGCACCCCACTTGCTCTTGCCCTTGAAGTAGGCGCACACAACTGCGGGGTCAGTATTGGTCTGGTTCTTGTAGTGCGGGTCATGGCATGTTGCGCACTGCACCTGGCCACCAGCGTCTCTTAAAAGCTCTTCTATTGTTGCTTGATCGCTGATGTAACCTCTTGATGCCCAAAGGTTGTCGCTGCGGCCAAAATAGCCAGACGGGGAACCTTCGTCAAGGCCATGAGATATTGAGTCACCATAATTCATTCTTGCATTAAGTATAGAGATGTCGCTTATGGTTGTGGCCTTGTCTCTGAGAGATGCCCTTGGTCCATTTGGGTCTAATGTATTTTCGCCGTTGTAAACAACGCTGATCGGATGGTCGTTTGTAAGGTCAACGTTTGCAGCATCCCTTACACCAGATGCACCGGCACCGATATTGAGCCTGCTGGTGGCCTTTCCGTTAGCAAGTATGTTAGCCTCAGTAGTGTCGCCATAGTTAGCGGTGTCGCCTATATAGTTGCCGACCTCACCAAATACCCACCCTGCGTCAGCGCCTGTTCCGTTTGTCCTGGAGCCTTTGCCTGGCGCGTTGATTAAATTATCAAGTGTTGTTACACCGTCATGGCAGGAAAGACATGCGAGGGATGAACCTCCAACTCCTGTCGCTGTGCCTGCAAGTGTCTTACCAACTGCATTTGCTACTCCAGGACCATTTGTGCCGTATGCAATGTAGGCGGTTGCCGCTGTTCCCCTGTTCCACATTGGGGCAGTATCTGTTCTGCCGAAGTGCGGTGTATGGCAGAATACGCATATCTCAGTTGTAATAACAGACAGAGGCTCAATGCCTGTAGCTGTTGATGTGCCTTCTACTGATGTTGTTGCCTGATAATGCTCGCCATAGCTTGACAGGTTGTGCCTTGACCAAACTATGCCGTTTGCTGACTTGCCTGCTGCTGCTGTGGAGGCCTGGGTTCCCTCATAATCAGGGCCGGTGCCTTCTGTTCCCCAGTCGCCGATAGTAGTTGCGGCAAATCCTGTGGCGCTCATCGCTATTACCAGCGATAGGGTTAAAAGTATTTTCTTCATTTTCGTTTCTCCTTTTCGGTGGGCTGTGCCACCCTACTTAAGCTATTAACTTACTTTCTTTTCTTGCCTCTTAATCTCTTGCGGCCTTTTTTTGTGCGCCTGCTTAAAAAGGCACTACAAAATAAAAAAAGCCCGATTGCTTTTTTAAGGAGCGCACTCCTTTCAAAGCATCCAGGCTTCATCACCTGCCTTATAAAGACCCCTCATGAACCTTTATAAGGTGCATTTTGATATTGATTATACCTGAAAATTAAAATATGTCAAGAAAAAAATTAAAATGGATTAATGCTTGCCTTTCGTTCCTATGCTCCGTTGGTGGGCAATGCCCACCCTACGAACTAATATTCAAATATCAAATTACAATCTCCAAATTTCAAATAAGCTCCAAGTTCCAACCTGCCTGTGCGATGCACGCAGACAGGTGGCCAAAACTATTGGAATTTCAGTTATTGGAATTTATTTGTATTTTGGGATTTGTGATTTGGAATTTTTATCCTTTAACATCCCACATCTCATATCCCGTATCCCGGCATCTCACATCTTGAAAAGAAAAAATCTTGCAATAATTCTTTAAGTATAGTAAAAATAAAGGCATAAGTAGAGGTGATGGTGCCTCTTAAGAATCTTTTCTTAGGAGGCATTTTTTTGGTAGGGGGTATTCCAGCAATTATATAATGCTCAAATAGGGTAATAAACTATAGTCAACGACAAAAATAAAATGTCAAATGTCAAAAAAACATTGTGCACAGATAAAAGATTAGATTTCACAGATTAAAACCCATTGAAATATCCGTGTAATCGTTTTTCCTAATCTGTGTAATCAGCGATTGTTGAGTTTTTCAACAGCCTAACGCGGTTTTATTACAAAACTAAAATCTGCATGACATACAGACAAACGAGAACGGCTCTTGACAAATCTATCCTTTATATAGTCGGCAAACCCTATATTTGTCAAGGACTGGCTATAAGCATACTCTGTTTTGCTGTGCTTTTTTTTGCGCCTGGAACAGCGGCCGGGATTGTACAAGACCCGTATAGCGTTAAGAGATTAGCGCTTGGCGTGGATTTTTTATACAGGGACTATCGCCGGCATTCCGAGACGCCATTCACAGCATCAACATTTGAGAGGTCTGATTTTACGCAACAATATTCCCTTGAGGTGCGGGGCTATCTGAAAGACCCTCGGCTGATTGTCTATGACTTAAACATCTTTCTTAGCGGGGCTGACATAACAGAGTATAGATCCTCCGGCGCCAAAGCGCCGACTTCATCTGAATTTACAACCCGTATGGACAGATATAGATTAAAAACAATCTTTTTGCGCCAAAGCCGCATACCCTTAACCCTTTTTGCAAACAGGCGCATATCAGAGTCATATTTACAGGGGGAAACCACCACTGACAATTACGGCCTTGACTGGCATCTGAAGCTCAGAACCCTTCCGTGGACCAAACTTGATTTTGAAAAAACCACGATTCAGGCAATAGGGAGAGATGAGGAAACAACATTCTATGGCATTGGAATGACCAAGTCCACAAGGAATACAGACAGCGCTGTAAATTATTCTATTACCGACTCAATGGATAATATTAAACACTCAGGCTCGGAAAATTCCGTCATCACCTTAAGCAATAGTTCAAGGCTTCCAATGGACTCGCTCTTTAGTATGGGATTGGCAAAGAACGACTTGCTGACATTTGACAGCAATAGCAAAACAGAAAGAAATGTTATGGCCGGCAACCTTGAACTGACAACAAAGCCAACCAAAGAGTTTGACCAGAGCTATAAGTATACATTTGTCCAATCAGATGCCTCTGGCCGCAGTGACATATCAACGGATAAGGAAAGTTTTACCGGTAAAATGAGATACAGCGCGGACACATTTAAAATGCTGCTTAACTCGAACATAAACGAGGACAAACAGGAGTCCCTGTCGAGCAACACAACATCGCAGTACCAAAACTCGTCCGCGTGGATAGACTATAGACCCGTAGAGAGATTGAAAACAGAGTTAACTGCAAAATCAACAGAGAAGAAATACGCGTCCGTATCGCAAAACATAGTGCGGAAAGACAATAAAATGTCGGCGATAGAGGTTTATACTATCCCTCTAACCAGAGAGCTGTCAGCCTACGAATCTATTAAATACAGCCTCGAGCACAGCAGGTTAACCGCTGGGAATATAACCACCGGGGACTCGGTGACAGGAAAGACAGAAAGGAGTATACTGGATGTCAGCACCGGCCTTAAGTACGCAAGGCAACTGACATGGGCGCTATTTTCCGCCGGGGGTTCGTTAGGTTATTATGAGGAGAGAGTGAAACCCGCCACAGAACTAACCCCCGGCGGAAGTGGCGTTTCGTATGGTCTGAATACAGGTCTGGAGGGAATAAACCTGATATATCTTACCCTTGGAACCAATTATGATTACTCAGGAGTTGCAAGCGACACTGTGGGACGAAAGCAGCAGACCTTTAAGACTAATGCAGTCAGTTCTTATATCGGGTATCTTCCCCTCTCCGCTTCCTACACTTATAATACCCTGGATAGCTACATAGACGCTGAAGACGGCGAAGAAAACACTGTTACCGCAAATGCCGGGATGAATTATCTCAACTATCTGCCTGTCACCGCTTCTTACAGTCATTATACCCTTGTCAGGCCAGGTAATCCGCCGCCGGATTTTGATATACCGTATTTGTATATTAAAGAAAAGGAGGAAACCACCTTTGAGTTAACAACAAAATTGACATACTTTCGGCAGACAAATATTACTGCTTCTTACAATCATTATGACAGCGCCATTGACAGGGGAGGCAGTCCGCCGATGGATATGCAATCTGTATATATTGAAGAAGGCGGAAAGGAGGAAGACACCTTTAAAGTGGACGCGGATATGAATTATCTCAAATATCTGCCTGTCACCGCTTCTTACAGTAATTATACCCTTGTCAGACCGGACGCCCCGCCGGACATGCAATATACGTATACTAAAGAAAAGGAGGAAACCAGCTTCAGTTTAAAGGCAAAATTAATATACTTCCGGAATACAGATATTTCCGCTTTTGTCGCGCGCCGCGATTATACGTTCTCCGTAGTTGACGCAAATTCGTCGCAGCGCAGCGAAAGTTTCGTCAGATGGGATTGGGGCATAGACGGCAGCCACAAAAGAATCCTCTTTAGAGGCAACCTCACCGTTTCAGCAGGCTACAGGAAATCGCTCTCTGAAACAAATGCGGTTGCCAATGAAGATGTTATTAGTACGTATATAAGAGGACAGTATGACAAAAGGCTCACCAGAAACCTGGCATGGAATCTAAGGCTGGAGCGCAGCAACACCGAAACAAACGGCCTGGACGATATTCTGAACTTAGCCGAGACAGGCGTCTCCTACAGACTGCGGCAGTGGTTAGTATCTACAGAGTATACGCATTCCACCAGAGAGCAGGAAGGCATAAGGGCCAGGAATTCAAATACCACAGAGGATATGTTTATGCTGAGGGTATCGCGCAGTTTTGTCAGGTTTTTCTGAGGGAATAAAAGTAGGGGAGGGGCGCCTGTCCCCGAATGCTTCTATCGGGGATGTCCCCTCCCGTTTCGGGCGGCCACAAGGGCCGCCCCTACAAAAAATGGTCTTATAACGATAGTAGTGGAGGGAGGCTCCGATGCGTATCGGATTTGTTGAGCTTGGTTTTAAGCTTCGGTTCATGCTGATTTTCTGTTTAATTACACTGGCAGCGGTTTCCGCAGCCAGTTTCCTATTCTATTTCTTGACCTACAGAGAACTGGGCAATAAATATGGAGAGGCGTTTTTCACCCTGCAGTCTGTAAAAAGGGCGGTTTTCCCCCTCCTGTTCGCGTCTATCCAGTCTATTTCCTTGCTCGCCCTTGTATCTCTGGCCATCGGCATCCTATCTCTTTTCTTTTCCCATAAGATAGCAGGCCCGCTATACCGCTTTGAAAAAAGCCTTGAAGCTATCGGGGCAGGAGATTTAACCCACATCTCAAGGCTGCGGACAGGCGACCAGATTCAGGAGCTGGTTACAACAATCAACGTCTCTGCCTCTTCCATGAAGCAGAGGATAAAAGATATACAGGATGCGCTGGCAAGATTTAAGACGCTGGAGGAAGAATTAAATAAAATGGTTGATAAAGGGTTCCATGAAAAGGAAATAGAGGCGGTTGCAGATAAGCTGCGGTATGAATTAAATGAAATAAAGAGGCTTCTTCAAAACATAAAGACTTAGGGATAAAAATTCCAAATTACAAATAAATTCCAATGACCGAAATTCCAACAGTTTTGGTCATTGGAATTTGGAGTTTATTTGGAATTTGTAGATTGTGATTTGATATTTACCGTGATGGCAGGCTAACCTGATGAACAGACGACATATAACAACTCTTGGATTTTTGGCCATATTCACCGCAATCGGTGTCTATGTATGGTCGCAGTGGAGCAGTTATCATAATTTTGAAGGACAGTGCTCAACCTGTCATCTGACAATGCCGGTAGGGGAGGGGCTTGTCCCCTCCCTCAGCGGGAGACCACAAGGGTCTCCCCTACTCTTTACAAAAGACATCAGCGCCCTCTGCCTCTCCTGCCATAAGGATGCAGTAAGGCTGTCGCACCCTGTTGATATGAAGCCAAGCATGAAGATACCTTCGGATTTTTTGCTGGACAGAAAAGGAAATCTTACATGCAACAGCTGCCATACAATCCACAAGGCAGGCCACGGTAAATATCACCTGCGTATAGCGTCTATTGGCGAGCCATTCTGCATTGCCTGTCATCAGGGTATTTCAGAGGGGCTGCATCGCTCATCCATTGGTTCCGCGCATATGGGAAGCAGTGTTGCAAGCCGATACTGGCCGGGCACCCTTGACGGTTATCTGGATGAGCTTTCTATAAAATGCCTGATATGCCACGATGCAGCGTTTGCCAATGAGGCGTTGGTAGCAACTACAGTAACCGCAGGAGAATATGAGCATGGGGAGAAAATAGGTTTAAGCCATCCTGTAGGCGTGTCATACAGAGAGACTGGGGCGTATAGAAAGATTGAGAAATTGGCGCCTGAAATAAAATTATTTGACGGACGGGTTGGCTGTGGAAGCTGCCACAATCCTTACGGCAGGAGGCATTTTGAACTTGTGATGAGCAATGAAGGGAGCGCCCTGTGTTTTGCATGTCATATGAAATGAAAACAGACAAGATATGGGATGTGGGCAGTTAAAATTCCAAATCACTAATCCCAAAATTCAAATAAATTCCAATGACCGAAATTCCAATAGTTTTGGTCATTGGAACTTGGAGCCTATTTGAAATTTGGAGATTGTGATTTGATATTTGGACTTTAATATGACTTTCTATCAAGCTACTTTTCATTATATGCTGATTATTATTATGGGTCTTTCCATCATCACTTATCAGAGAAACCTTGTCTGGGGAGATTGGATTAAACTCTGTGAGGATACAGTAAAAAAATCGCCAAATGCCGCAAGACCACATCATAATCTTGCCAGCGGCTATAAAGGGCTTGGCCGCACAGACGAAGCTATCCGGGAATATAAAACCGCATTAAAGATAAGACCATGGTTCGTTGATAGTCATAATAATCTTGGAGATATATATTACAGTATGGGACAATTAGAGGATGCTATCTTTGAATATAAAACCGCGATAAGATTAAAACCTGATTTTGAAAAGGCATATAATAACCTTGGAAACACATATTACGCACAAGGACGAATTGAAGAGGCAATGCGGGAATATGAAACTGCGTTAAGGTTAAAACCCGATTTTGCCGCAGTGCATATCAATCTGGGGGTTTTGTATAAAAACCAGGGAGAACTAAATAAGGCCATAGAAGCATATGAAAAGGCGTTGATGTTAGACCCTTACATCGCATTGGCTTACTACGGCCTTGGAAATGTCTATTATCTGCAAGGGCGGATGGAGGAAGCTGTGCAGGCATATCAAACTGCATTAAATATGGATAATAGTCTTATAGGCGCATATAATAATCTCGGCCTTGCCTATGAAGGCATGGGTCGGATCGATGATGCCATTAAGGAATACAAAAAGGCATTAGACCTTAAACCAGGATTTACAGATGCACACAACAATCTGCTTCGTATTACCAAGGGGCGGTGAAAAGAGAATAAAATGCAAGAGGCAAGATACGATGGGATGTGGGATGGTAGACTCCAAATCACAAATCCCAAAATTCAAATAACTTCCAATGACCGAAATTCCAATAGTTTTGGTCATTGGAACTTGGAGCTTATTTGGAATTTGGAGATTGTAATTTGATATTTGGACTTTAATATGACTTTCTATCAAGCTACTTTTCATTATATGCTGATTATTATTATGGGTCTTTCCGTCATCACATATCAGAGGAATATGGTCTGGCAGGATGATTTAAGGCTTTGGAAAGATGTTGTAGAAAAGTCTCTAAATAAGGCAAGGGGATATAACAATGTCGGTTACAATTATAGTCTGCAAGGCAAACTGGAGCAGTCTGTCTTGCTGTATAAAACTGCATTAAGGCTGCAACCTGACAATCTTCACGCCCATATTAACCTTGGCGCTGACTATTCTAAATTAGGAAATATTGATGGGGCGTTTGATGAATATAAAACCGCCCTGAGATTAAATCCAGATAATGCGACGGCGCACTACAACATTGGTTATATCTATGAAAAGAAAGGTCTTTTAAATAAGGCCGTATCTGAATATAAGGCTGCAATAAGATTAAAACCTGACTATGTGCATGCCCGCAATAATCTTGGCAGCATCTATCTTGAGCAAGGTGGAATAGAAAATGCCATCCGAGAATTCAAAGAATCGCTGAGACTGATACCTGATACCGCAGAAACCCACAATAATCTGGGGGTTGCATACGGCATTCAAGGCAGGATTGACGATGCAATCAGGGAATTAAAAACTGCATTGAAGCTGGAACCGGGATATACGAAGGCCCGCGACAATCTTGAGACAGCTTATAGGCAAAAGGAAAGAGACAAGAAGTAAGAGGCGAGATACGAGACAGGTAGGGGAGACCCTTGTGGTCTCCCGTTGCGAGGGGACAAGCCCCTCCCCTACGATATAAATTAGGAGGAGATATGACAAAACAAGGCAGTTTCAGAAGACGAAATTATTTTATTAAAAAGGGACTGCAGTCCAGATTCATTTTCGGATTTTCACTGACGGTCGCTATAGGATTTCTCACAAACTGGATTTTGGTATATTATCTGGTTGACAAAAGGCTGGCACAAGCGTTATATAGAAGTCATATAAAGATTGGGACAACTGGCGAGATAATTGGAGATATTCTGCTGAAGGTAAATCTTATTGCAGTGCCTCTCCTGATTATTTCCGTCATTATAGTAGGGTTATTTATCGTCAACAGAGTGACAATCCCATTAACAGGTTTTAAAGAGGCCTTGGAAGATTTTGGAAAGGGAAATTTGACTCCAAAGGTTTTAAAAGACATTCCTGCTGAACTTTCAATGGCCTATAATAAGATGGTAGGCTATTTGGCAAAGATTTTCGCATCTGTAACAGCAAGGGTGGATGAGCTGGAACAAAAGATACAAGAGTTGGAACATACAGCGGATGAAAAACCCCTGTCGCAGCAAAAGGTAGAAAATATCTGCAAATCAATTGCAGAGGAGAGAAAGGCAATAGAACAGGAACTCTCCATTTTCAAGACATAGTAGAATGGTATTAAGACAGTCAGTAGGGTGGGCTCTGCCCACCGATTCAGGTTTTTGCCAATATTTTTGGTGGACGCAGCCCACCCGACTTGCTAAATCCTAATTCCTAATAAAATGGAAATTTAGTCATTGGACATTTTATTAGAAATTAGACATTAGGATTTAGAAATTGTGTAAAGAAGGGACATCTTATATGACTTATCGCACATCGCACCCCCGATATAAGCATTCGGGGGCAGGCATCGCACATCGCACATCACTTCTTGCCTTGCGCTTTTTATTTCTATTTGCTACCTGTTGCCTGCTGTCTACAGCGGCTATCTCTGCAGAGTGGCCTATGTTCATGAAGGACGCAGTGCATTCCTCCCATAGCAATGAATCACTGGCGCTGCCTTTAAAAAACAAGTGGGTTTTCAGGACAAACGGCCCAATATACTCTTCTCCTGTTGTAGCTGAAAAAAGGGTGTTTATCGGCTCATACGACACATATCTATATGCATTTAACGCAGATTCCGGAGCGCTTCTGTGGAAGTTTAAGACAGGCGGTCCTATACTATCAACCCCTTCTGTCTCAGAAAGCACTGTATACTTCGGCTCAAAGGATGGATGGATATATGCAGTTGAGGCAAAAGAAGGCAAACTCCTTTGGAAATATGAAACAGGCGGCAAGCTATTGACATCCCCATTAGTAGCGGAAGGGACGCTTTATATCGGCTCAAACGACTATTACCTTTACGCTATCGGGGCAAAGGACGGCAAACTCCTCTGGAGAGCCAAACAGGTTGATTATAAGTATGGAGGGTTATATGCATCACCTGTCTATTGGGAAGGCATTGTCTATACAGCAGCGAAGAGCGGCATTATAAATGCCCTGGACGCTAAAAGCGGGGCAAGGATTTGGACACACAGAACCGTCTCGGCCATCTATTCTTCCCCTGTTATTAACAACGGGAACTTTTATATCGCAACCTACAATCGTTTTCTTCTCGCCTTAGACGCTAAAAAAGGGACATGGGGCTGGCAGAGTGAACTGGGAGAATGGCCTTATTCTTCCCCTACAATAGTAAAGGATTCCATTTATATAGGCCTTAAAAACGGAATCGTAAAATCTTTTGACATCAAGGACGGCAAATTCAAAAAAGAGTACAAATTTCCAGACGAGCTTAATTCTACAATGGCTGTATTAAAAGACAGCATCGCATTGGTTGGCTGTGAGGACGGAGGTTTATATGCCGTCCACCTTGAAAAAAATGAGGTTGTTTTACAATATATGACTAATGGAGGCATACATTCCTCTCCTGCAATAGCAAACGGAATGGTCTATGTCGGTTCCAAGGATGGATTTGTTTATGCATTTGGACAGTAAGTTAAGAGGCAAGACATGAGATATGAGATACGAGATAGGGGATGTGGGATAAGGGATACAAGATGCAGTATTTTTCTTGCTTCTTTTTTCTTGTTTCTTGCTTCTTGTTTCTTGCTTCTTGCCCATGCTTCCTTTGCTCAGAATATTGACCCAACGGAACGTGTTCCGACAGGACTCAATCCACATGACCAGATTGATGATGAAGGATATATCCTGTGGAATAAATGCCTTATCTGCCATCCTGAAGTGCCGAATATTAAAGAGGCTAAGTCAATCGCTGATGTAAAGCTCCGGTTTGAAGATGATATAAAACAAGGGTGTTTCAGATGCCACCCTGAGAGGATGCATCCGGGAGGAGAATGGATCGGCAGTACAATGTTCGGCAAAGCCGGAGCGCCTAACCACTGGATAAAGCCGCCTGAGGCAATAGCAAAAACCATTGAAAAGTCTCTAAAGGCATTTGATACTATCATGCCTTTTGAACCAAAGACAGGCAAGATATTCTGCGCCACATGCCACAATCCCCATGAGAGGGGCCTGCTTATAGGCAAGGCGGAAAAAGGGGCTGACTATGAGTGGAGACTACGTTCAGGCGGAGGGCCTATATGCCTGTATTGCCATGGTAAATAAAATAGATAAAATAGGGACAGATACTGTTTATTCCTATAAAAACGATGGGACCATTAAAATAAATGGTATCTGTCCCTATTTTTGTATATGCTTCTTGCTGCTGATTTCTTGCCTCTTATTTTTGGCAGGCTGTTCCACAACCTCTTCCATGCAGGGGAAGGAAGCGCTTTCCAGCCCCATCATATGGCCTCCCCCGCCAGAACAAGCAAGGATAAGTTATGAGGGCGTAATAGAAAGACCTGAGGACGCAGAAACGAAAAAGGGGTTCTTTCGGAAGGTCGTTGAATTTCTATTGGGTAAGACAGAGGATAGGATTATAAGACCATATGGCGTGGCTGTGGATAATATGGAAAGGCTTATTGTAGTAGATACAGCATTCAAGAGGGTGCATATCTTTGACAGGGGGAAAGGCGCATATACATGGTTTGATGAATTCAATAACAACGGCTTTACCTCCCCAATAGCGGTTGCTGTTGATAGTCAGGATAATATTTATGTGTCAGAACCGGCATTGAATAAGGTTGTTGTGTTTAACAAAAAAGGGAAATATTTATTTGAGATAAAGGATGGCCTTCACAGACCCACAGGTCTTGCAGTCAATAATATAGAGCGGCTTCTCTATGTTGTAAACACCGGCGGACATAATGTCAGTGTATACAACCTGACCGGAAAACTCTATTATACATTTGGCCAAAGGGGCAAAGAAAGAGGGATGTTTAATTACCCTACTGATATTTTTATTGACAGGGAAGGGCTTGTCTATGTGACAGATTCGCTGAATTTCAGAATCCAGATATTTGACAAGAGCGGAAAGTTTGTTTCCATGTTTGGCCGTCATGGAGACGGCTCAGGGAGCTTTGCAAGACCTAAAGGCGTAGCTGTTGACAGCAATGGGAATATTTATGTGGTTGACGCGCTTTTTGATGCAGTGCAGATTTTTAACAGACAAGGAGACCTCCTGCTTGGTTTCGGTTCTTCGGGACAGGAAAAGGGCAGTTTCTGGCTTCCATCCGGAATATTTGTTGACGGTAAAGATAGAATATATGTGGCAGATTCATATAATAGAAGGGTTCAGATATTTAAATACCTGAAAGAGGAGAATAAACTCTCCAAAGAGGCAAAATAGAAATCCAAATTTCAAATATCAAAGCTCAAAAAGAAACAGGAAAGAGGAAACAGTCCGTAGGGTGGGCAATGCCCACCCTACATTTGACATTTGGGATTTTGTAATTTGGATTTTATTAAAATACGAATGATGGAAAATAAAAGATATAAAAGCACTATTATCCGTCTATGTATATTGATTCTCGCAATTTTCCTCGCTTCCACTGCCCCTCTGGATTCTGCAACAGTTATAAAACCGTGGGTGCCTGGTGTTACCGGCACAAAGCATAATTTTTCAATGTATGGTCCTGGAACAACACAGGCAACATCAACTACAGAGGTATGCATCTTCTGCCATACCCCGCACTTCTCACAGCCGGGCACTCCTTTGTGGAACAAGCAGGACCAGGGAACCACATATGTTATTTACAGCACCGCAACTATGACAGCCAACACACTCGGACAGCCAACAGGTTCATCAAGGCTTTGTCTTTCCTGCCACGATGGCGCCATAGCTATAGGCAGTCTCTTAAATGCACCTGGGGCAGTATTAGCAGATACCCTGAATCTGGTAGGGGCAGGGGTAATAGACCCTGCGACCGGGGCATTGGTCTCTACCTCTGCAGCCAATATAGGAATAGATTTAAGCAATGACCATCCAATATCTTTTGCATATTCATCGTCTTATCCAACAAACAGCGAGGTTAAGGACCCTGGCCAAAACAATGTCAACATATCGCCGGCTGTTCTGGACAAGGGCGGAAATATTCAGTGCACAGCTTGTCACGACCCGCACAGCAGCGCCTATGTAAAGTTTCTTCGGACAGCCCTTGACCCCGGAGCAGGCAATTATGGCGCGGGGTTGTGCAGCCTCTGCCATGTCAAACAATATTGGAATGACATTGCTTTGCCTGTCCACAGAGAAGAAAACACATTTACATGGACTGGCACAGCCGGCACAGACCCGACTCCATGGGACCCGTATGATTTTGGAGCCACCCCCTCTCCAACTACACTGTCAAGCGATGTCGACAGCGCCAGCACAGCAGACATACAGGTAGTTTCCACTTTAGGTTTCCCGGACAGTGGAAGGATAAAGATAGACAACGAACTTATAAAGTATAACGGCACAAGCGGCGGCAATGCCTTTACAGGGATTGTCCGCGGAATAGAGGGAACGGCAGGCGCGGCACATTCAACCGGCGCCGCAGTGTCAGGCAACAACTACACCGATGACGACCTCAAGACGCATGGGTGTTTTAGCTGTCACCGCTCCCACGGCGGGACATTGGGAAAAAGCCTCCTTAAAGGAAGGAATGCCGACAATATAAACATGCCTATGGTTGGCGAGGAGTGGACCTGCCTCAACTGCCATAATGGAAAGATGAAAGACACCAAGGCAACCAACACCATCTTTATTAAGGACATTAATGCCGTATTAAGTTCTACATATAAGCATGACGCAAAAGGCACATATAATCTGCATGCACCTAAGAGAATTACAACAGGCACGCCGTCGGTGCGGGAGGAACCGGCAAATCTAAAAGATAATAGACATGCGGAATGCGCCGACTGCCACAACCCTCACAGCGCAAAAAAAGGGAACCACACCGTAGGCGGGGCAAATGGAAACAGTATTGGAAACAATCTCACAGGCACATGGGGGGTACAGCCAACATGGGCGGCAGCCGGAAACAGTGCATCTGCTTATACAACAGTCCAGCTCAATGCAGATATACTCTCATTTGAATCTTATTTATGCATTAAATGCCATTCTTCGTATGCCTATGGCACTATCAGTCCTTCTGTGCCTTCTGCCCCTGCTACCTTTAATGAATCAGATCTAAGCGCCGATTTCAACACTAATAATCTTAGCTTCCACCCTGTATTTGAGGCAATAGGAAAAAACCAACCACTTATCGCCATAAATGCCAACTGGCCTGCTAACGGCCTTGGGCTTACTAACACATTTACATGCGCAGCCACTGCTCCTGGCACCTGCATTGCTGCAGGAGATGTAACTCATACAAGCACAATAACCTGCTCAGATTGCCACGGCAACAGTGATTTCAGCCCCAATGCTCCGAAAGGCCCCCACGGCTCTTCCAATAAATATATCCTCAGGAGCAATGAAACAGTACAGGGCTCTACTAAAAACTTCTGTTACAACTGTCACAGAAGGGATGTGTATGGGGATGAGGGTTACTGTCCACCGAATGCAAACTACTCGAGGGTATCTCATCCACCTGATCAGACCTCCTGCAGCGGGTCCCCAACATCGCCATTCTATACAACTGGCGCAACTACCGGCAATAACTCAAACATATTCAACATTCTGTGTCTTTCATGTCATGGAGGCGGCAAAAAAACACAGAATGACATCTATACTGTGTTTGACGGGATACATGGAAGCAATACAGGCACAACCGGCGGCATGATACCAGCTATTGGTTTTGCAGGAGCAACCCCGTTGGGAACGAGGATGATGAACGGCGCCTGCGTTGATGGATATACTAAACCATCAGCAGGCACAGGCGCCCTCTGGTTCAAGACAACCTCAGATGCAGACCCTCTGGTCTGTAATTATGTCTATTCAACGAACTCTACCACTTTATCAGCTGATATCGACAATGTTGTCCTAACCATCCCTGTTAACAATACCACTGGTTTTCCAACAATTGGAGGAAGGATACTTATAGATAATGAGCTTATAGATTATGAAAGCATTACCGGTAATAATTTTAATGTGGCTGCTAACGGCCGCGGGGCAGGGGGAACAGCAGCCGCAGCCCATGTAACCAACACTACGGTTACGCATGGTTCAGTTACGATAACAGGAAATTATAACTATTAGCCTGCTGAAATGCTGCTGCCACTTTAGATGTTTCGGTGCATCCCCGCACCGAAATTATGATTAAAGTTTGAACATCAAAACCCATAATGAGGGTAAATTGAGGGGATATTTTTGAATGCTATATGAGCAAGGTAAGATTTAAAATATTACTTCTATTTATTCTCTTACGCAGCGGCTATGGCTGGGCAGAGGTTCCCGTGCCTGTCAATCCCCACAACTACGATAAAAAAGAATATTGCCCAACATGTCATATCATAGCTGATATGCCTAAACTCAATCATGACACTATAACAATATGCGTAATGTGCCATTCCGGCAATATAAACAATCACCCTGTAAGCCGTCACCCCATCTCAGTTAAGGCATCCCATAAGGTTAACATCCCTGACTGGATGCCGCTGTCAAAGGAAGGCAAGTTTGTTTGTTATACCTGTCATGATTATCACAACATGACCGGTCTAAGCCGTATGTTGCGTATAAATTATGAAATATTGTGTGTTTCCTGCCATGTAAATAAGTAAGGAATTGATTAGTAAAGGAGGTTAGTTGTGTATAGAAAAATTTTCTACTTGAATGCTTTATTGTTGATATTATTTATAACATGCATCCTGATTTATAAGGAAGTGTATGCACAGCAATCAAAAGAGTTCTTGCCTACCTTCAAAGGCATCAAGTCGCCAGGAAGCTATGGCAGCATTGTTCTGAACAGATATACAGGCGAGGGACAGGTCATGAAGTCTGTGGTATTCCCGCATTGGTGGCATAGAACCCAGTTTACTTGCAAGGTCTGCCATAATGATATTGGCTTTCCCATGAAGGCAGGCGCAACCGACATCCGGATGGCAGATATATTTGAGGGAAAATTCTGCGGCAAGTGCCATAATGGCAATGTTGCATTCCCAGCAACAGAGTGCGATAGATGCCATTCCTTCGGCATAGAGGTCAAGGCCAACAGAAAGATAGAGGATGTAACAAAGGATTTCCCAAGGGCTGATTTCGGGAATAAGGTAGACTGGGTAAAAACCTTAAGGGACGGCAAGATAAAACCAAAGGCATCCCTTGACCCCGCTGAGCGGGGAGATGGAAGCGGAGAGATGTGGATTTTTGATAAGGATATTGACCTGCCGGTAACAAAATTCTTTCCACACCCACCGGATGTTGTATATCCACATAAGGCACATACAGAGTGGCTGTCCTGCGGCAGCTGTCATCCAAATGTATTCAATATGAAGGCTAACAGGGACCCGGATATGAGCATGAGAAAGATTATAGCAGGCCAATACTGCGGAATATGCCATGGCAAGGTGGCATTTCCTTTGGAAGACTGTTTCAGGTGCCATTCCAAAACCCCTGTAGCTGCGCCTTCTCCGTATACACAGCCTATAATAATCCGGGCGCCTGAGATAAAGAAGTAGACCTACTTCTTTATAAAAGAAGAGGTGGGGAAAGATTTAAAGTGCCTTCACTGGATAAGGATTAGCAATGGCTGAGATTTTGAGGAAAATAAAGTCACCACATCAGGAAGTCTTTTTTGGTTTTAGAATTGCTGGAACTTATTAATTATATCAAGAAATAGGTTTTTAGTTATAAAATAAGTTTTTATTGTTTTTTATGGTATTCCTGCAAAATCTTGTTTATCTCACTTTTGCCAAGCGTTGTAATCTTTGGAATGAGAAGGATCTGACCGGGGTAAATAAGGTGGGGGTCACCAATCCTGTGCATGTTGTGTTTATAGATTACCACCCAAAGCCTCCAATCATTATAGATATAGTCATTGGCAGCAATATTTGAAAGTGTGTCGCCCTGTTTAATCCTGTATCGTATGACCTCCTCGGTCCACCAGCCATCCCCGCTCTTTAATTCATAAGGCGGCCTATCAGGGGCAACCTCCTCCACAGGCGCCTTCTGGGCCTCGCTCAATTCTTTCCTCAACTTGTCACCAAGCCCTACATTGGACAGGATTCCTTCAGCCTGATTTACAACCTGCCTTTTTTGCGCCAGCTCTTCTTCAATAGCTGTTTTTTCCAGAGCAGCCTTTTTAATATCAGTCTTAAGCTGTTCAGCCTCGGCTGACAACTTGGCCTCCTCCTGCTTTGCCAGAGTCATCTCTTTGCGCAGCCTCTCAATCTCCTCATTTATCTCTGCCTCGGTCTTAAGACTGTATTCTATCTTTAACCTCTCTCTTGCCTCCTTCTCCGCGATAGAGCGCGCTGTTTCTGCCTCCAGCCATTTCTCCTCTGCCTTCTTTCTCGCCTCAACCTCAGCCTTTAGCCGTTGTTCAACCTCAAGTCTTTTTCTGCCTTCCTCTGTGGCCATTACTACAGCCTTAAGTTCATCTATCTCGCTTTGCGCCTCTTCTTCTATCTTCTTTTTTTCCTCCTCGGTTAGTTGCAGCCTGTTTTCTGTAAGGAGCCTTGCCTCTTCAGCTTTTTTCCGCTCCTCAGCCTCTAAGGCGAGCCTTTCCTCTGTTTCCTTTAATACGTTTTTGCCTTTTTCAGCCTCGGTTCGCGTTTTTTCCAGGTCTGTCTTAAGCTTTTTTTCCACAACGGCCTTTTCAGTCAGTTTTCCTGTCAGTTCTACCTTTTCTTTATGCCCTACAACCCAGGAAAGAGACAAGCCAAAACCCAAAAACAGCACCATTACAATTGCAACACCACTCATTATTGCTTATAACCCCCCCCTTAAAATCAAACCCAAATGACAAAGTCCAAATGTCAAATAAAGTAGGGTGGGCATTGCCCACCCTACGGACTCTTCCCTTTTCTTGCCTCATATTTCTTACCCATATATTCATAAATATTCACCCGCGCATTCCACTGGTCAACCAAATATATTCTGTCTTCGCTGTCTATGGCAAGCCCTGCAGGCAAAATCTGCTCACCGCGTCCCTCGCCAAACCCGCCAAATGCCAGGAGTATCTGGCCTTCGGCGTCAAATATCTGCACATTGTTAAAGGCTGAATCCACCACGTAGATATGACCTTCGCTATCTACTGCAATACCTTTTGGCCGGGCAAACATGCCGGGACCGTCACCAAGCCTGCCAAATGCCCGCACAAACCTTCCTTCCGAATCAAATACCTGCACCCGTCCATTCATAGTATCCACAACATATATATTGCCCTTTGAATCAACAGTTATTTGTGAAGGAAAATTGAATTCTCCATCCTCTCTGCCGCGTTTCCCTATGCGCATAATAACATTTTCGCTCTCCGGATCCAAAACAACAACATGGTGTTCATGGGTATCCACAATATAAAGTCTTTTCCCAGAGGGATCTGCTGCAAGACCGACCGGCTGTCTGAATTTATTATCCTTCATGCCAAGAGCTTTTATAAAATCGCCTCCTCTGTTAAAGACATAGATAATATCACTGGCAGAATCAGATACATATATATTCCCCTGCACATCTGTAGTAACACCAACGGGTTTTGCAAAAGGGGACCTTCCCCCTGCAGTCAACGTTGTTGACGCCTTGGACTTGGGGTCAAGCATCAGAACCATGCCAAAACCAGTGTCCGTAATAAATATTCTCCCTTCTCTATCTACATGAATACCGTTAGGCTTTGAAAAACCCGGCAGAGGTTCTTCTCCGAGGACAACATCCATTACTGAGATTGAGGTGGAATGAAATGTCTGTGCCCCATTAAAACTTCTATCAAACCTTACCCGCGGCTGGTCAGGCGGGAGCGGCCAAATAATCTCCGGCAGCTTTTTTGGCGCGCAACCGGTAAAAAGAATTGCCAGAATCATGAATGAAAAAACCTTTAAAAATATTTTTGCCATTATAGTGTGTTCCCTCCTAAAAATTCTCTTTCTGACCCGACATCTTCTTGGGTACCATATGGCATCTCCTGCAATTTGCCTCCGGCCAGAACTTAAAGGCCACCTTGCCGTGGCACCGACCGCACCACTTCCCCTCAAATATCTCATCCATGGTGATGGGATTTGCCCCTGCCTCCGGTATGAATATCTTAGGGTGGCAGTTGTTGCAGCTCAGCCAGTATGTGTGAATAGAGTGAGGAAAAACCACATTGGCCATAAGCGGCACCTTTGCCTCTATAAAGACATTGAGGTTTAGCGGCGGCTCATCTTCGTCATCTGGAGCATCCAGCGAACCCCTTGGGGACAAGTAGCCTTTCATAACCGCAGTTGTCCAGTTAACCTCTCCAAATGCATCTCTTGGGAGGTGCCGTAAAGCTGGCGGCCCCTTGCTAACATCCTCCGCCTTCCCTGTCTCAATCACTACCTTATAAAACTTTTCATATAAGTCCTCTGCCTCACGCATGTTAAGCGGTTTAGTGCTCTTCTGCGGTTCAAGAGATAAGCTGTCCACAATTCTATCTATGCCGCATCCAGCCAGCAATGGCATCCCTATTACTACAAATATCACAACAAACCGTTTTAAATAAATTTTCCACACTCCAAAACCTCTTTTAAAATTACTATATGGAAACTCATTTTGTCAAGTGGGAGGTAATAGGAGGGAGTTGCGAAATGACTTTTTTGGACCAAGGCAACCGTGTTGCCGTTTATTTTTTATGGACCAAGAGAACCGTGTTCTCGTTTCGTTACGCAAACACGGTTTGCTTGCTCCAAAATTACGCCGACACGGTCGGCTGGCTCCATAAAATTCCACCATTTCGCAACTCCCTCAATAGAGGCTATATCAGCTTACTCGCTGTCACCACCATCTCCGCTATTTCTTTCAGCTTCTTGTTTTCCTTCTGGGACTGGGTCTGGAGGAGTTTGAAGGCATCGTCCTCATGGATGTTCATACGCTTCATGAGTATGCCCTTTGCCCTCTCAACAAGTTTACGGGTCTCGATGGCCTCCTTCAGGTCTCTTACCTCTGTCTTCAGAGCCTGAAATTCGCTGTACCTGGCAACGGCGAGTTTTATGGCGGGAAGGAGTTCTTTCTTTGCCACTGGCTTCATGAGGTAGGAAAATACGCCGCTCTCTATTGCCTTGTCAACCAACGTCTTTGTGGAATGGCCTGTTATAAGTATTATGGGGACTGGCCTCTCGCTGGTAATCGCCTTTGCAGCCTGTATGCCGTCAACCTTTGGCATCTTGATATCCATTACGACAAGATCCGGCTTGAGTTCTTTGTAAAGGGCGATGGCCTCTTCTCCTGTGGCTGCTGCCGCAACCACATCAAACCCAATGGACTCAAGCTGGTCCTTCAGGCACTTTCTTGTTGCCGCATGGTCCTCTGCAATAAGGACCCTATGATTGTTTTCAAACACCTTCTTTGGCATCTTTGCTGTTGACATAGCAGAAAGAAAAAAATATGGCCTTTAAGGCCACTGAGACCGCTTAAAACCGGCAATCCCTTGCCGCACAAAACACAATAAAACTACACTGCTTATGCTCATCTAAATATCATAAAAAGTGACAATAGTCAAATAGATATTTAATCACTTTGACTGCTGCCATTACTTCTGCTACATTCATGTTATAAAAAATCCGCTGTCAGACAACCCCCACACCAAATCCCGATGCTTCGGGAAAAGATTTTGGTGTGGGGGTAAATAAAATGAAAAAGACCGCCCTCATTATTGCTGCAATCAGCCTCGTCATTTTAGGATTGGCATTATTCAAGTTCATACGGACTGAAAAGCCTTCTGACTGCATTGAGACCACAGGACTTATTGAGGCAACTGAGGTAGGGCTTGCCTCAAAGATTCCAGGAAGGATTGACTGGCTCTGTTGTAAAGAAGGAGATTCCATAACGGCCGGCGCGCTTGCTATAAGATTGGATAATAAAGAATTAGAGGCAAAGGTTCTTCAGGGGAGAAAAGCATTGAATGCAGCACAGGCATCTCTTAAGATAAGCGAGGCTAATTTAGAAAACACAAGACTTGAGGTGGATGCTGTCAAGGCAGAGGTTCAGGCAGTAGAGGCAGAGGTTGCGAGAATGAATGTCCTGACAGAAGATGCAAAAAGGAATCTGAACAGGGTATCCGGGCTTTTTAAGGAAGGTCTGACATCTGAAAGAGAAATGGACACAGCAAAGACAAGTTATGATGCCAATTACGCCCAGCTTGACTCTGCAGAGGCACACAAAAGGGCTGCTGATGTGAAACTTAAAACATCTGTATCCAATATCAAGGCTGCTGAGGCGCAGGTAGCCTCTTCAAAGGCAAAGGTGCATGAGTCAGAGGCTGCTCTAAATCTACTGGGAACACAGCTTAAAGACAGTGAGATAACCTCTCCAATAGATGGCATTGTTGTATATAAGGCTTTTGAGACAGGGGAGGTAGTAAATGCCGGCTCTTCTATCTACACTATCCACGATTTAAAAAATATCTGGGCGCGGGTTGATATTGAAGAAACGATTATAGGGGAAATACGGCTTGGCAATAAGGCATCTGTTATGGCGCAGGCATTGCCTGATAGAGAATTTGCCGGAGAGGTCATTGAAATCGGCAGGGAAGGCGAATTCGCCACACAGAGGGATGTAACCAGAGGCAGGTCTGACATAAGGACATTCCGTGTAAAGATAGGCATAAAGGATTCCAACGGATTGCTGAAAACGGGGATGACTGTAAAGGCGAAGATATATTGCAGGTGAAAAAGATTAGCAGGGTGAGGATGTAAGTATTTCTAATAACTCAATAACGTATTCAGCTTCTTCATGACCACTCTGGTAAACTCTTCGGGAAGGCAACATATGAACTCGACATTTCTTATTTTCCAGTCAAGGCTTTTTACCTGATCGCTCAGGATAGCTCCCGAAGCCTTTACTCCTTTGGGGATCAAAACCTCAAAAGGATACCCCTTTACCTGACTTGTGATAGGGCAGAAAATAGCCAGCCCCACTTTTTTATTGTAGGCTGCGGGAGAAAGGACTAATGCTGGGCGTCTTCCCATTTGCTCATGCCCGGCTTGAGGATTAAAGCTCAACCATACTATATCGCCTTGTTCAGGAATATATCCCTTTGGGTCTACCATATTTCGTTACCTACAGGAGCCCCCGTTTCAATTTCATGATGAATATTCTCCTTACTAACACCAGCCAGCATCTGCTTCAGCGTAAATTCTGGTTCCTCAATAGGCTTAATGACAAGCTTCCCTTCTGTTTCACTAATTTCAATGATAGACCCTTTATGGAGCTTTATATCTGCTGCGTAAGTTTTGGGGATACGCAGGGCAAGACTGTTACCCCACTGCTGAACCTTAACTTGCATAAGCGCCTCCTATGTATATACAAAGAGTATACCAAATTAAAAATATTGTCAAGAGGATTATCCTTCATACAACCGCCATTCAGGCTCAGTTTCAAGGAAAAGCTTTTTTAGATTCTTTGCCCTTTGCAGGGCAAGGCGGGAAATCCAGAGGTGGAGGCTTAAAAATATGGGGGTTGTCCCTCCAAAGGTCAGAAAGCCCTATTTGAAGAACTGAAGATAGTCTTTCGCAAACTGTTCAAACGAAATAGGCTGTTTGCCTGTAATCTGCTTTACTGCAGGGGATACTGCCGAAGCG